>Ga0157380_10002182_pt1 | contig 13142 bp, 20 predicted proteins | sample S35metaG_FD_119757 | JGI IMG/M metagenome (GOLD analysis project Ga0157380, IMG submission 119757) | Switchgrass rhizosphere microbial communities from Kellogg Biological Station, Michigan, USA - S3-5 metaG | ecosystem: Host-associated > Plants > Roots > Rhizosphere > Soil | place: USA...
CTTGGCGAGCTTGATCGCCTCGTCCACCCCATACAGCTTGTTGGCGTCGACCGAGGCGAGCTGGTTCTTCTGCTTCTTGCTGAGCTTGGCCATCTATCAGCCCTCCACCACTTCGAGGCCCATCGCGCGGGCGGAGCCTTCGATGATGCGGGTCGCTGCCTCGATATCGTTGGCGTTGAGATCCTTCATCTTCGTTTCGGCGATCTGCGTCAGCTGCGAGCGCTTGATCTTGCCGCCGCTGATCTTGCCCGGCTCCTTCGAGCCCGCCTTGGCGTTGATCGCCTTCTTGAGCAGGTAGCTGGCCGGCGGCGTCTTGGTGACGAAGCTGAACGAGCGGTCGGCATAGACGGTGATCACGGTCGGCAGCGGGGTGCCGACTTCCTGGTCGCCGGTCTGCGCGTTGAACGCCTTGCAGAAGTCCATGATGTTGACGCCGCGCTGGCCGAGCGCGGGGCCGATCGGCGGCGATGGATTCGCCTTTCCAGCGGGCACCTGGAGCTTGATATAGCCCGTAATCTTCTTTGCCATGTTCACTCTCTTTCAAGTTGAGCGGTCCTGACGGCGTCTCTTTCGAGCCGCCTCCCGCAAGCTTGTGCCTGGAAGGCACCATTCCGGTTTCAACCGGAACTCTCAGATCGTCATCCCGGCGGAGGCTGGGATGACCTATATTATTTGACCCGTTCGACCTGCTCGAATTCGAGCTCGACCGGGGTCGCGCGGCCGAAGATCGACACCGACACCTTGACGCGGCTGCGGTCGAAATCGAGTTCCTCGACGACGCCATTGAAGCTCGCGAACGGGCCGTCGAGCACCTTGACCTGGTCGCCGATCTCGTAATCGACCTTGAGCTTCGCCTTGGGGGCGGCCGCGGCGGCTTCCTCCTTGGTGTTGAGGATCCGCGCCGCCTCGGCCTCGCTGATCGGCTGCGGCTTGCCCGACGATCCGAGGAAGCCGGTCACCTTCGGGGTGTTCTTGACGAGGTGATAGACGTCGTCGTTCAAGCTGAGCTTGGCAAGCACATAGCCGGGGAAGAATTTCCGGTCCGAGGTGATTTTCTTGCCGCGGCGGACCTCGGTCACCTTCTCGGTCGGCACTTCGACCGACTCGACCAGCTGCTCGAGCCCCAGGCGCGCGGCATCGGCCAGGATCGCTTCCTTGACCTTGTTCTCGAAGCCCGAATAGGCATGAATGATGTACCAGCGCGCCATGAACGCCAACGTCTCCGTTTCTCAGCCCAAGAGCGACAGCAGGAACTTCACGATCGCAGCGAACAGCTGATCGATCCCGAAGAAGAAGAGCCCCAACAGCAGCGTCATGATGCCCACCATGATGGTGGTCGTCACGGTCTCTTTCCGGGTCGGCCAGACGACTTTCTTCGTCTCGGCTTTGACCTGGTTGATGAACTCGCCGGGTGAAGTCTTCGCCACGTCCTCAGCCTAACCAAATGACGAGCTGCTGCCCGTCAAACCTAAAAACAACGACACAAGGCCTCAGTCCGCCTGTCAGCCTTGCGGCTGCGGACCTTGGCCTCATTCTCTCGACCCGTTGGCCTTCGCTCTACCATTCGGAAATGGCAGGAGTGGAGGGACTCGAACCCACGGCCCTCGGTTTTGGAGACCGATGCTCTACCAACTGAGCTACACTCCTCCGGGCCCGAGAGGCGGGCACATAGCGGCGGGGGCGTGGGAGTGCAAGGGGTTGGACGATCCGCCGGATCAGGCGGCGATGTCGTAGCCCTGGATCTCGCCCGCGAGATAGAGGTTGCGCGCCTTGGCGCGGCTCAGCTTGCCCGAGCTCGTCTTGGGCAGCGTGCGCGGCGGCACCAGCTCGACGACGCAGTGCATGCCCGTGATCGCGCGCACCTTCTCGCGGATCTGGTCGCGCAGGCGTGCGCGCTCGGCAGGATCGGAGGTGCGGCACTGGACCAGCACCGCCGGCGTCTCCTCACCCCCGGGGGTTGTGATCGCGAACGCGGCGATATCGCCCGCCTTGAAGCCCGGCAGCTGCTCGACCGCCCACTCGATATCCTGCGGCCAGTGATTCTTGCCGTTGATGATGATCATGTCCTTGGCGCGGCCGACGATGAAGATATAGCCGTTCGAGATATAGGCCATGTCGCCGGTATCGAGCCAGCCGTCGATGAGGCAGGCGTCGGTCGCCGCCTGGTCGCGGAAATAGCCCTCCATGATCGAGGGCCCGCGCGCCCAGAGCTTGCCGATCATCCGCTCGGGCAGCGGCGATCCGTCCTCGTCGCGGATCTCGACGGCCATGTCGCGGACCGGCTTGCCGCAGTTGACGACCGCGCGATAGCGGCGCGGCCGATCCTGGCTGTGATCGCCTCCTGACAGCTGCGTCTCCTCGACGAGCTCGACGACGATGCCTTCGCCCGGAGGCATGATCGACACCGCGAGCGTCGCCTCGGCGAGGCCGTAGCTCGGCAGGAAGGCGCTCGCGCGGAAGCCGGCCTCGGCGAACGCATCGACAAAGGCCTGCATCACATCGGGGCGGATCATGTCGGCGCCGTTGCCGGCCAGCCGCCAGCGCGAGAGATCGAATCGGTCGGACGCCTTGGTCTGGCTCGACATGCGCCGCGCGCAGATATCGTAGCCGAAGGTGGGCGAATAGCTGATCGAGGTGCCCTCGTTGCGGCTGATCATATCGAGCCAGGCGAGCGGGCGCCGCGCGAAATCTTCGGTCTTCAGATAGTCGGTCGAAACCTGGTTGGCGATCGGAGACAGCAAGCAGCCGACCAGCCCCATATCGTGATACCAGGGCAGCCAGCTGATGCAGCGGTCGAACGGCTCGACCAGCATGCCGTGCGAATGCGCCGCCAGATTGTTGAGAAGCTGACGGTGCGTGACCGCGACGCCATGCGGGAAGCGGGTCGACCCACTCGAATATTGCAGATAGGCGACATCGTCGGGCGCGGCCTGCGGCAGCGCGGCGGCGGGCGCCTCGCGCGTTTCGAACGCATCGTAGCTCAGCGCCTCGACACCGCGCATCCGGGCGGCCGCCGACGCCATCTCGGCCAGCTCGGCCGGATAGAAGAACAGGCTCGGATCGGAGCTGTCGAGCTGGACGACCAGCTGGTCGATATAGCTGTCCTTGCCGCCGAATGAGGTCGGCAGCGGCAGCGGCACCGGCCACGCGCCCGCATATACAGCCCCGAAGAACAAAGCGGCGAATTGCGGCCCCGTCTCGGCGACCAGCGCGACGCGGTCGCCCGGGCGGATTCCGGCTGCGATCAGGCGGTGCGCGTTGGCGATCGCGTCGGTACGAAGCTGCGCAAAGCGATACGGCAGCACCAGCGTGCCGCGCGCGTCGTGAAAATTGAGGCCGCGGACGCCGGTAGCGGCATAGTCGAGCGCCGCTCCCAATGTCTCGAAATCGGCGAAACGGCGCGGCAGCGCGTCCACTGTCGGCGTCGGCACCAATGCCATCTTACTCTCGTTCCTTTGTAATTCCGAAGCGCTATCCACCCGGTCCAGCATCGTTGCGCCTCCCCTTCGGGCCGCCGCAGCCGTCCGGCAGCCTGCTTATTGCGCCTGCCTTCGCGCAGCCCCGCGTTCAAAATCCGGCCCGACTGTGGCACAATCATGGCGCATGACCCGATCGCCCGCCAAAGCGCCGCCGCCTTATGACACCGCCCTGCTCGAGCGCGCCGCGCTCGATTATGCGGCGCGCTACGCCACCACGCAGGCAAAACTGGCCGCCTATCTTCGCCGCAAGATTCGCGAACGGGGCTGGTCCGACGCAGGCGAACCGGGCGCGGTGGTGGGAGCGCTGGTCGCGCGCTTCGCACAGCATGGCTATGTCGACGACCATGCATTCGCCGCCGCGCGGGCCGACTCCCTGCTGCGGCGCGGCTATGGCGCCCGCCGGATCGGCGACGCGCTTCGTGCGGCCGGAATCGGCCCCGAGACGGCCGGCGATCTGACCGAGCGGATCGATGCCGGGGCCGAGGCGGCGGCGCTGCTCTACGCGCGCCGAAAACGAATCGGCCCCTTCGCCGCAGCATTGCCGAATCCCGCAGAAAAGCGCCGCTGGATCGCCCGCATGGCGCGCGCCGGCCATCCTATCGAGTTGGTTTTGCGTGTTCTGGGGGCGGAACATATTGATCGCGGCGCGATAACGCGCGATGGCAGCGAAGGGGAGTCGGAATAATTTCGTTTCAGCACACCTTTGTGTTAAAAGAATGTGCAGGCAGCGGGTGTCTTGGCAATGAATGAACAGTCTGTTGCGTCTGTGACGTTGCGCGACGTCAGCCTCGATAGCGGGCTGGAGCGAACTGTGGCGGATTCGGCCGAACATGGCGAGACTGTGGTGGGCTCGGTCAAATGGTTCGACGCCACGCGCGGCTTCGGCTTCATCGCCACCGACGGCGATCGCGGCGACGTTCTCGTGCATTTTTCGGTGTTGCGCGATCATGGCCGGCGCACCCTGCCCGAGGGCGCGCGCGTCGCCTGCGAGGTGGTCGCGCGCGATCGCGGCCTGCAAGCGCGGCGGATCGTCGCGATCGACCTTTCCACGGCGACCGGTCCCGATCCCGATCTGATCGCCCGGCGCAACGCCGACCGCGTCGACCCGACCCAGTTGATCGACAATGCCGGCATGCCCGAGCCGGTCATCGTCAAATGGTTCAATCGGCTCAAGGGCTATGGTTTTCTCGTGCGGGAAGGCGACACTCAGGACATCTTCGTCCATATGGAGACGGTGCGCCGCGCGGGTTATCCCGATCTTCTGCCCGAAATGCGCATGAAGGCGCGCATCGCCGACGGCCGCAAAGGCCCGCTTGCGGTTGAACTGATCCGCGATTGACGATGGTGTTCTCGAGCCGGCTGTTCGGCGCGATCGCGCTTGTCTCGCTGGCTGTGGCCGGTTGCGCGCCGACCGCAGCCCGATCGCCCGACGCGGTGGCGGCCGGTGATCGCGCCGGGCTCGTACCGCTTGAGATAAGAACGGCGCGCGGCGTCCAGCGCTACCAGGTCGAGATCGCGGCCACCCCCGAGGAACAGGCGCAAGGGCTGATGTACCGCACCAGCCTGCCCGATCATGGCGGAATGATCTTCCCGATGGCGCCGCCGCGCCCGGCCAGCTTCTGGATGAAGAACACTTATATCCCGCTCGACATGATCTTCATCCGGCCGGACGGAAGCATCGCGCGGATCGCCGCCAACACCGTTCCCGAAAGCCTCGATGCGATCGACTCGGGCGAGCCGGTGTCGGCGGTGCTCGAGATCGCCGGCGGCGCGGCGGCGGCGGCCGGCATCGCCGAAGGCGACAAGGTGCGCTGGACGGTCGCGCGATAGATCGCGTCGGGCGGAACTTGCCGCGTGACGACAAACCCAGGGGCCGGATCTATCGCCGGAAGCGCATAACGGGATGAAACGGTTGCGCGCGATGGGAAGCAGCGGCTAAGCGAGGTTGCGATGCTCAAGAAAATCTTCACCTGGTGGGATGGCGCCACGATCGGCACCTTGTTTTTCAGCAAGATGAACGGCAAGCGCGTCGGCGCGGACTCGCTCGGCAACGTCTATTATGAGGGCGGAGTCGCCACCGACGGCCGGCCGCGCCGCTGGGTGATCTACGCCGGCCCGAACGACGCCAGCCGCGTTCCCCCCGAATGGCATGGCTGGCTGCACCACAGTACCGATCTTACCCCCGATCAGCTGCCCCAGCCGCGCGGCTGGCAGAAGGCGGCGCTCCCGAACCTGACCGGGACCGAGGCCGCCTATCGCCCGTCCGGGGCGCTCGAAATGGGCGGGGTGCGTGCCGCCGCGACCGGCGATTATGAGGCATGGAGCCCGAACTGAGCATGAAGTCGCTGTTTCGTGAGAATATCGGGGAAGCGCTCGTCGGCCTCTTCGTCGTCGTCTTCGCAGTCTGGTTCATATGGTTCGCCTGGGCCAGCACCGGCGGCGGCGCCAAGGCCGGCGCGATCCATGTCACCGCGCTCTTCCCGAACACCACCGGCATCAACGTCGGCAGCGAGGTGCGCGTCGCGGGGATGAAGGTCGGCACCGTAAGTGCACAGCAGCTCGATGCGCAGAGCTTCCAGGTCAAGACCACGCTGGCGCTGGATCCCGCCGTCAAGCTGCCCGCCGACAGCAGCGCCGCGATCACCTCCGAGGGCTTTCTCGGCGCGACCTTCGTCTCGCTGATCCCCGGCGGGGACACGGTTCCGCTGAAGGACGGCGACACCATCGCCGATACCCAGGGCGCGATGGACCTGATGAGCATGGTCGGCCAGTTCATCAACAAATCGGGCAGCGCGCCGGCACCCGCCGAAGGCGCGGCGGAGGCTCCCAAACCGTGAAACCGCTGATGCTGGGCGCGGTCGCGCTCGGCGGCCTTGCTTCGCTCGCGGCCTGGCAGGCGATCAGCCAGCAGCAGGCGCCGGTCGAGGCGGTCCAGCCAGACGAACCGGCCGGGCCCGTGCTCGCGCCCGCCGGCGACGAGAGCCCGGCGGGCAATAGCAGCGCACCCGCGCCCACGCCGATGCCCGTAGTCGAGAAGATTCCCGACAAGCCGCTGGTGAGCGAGGGCACGCCGATGGGCGAACGCGTCGCGGTGCTGGGCCTGCTCAACAAGCGCAACGGCGAATCGCGCGACCTGACTCTCCGCCCCGGCCAGGCGATCCGCATCGGCGACGTCGTCGTCCGGCTGCGCGCCTGCGAGACGACCGCCCCCTGGGAGGATCAGCAGCTGACCGGTGCGTTTGTCCAAACCGACATCCGCAATCGCGACGGCAGCTGGCGGCGGGTCTTTTCAGGCTGGCTGTTCAAGGAATCGCCGTCGCTCAACGCGGTCGAAGACGCGGTCTACGACGTCTGGCCCAAAAGCTGCACAATGGTGCATCCCGATATCGGACCCGACACGGTGCGCATTTCGGGATCGGTCGCACCGCGCTCGAGCGCGAAGAAATCGGCGGGGGACCAGCCTGCTGCCGCGCCCACCGCGCCCCCGGCCACGCCCATCGCGGCATCCAACAACCCGACATAATCGTCGCGGCTCACCTCGATCGCGCCGAGCGACCGGAGATGATCGGTGATGAACTGGCAATCGAGCAGGGTGAAGCGCCCGGCCCTCAGCCGCGCGACGAGATGCGCGAGCGCGACCTTCGAGGCGTTGCTTTCGCGGCTGAACATGCTCTCGCCGAAAAAAGCCCCGCCAAGTCTGACGCCATAGAGGCCGCCGACCAGCCGGCCTTCGTGCCAGGTCTCGATCGAATGAGCATGTCCGCGCCGGTGCAGATCGGCATAGGCGACCTCGATCGCCGGATTGATCCAGGTATCGGGGCGATCGGCGGTGCGGGCGGCGCATTCGGATACGACTTGGGCGAAAGCCTGGTCGGCGGTGACCGTGAATCGATCGGAACGAATCGTCTTGGCCAGCGAGCGCGACAGCTGAAACCGATCAAGCGGGAGAATCCCGCGCTTCTTGGGTTCGACCCAATAGACATCGTCGGCCGCGCGGCTGTCGGCCATCGGGAACACCCCGATCGAATAAGCTCGCAGCAGCAGATCCGGATCGATCGCCTTCATCGCTTCACCCCATCGGCACGACTATAGCGGATCCAAGGCCGACCGGAAGAGCGCAGCGCGGCACGCGGTCGGGCCGATATCGTCCGTCGGCCGATCGGGTCAGCGCGTCACTCCCCGCGTTGCTCCGCTTCGCGTTCGGCGCGCGCGGCTTCAAGGAACTGGCGCATGCACCCGGTCTGCCCGTTCGATCCCTGCGGCGAGCAACTGTTGGGCAGGCCACGCTTGCTGACCATATCGAGCGTGCGCGCGCGCTCGACCCAGCTCTGCGCCGCCTCATCGCGCTTCTTCCTGCGCAATGCCTTGGGGATGCGATAGCGCTCGCTCTCGGGTTGGCGGGCGCAGACGACGATCTCCTCGTCCTTGCTGCGCGGGCAGGGATCGTCGCCGAACACCACGAGGGTGGTGATCCGGGGCGGCGGTTCTTCGGCAAGCGAGGTGGCGGCGCGAGGCGCGGCGGCCAGCGGAGCCGCGGCAAGCAGCAGAGCAAGGAAGGCGAGCGGCTTCATCGGCGGAGCTAACGCGCGGGCGGCTTTCGCGCTCCTGAACGGTGCACGAAACCTAGAATATCCGTGATGGTCGAGCGAGCTTTGACCCATAGTCGGTCTGGTGCAATTGGGACCAGACCGACGCTAATGGGCCGGCCGCGCCGTCAGAACTTGATCCCGCACTTCTTGCCGTCGGCCTTGTCCTCCTCGCACGCCTTGCGCGCGAGTTGGCGAAAACAGCCCGACGCGCCGCCCGAGCCGCTGGTCGAGCAGCTGTTCACGCCGCTCTTGCCGACATATTCGAGCGTCGCGGCGCGGTCGCCCCAAGTCTCGGCGCCGCGATCGGTCGATCTGCGGAGCTCCTCGGGGATGCGATAGCGTTCGGCCTCGGGCATCCGGCGGCAGACGACGATCTCCTCGCCGTTACTGGTCGGGCACGGATCGCTGCCGAAGATCGTCAGCACGCGTTCGGTGCGCTGGGCATGCCCGGGTGCGGCGATGGGTGCGACGCTCGCCACCGCCAGCGCCGGGAAAAGGAGGAAACGACTCTTCATCGGCGCGGGTCCTGTGCTGTGGGAAGTCATTATATCCGGTGCGAAAGGCCGATGGCAATGCGGCATCCAAGGCGGATCGCGCCCGAGAGCAGCGGATAGGCCGGCGCCTGTTCGGCCCCCGCGGCGAGCGCGGCATCGCGATGCTCGACCTCCTCGACGCGGAATTCGGCGATCGTTGCGCCCAGCTCGGGATCGCCGTCTCCGATCTGCTCGAGCTGTTCGCCATAATGCCGGTCGATCTCGCTTTCGATCGCGGCGGTGCACGCCATCGCCGCCTTGGGGCCGATCAGCGCGGTCGCCGCGCCAAGCGCGAAGCCCGCGACGTTCCACAGTGGCTGCAGCGCGGTCGGGCGCACGCCGCGCCGCGCGATCATCGCGTCGAAAATCGCGCGGTGGCGCTCTTCCTGCGCCGCCATGCGCGCAATCGCGCGCGCTTCGGGCGAACGCTGCCCCATCACCGCGAGCTGGCCGGCATAGATGCGGGTCGCGCCATATTCGCCCGCCTGGTCGACGCGCAGCATTGCTGCACGCTCCTTGTCCCCGACACTCATGCGCGCCTCCACAAGCCGATGATCGCGAGCCCACCGATGATCGAGAAGAGCGCGTTGAAACCCGCCAGCGATATGCCGAACAGCGTCCATTGCGGCACGTCGCACTGGATCATCGGCGTCGCCATGATTTCCGCCAGCAGGTCGGCGCTGGACCCCGCCGAGGGCGGCGCCGAGCAACGCGTGATCCCGGCCCACCAATGATATTCGACCCCGGCGTGGAAGACCGCGATCGCGCCGCTCGTCAGGATCGCGGCGATCGCCAGCGCCAGCACGGCCCGGCCCAGCGGCTTTTCGGGAACCACGAAGGCGGCCAAGGCGAGCACGATCGCCGCATAATGCGGCCAGCGCTGCCAATGGCACATCTCGCAGGGGAACAGTCCGCCGATATATTGCGAGCCGAGGGCCCCGGCCATCAGCGCGGCGGGAAGCAGCAACGCGGCGAGGCGGGCCTGGGCGAAACGGGTCATCAGCGGGATATAGCGGAGCGCCCGGCGAAAATAAGCCCCTCCGTTTCAAGCGGCTTCGCTCGCACGTCTTTTCCGGTACCGGAGGATCTGGCGCAGCGTCGCCGCGCCGTGCCCGGCCTCAGTCGATCGCTTCGGCGATCTGGGTCAGATAATCGGGATCGACGATGCGGATCTTGCCCTGGGTGAGCTCGATCACGCCCTCGGTCGCCCAGACGGCGAGCTGGCGGTTGATATTCTCACGGCTGATCCCGACGAAGCTGCCCAGCTCGGTCTGGCTGAGGTCGCGGGTCAGGCGCGTCCCGTGCAGCTTCTGGTCGGTGAGCCGCTTGAGATAGCGCGCGAGCCGCGGCGCGGTGGTGAAGGCGCGATCGCTCTCGATCGTCGAATCGGTCTCGCGCAGCCGCCGTGCCATCTCGCGCAGCAGGCGGATCGCGACCTTGGGATGGCGTTCGATGAAGCTTTCGAACGCACCGCGCGACAGCCGCAGGATCCGGCCGGCCCACATCGCGATCGCCGAGGCGGTGCGCGGCTGGCCATCGAGCACGGCGATCTCGCCGACGATCGCCCCCGCTTCGGCATAATCGAGGATGATCTCGCGGCCGTTCGGGGTCACCATCGAAATCCGTACCACGCCGTCGAGCACGATCACCAAGGCGGTGCCCTCGTCTCCCTGGCGCAGGATTTCGTCATTGGCGCGGGTGGTCTGCACCGTGCCGACCTGCAGCAGGTCGGCCAGCTGCGCCTCGTCGCACTCGGCGAAGACGCTGCCCTTTGGAAGGTGCGCGGCAAGCTCGGCTGGTGTCATCGGAGATCCCAATCGGGCGATCATCGTCACGCCGTTCATCAAAATGCCGGTTCGGTGCGGCTTTGGCAAGCGAGCGCCGTGCGGATGTGACCGTATCAGCTGCTCATGATACCGGAGCCCATCCTGGCGGCGCGAGCTCGAAGCCCGCGAAATCGAAGCCGGGCGCCACCACGCAGCTCACCAGCGCCCAGCCTGCGCCGGCCTCGGCCGACTGCCACCAGCCCGCGGGCACCAGCGCCTGCGGCGTTTGCCCGGCGATCGGATCGGGGCCGACGCACCGCGCCTCGACCGGGCCCGTCCCGCTCGGCGCGATCGCGAGCGTCAGCGGCGTGCCCGCGTGGAACAGCCACAGCTCGGCGCCGTCGACCCGATGCCAATGCGAGCGCTGGCCTGCTTCGAGCAGGAAGTAGATCGCGGTGGCGAGCCCGCGGCCCCGGCCGCCCTGCTCCGCGGCCTCGCGCCAGGTCTCGCGATACCAACCGCCCTCGGGATGCGGCTGCAGCCCGAGCCGGGCGATCACCGCGGCGGCGGGCGTGTCGCTCAAAACAGCCCGCCGCCGATGAACAGTCGGACGATGCCGACGATCAGCACGAAGAGGTTGAGCCGCCGCCCGCTGTCGCCGCGCGACACGATGCCGAGGCCCGCACCGAGCAGCGCGAGCGGCACCACCGCCCAGTTCATCCAGCCGAGGAAGGGGAAGAAGCCGAGGATCGCGCCGCACAGCGCCGTCAAGCCGATGATCAGGGAAAGCAGGTTAAGCATGGCCCGATCATCGGCGATGCGCTGCGCGATTGCAACTGCTGTAGTGCTGTTCTAATACAGCAGGCGCGCAATAGGGCGCCCGAAGCGACGATAATTCAGGGCTTGTCCTCGCCAATCGCACGATCGCGGCGAGGCGGCTGGCGCGCCCGCGCACGCTTCGCTAAAGGGCGCGCATGCCCCCGCTGTTTCTCGTCATGTTCGGCGGCGCCATCGGCGCCGGATTCCGCTACCATATCGGCTCGGTCGCGCTTCGCCAGCTCGGCATCGGCTTCCCGTTCGGGACGTGGATCGTCAACCTGCTCGGCGGGCTGCTGATGGGCGTGCTCGCCGGGGTCGTGGCGCAGGCACCGGTGGAGGGCGAGCCGCTGCGGCTGTTCCTCGGCGTCGGCGTGCTGGGCGGCTTCACCACCTTTTCGGCGTTCAGCCTCGAAAGTTTCAACATGCTCGCGCGCGGCGATTATATGATGGCCACGGCCTATGCGGTGTCCTCGGTCGCGGGATCGGTGCTGATGCTGTTCCTCGGTCTCACGCTGGTGCGCCTGCTGACATGAGCGAAACCGTCCCCGCCCCGGCCGACACGCGCCAGTTCACCGTCGCCGCCGACGACGACGGCATCCGGCTCGACCGCTGGTTCAAGCGGCACATGCCCGAAACGAGCTTCAACATCGTCTCGCGCTGGGCGCGCACCGGCCAGCTGCGGATCGACGGCAAGCGCGCGGATCCGGGCGACCGCATCGAGGCAGGGCAGGTGATCCGCCTGCCGCCGGCGGAGATCGCCGCGGCGGCGGTCGCGACCGCGCGGTCCCCGCGCGCCCGCGCACCGCGCGTGCCGCTGTCGGACGACGAGACCGCGCTGGTCCGCAGCTTCGTCATCCATCGCGATGCGCAGGCGATCGTGATCAACAAGCCGCCGGGCCTCGCCACCCAGGGCGGCACCAAGACCGAACATCATGTCGATCGGCTGCTCGACGGACTCCAGTTCGAGGCGGAGAGCCGCCCCAAGCTGGTGCATCGTCTCGACAAGGACACCTCGGGGGTGCTGCTGCTCGCGCGCACCGCGCGCGCCGCGGCCCATTTCGCCAAGGCGTTCAGCAGCCGCACCGCGCGCAAGGTCTATTGGGCGATCGTCACCGGGGTCCCCTCGATCGAGGACGGGATGATCGAGCTGCCGATCGGCAAGCAGCCCGGCACGGGCGGCGAAAAGATGCATGTCGACGAGAAGGAAGGCAGCCCGGCGCGGACCCGCTACCGCGTGATCGAACGCGCGGGCAACCGCGCCTGCTGGGTCGAGCTCCAGCCCTATACGGGCCGCACCCACCAGCTGCGCGTGCATATGGCCGCGATCGGCCATCCGATCGTCGGCGACGGCAAATATGGCGGCGCCGAGGCTTTTCTGTCGGGCAGCATCAGCCGCAAGATGCACCTCCACGCGCGGCGGCTGAAGGTCGATCATCCCGATGGCGGCGCGATCGACATCGTCGCCGAGCTTCCCGAGCATTTCGCCGATTCGCTGCGCCATCTCGGCTTCGAGCAGAGCGCGGGTGACCTGCCCATCGACGAGGTCAAGTTCGCCGACACCCCCGAGGGCAAGCGCCGCGCGATCGCGCACAAGGCCAAGGATGCGCGCAAGGCGCGGCGCGGCGAACGGCGCGGACGGAGCCGGGGATGAGCCCCCCCAACCGCCTCGCCATTTTCGATTGCGACGGCACGCTGGTCGACGCGCAGGCCAATATCTGCCGCGCGATGCTCGACGCCTTCGCCGCCCAAAGTCTGGTCGCCCCCGCCCATTCCGCGATCCGGCGGGTGGTGGGACTCAGCCTGACCGAGGCGATGCGCGCGCTGCTGCCCGAAGCCGATCCGGGCGTCCATGCGCGGCTGGGCGACAGCTACAAGCACGCGTTCCAGGCGTTGCGCGGCGCCGGGCTGGTCGAGGAACCTTTGTTTCCCGGCATCGTCCAGGCGCTCGAACGGCTC
>Ga0157380_10002183_pt1 | contig 13142 bp, 9 predicted proteins | sample S35metaG_FD_119757 | JGI IMG/M metagenome (GOLD analysis project Ga0157380, IMG submission 119757) | Switchgrass rhizosphere microbial communities from Kellogg Biological Station, Michigan, USA - S3-5 metaG | ecosystem: Host-associated > Plants > Roots > Rhizosphere > Soil | place: USA: Michigan...
GGTGAAGTCGAGCGGGCCCGCGAGCTGCACGAAGTCGAAGGGACCGGTCGCGCAAAAGGGCTTCGGGACGACGATCGAGTAGGTCACCCGCGTCGTCGTCGTCGACTGCGTCTGTCGCGGATGGAAGGCGATCGAGCTCTGCAGCACCCTCGCCTGACCGCTGGTCGGGATCGGGACGTCGCCGGTCGGCGGGGCCTGGAGTCCCAGGACGGCCAGCAGCTGACCGGCTCCTCCTTGCAGGAGCCCGTCGTAGAGGAGGCGGGGCAGCGTCCCGAAAGTCCCGGCGGGAATCAGGCCGAGACCGCTCGGCGGCGCCGTGAGCGCGCCGGTTCGGCCCATGTCGAAGACCACGAGCTCGCGCGCGAGGTCCCAGCTCAGCACCCGGTGCTCGGCCGTTCCCGAGACGAGGATCTCGAAGTGCGCGCCGCCCACGGTGTGAGCGCCCTGGCGGAAGAGCCGGACGTGGAAGCGGAACGGGCCGCCGAGCGGCGCTCCCGGCGGCACGCAGGCGAGCTGGACCGCTCCCCCGACCCACCCGTCGAGGTCGGCGTACGCCGCGTGCTCCGAGCCCATGGCGTCGGTCCAGGTGCAGCTCGTCCCGGGCAGACCCGCGAAGGGCGGCCGGCTGCCGTCGAGCTTCATCAGCTCCTGGCGGATCGCGCGCGGGTCGGCATTCGGGAAGACCAGGTTGACGGGATCGGACGGGGTCGCGAGATCCGGAGTGGTGTACGGCCAGAGCGCGAGCGACGTGCCGGCCGCCTGGATCTGCTTCAGTCCTGCGGGAGGATCGGCGCTCTGCGACGCAGGGCTGAACGCAGCGGCCAGGCTGATCGAGCAGGCCACGGCCAGAGTACGGACGCTCTTCCACATTCGAGGCTCCTCTCTCATGAATCCAAGCAGCAAAACCCCGCTGCCGTTACAGCCACCGTGCGATTCCCTTACTAGACGGACGCTCCCGCCGCTCGTCCCGTCCGGGGCCATAGAATCGCTGCGACCGGAGGTCGCGATGCCCGAGATCGACACCACCACCCTGCTGGCGGACGCCGCGTCGCGAGCGGCGCGCTACCTCGCCCTGATCCGGGAGCGCCGGGTGGGGCCCGGCCCCGATGCGCTGGCCGGCCTCGCGCGGCTCGCTCCTCCGCTGCCCGAGCGCGGGCTCGACGCCGCCCAACTGCTCGCGCTCCTCGACGAGGCGGGCTCGCCCGCCACGCTCGGCACCGCCGGCCCCCGCTTCTTCGGCTTCGTGATCGGCGGGGCGCTGCCCGCTACCGTGGCCGCCAGCGTGCTGGCCGCGGCCTGGGACCAGAACGCCGGGCTGCGGGTCACTTCGCCGGTGAGCGCCGCGCTGGAAGAGGCCGCGATCACCTGGCTGCTCGACGTGCTGGGCCTTCCCGACGGCACCAGCGTCGGCTTCGTCACCTGCGCCACGACCGCGAACCTGAGCGGCCTCGCCGCCGCGCGCCACGCGCTGCTCGCGCGCCAGGGCTGGGACGTCGGGGAGCAGGGCCTCTTCGGCGCGCCGCCGCTGCGCGTGGTGGTGGGCGAGGAGGTGCACGTCAGCCTGCTGAAGGCGCTGTCGCTGCTCGGCCTCGGGCGCGAGCGCGTCGAGCGGGTCCCGGTGGACGGCCAGGGCCGGATGCGCGCCGACGCGCTGCCCGCGCTCGACGAGCGCACGATCCTCTGCCTGCAGGCGGGAAACGTGAACACCGGCGGCTTCGATCCCGCGGCGGCCATCGTCCCGCGCGCCAGGGCGGCGGGCGCCTGGGTCCACGTCGACGCCGCCTTCGGCCTCTGGGCGCGCGCCGCTCCTTCGCTCGCGCCGCTCGCCGCCGGGCTCGACCTTGCGGACTCGTGGGCGACCGACGCCCACAAGTGGCTGAACGTCCCGTACGACAGCGGCCTCGTGTTCTGCCGCGACGCCGCGTCGCATCGCGCCGCGCTGCGCTCGCGCTCCGCCGCGTACCTCACGGAGACCGAGGCGCGCGAACCCGACCAGCTCGTCCCCGACTTCTCGCGTCGCGCGCGCGGCGTCGAGGTGTGGGCGGCGCTGCTCTCGCTCGGCCGCGGCGGCCTGCGCGAGCTGCTCGAGCGCAGCTGCGCCCACGCGCGCCGCTTCGCGGAGGCGCTGCGAGCCGACGGCCACGCGGTGCTGAACGACGTGGTGCTAAACCAGGTGCTCGTGTCCTTCGGCGCTCCCGAGCGCACGCGCCGCGTGATCGAGGAGATCCAGAAGGGCGGCGTGCTCTGGTGCGGCGGGACGGTGTGGCAGGGCCACACCGCGATGCGCATCAGCGTGAGCAGCTGGGCCACGACCGCGGCCGACGTCGAGCACAGCCTGGAAGGCATCCGCGCGGCCGTCGCGCGCGTGGGCTAGGACGCGAGGAGTAGAATCCCCGGATTCCGGGAAGGCAGGCTTTGCGCAACCTGGCGGCGTGGGTCCCATTCGTGCTCCTCGCGGCGGCGGCGGCAGCAGCGGCGCGACAGCAGCAGCCCGGCGGCGCTCCGGCGCATCCGAGCGTCTTCCTGAACCACTTCTTCGTCGTCGTCGACGCCGCCAGCTACGAGGCCGCGCGCCGCTCGGCGTTCGTGACGCGCGAGCTCGCGCCGTTCGAGGCGCGCACGACCGTGCGCAACGACATGAGCTACACCGGGATCTACTGGTACGGCCGCCGCACGTACTTCGAGCTGTTCGAGCCGGGCTCCCAGGGAGCGCAGGGCGCGAGCGGGCTCGCGCTCGGAGTGGAGGAGCCGGGAGCGAGCGCGGGAGTGCGCCGGCGCTGGCAGGAGGCGCTCGGCGCGGCGGGCGGCGGTCCCGTCACGCGCAAGACCGAGACCGACGAGCCGCCCTGGTTCGAGATGACCTTCAGCCGCGAGATCCCGGGGCTGCGCGTCTTCCTGATGGAGTACCACCCGGAGTTCCTGGTGCGCTGGTACGCAGAGCTCACGAAGGCGCGCTCGATCACCCGCGCCGACGTGCTCGACCGCTACGTCGCCAAGATCGGCCAGACCGACAGGCGGGAGAAGGCGCTGCTCCAGGACGTGGTCGCCGTCGAGATCGCTCTCGCGCCGGCGGACCGCGAGACGCTCGTGAAGCAGCTGCGCGCCGTGTCGTGGCTCGCCCAGGACGCGGGGGACGCGGTGGTCTGCAGCGGGCCGGAAGGGGTCAGCCTGCGCCTCGTGCAGCCGGAGAACGGGCGGACGGGCATCGTGGCGGTGGACTTCTCGCTCCAGCACGCCGCGACGAAGGCCACGCACCGCCTCGGCAAGGCCGAGCTGCGGCTCGACGGCCGCTCCGCGCGCCTCGTCGTTGGCGCGCACTAGACCGAGCGCCGGTCGAGGCCGGGATCGCTCAGGACGGCTGGCCCGGAGTCTTGGCCGCTCGGATCAGGAGCGCGATCCCGATCCACAGCGCGAAGATCCCGAGCGGCCACGCCAGCGCCCTCGGCCAGACGGCCGCGATCGGCGCGAGCGACACGAGCACGAGGCCGGCAGGGACCATGAGCCGCCGCTGGATCGGGCTGTGCACCCGACGCGGCGACAGCACCGCGCCGAGCGCGTTGCCGAGCCGGAGCGCGCCGGCCGCCGCGCGCCCCGCGCTTCCGCCGGCGCCGCGCGTGCGCGGCCTGCGCACCTCGCCGGCCTCCCTCACCCAGCGGCGCTTGCTCAGCACGATCTCGGTCGAGCCCTTCAGGTCCTCGACGTACTGCTCCTCCATCCGGGGCGAAGGCCTCGTCCTCGACGACGACGTCGAGCTCGCGGTTGCCGATCCAGCTCGCGACGTTGAGGTTGGTCGAGCCCACACGCGCCCAGCGCGAGTCGGCCACCGCCGTCTTCGCGTGCATCATCGGCCCGTTCCACTCGAAGACCCGCACGCCGGCCTGGAGCAGCTGCGGGTACCCGGAGCGCGAGATCGCCTGCACGATGCGGATGTCGCTGCCGCGGCCCGGCACCAGCAGGCGCACGTCCACTCCGTCCTGCGCCGCGGCGCGCAGCGCCTGCACGTAGGTGCTCGTGCCGGCGTAGTAGGCGTCGCTCAGCCACAGCGTGCGGCGCGCGAGCGCCGCCACCAGCTGGTCGAGGCGGAAGAGCCCGGTGGTCCCGGGCGTCCCCGCCACCACGCGCAGCGAGACGTCCCCCGCACGCGGCGGATCGCACCCCTGCTCCTCGGCCGGCAGCGGCTCGCCGCAGGCCGCCCAGCTGTCCGCGAAGGAGCGCGCCACGTCCGCCACGGCAGGGCCGCGCACGGCGACCCCCGTGTCGCGCCACGGCGCCACGCTCCGGCGCGCGTCGCCTTCCCAGCGCTGGCCGACGCAGAGGCCGGTGACGAAGGCGATCTCGCCGTCGACCACCAGGCACTTGCGGTGGTCGCGGCTCAGCCAGCCGAAGGGCTCGTCGAGCCGCGGCGGGTTGTAGCAGCGCACCTCCACGCCCCCGGCTCGCAGCTGCTTCCAGAAGCGACCCCGTGTGTTGCCGAGCGCGCCCATCCAGTCGTAGGAGACTCGCACCGGCACGCCCGCCTGCGCCCGCTCGACGAGCGCCTTCGCGAAGCGCTCGCCGACGGCGTCGCCGTGAAGGATGTAGGTCTCGAAGTGCACGTAGCGCTTCGCGGCGGCGATCGCCTCGAGCCAGGCGGGATAGTTCTCCGCCGCGTCGAGCAGCAGGCTCACGGCGTTGCCCGGCACGAGCGGCGCGCCCGCGGCGCGCGAGAACGCCTGGTCGGCGAGCAGCCGGAGGTCGGAAGCCCGGGCCTCGGGCGTCCGGGTCAGCTTCGCTTCAAGAGCTTGGGCCACAGCGGGGAGGGAGCGAGTCCTGGTAGCCGAACTCCGGGCTCAGCGGGAAGTCGACGTTCGAGCCCTTCTCGAAGCAGCCGGAGTCCTTGATGCGGCCGCCCGCGTCGATCGCCCAGTAGAACGCGTTCGCCGCGGTGAGCCGGAAGTAGACGAAGTGGTACGTCGAGAACGTCTTCGGAAAACGCGGGTCCGTTCCGCGCACGTCGTAGACCGGGCCGCCTCCCCCGCCCGTCACGAAGTAGCGGACGCCGGGCTTGTCGCCCGTCACGGGCTGGCCCTTCGGGTCGAGCGCGTGGCTGCGCGCGTAGATGTGGTTGTGTGCCGTGAGCATCAGGTCCGGGCCCGGCAGGTCCTCGAGCGTCTTCTGGAGCTGAGCCGAAAGGCCCGTCTCGTCGCCGTGGCCGCCGATGCACTTGCCGAGCACCTGGCAGGCGCAGGAGCGGGGCGTAAACGGCGGGTGGTGCATCGCCACGATCTTCCAGACGCCGCCCTTGGCGTCGGGCGCCGGCACCCACTGCGACATCGCGTTGCGCAGCCACAGCAGCTGCAGCTGGTCCTCTCGCTTCTGGTCCGGGCTCGTGGCGAGCACGCTCCCCCCGACCTCCAGCGTGTTCGAGTCCAGCACCATCACGTCGACCAGCGGCCGTACCTCGGGCGCCGCGGGGTCGGCCTTCTGGCCGGCGGGAGTGAGCTTCGGGAGCGGCCACAGGATGCTGTAGTAGCGCTGCCGCTGGTGCGCCGGCGGGTCGCCGCGCTCCACGGTTCCGAACCCGAACTGGGCGTGCGAGAGCGCCTCCTTGGCGTAGCACGCGGTCTTCGCGCCGGGCGTGAGCGGCTCGTACGCCGTGGCGTCGCCGGGAAGGCAGCTCCCGCGCTGCGTGCGGATCGCCTCTGCCGCGAGCTCCCCGGCGCTCTCGGCCGCGGTGTCGGCCTGTGCTTTCTGTGCGGCGGCATCCTCCGCGAGGCCCTGGCGCATGTAGCGCGCCTTGCGGTCGGCGACGAGCGAGGTCCGCAGGTCCTGCAGGCAGGATTCCCAGCGCTCGTACTCCTCGACCGCCCGACAGCCCTTGAGGTCGTGGTTCCCGAGCGCGACGTGCACCTTGCAGTCGCGGATCAGCGGGTCGTAGACGTCGTCGAAGCGTTCCTTGTAGAGGTTCGAGCTGCCGCGCCAGTAGATGTTGTCGCCGAGGAAGAAGACGAGGTCGGGAGCCGGCGTCAGTGTGGCGAGGCGCTGGGCGATCGCGTCCTGGCCGTGGGTGCCCCACTCCGAGAAGCCCTCGCCGTAGCCGGAGTCGCCGAGGAAGACGAGCCGCACCTCCCCGTCCTGGGCGCGCTCGGGCGGACAGCCGCGCCCGACCTGCTTGGACGCGTCGACGTCCGGCCTGGCCCCGTGCGCCGCACAGCCGGCGAGGGCCGGCAGCAGGGCCAGGAGCGCGCGGCGACGCCATGCAGTCGTGAGCATTCGGCTCAAAACCTCCATACCAGGCCGAAGGAAAGGTCGGGGCCCTCGAAGGCGTCGCGGACGTCCACGTCGAAGCGGAGGGCGTTGCCGAAGTGCTCCGCCATGAGCGAGGCGCCGAGCGATGCGACCGTGCGCCAGCTCTCCTGGGGGAACGTCCGGCGCAAGACCGGGTCCGGGCCCAGGTAGCGCAGCGTACCCGGCGAGCGGTAGTGGAGCCCGCCGCGCAGCCGCACGACGCCGCAGCCGCACCAGAGCGGAGCGACGAACTCGCCGCCGATCCGCGGCTCGACGGTGCTCGGCAGCGAGTAGTCGAGCGCGGCCTCCCCGATGTTGCGCTCGAGGCTCGCCAGCACCTCGCTGTAGAGGATGATGTCGCCCTGCGCGACGATGCTCCAGCGGTCCGACGCGCGCCAGGCGAGGCCCGTGCTGACGAGCGTCGGGCGCCGGAACGCGATCGTCCGGGCGCCTTCGGCCTCGTCGGCCATCTCGGCGGCCCAGTCGAACCCGGGCTGCCAGGAGACGCCCAGCCGCAGCGACGGCAGAGCGCGCGCGTTCGCCCCCAGCAGCACCAGCAGCAGGCCGGCGCCCGCGCGCACGTGGGTGTCGTCCGAGGTGACGCTTGCGGCAATCTGCTCCGTTCCCGCTTCGCCCGGCACGCGGCGCTGGCCGTCGAGGCTGAGCCGGGTCGTGGCGACCGACCCGCCCAGCTTCAGCCGCTGCGTCAGCGAGAAGCCGAGCGCAAGCCCCGCCTCTCCTACGGACGAGTCGAGCGAGCCCACGCGCCCGGGCGCCACGTCCTCGAGCTCGACGTGGCCGTTCTCGGCGCGGCTCACGAACCCCGCGAGCCGCAGCTGCCCCTTCCCCACGGCGACCGCGGCCCAGGGCTCGCCCGAAGAGACTCCGATCTCCGTGATGGGGATCAGCGTGAGACCGGCGGGATTCACCACCGCCGCCTTCGCGTCGTCGGCCATGCCCACGAAGGCGCCGCCCATGCCCGCGGGCCGCGAGCCGACCGAGGGCGGCGCCCATCGCCAGCCGGCGAACAGCGGATCGTTGGTCTGGGCCGCGAGCGGCGACGCGCAGGCGGCCAGGAAGAGCGCCGCGCGCGCCGCATTGCGAACAGAGCCCCTCGCGCGCGCGTCGAGCACGTGGCAGCTTAACCTGAAACTCGCGAGCGGGCCGGGCGCGTCAGAAGGTGAAGCCCCCCTGGATGTAGAAGCGCACGTGGCCTTCGCTCGCCGCGATCGCGACGCTCGCGAGACGCATGGGAGTGCCTAGCGCGATCCAGAGACCGCCGCCGAACGCGGTGTGCCAGCGGTCCGAGGACTCGCCGTCCAGGAACACGCGGCCGACGTCGGCGAGGCCGAAGACGCCGAGGCGGGGGATGAGCGCGCGGTCACGCTTCACCAGCAGCAGCCGCAGCTCGGCGTTGCCGAAGACCGAGGCGTCGCCCCAGTAGCGCTGGCGCGGCAGGCCGCGGAAGTTCTCGCCGCCGCCGAGCGTCGCGCCCTCCTGGAAGGGATACGCGCCGAACAGCTTCTGGCCTCCGGCGCGCAGCGCGAGCTGAGGCTCGAGCGGCAGGGGCGCCGTGACGTAGGCGGTCCCCTCCGCGCGGACGCTGCCGAAGGTGTCGGTCACGCTCCAGACCGCCGGGTAGACCTCGCCTTCCACGGAGAGCATCGCGCCTGTCAGGCGCCCGTCGCGGAGCGCTCGGCGGTCCAGCAGCACGCTGACACGCCCTCCCACCTCTCCGAAGTGATCGACGCCGTACGGCTGCTGAAGGCCGAGCAGCGTTTCGCCCGTGTCGTGCGTGTCCGCGTACCGGAGCACCGGGCCGACCGACACGTCGATCGGCGCGAGGTCGAGGCGGTAGGAGGGCGCGAGCTCGTACTGCGTGTGCTTCACGTCGAAGAACTCCTGCGGCGCGTCGTCCGTCGTCTCGTTGCCGAAGCCGTAGTAGTGGATGAGCTTGAGCGCCGAGACGCGGGCGAGCGCGTGGAACCGCGAGCGGCTGTCCGTGCGCAGCGAGTCGAACTCGTACTCCACGCCTCCCGTGCCGAGCATCGTCGAGTAGCCGGCGCGAAGCGTGTGCTGGGCCGCGTAGGGATGCCTGCGGAAGCCGAAGCTCGTGTGCTGCCAGGCGCCGCCCAGCACGAGACCGTAGTCCTCGCTGGCCAGGACCCACGGCAGGATGCGCGACTGGCTCCCCCAGTCGCGGGCGGGGTCGCCCTGGTCGGTAACCGGCTGCGCGTAGGGACGGTGGTTCGTCAGCGTGCCCGGGCCCTTGGTCACGCGCGAGTCGCCGTCCGTGTCGTAGAAGTGAGTGTGGCCGGCGCCGTCGTCGAGCACGTCCGTTCCGTCGCCGCCGACGATCCGCACGGTCACGCGCGCCTCGCCGAGGCCCTCCGAGCGCGCTCGGTCGTCGCCGCCCTTCAGGAAGACGCGGATCTCGTCGGTCTCGCCCGCCAGGAAGCGTCTTCGGAAATAGAGACCCGAGCCCTCCGTGAGCGCGATCTCGACCGAGCCGTCCGCCTGCCGGGTGATCTGGGCCGAGTCCGGCTCGTCGGTCCCGTGCACCTCGACCTGGCGCGCCAGCATCTCGTAGAGTCCGCGCGCCGCCTCGGGAAGCTGATCACGCCGCGACTTGAGGCGTGCGGCGAGGATCTCCCCGTCGAGGCGGGCGTGCGCTGGGGGCAGGCGGTGGACCGCGGCGTCGATCACCGCGTCCGTGAGGCTCGCCTGCAGCGATGCCACCACCGATTGCCAGGCCGCCCATTCGAGGTCGGAGAGGTAGCGGCGGTCGACGCGGCGTGCCTGCCACTCGAGCGCCAGGGTGCCCGGATAGCGGTCCTCGAAGTCGGTGAGGTGCGGGTAGTCCTGGCGCACGAACTTCAGGAAGAACCCGTCGAACTTCACGAACGCCAGATCGCGGTCGCTCGGAACCGCGACGAAACGGTCGGCCTTCGTGTCGTGCGCCCAGTCCCACTGGTTGCGGTGCCGATCCGTGTCGCCGACCACGAGGTCGAGCAACCGCGCGCGCAGCAGGCTCAGCGAGTCGACGCGCGCGCTGCCTGCGTCGAGCAACCCGTCGAGCTCATCCGTGTCGACGATGCGGTCGAAGCCTTCGAAGCCCGGGGTCACGGGCGCCTTCACGCGCGGGTCCTCCTCCAGCGTTCCGAGCATGCCCGCGAACTCCTTGCGGAAGTCGCCGAGGCGCGGATCGTCCGGCAGCACCACGATCGTGTGGTTCACGTGCGGGATCCCGGCCGCGTCGAGCAGCGCGTCCACTACCACCACGCCGGTCGGGTGCGAGGCGCTGATCTGGTCCTGGACGATGCGCGCGGCGACCGTCTCCTGGAGCACGCTCGGCAGCACGGCCGTCGGGTCCTTGTCGATCGAGCGGAACTTCCACTCGCGCCCGTCCTTGCCTTCGAGCTTCAGGTTCTTCGTCTGCCGGCCGCCGCCCTTCTTCTCGGCGACCAGGCCGCCCGAGAAGGTCGCGAGGTCCAGCACGGGGGCGGCGATGGGCTCCGTCCACAGCTCGCGGTAGCCGGACCCCCAGAAGAAGCGGTGAACCGCGCCGGCTTCGTAGCGCTCTCCCGCGCGCATCGTGCGCGTGGGCGCGTGCGGCCCAGGTTCCTGGGCGTGCGGCGAGCCGAAGGCGGCGCCGAGCAGCACGAGAGCGAGCGCCGCGCGCGTCACGCGGCGTCCTTTCGCGCCTTGCGCCCGCCCGGCGTCTTCTCCCAGTCCGACTCGAAGATCTTGACGATCGCGTTCACCACCTTCGGGTCGCGGACGATCACGCCGATCTCGCGGCGCGCGTCGAGCTCCGTGCGGCGCAGGCTCTGGCTTCCGAGGAACACGGCGCGCCCGTCCCGCACGATGCAGCGCAGGTGCTGGCGCTTGCCCACGAACGCCTCGGCCTCGAGGCCGTGCTTGCCCTTCTCGACCTTGCCGATGATCCGCACGTCGACGCCGGCCTCCTGCCGGCTGCGCAGGACGTCGATCATCTTGTTGTCGGTGAGCGCGCCGTCGTAGATCAGCAGGTGCTTCTTGGCTCCCTTCAGGAACGCGGTGAGCCGCTCGCGCGCGTTCACGGGGCTCACCAGGAAGTCCTTGGCGCCTCCCGAGTACGGCTTGCGGTCGAAGTCGGCCTCGAAGAGCCGCAGCGCCTCCTGCACGAGCACGCGCTTGCGCGTCGCGATTCCGAGGCTACGGCTCCCGTCGATGTCGAGGCGCGTGAAGTTGAACGCGAACACGTACAGCCAGACGCCGTCGACGATCATCATCTTGCCGTGATAGCGCAGCAGGTCGCTGTCGGTGCGCGAGACGGTGGCGCCCGCGTCGAGCAGGCGCTGCTCCAGCTTGCGCAGGCCCTTCTCGCCGCGCGCGGCGGTGTGGGCGATCAGCGTGCGCACCACGACCCCGCGCTCGACCGCCGCGCCGAGCGCCTTCTCGATCTCCTTCTGGTCGAGACGAAAGATGTGCATGTCGACGCTGCGGCGCGCCTTGTTGATCGCCTTCAGCACGGGGAAGACGCCGTCTTCGGGCTGGACCAGGAGCTTCATGGCTCAGGCCGCCTCCTTGCTGGGTTTCTTGTCCGACCACTCGACCGACAGGTCCTGCGGCTCGCCGAGCTCGAGGATCGCGTTCGTCAGGCGGTCGGTCCGCTTCGTGAGCGGCAGGCGGACCGAGTAGATGAGGTCGTCCTGCGACGAGGTCCGAAGCTCGTACTTCACGCCGTTCTTGCTCAGCATCTTCTCGAGACCGTCCTTGAGGCGTCCCGTGTCCTTGCCCTTCAGCTTGAGCAGGAAGTCCTTGACGCTCTCGGGTTCCTGGGACTCGAGCACCCAGACGACGGCCAGGATGAAGAGCGTCGACAGCGCGGCGATCCAGTAGATCCCGACGCCGGAGGCGAGCCCGATCGCGAGGCACGACAGCATCACGCCCGCGTCCTTGGGGTCGTCGATCTTGGAGCGGTAGCGCACGAGGCTCGCGGCGCCCACGATGCCGAACGCGCGCGCCAGGCTCGCGCCCACGACCAGCATCACCAGCGCGCCGACCAGCGCCAGGATGATCTGCGTCTGGATCACGGCGGGGTCGCGGGGCGGCGTGCCCCGCCGCTGCGGCCGGAACGCGAGCGCGGCGCCGAGCGCCGCGGCGATCGGAAGGCTGACGGCCGCCTGCAGGAGCTCGGCCTTCTCCGACACGTGGCCCGGCGGCATCGCCTGGGCGATCCCCGCGCCGGGTTCGTCCGCCGGCTGGACGGCCCAGGCGCAGGCCGCGACGAGGCCCAGCGTCAGCAGGATCGCGGCGCACTTCACGGAGTAGGACATGGTGGCCTTTCTGAGATTGCCTGGACCTTGTGCTCGAACACGCTCACCCAGCGGTCGATGCTCCGGCTCGCCGGGCTCGCGTCCTCGTACGCGTCGAAGCGCGCGCCCTCGAAGAGGTCGCGGATCTGGCTGCGGCTGAGGCGTGCAAGCCGGGCGACCAGGAACTGGCGTCCGGCCTCCGAGATCTCTGCCTCCTCGAAGGTCGCGCCGTGCAGCCGCGGCGAACGGATGCTCACGAGGCAGCGCCCCATGTCCTTCCAGATCGGGGCCGCCCGCCAGCCTTCGACGTCGAGCTTGCGCTGCGACTTCTCGCCGCCGACGAAGCCGAACGTCGCCCCCACGTCCTGCATGTAGGCGAGCGGCTCGTGGCAGCCGCCGTCCGCCAGCCGCGAGCCGTTCTCGAGGCAAACCAGGCGCTGGTTGGCGGCGCGGTTGTCCCAGTCGTTCAGGAACACCGCCAAGAGCCGCAGCGCGTCGCGCTCGGCGCGCCCCTTCCCGGTCTGCAGCTCGGCGAGCTCGTCCCAGCCCCAGCCCGTCTCGCCCTCGGCCTTGATGGCACGCCCCGCGAGCTTTCGCTCGATCGCCACGTTCGTGAAGTCGACGTAGCGCCGGTAGTCGACGTCGACCTGGTGCCCCTTGCCGGAGGTCTTCCGCACGCCATAGATGGGCGCGCAGTCGCGGCGACGCTCCCCGAAAGGGCTCGAGATGCAGCTGAGCATCGCGAAGGGGTCGTCCGGGCAGCCGAAGCAGCGCAGCCGGCCCACGAGGTACATGCGGTCGGCGCCCGCCCCGAGCGCCCGCATCAACCGGGTCGCCGCGACCTCGGTGTGGATCTCCGGGGTCGCGCCGTACTTGACCTTGAGCAGCTCTCCGCCTTCGAACACGCACTCGAACTTGGGCGTGGCGCCGCTCGTCTCGCCCGGGCGGAACTTGCAGACGAGCTCGTCCTTCTGTCCGAAGAAGTCGTCGGGCTGCTCGCGCAGGCGCGCGAGCTCCGATCGCTCCTGGGGAGGCTGCCAGAGGATCGCACGAGCCAGGGCGTCGCGGCGCAGGCGCGCCGCGTCCGCGCGTGGAAGCTCGAGGGTGTCCTCCTGCTTGCGGACCACGAACCCCTGTACCGGCAGCGCCGTCGGCAGCTCCTGCTCCGCGACAGCCCCGGCCGGAAACCAGGGCGCCACCGTAATGACGAATGCTCCCCACCACATCATGGCCAGAAGCTCCCTGGTTTCCGCACCGGGTGGCGCGGCCCGTCAGCGACGCGCGAGGGTCATCGGCCGCTCGAGCTGAACCGTCAGCACCGTTCCGGCCGGCAGCTCCACTTCCTCGCCCGAGGACGCCACCACCGCGCCCCCGCCTCCCACGATCGCGCCGATCACGGCGCCCGTCTTGCCGTCGAGCACCGCGCCCAGCACGCCGCCGATCACCGCTCCGAGGCCGGCCTTCTTCTTGTCGACGCCGCCCTCCTCGACCTTGACGACGCGCGCGTCCATGCCGACGCGCTGACCGTCCATCACCATCTGGTCGAAGCTCACCTCGAGCCGTCCGCCCTTCGAC
>Ga0157380_10002184_pt1 | contig 13140 bp, 10 predicted proteins | sample S35metaG_FD_119757 | JGI IMG/M metagenome (GOLD analysis project Ga0157380, IMG submission 119757) | Switchgrass rhizosphere microbial communities from Kellogg Biological Station, Michigan, USA - S3-5 metaG | ecosystem: Host-associated > Plants > Roots > Rhizosphere > Soil | place: USA...
CGATCCACCTGCATATGCGAGCCCTGCCATGAACAGCGGAACGACTGCCGAAATTGCGGAGGTGGTACGCATGCTTTCCCCTGTGTCGTCGGCAGTCTCGTGCGGTCGTCAGCCGCCATCGAGCCACATTTTGACGAATCGAGACTGCACGGAGGAAGCTTGGACGCCAAGAACGGCAATGTCAACGAACCGCAGCCACCACAACCATCGCGGGCCTCAAGGGGCCAAGCAACGCCCACGAGACTTTAGTGTTCGGCAATCAATGTGAATCGCAGATGAACGACACGCGGCTCAGCCCGGAATACAGCATCTTCAGCCACTCAAGCGGTGAACCGCTCCACACGGTTGAGATACATGTGCTCGCTCGAGCATATCGGGCGACGTGGCGGTCGCATTTCGCGGCCGATCCACTCGGCCCTCACGTCATCGCCCCGCTAGACCTGCTGTTCGTGTTCTCTGCGGAAGGTATGGAGAGCGAGAGCTAGCCCGATCTCGGATCGACGCGTGCTCCTGGCGAGCGCCTGGACCGAAGACCGTTCAAATGTGACAGGCGGCAACCTGGCCGCGCACCCTCTTCACGTCCTGAACTCACCGGATTGCCGGGCCCTGTTAAGCGCTTGGCGCCCAGGCGAAACGCGGCCGGGGGCCCGGGCATGGAAACTGCTGTTCGTCAGCCTTCAACGTTTCCACCTGGTAACCGGGCTTCCGACGCACCGTATTCGGTGCCCAATTCAACAAGGAGTAGGTATGAAGGGGAAGTTACTTGCACTCACGGTCGTCAGCGCGCTCGCAATGGGGTCGATGGCGACCCTCGCCGCGACGTCCTACGCGCCGTTCGACAATGCGTCCATCGGCTCCGGCGGCAATCCCGGCCGTGCGGCGCTGCTCGTGTCCGATGGATCCAATGCCACGTCCTGGGGCGGCGTCAGCCTCGCTTCCACGACGGTGACCACGCTTTCCGACCTGACGTTCCTCGGCACCGATTACCGGGTTGTCGCCAGTGATTGCGGTGGCGGGTCGCCCCGTTTCTCGATCCGTGTGCCGGCCGGCAACATTTTCGTCTACATCGGGCCGCCGCCCAGCTTCACGGGATGCGCCCCCGGTTGGCAGTCAACGGGCAATCTGCTGAGCGGTACCCTCACCGTCGACACCAGCCAGATCGGCGGGACTTTCTACGACACGTGGGCGAATGCGCTGACCCTCGCAGGGTCGAGCGCGGTGTCCTCGATCAACCTCGTCGTCGACGGGAGCTGGTCGCAGCCAGCCGGCGCGCAGATAGTGCTGGTGGACAACGTCCAGGTCAACGGCGACACCGTTACGTTTGAGCCGGACACCACCATGGTTATTCCGGTGGTGGCGCAGACGACGTCCTATACGTCGGAAATTACGGTACGTAATCCGTTCAGCGACATGACGCTACCGATCTCGGTTTTCTATACCGGAGGTACCACGTATACCGGAACTACTCCGACGTCGTCCGGCGGACGCCAAGAGTGTGACCCTCTCAATGTGCCGCCTCTGGGTTCGGTGCAATTCTCCCCGGCGGAGCAGTGCCACCTCAGCGGAAATCAGTTCGGCTATTTGACATTGACGCAGGCGAGCGGTACGCCGTCACCATTCCTGGCTTACTCGCGTACGCAAACGCCAGGTGGGAACGGATTTAGCGTTCCTGCTTATCCGGCAGCCGCAATCGAGCGTCCCGAATTCGGACACTACGTCGTCGCGCTCAAACGCCAAGCGGCGGCTCCGGTCTACCAGAGCAACTGTTTCGTGGCGTCCATGGGTGCCGCGACGCCGTATCAGATTCGTTTGCTTGACTCCGCCGGGGGCCAGATCGGAAACACGATTCTCGGCTCCTTGGAGGCGTACGAAATGGTTCGCTACCTGGACATATTTGCGGCCGCCGGTCTAGCAGCGGGCGATTACTCGAATGTGGCTGTGGACTTCTCCAATGATCCTAGCAAGGCAGCTCTGATGGGTTTCTGCACGGTCCAGGAAAATGCATTCGGCGGCGCGGATTTCAGGATGGCGCAACCCGCCAAGACATGGCGATACGACCGGGATTAAATCCCGGCGCAATACAATAGTGGTGAGAATGTTGGTAAGCGCAACATAGGCTGATCAATAAAGTACCGTCTCTCCGAGGATCAGCCTGGTTCGATTCCGCCCACCACGAACCCAAGAACGACGGCCCCGATCGGGGCCGTCTTTCTTGCAACGCCCGCGCGCATCTATGGCGACGATGTGGACAAGTCGCTGCTCGGTCGTTGGGCCGCCGTTTGATGCTTATCGACCCCCGGCGCCGCCGCCGCGCGAGCCGTCTCCGCCACTGCGACTGTCTCCGGAACGCCCGGGGGTCATTCCAGATTCGTTGCCCGACTCCGAGCGCCCTCCACCCGAGGAACGTCCCGGATACATTCCTGATTCGTTGCCCGGTTCCGAGCGCCCGCCGCCCGTGCCTCGGTGATGGCCGTACCCGCCACCGTCGTCTGAACCCCACACGTCGTAATAGTAGCCACCGGGCGGATAGTCGGTTCCATAGGTGGCGCAACCGCCCACCATCGTCACGACTAGCGTGGCCAAGATCATCAGCATTGTCTTCATAGGTGTGCCCGTCCCTGCAGGTTGGATTCGAATCGTGGTTGATCAAGCCAGAACAATTCTCCATTCGAGATAGAAGATAGATGTCGGTCTTTATCCCAATCGCCCGTGGGTCGGCTAGGGGGCTCCTGTAGTTCCAAGCCCCACAAGCATCGCGCCTTTATTTGCCTATCGTCTCGCGCGACACGCGATACCCATCGGTAGCGGATGGTTACTAGTTTCGTGGGCGTATTCCTACGCAGGAACCCGCGTTCGGTTCATTCCGCGCCAACGGGATTGGCAACACACTCCTTGCGCTTCATCCAACCCACTATGCGAGGAATCTCATGCCCACTCCCCCGAAGAAAATCTCCCCCAAAGACTCCCAGGATGCCATCGTCCTTCTCACTGCCGACCACAAGGAAGTGAAGGCGATGTTCAAGGAGTTTGAGAAGCTGAAGGAACAAGACGATGTCGACGCCGAGAAGGCCGCATTGGTCCAGCGCATTTGCACCGCGTTGACGATTCACGCCACATGTGAGGAAGAAATCTTCTACCCAGCCGTGCGCGAAGCGATCGACGACGACATGGACCTGATGGATGAAGCCGACGTCGAGCACGCCAGCGCCAAGGATTTGATCGCTCAACTCGAAGCTGCCGGTCCGCAGGACGATCACTACGACGCCAAAGTCACCGTGCTCGGCGAAATGATCGATCACCACGTCAAGGAAGAAGAAGGCGAAATGTTTCCGAAGGCGAGCAAGGCGATCGACACCGAGGCCGTCGGCGCGGAGCTCGCCGCCCGCAAAGCCGAGCTTTCCGCGGAGGCAGGGCTGCCGGAAGAAGTACCGGTGGCTGCGATGAAAAAGGGCAACACGACTACGCGCGCCAAACGGACATGAGAGAAAACATGGACGCCATAGCTACCGTCGGTGCTCGCGGCGCCGTCACGCACGGTCCCACTGCGTCCGATCGCGCGCTATCGTGGGGCGCGATCCTTGGCGGCGCGGTTGCTGCTGCAGCGTTGTCGCTAATCCTGCTCGCCTTGGGCTTCGGTCTGGGCCTTTCGTCCATTTCGCCCTGGTCGTATGAGGGCGCATCCGCCAAAGCCATAGGACTTGCGGGCGCGGCGTGGCTCCTCGTCATGTCTGCATTGGCGTCGGGTTTGGGTGGATTCCTCGCCGGTCGGCTCAGGGCGAAGTGGCTCGACGTCGACGCTGACGAGGCATTCTTCCGCGATACGGCGCACGGGTTCCTGGCGTGGGCGGTGGCGACGTTGGTCAGCGCTGCCGTGCTGACGTCGGCGGCCTCGTCGATGGTGGGATCGGCGGCGAAAGTTGCAGCAGTAGGGGGTGTGGTAACAGGCGCCGCAGCCGTTGCCGGAACAAACACCGCTGCAAATGCAACGGACGCGTCGCGCGACTACTTCGTCGATATGATGTTTCGCGGGACGAAGGCAGGCACCCCTGAAAACGAGTCCACCCGTCGCGAAGCCGGGCTTATCTTGTCGAGGGCGCTGAAGGAGGACTTGTCGCAAGGTGACCGCTCTTACCTTGGGCAACTCGTTTCTGCCAGAACGGGGATGGCGCCCAATGAAGCCGATCAGCGTGTAACCCAAACCGCCACTGCTGCCAAATTGACTGCAGAAGCGACCGAGGCGAAGGCCAAGGAAGCTGCGGACGTCGCCCGCAAGGCCGCAGCAAGTACGGCGCTCTGGGTATTTGTCTCTCTGCTGTTCGGGGCGTTCTGCGCGACGCTTGCGGCAACATGGGGAGGCAAGGGCCACGACTTCGTCTCATACCGGCGCCAACCCATCTGACTTCGAAAGGGACTGCAATCATGCGTTCTTTGTTGCTGTGGGTCATCGGAATCCCCATTCCGATCATCATCCTGATCGCGTTGTTTACAAGGTAGTGGTCGTGATGGCGAGGGCGGACCGAAGCGCTGCGAGGTGCTTCGAGTCTGCCTTTTTCGTTTGCGCTACCGCGATGGGGGGACGAACAGGAGGGGTGCGATGGACCGTTTGGTAGAGCTCTTCGCGCTGAATATTCCAGCGTGGGAATTGGCGGTTCGCGGCTCTGCGATGTATTTGATGCTTTTCGCCTTCTTCCGCTTCGTGATGAGGCGGGACGTTGGCGCGGTAGGGGTCGCCGATCTTCTGATTCTCGTCTTGATCGCCGACGCGTCGCAGAACGCGATGGCCGGCGAGTACACGACTATTTCGGAGGGCGCAGTCCTGGTGGGAACGCTGATCGGATGGAACGTGCTCTTCGATTGGTTGGCGTTCCGCTACAAGGCATTTGCAAAATTCGTCGAGCCCGCGCCTCTACCGCTCATGAAAGAAGGAAAGATTCTCCACCGTAACTTGCGCCGCGAATTCTTGACCGTGGACGAGCTCATGGCGAAGCTTCGCGAACACGGGATCGACAATCTCTCTGCTGTCAAATCCGCCTGTATGGAAGGCGACGGTGAGATCACCGTCGTTCGCCGTGGTACCAGAGAGGACAAGAAGCCGAAGCCGCCGCGCAAGCGAGCGGTTTGAATTTGCTTGGCTGCCATCTAGGGCCCGCCCTGCTCAAGGCATTACACCGCTGGCGCGGCAGGCGATCGCTAGGCCCGGCGTTGCAGACCCGCGGGCTCCGTAAGCCGACGGGGAAGGGTTACCACGAACGTCGTCTCCTTCTCCGTTGTGCTTGGTTCAATCGAGCCGCCATGCGCCTTCGCAATTTCGCGAGCGATATAGAGTCCTAGGCCAAGGCCGTCTCGATGCTCGGATTGGTTCTGGTCGAAGAGACCGCGCCGAAGGGGAGCAAACATTTCCTGCAGCATGGACTCGGGGGGCGATCCGCTATTCTTGATTTCCAGCCGAACCTCATCCGCTCCCCCACTGAGCAACACCTGAACCGGCTCATTCGACGTACCGTACTTGGCAGCATTCACCACCAGATTATCGAGCAATTGTTGCAAGCGGCCGATGTCCCACTGGCCGTGTGTGTCCCCAGCAATGCTTAACTCGACCTCAAGCTCCGGGTATGCGGCACGTATCTGGTCGACTTGCTCGGTAACCGCCAGCGCAAGATCGACCTCCTCTCGCAGGACGTGGATCCCCGTTCCCAGGTTTGTTCGATTGAAGTCCAGAAGATCGTCCAGGAGTCCCTGCATACGCTTCCCGGAGTTAACCAAGCGCGACGCGGCAGCGGATACTTCCTCGCCCGCATTGAGTCGCCCAAGGTAACCGGACGTCATCTGAATCGTTTGTAGCGGAGTTCGCAGGTCGTGGCCGAGCATTCCGAGAAACAGATTGCGGGACTGCTCCACTTTCGCGCTAAAAAACGTCACGGACTCGGCCAACGCCTGATCGACCGCCTCGTTGAATCGAATCAGATCATCCCGCTCTGCGGTGCTCGGCGCTCCATCCAACCATAGGCGCAACACACTCGCTCGCAACGCGCGGTACTCGGAGACCAATTGATTGATGTCGAATCCGCTGCGAGCCCGCAATACGGCGTGGATCTCGGCAGCGGTATCGGATGCATCAAACTCGGCGACTGCCAGCCCTAGCGACTTGGCGTTCTGGGCTTCTTTAGTCTGCGGCCGCGAAAGGTCAAGGGCGATTGCATGCAAGATTTGCTCTGCGTGATCACGTAAAGCAAAGGAATCCATGTGTCGGGCAGCGGGCATGCGACCCGCCGCGAATGCTTCCCAATTCGCGAGAATGGCCTCCATGTTTCCCAATATGAAATCGGCTAATCGCATTGGTAGCCTCGCAGTCTTCAAGGTGAGGCTCGCGCGCGAGGTGCCAAAACGGTCCTCGGGAATGACACTGGCGGGCCCCTTGCCACAAGTCTACCCCTACAGGACCGATCGCTGGGCCCATTCACAAGGTGGCTTGGGTATTGGACTGGCGCTTGCGCGCGGACATCCGAGTCGGTCTGGACTGGCGACGCTACGTCAATCGACGGTGACGGGACCATCGGGCGGCGCGGGCGCCCGTCGGCGCTCGAGCAGCGTGATCAGGAGTCCGCTGCCGGCGATGATCGCCATGCCGGCCAGCGCGTAGCCGTCCGGGAACGTGCCGAACACGATCCAGCCGATCAGCATTGCCCAGACCAGATGGACGTAGGTGAACGGCGTCAGCGCGGATGCCGGGCCGCTCTGGAACGCGAGGATGAACAGGAAGTGCCCGAGCGTGCCGACCATGCCGCCGACGACGAGCATCGCGACGTGCGTCCACGGCATCGCGACGATCGCGTCGAGCGAGAACCCGAGCACGATCGTCATCGCCAGGCTGCCGACGAGGGCCGGGTAGAACAGGAGCACACCAGCGTCCTCGGCCGACATCCGGCGCGTCATGATCTGGAACATCGCGTAGCACGCCGCCGATCCCAGCGCGAGCAGCGACGCACCGCGGAACACGTCGCTGCCGGGACGAACGATCAGGAGCATGCCGACAACGCCGGCGATGACGAACGCGATGCGCGCGGGCGTCAGACGCTCGCCGAGCACGACGACCGCCAGAACGACGACCATCATCGGCGTCGAATAGTTGAGCGCGGTGACGTTCGCGAGCGGGAGGTCGCGCAGCGCGTACACGAAGCACAGCGACGAGGAGATCAGCACGACCCCTCGCACCAGGTTGTGTCCGAGATGCTTCGTGCGTACGAACGACGCGCCGGACCGCGGCGCGAGCCATGCGACGATGGCGAGCGCCTGGATCGTCCAGCGCGCCCATACCAGCAGCGGGACCGGGTAGAGCGCCGAGAGATACTTGATCGCGGTGTCGAGCGCCGCGAAGCACAACGTCGCGGCGCAGATCAGCAGCACCGCGCGGACCGGAACGTGCGGGTGCTCGTGCGTCACCCGCGAATCTTACCGCAGGGCACGCAACCCGCGTTCACGCCACGCTACCAGGAATCGCCGTGACCACCGGCGTGATCGTGATGGATCCCGATCAGCAATGCATCGTTCGATCCGCCTCGAACAAATATTTCTGTTTGCGGCCAGGAACCGTCGTGCCTGGAGATCGTTGGCGCAGACCCCCAAGCGCCGGCCCGCCGCTCACGAGCGTGATCTATCGACGGGCCCACGCCGCCGCGATTTCTTTGTGAACGGGGATGTTCTCAATGAACCTTCTGCGCAGCTCGGCGTCGGCGATGGTCGCCGCCTGCGCCTGAAGCGCTTCGTGCGCGCGGGCCAGCCACGCGGCGGCGCGCGGGTCGCCCGCACTCGCCAGCACCCGATGACAGGTGAACTCAACCAGGCGCGGGAATTCCACGCCTTCGAGCGGGTTGTCATCGGAGCCGGTCTTTGCGCCGAGCGCGAGCAACGGCCGCAGCGCCTGCATCGCCGTCTCGGTATCGCCCTGGGCCAACGCGACCCTTGCCAGCCCCGCGGCGGCGTCGTGTCGATACGGACTGGCAATCTCACTGGCACGGGCATGCGCAGAGGCGAAGGCCTCCACAGCCGGCGCATGCCGTCCGAGCGCCAACTCCGCGTCGCCGACCCGGCACAAGGCCGCGGCTTCCTGGTCGGGCGCGTGAACCTCGACTGCGGTTTCCAGGGCCGCGCGCGCCTGCACGAGGGCATGGGCGTCATCGCCCTGCCACAGCGCGAGCGTCGACAGGGCGCACAGCGGGCTGACCTCCAGGGCCCGCTCGCCGTTGATGCGAAGCAGGCGCAGGCCCTCTTCCAGATCGTCACGAGCCCGCGTCAGTTCACCGAGCCCCAGCCAGCCGGCGCCAATGTTGCCCTGGGCGATGGCCTCGTTACGTCGGTCACCGGCCGCGCGGTGAGCGGCGAGCGATTGCTGGTCCAGTTCAAGCGCGCCGACGTCGTCGCTCTGCATCGCGAGCATCACGCTCAGCGCATTCAGGCACAGACCCTCGACCCGGCGCAGCGCCAGCGCGCGCGCCTCGGCAAGGGACGCCTCCGCGATGCCCCGACCTTCGGCGGGCCGGCCTTGGACGACGAGCGACATCGCCAACATCCGCTGCGCGAGCAGCCGAATCTCGTCATCACCCGCTTGGCGCGCGTATTCGATGGCCTGCTGCGCGGCAGTCTCCATCGCAGCGTAGTCCGCAATCCGCTGGGCCAATGCGCTTCGCCGCCACGCCGCATGCGCGCGTCGCCGGTCATCGTCCAGCGCCTCGGCAAGCTCGGCCAACGCCTCGATATCCGCGCGCTGCCCGACCCGGTCGCCCTGCATGTCCAGCGTCACCTCGCGCGCCTCGAGGAGGCGCCAGCGCAGTGTTTTCGTGCCGGCCGCGGTCGTGCTCTCCAGCAGTGCCAGCGCCTGCTGCACGTGGTCCAGCACCGCTTCGTGGGCCATTCGCATGCGTGCGTGTTCGGCCGCGCGAGTGTGATACTCCGCCGCGTTGGCTACATCTCCGGCCAGTTCGAAGTGCTTGGCCGCCGCACCCAGGAAGTCATTGGCTCGCAGGCCGGTCTGTGCCGCGAGCCAACGCGCCAGCTTGCCGTGCAGATCGCGCCTCGTGCGCTTCAGCACGGTCGCGTAGGTCACCTGGTGCAGGATCTGGTGCTTGAACGCGTATTCGCGCAGATCGTCGTTGTCCGAGTACGCGCGCGGCAGTGCGAGCTCACGGCGCACCAGAGCCGGCAGCGTATCGTGGGCCTTCGTGTCGAGTGCGATCAGCGCCCGGTCCCAGAACACCGGACCGATGACGCTGGCTTGCTGCAGGGTCAGGCGCTCGGGAGCCGGCAGGCTGTCGAGCCTGGCCTGCAGAACACCCGTCAGCGTCGGCGGGATCCGGGTCAGCAGCAGCCGCTCGGCGTTCACCTTCCAGACCGCGCCGGTCTCGATCGCGCCCTGGTCGATCAGCATCCTGATCAGCTCTTCCATGTAGAACGGGTTGCCTTCTGCACCCCCGGTGACGAGTTCGCGCAGCGCGGCGGGCACTTCGGGCAGCTTCTTCAGCAGCTCGCTGACGAGCAGCCGGCTCATGTCCTTGCCGAGCGGGTGCAGGTCGATCCGCCGATGGATTCTCGCTGCACACCAGCTCGCCCTGCGTTCGAAGAGCGTGGGTCGGCAGCAGGACAGCATCAACAGCGGCGCATCCCGGTCGATCTCCGCGAGGTACGCGAGGAAGTCCAGGCTCTCGCTGTCGGCCCACTGAAGGTCTTCGAGCTGCAGGACGACGGGGGAGCCGTCGGAGGCGCCGATGCGACGGAACAGCTGAGATGCGGCGTGGAAGGCACGGTTGCGGATCTGCTTGGGGTCGTCGACGATGCCTTTGACGTGGCGACTTTCGTGCCACTCGATGCCGATCAGATGGCCGAGCAGATGGGCATGGCCTTCTGCCAGGTCGGGGCCGTCGTCGTCCAGGAACAGCGGGACGATGCCGAGCTCCATCTTCCGGCGCGCCGTCTCGATGCTGTCGTCGTCGGCGATCTGGAAGCGCCCGGCAATGATGTCGCGCAGGAGCCCGAAAGGCTGGCCCTGCATCTGCGGTGTGGCGCGGCCGCGGAAGAGGACGAAGCTTTCCGGACGTGCGTCGCTCCAGGCCGCGAACTCGTAGAGCAGCCGGCTCTTGCCGATGCCGGCATCGGCGACGATAGTGACGGCCGCGAGATTGCGATCGACGAACAGACGCTTGAACGCGTCCTGAAGCACCTCGAGTTCGGCGTCCCGGCCGATCATCCGCGTGGCCACGCCTTCGATGCCGCGGCTTCCGAGGCGAAAGCTCCGTGCCTTGGCTCGCAACACCAGGTAGCTCCGGACGGGCTCGTCCACGCCTTTGATGGCGAGTGGCTCCTGACGCTCGACCTCGAACAGGCCGCGCACGTGGGCATAGGTATCGTGGCTGATGCGCAAAGCCCCGGCCGGCGCCGTCTGCTCCATGCGTGCGGCGATGTTCACGGCAATGCCGCGGATGCTGCCATCGGCATCAACCCCGCCGCCGAGCAGCACACCGCCGGTGTGGACGCCGACACGAACGTTGAAGGCATCGTGACCGTACGCAGCCCGCACTTCGGCGCCGAGTGCCTTGCCGAGTTCGAGCAGGGCGAGGCCGCAGCGCACGGCACGCTCGGCATCGTCTTCGCGAGCTTCGTCGGCGCCGAAAACGGCAAGGATGTTGTCGCCGGCGTACTGCAGGACCTTGCCTGCATGTGCCTGGACGACTGCCGTTCCCCGTGCCAACGCGTCGTCCATGACGCCACCGACCGCTTCGGGGTCGAGGTACTGAGCGAGCGCGGTCGAGCCGACCACGTCCATGAACAGGATGCTGACCTGCCTCAGCGTCTGCGCAGACTCGGATGGCGGCGCAGCGGGATGCGTGAGCGCCGCGAGCCTGGCGGCCGCAGCCGCGAGTAGTGGTTCGACTACCGCGTCGCCCAGCGTCGACCGCTGACCTTCGAGCGCCGCGATCGCGGCTTCCAGTTGCTGCTGCTCGGTCATCGGGCTCTGAATCGCAACGGGTGATGCCCTTGGCGGTCTACTTGGTTTTGGCGTTACGGTTTCGTGGACGTTATCGCCCGGCCCGGCACTGAGCGCACCGCTGTCGGGGTGCCCCTGCCTCTACGGTCCCCGCTGCCGGGCAGCTACTTGTTGGCGTCGTACTGCCACGCCCCCGTCTTGAAGAGGTTGCTGGGATCGTGTTTTTTCTTCAGCGCCTGCAAGCGCTTCATCGTGTCCTGCGGGAACACCCCGAGCATCTCGGCTTCGCTTTCAGGCATTGCGTTGTTCAGGTACGACGTCACGTGAAAGCGGTTCAGCTTCGTCACGAACTCGCCGCACCACTTCTTGCTCGCTGCTCGTTTCGAGGCGTCATCGTCCGCCCAGCCGATGATGCAACTGCACCAGAGGCGTCCCTTGCGGCCCGCGAAGGACGTGGAGGCGGGGTCGGCCCTGGCCACCGCGCCATTGACCTCCATGAAGAGAATGAACGTGGAAACCTTCGAGGCGAATGCCGGCTTTTCGCCCCAGTGCTTCACAGCCGCATCCACGATGCTGTTCACGGCGCTTGCATCGCGGGGATCCCAGTCGATCAAGACGCCCTTGTCCCAGTAGTTGGCGTTGAACGGGACGAGCCCGTCCAGTGCTGCCTGAAGGGCCGTGTAGGGAAGCTCGGTGTCCTGTCGCACCAGCGCGCCGCCTCCGAACGCCGCTACCTCGTCACACGTGGCCTTGGCTGCGGCTGCGGTCTCACCCACGATCAGCGGGACGACGCCGCACACCGGATGACCATCAGGGGAATGCAGGAAGGCAAACTGAAGTGTTTCCGTATCCTTGCGGTTGGGGCGAACGATCCGTTCCATCCATGACGTCATCACGTCCTTCGCCTTGTCGGCCGACCACAGGATCGGTGCGCCGCGGATGATCCCGTCGTTCGGCATGTCGCGCAGTTTCACGACGAACTCGGTGACGATGCCGAAGCTAGCGCCGTTCCCGCGCATCCCCCAGAAGAGTTCCGGATCCTTGGTGACATCCACGCGAACGACGTTTCCCGCTGCGGTGACCATCTCGTAGCCGACGATGCTGTCGACGACCGGTCCCAGCCATCGGCTCAGGTGGCCAAGGCCACCTCCGAGCGCGACACCCGCGAATCCCGTGTGGGAGACCGAGCCGGTGATGCAGATCAGGTTGTGGAGGGCCGTCTCGTGATCGACGTCGCCCCCATCGGCGCCTGCCTGGATATAGGCGAGCTTCTTCTCGGGGTCGACCCGGACCGCCGTCATCTTCATGAGGTCGATGACCACCGCGTCGTTGGCCATCCCGTAGGGCGAGTGGGCACCCTTTCCCCGCACCGCGATCGGGAGGTTGTTCGAGCGACAGTAGTTGACGGCCGTCACGATGTCGCGCACACCCGAGCAGACGACGAATCCCAATGGCGTCGTGCGCGAGTTCAGGTCGCGGTTCCATCCGCGAAAGCGTGCGGTCTTGAATGCGGCTTCGTCGTCGCGGGTGATCACATCTCCGCGAATGGAGCCCTTGAGTCCAGTGAGCGGATTGGCTGCCATGGAATGGGTCCTCGAGTGGTCGATATGCAGGGAAGAACCGTACGAGCGAAAAGCCGCCAGCCGCGACCTTAGTGAAACCGCGGATGCTGTTGTGCAGGAACCCTCGGCGTTTGGTCCACGGCCGGGTCCGGGACAACGACGACAAATTGTAAAACATCGCCCAACGCCAAGGCGACGCGAAAAAGCGTCCGTTACGGGGATGGCCGGGCGGTTACTCGATTCGCTGTCGACGGGGTCAAAACTCGAAGCCGGCCGCAGCGCGATAGAGCTGTGCCGGCCGCTGGCGTCCTCGTACGAACTCGCCCGGCACGGGGACCAACGTCGCGTGGTCCGCCAGCTTGCGCCGGAACGCGCCCTTGTCCAGTTCGCGGCCGAGGATCGCTTCGCATGCGCGCTGCAGTTCGGTCAGCGTGAACTTGAGTGGCAAGAGATGCAGCGGCAACGCGCCACGCTCCACTTTGTGGCGCAGCGCCATAAGCGCCGTCCGCAGCAGTTCGGCGTGGTCGAAGCCGAGCCGGTGACCGGGTCGCTCGGGGTCTGCCCATTCGATTGCCTCCGTCCTGTCGCCGGCCACCGCCGGTA
>Ga0157380_10002185_pt1 | contig 13140 bp, 7 predicted proteins | sample S35metaG_FD_119757 | JGI IMG/M metagenome (GOLD analysis project Ga0157380, IMG submission 119757) | Switchgrass rhizosphere microbial communities from Kellogg Biological Station, Michigan, USA - S3-5 metaG | ecosystem: Host-associated > Plants > Roots > Rhizosphere > Soil | place: USA: Michigan...
CCGATCGGCTGATCGAGCAGTGTCTGGACGTCACGGAACAGCGCCTCATCCCCCGCGCACGCCCGCGCCAGGAATGCCTCACGAGACGCGGGTGGGTGTGCCTGGGCCTCGTCGTACAACCGCTTGACCCGCTCCCACCGTTCAGGATTCATGACGCACCCCTCACTCCGCCGTTCCGCTCGCCCGAGTTGGTCCTTCCGTCGGTGTTTGCGCAGCGGTTTCTGTAGCTTAGCTCAGTGACGATCCCCGTGAGGTGATTTACGCGCGGTCTGCGCGTATCGGGCAAGGGGGATCACTTTATGAGGGGTCGACACACCTGGTCCACGATCGCTTTCACGACTGTTCTCGTCGCAGGCTTGAACGGAATAGCACACGAATCGATCGTCTCCGCAACCAACAACAAAGACGATTCGGCGGCACACTACGCCTCCATCGACGTGCCCGGAGCAACGTTCACGAGCGCACAAGGCATCAATGCCCGCGGCGACATCGTTGGGTTTTATGTTCAAGCAGGGGTGACGCACGGCTATGTGCTCAGCGAGGGCACCATTACCACGATCGATTATCCGGGCGCCCTATACACGGACGCCCGCGGCATCAACGCCCAGGGAGACGTCGTCGGCGCGGTATAGAATGGCCGGTGAACCAGCAGTCAACTTCCATGGCTACCTGCGCAATCGTCACGGAGAGTTCAGTCCGGTCGATTTCCAGGGCACACCAACACGATTCCTCAGCGCATCACGTCAACGGGTTTGATCCTCGGTTGCCGGCACGACAATGACTTGATGACCACCATGCGCGGAATCGCCATGAACGGCCAGGATCTCACCGAGTTCGCGGAGATCGGCGCGTTTGCGTCGATGAACAACGGCGCCACACCGGACGGGGAGTTGGTGGTGGGGCTCTATACCGATATGGACACGATGACAGGCCGAGCCTATCTCCTGTCTGGCGGCACCTTCATTCCGTTCGACGTGCCAGGAAGCACCTTTACAGCTGCTTGGGATGTGAATCCGAGCGGCGATGTCGTGGGTGTGTACCGTGATGCAGCTGGCTTTCATGGATTTCTGTGGGCGAAGCTCAGATTCCGAGCCGTGGACTACCCGGGGGCGACTACAACGCGGGCGTTTGGTATCAACTCGCGCGGTCACATCGTGGGGGCCTACATAGACGGCAATGGTCGAACCCACGGATTCGTCGCTAGTCGAACAGAACACGACTGATCGTGATCTGGGCGTGACGCGCACATGTTCGATCACGGCTGCGGGCCGATTTTCACTCTTCTTAGAGTGACTGCCGCGACAAAGTGGCACGCAGCCACGCTTTGGCGATCGTCCACTCGCGCACGACTGTCGCGGGTGACACTCCGACAACTTCCGCAGTCTCCTCGATCGTCAGTCCCCCGAAGTACCGGAGCTCGACGATCCGCTCTTGTTGAGGGTCGAACGTTGCGAGCTGTTCGAGCGACTCGTGCAAAGCGAGGACATCGATCTCACGCGGGCCTTCCGCGGCCACCTCGTTGTCGGTCAACGTCACGCGCTCCCGGTTGCCGTCGCGTTTCTCTGCGCGCCGTCGTCTGGCGTGATCGACCAGAATCCTGCGCATCATGCTGGCCGCCACACCGAAGAAGTGGGCGCGATTGCGCCACTTGACCTGTTTCTGATCGATGAGCCGCACATAGGCTTCGTGGACCAGTGCCGTCGGCTGAAGCGCATGGCCGGCTGCCTCCTGCCGCATGTACCCCGCGGCTAATCGCCGGAGGTCCTCATAGACGAGCGGTATGAGGTTCTCGAGCGCGTCACGGCGGCCGTCGCTCCACGCGATGAGGAGCTCAGTGACGCCTGATCGCAGCGGAAGGTTGTCGGTCATGTGAGATGGGTGAGCATAGGCCAGTCCTCCCGGCGTAACAAGGCTTCGCCGCCACCATGTGAGGTAGATCTCCGCTCTTCTGCGCGTTAGCCGCCGCGGCGCGCCCCGCCCGGCATTACAGGTTTTTGGCGCTGATTACGTGAACTCAATCAGAGAACAACCTGGCATAGCCCTGACCCGTTACTAAAGACCTCATCTTACGAGCGGAGCGCCAATGGCCCCCCTTGTTACCGTCAGCTTTGCTTTGGAGTAGTCAACCGCGGCTAAGAGGAGCAGAGCATGGGTGCGATGACGCCTGAGCGCTGGGATCGAGTCAAAACACTGTACGAAGCCGCGCGCAGGCGGGTCCCCGTGGATCGGCCGGCGTTTTTGGCCCGCGAATGCAACGGTGATACCGACCTGCAACTCGAGGTCGAATCGCTGCTCGACCAACCAGTCGGGACGAACGAGTTCCTCAAGTTTGTCGGCGGTCCAATGGCGGCCGTGAGTGTTCCTGTCAGCGATGTCAGTGCCCTGCTCGTCGGGCGGCGGCTCGGGAGCTTCGAAGTGCGGTCACTTCTCGGCCGGGGCGGTATGGGCGAAGTATACCAGGCGCACGACACAAAACTGGGACGCGATGTGGCCATCAAGGTGCTGCCGCAGGCCCTCACCGCGGACGCCGGCCGCGTTGCAAGTCTCGAACGCGAAGCGCGAGTAGTCGCCGCTCTCAACCATCCGAACATCGCCGCCATTCACGGCTTGGAACAAAGCGACGGCGTGCGCGGCCTGGTGCTCGAACTGGTCGAAGGAGAAACGCTCGCACAGAAACTGGTGGACGTGGCCGGATCATCGCCGCCTGGCCTTCGACTGAAGGAAGCGCTTACGCTCGCCGGACAGATTGCCAATGCGCTCGAGGCGGCACACGAGAAGGGCATCACCCACCGCGACCTCAAGCCGGGCAACGTCAAGATCACGCGCAACGGCGTCGTAAAGCTGCTCGACTTCGGCATCGCGAAGGTCGTGACGGGCGAGGGTCCGGGGCTGGACTTCACGCAGGCGCCGACGGTCATCGACGCCACGCGCGGCGGCTTGATTGCCGGCACCGCCGCGTATATGAGCCCTGAACAGGCGCGGGGGACGTCGGTCGATAAACGCACGGACATCTGGGCGTTCGGATGCGTGCTGTACGAAATGCTGTCGGGAAAGACGGCGTTCCAGGGAGACACCGTCACCGATACCCTCGCCGCCGTTCTGGAGCGGGATCCTGACTGGAAAGCGCTGCCCGGCTCGACACCGGCCGGCGTTCGCGATCTGCTTCGCCGCTGCCTCGAGAAGGATGCCTCACGTCGTCTGCAGGACATCGCCGAGGCGCGCGACACTATCGAACGATGTCAGCGCGGATGGAATCGATGGCGCATCGTGGCAATCGCGGCGGCCGTCATCGCGGTTGTCGCCATCGGCGTCGGAGTGTGGCTCAGGACGCCTGCGCGCTTGGCGGACCGCTCGGAGTGGGTCCAGTTGACGAACCTGCCTGACTCCGTCATCCATCCGGCCCTCTCACCGGACGGCCGGATAGTCGCGTTCGTTCGCGGTCAATCGAATTCGATCGTTCCTTTTGCGCTCGGTCAGGTGTACGTGAAGCTGCTTCCAGATGGGGAGCCAGTTCAATTGACGAACGACAAGCTTCCAAAGATGAGCCCGACGTTTTCGCCCGACGGTAAGCGGATCGCGTACACCACCGTCGATCCCCAATTTGGCTGGAGCACATGGACGGTTCCCGTGCTCGGAGGAACGCCGCAACTGACGTGGAAGAACGCCTCCGGGTTGATCTGGACCGGTCCCGGACAGCTCCTGTTCTCCGAGATGAAGGAGAACCCTCACATGGGAATCGTGTCGGCCGCAGAGGACAACGCGGGCCGGCGAAATATCTACTTGCCCGAACACACACAGGGCATGGCGCACTTGTCTTACGTCTCACCTGATCGACAGTCGGTCCTGCTGGTCGAAATGGACCAGAACCACGTGTGGACTCCGTGCCGCGTTGTGCCCATGGATGGATCGTCCTCCGGTCGGCTGGTGGGACCCCCAGATGCCGGTTGCACGTTTGGCGCATGGTCTCCAGACGGGAGATGGATCTATGTCACCTCCAACGCGGGGGGTACGAATCATGTCTGGCGGCAGCGGTTTCCCGATGGCGAACCGGAGCAGGTGACCTCGGGCCCGACCGAAGAGGAAGGCATCGCCGTGTCTCCCGATGGCCGTTCTCTGGTCACAGCCGTAGCGCTGCGCAGCATGTCGCTCTGGCTTCACGATAACGGCGAAGAGCGGCAGGTTTCACTCGAGGGTAGCGCCGTCGACGCTCGATTCACACGCGATGGACAGACGCTTCTCTACAGAGTCGTGAACACACTTGGCAGCTACCCACAGCCGGGTGACTTGCGAATTGCCAACTTGACGACGACGCGCTCCGAGAGTCTGAGCCCAGGGTTGCAGACCATTGCCTACGACATCTCAAATGATGGCCAGCAACTGGTGATGGAAGCCAGTGATCAGGATGGCAGATCCCGGTTGTGGCTCGCGAGAGTGGATCGAAGACTGCCGCCGCAACAGGTTCCAAATATCGAGGCACGCCAACCGAGGTTCGGACCTGACGGAACGATCTACTTCCGACGTCCCGAAGGAGCGGCGACTTTTATCTATCGAGTTCGCGCCGATGGCAGTGGCCTGCAGAGAGTGAGCGATCAACCCATCGCCCTGCTCGGCGAGGTATCGCCTGATGGCCGATGGATTCTCGGATGGAATTCACGGTGGTTTGCGTTCTCGCTGGATGGCGCGTCGCCGATCGTGATCGGAAGTTCCGTCGGGCTAAATTGGTCATCCGATGGCACCCGGCTGTCTATAGTGGGGGGCCCCGTCCCTGAGGACCGCAGCTATCTCGTACCGCTGCGCTCAGGAGAGGCACTTCCAGCAGTGCCCGCGGAAGGATTCGTTACCGAGGAGCAGATCGCCAAACTCCCGGGCGCGCGGAGAGTGAACGCCTGGATGGTGCCCGGTCGGTCACCGGATGTCTATGCGTTCTACCGCACGACGACGCAACGGAACCTGTACCGCGTACCGTTGCCGTGAGGCTCGGCGCGGCCACGCGCCCCACGATTCCATGATCTCCGCACCAGGAGCCACGGGCCAGAACTCTCCCTCTGAGGGAATTTGCGCGGCCACTGCGCGTTATAGGACGAGGGGATTCGGTATGAACCTAAGGCGGTATTCGCTCTTTGTTCTTCTCTTCTGCCTGCTGCCACGAACCGGCTTGCCGCAAGGACTCACCGGAACGCTGATCGGCACAGTTCGCGACGTGCAAGGTGGTGTCCTTCCGGGCGCTCTCGTAACCGTGAGCTCGCCGGCTCTCATTGGGGGGCCCGTGACATCCCCGACCAACGAAAAGGGCCAAATGCGATTCCAGGCGCTGCCTCCGGGCCTATATGGTCTCGAAATCGAGATGCCGGGGTTCGTCGCGCACCATGACAAGGACGTTGTCGTGGGAGCCGGAGCGACGATTGAACGCTCCGTCGTGCTGACGGTGGCGGCTGTCACCGAGGCCATCGAGGTCGCGGGGGGTTCGCGCATCGAGGCGCGAGGCAGCGGATTCGAGACGCGATTTGCCGCCGACTACATCAAAGCGATTCCCGGAAGGCGCTACAGCCTGTTCGACTTGATCAAAGTCGCGCCCGGTGTCTCACCCACCTCGCCGACGAGCGGCACCAGCAACAGCGTCTCGACGCTCGGATCGGGCGTCAACGAGAACGCCTTCCTGCTTGACGGCACCAATTTCACCTGTCCGTGCAGCGGCGGGGCCGTAGCCGAACCCGGTATCGACGTCATTCAGGAAGTGCAGGTGCAGACGGTTGGTGCCTCCGCCGAGTTCGGCAACATCCAAGGCGCGGTGTTCAACGTCGTCACCAGGCAGGGTGGCAACGCTCTTCAATACGACGCGTCGTACTACTGGCAGAGCGCCGGCCTGACCTCGCAGCCGGTCGTCCTTCCAGTCCAAAACGGAACGCAGCCGCAGAGCGGCTACGAGCGCGAACGATACAGTGACTTCACCACCAACCTCGGTGGGCCGATCGTGCGCGATCGAGTATGGTTCTTCGCGGGATATCAGTTCCTTCGCGACTACGACAGTCAGCCGGGCACGGACCCTGCGTTCCCGAGACAATATGAACAGGACAAGCTGTTCGCCAAGCTGACGTGGCAGATCGCGCCGAGTCTGCGCTTGCTCTCGAGCTTTCATAACGAGTTCTGGGTCAATCCCGAGCGGCCGACGCTGGTCACGCCGTTTGAAACGACGTTGCGACTCAACGGAAGAGTGCCGACGACGACCTTTGCGCATATAACGCACACGCCTTCCAGCAACACTCTGTGGGACGCCCGTGTGGGCCAGTTCGTGCTCTCGCAGCACAATGACCCGGCCAGCGGCAGCATCACGACGCCAAATCGGTTCGATCGCATTACTGGTGTGTCGAGCGGGGGCCCACAAAGCTTCGGCGACCTCAACCTCCGCCGGACGACTGCGAAAGTGACGCTGACGCACTACCGTCCCGGGCTATTCGGTGCCGACCATGAGTGGAAAGTGGGCGGTCAAGCGGAGAAGGGCCATCACGATGCGTTGGGAATCATCCCCACTGGCGTGAGATACATCGACAGCAGCGGCCAGCCATTCCAGTCGGTCTCGCGAGATCCAGCCACTCCAGGTGGCGAGTTCATCACGACTGGCGCATTCGCCAGCGAGGCGATGACCATCGGAGATCGCCTGACCATTAACGCCGGCATCAGATTCGACCACAGCCGCGCGATCAGCCCCGACCTGCCCGCCCGCGATTTCACAGGAGGTGAAACGGACGCAACCGTCATGGGTCTTGGCACACTGTATACCTGGAACGTCTGGTCACCACGCCTCGGCGTGACAGCGAAGCTCACCGCCGACGGACGCACGATGCTGCGAGCGAGCTACGGGCGGTTCCATCAGGGTGTGCTGACCGGCGAGCTTGCACCGATTCACCCAGGCCAAACTCCAATTACGACCATGGCCTTCGACCTGGCCACTGGCGGGTATACCCGCCTCGTGTCAGTGGTCGATCCCAAAACCAATCTGAGCCTGGACCCCGAGACCGGGGCACCGCAGACGGACGAGTACTCAGTAGGTGTGGATCGCGAGCTCGGTCGCGGACTCTCGGTAGCGATCGCCTACGTCAGAAAGAACGGCAGCGACTTCATCGGCTGGACGGATACCGGCGGGATCTACCGGGAGGAGACACGCACGATGGTGGACGGCAAGGTGGTGCCGGTCCTCGTGCTGACGAACGGCACCGCGAGCCGGCGATTCCTTTTGACCAACCAGCACGACTACTCACTGACGTATAGCGGCCTCGTCACAGCTTTTGAAAAGCGCCAATCCAACGGGTGGCACGCGTTTGCCTCCTACACGTGGTCGAGAACCCACGGTCTGCAGCCCTCGAGCGGCGGTGCTGCCGCCGATCCGCAATTCAGTAGCACTCTCGGTGGGGGGACCTTCGGCCGCGATCCAAACAGCCTGACCAACGCCACCGGTCGGCTGCCAAACGATCGGCCCCACATGTTCCGCGCTGCCTCATTCTGGCAAGTGCCGCGCATCGGGCTCCACGTCGCTGGCAACCTGCAGTACTACTCCGGTAAACCATGGGCGGCCAGCGCCCAGATTTTGTTGCCGCAAGGCGACCAGCGCATTCTGCTCGAGCCGCGCGGAACGCGACGCCTGCGGTCGCAGACGTTGGTGGATGTGCGGGTGTCGAAGTCAATGGCCGTCGGTGGCCTCGGACGAGTCGAACTACTCCTGGACGTGCTGAACGCGTTCAACCAAGCCACTGAAGAGGGGCTCGCTACGGACAACCTCTATAGCCCGAATTTCGGCTTGGCAACTGTATTCATCGATCCACGACGCGTGATGCTGGGTGCTCGACTGAACCTGGGGCGATAGGTTAAGGCGGCTCCCTAGCTGTCCAATGAACTGCGCAAGGTAATTCCTCTGCCCCCTTACGCCATCTATAGCGAGCGATTTTTCCAGCGCGTGGCGGCCAACCCGCAGGGCGATTTCCACTTCGAGATGGGATCGCGATGCCGGAGCGGCTCGGATATTCCCTGATGGGTCGATCGCATCACGCCGGCGGCGATCGACTCGTTTGCGGAAAACCTGTAATGCCGGGCGTGGCGTATACTCTGCGGTCATCCAGCCGAACGCATGCAGCCAAACGTCACGGAACTACTCAACGAATGGAGCCGTGGCAACCAGGCGGCGTTAGAGCAGCTGATGCCTCTTGTGTACGCGCAGTTGCACAAGATGGCCCGCCATCAGATGCGCGGCCAGAATCCAGGTCACACGCTGCAGACCACGGCGCTGATCCACGAAGCCTGGCTGCGGATGGCGGGTGATTCCGAAAAACATTGGAACAGCCGCGTGCACTTTTACGGTGTCGCCGCGAAAGCCATGCGACACGTGCTGGTGGATTACGCGCGCGCGAGGCACGCGGCCAAGCGTGGGGGCGCTGTGCCGAGCGTATCCCTTGAGGAGGGAATCATCGTCTCCGATGAACGGTTGACAGGCCTCATCATGTTGGATGAAGCGCTGACTCGGCTAGGACAACTTCACGCGCGGCAAGCGCGCGTTGTCGAGCTGCGCTTCTTTGCAGGATTCACGATAGAAGAGACAGCGAATCTACTCAACGTATCTGCTGAGACCGTCATGCTGGATTGGCGCGCCGCCAAGGCTTGGCTTCACAAGGAACTCGGTCGTCGTGACGCCTGAGGAGCGATATGGGTTGATGACGCAGCTTTTCGAGGTGGCTTCGCGCCTCGATCTTCAAGCACGCCAAGCCTTCCTCTCCGACGCGTGTGGCGGAGACGACGAACTTCGCCGCGAGCTGGAGCAGATGTTGGTAGCAGACGCAGCGGGGAGCGGCTTCTTGGAGAAGACGCCTGGCGATGTCGCCGCGGGCTTGCTGGAAGATCGAAACGCGGCGCGAATACAGGCCGTCCCTGGCGACCTCCTTGGGCCTTATCGACTCGAAAAGTTGATTGGGGCGGGAGGCATGGCGCAGGTGTTCCAGGCCGTCGACACACGTCTTGGCCGAAAAGTGGCGATCAAGATCTCCGCGAACAAGCGTTTCAAGCGCGAAACTCGTGCGATCTCGGTTGTGAATCATCCGCACGTTTGTACCTTGTACGACGTCGGGTCGAATTACCTGGTCATGGAACTGGTGGAGGGCGAGACGCTGCGAGACTGGTTTCAGCGCGCGCTTCCTCTCGAGCAGGGTCTCAGGATCGCAACACAGGTGCTGGAAGCGTTGGACGCTGCACACAGCGTCGGTCTGGTGCACCGTGACCTGAAGCCCGAAAACGTGATGATTCGTGCGGACGGCCAAGTAAAAGTTCTGGATTTCGGCCTCGCCAAATGGATTGCTTCGACGGATCTCCTGCGCACGGACAGCATGGAGTCGTCCGACAACAGTCTCACTGGTGAAATCGTGGGGACTGTGGCTTATATGTCTCCAGAGCAGATTCGGGGAGCGACGCTGGATCCGCGGAGCGACCTGTTCGCATTCGGGATCATTCTCTTTGAAATGCTCACGGGAAGGCATCCCTGGCGTCGCACCACAAATGTGGACACGCTACATGCGATTCTGCACGATGAGTCGCCGGAAATAGTTTCCACCTCCACAGCAAGCCAAGAAGTCGCAGCTATTGCGCTGAAGTTGCTACGAAAGGCTCCGTCAGAACGGTACCCAACCGCGTTGGCCGTCCTCGATGCGCTGTCAGGCCGATCCACGGCGCCGCCTTTACCAGCAGCGCAAGCCGCGGCCGGAAACGCCCTTACGTCGATTGCCGTACTCCCGTTCCTGTTTCTGAGCGAAGTCGAAGGAGGCAAGTCGCTGTCGCTCGGATTCGCAGACGCACTGATCACGATGCTGGCAAACCTGGACGATGTGGCAGTCGCGCCGACATCGAAAATTCTGAACTACGCCGCGGGCGGCGACCCGGCGGGCGTGTGCCGCGACCTGGGAGTTCGTCATGCTCTGGTGGGGACCGTACAAAAGTTGGGCGGCTGCTGGCGGGTGTCGTTGCAGCTTTTCGACGCGGCGATCCAGAAGGTGACCTTCTCGGAAAGGTACGATTTCAATCTCGAAAATATGTTCGACGTGCAAGACGAGGTAGGACGGCACGTCATCAAAGCCCTGCATAGCCGCTTCGTTCCCGTGGCGCGGAAATCACGCGATCGCTACAGCAGCAATCCTCGTGCGTATGAGGCATTTATCGTCGGCCTGCAAGAGAGCTTTTCCAAGAGCGCGGAAAGACTCCGGACCGTCGTGCGGCGCCTCTCGGAAGCCGTCGAGCGCGATTCGGAGTTCGCCCTCGCGCACGCAACGCTTGCCCATGTGGCGATGATTCTTGACTTCGAATTCGAGCCCGGGCAGGGCTGGGTGGACCGGGCCGAAGTCCATTGCGAACGCGCATTGGCGTTGGACCCCGATCTGCCAGAGGGGCACCTGGCCAAGGCCTGGATTCTCTGGAGCCCGGCGAGGAATTTCCAGCATGCCGTGGCCATCGCTGAACTAGAGCACGTGCTGGCGTCGCAGCCGAATCTGGAACGGGCCCATAACCGGATGGCGACGATCTGCTGGCACATCGGTCGCCTGCAGGAGTGCCGCATTGCGCACGAACGGGCGCAACGGTCGAATCCGAAGGCAGAGACTGGAAATCTGTGGTGGTTCTACTTGACGAGCGGAGACTTCGCGCGTCTGGAAGTCGAGGCCAGCAAGCTCCCCCAAAGGCAAATGAGCATGTACGATGCTCACGGCTACGCGACCGCTGCGCTCTACACGGGAGATTTGGCTGCTGCCGAACAGCGAGTGGCGGCGTGTTTGAAACAGTGGCCCGACGAGCCGCTCAACATCGGCGCGCAGGGCATGTTACATGCACGCCGCGGCCAGAGGGAGATGGCGCTTCAATGCATCCGCAAAGCTTTGGATTCGCCGCGTTCGTTCGGCCATACCCATCACACGTATCATGAGATCGCCTGTATCTATGGAGCACTGGGAGAGACAGACAAGGCCATGGCCTGGCTCGAGCGCACGGTAGAAGCTGGGTTTCCCTGCTGGCCATTTTTTCGGATCGATCCGTATCTGGAATGCTTGCGGGATCTCCATGAATTCAAGCGGCTCACCGCGAATCTCGAGCGTACCTACGCTGCGCTGACGATCGAGAGACTCTAGAGAGCGCAGGATTCAGGACCGCTTCACAAAAACATCAGTTGACCACGCTGGCGTACGTCGTCGACTCGCGAGCTCGAACCCCGCCCTTTCCACGATCCGCGTCATTTCCGAAGGCGGATGGACAAATGCGCGAAACGAGTTGCCGCGACGACGGCGCATCGCATTCTCGAACCAAATACCGGCTCTCACGAACCAACGGTTCCTCGGATACGACATCGCGAAGCCGGTTTTTGCGAGCTGCAGCGCGTGTTCGATGAGCGGTCGTTGGTCTCGGGCCCTTTCGACGGTACAGCGCCAGTTCTTTGGCAACCTTGTCTGCATTGAAGTGCTGGTCGGCGCGATCGCCGAACGCGCAGCACGACCACGCGATCACAACCGGGTTGCCGTCAGATTCACTCCAACGACACCGTACCGTTTAGCTGTACGTTCCTTTGACGTTCCGGCGAAGCAATCGAATTGGCCGAGAATGTGTACGCCTGTGAAACCGGCAGTCGCGAAGACGCCGACGAGCTCTGCTTCCAGCAGAGCACCGGCAATTCAAACCGTCCACAGGTCGATGTCTCGAAGCGCGCTGTCGGGCAGTACTTCGCCGATCACGATGTCCGCCAGCTGTACGCGCCCGCCACTTTTCAGCACCCGTGCGATCTCGCGGACAGCCCTCGTTTTGTCTGGTACGAGATTGAGTACGCCATTCGAGATCACGACATCGACCGTTGCGTCCTCGACTGGCAGATTCATCGCATCGCCGTCCCGGACATCGACGTTCGTGAGGCCGCACGACTGAGCGCCTGACATCGCCCGCTCGCGCATGGCGACCGTCATATCTATATTGATCGCGGCCGTTGGGGCCGATACGTCGAGCCGCGAGGAGCAAATCTATCCCTGCACCACATCCGATGTCGAGGACGACGGCGTCCGGCTCGATCTGACCGATTGCGTGTGGATTTCCGACGCCGGCAAAAGCCGCCGTGACGCTTGTGGGGAGTTGTGCACGCTCGTGTTGGTCGTATCCGAGCCTGGCAGCTGCGTACTCGGGTCCGCGGTGGAAATGAAAGTCGCCGGCAGGCGCCATGGCCACGCGCGCATACATCGTTCGAGTCTCGTCCCGGAGAGTCGCCACGTCGAGGTCAACAGGGCACGTCAACGCCATAGGTTGCCTTCAGCCACCATCACCCTGTCAGGACCGCGAAAACATCGAATTTATTCCCGACCTCTCGTCTTTAAAATTCTTTTCCTGCGGTGGATACTCGCTTAGGTCGCTAGCGGGGCGAGGTTGTTCCGACGACTTGCCGGGTGGCCAAGCTAGACCCCTGCCCACCATTGAGCACAGGTCTGAACGCTCATTTGAATGTCGCGGGCGGCAGGCCCGTTCACAATAACCAGGCTCTCGCCTCGACGCGCCGCCATGCGCCGCGTCGCGTCGCGTCGCTTCCACAGATACGCTTTTGTTAGTGAAGCTGCAGGAAATTGCACGGCGATGGTTCTCCATTACTGGCTCGCTGTGATGGGCTTCGGTGGGCCACGGCGACTATAATTCGCCCCACAACCTCAATGTCAGAGCGTCCAGACGACTGGCCTCGAGTGAAAGAAATCTTCGCGGCGGCATTGAACCTGCCGCCAGAGGCGCGCGCGTCGTATCTCTCCGCGACCTGCGGCGGCGACGATCAGCTGCGCGCGCAGGTTCAGGGCCTACTCGACTCGAACGAGCGCGCTGGCAGCTTCCTCGAAACATCGCAGGAACCACCCAATGATCCCCAATCACCAAGGCTGCGCCTCGAAGGGCAGCGAATCGGCGCGTACGAGGTCGTCGCCCGCCTCGGTGCGGGCGGCATGGGCGAGGTCTATCGGGCGAGAGACCTGAGGTTGGGCCGCGACGTCGCTATCAAGATCTTGCCGGAGGTGTTCACTCGCGATCCGGAGCGGCTCGCGCGGTTTGAACGCGAAGCGCGCGTGCTCGCGGCGCTCACCCACCCGAACATCGGCGCGATTTACG
>Ga0157380_10002188_pt1 | contig 13135 bp, 5 predicted proteins | sample S35metaG_FD_119757 | JGI IMG/M metagenome (GOLD analysis project Ga0157380, IMG submission 119757) | Switchgrass rhizosphere microbial communities from Kellogg Biological Station, Michigan, USA - S3-5 metaG | ecosystem: Host-associated > Plants > Roots > Rhizosphere > Soil | place: USA: Michigan...
GCTCGAGGCTGCCGCGGCCGACGGCACTGATTCCCCGCAATCGCTCGTCGAGTTGGCCATCGCTTATTTCAACGCCGGACAGTATGAGAAGGCAGCGGAGCCTTTGCATCGTGCGCTAGCACGCGATCCGGGTAGTGCGCCCGCTCACCACATGATGGGCAAGACGCACTTCATGATGGGCGCGTACGAGGAAGCCGAGCGCGAACTGGAAGCGGTGCTCGCGTTGACGCCGAATGATCAAGACGTGGCTTACACGCTGGGCCTGGCTTATCTCAAGCAACGCAAGGTCGCCGAAGCACGACGCATTTACGAACGCATGGTCACGCAACTTCGGGACGGACCTCGCCTTCGTGTGCTCATTGGTCGCGCGTATCGTGAAACCGGTTTTTTCGTGGAGGCTATCGCTGAGTTTAAGAAGGCGGCTGCTCTGGATCCGCGATTCCCGCGTGTCCACTACTACCTCGGTCACACCTATCTGCTTAAGGACGGAGCCGTCCGACTCAGCGAGGCCACGAAGGAGCTGCAGTTGGAATTGGCCGCTCACCCTGACGAATTTCAGGCCAACTTTTTTCTCGGTGTGATTCACATGACCGAAGGCCGGTGGCTTCCGGCAGTACCGCTCATGGAGAAGGCTTCACGACTTCAACCGAATAACCCCGACCCACACTACTTCCTCGGTCAGACTTACCAGAGCTTGCAAAGATATGAGCAGGCGATCAAGGCGCTTAGGAAGGCTATCGACCTGAATCCTCGTCTTGATCATAATGACTATCAGGTGAGTAATGCGCACTACCGGCTTGGGCAGTCATTGATCAAGGTGGGTCGAACCCAGGAGGGCGAGCAGGAGCTTCAGATTGCCTCAGACCTCAAGTCAAAAGCCTTCAAGACGGATGCGGCCAAGCTGGACGCCTACCTCAAAACCGCCGACAAGGACGCGGAGGTGGATAAACTCTCGTCGCAGAAAGTCATCCCCGCATCCAGTCCGGTGGATGCGCGGAAGGCGGCGGCGTTGCAAGCGGATGCGACCTTTTACGAGAAACTGATCGCGGCTGCTCACAACAACATCGGCCTGCTACGGGCGGAGCGAGAGGACTTTGGCGCCGCTGCAGAACACTTCAGGACCGCCGCGAAATGGAATCCGCGGCACGAAGGGCTCGATTACAATCTGGGCCTCGCCCTCTACAAGTCTGAGTCTTACAAAGACGCCGTCGCGCCGCTTGAGAGAGAGTTGAAGGCGCGTCCAAACGATCTACAAGTTCAGCAGTTGCTGGGTCTGAGTTTTTTCATGATTGAGGACTATGCCAAAGCGTCGGCGCTGTTGACGGAAGTGGTGGCTGCCAAACCAAGTGAGGTGACCCTCTACTACCCGCTCGCTCTTTCACTTTCGAAGGAGCGTAAGACAGAGGCGGCTGAACGCGTCACACGGCAAATGGTAGCTTTGGGCGGCGACAGTCCTCAGGTTCATATCCTGCTTGGCATGGCCCACTATGAACAGAACGAAGCTGCCAAAGCACTAGACGAACTCCGTAAAGCAATCTCACTCGACGCCAAGGTGCGACTCGCCCACTTCTATTCGGGCATGATCTATGTGAGGACAGGTAAACTCGACGAGGCCGCTCGTGAGTTGGAAGCAGAGCTGGCACTGAACCCTCGCGACGTTCAGGCCAGATATCATCTCGGTTACGTTGCGCTCGCTCGCCAGGAAACAGAGCGGGGCATTGGATTAATGCGAGAGGTCATCCGGGAACGGCCCGATTTTGCCAATGCGCACTTTGAGTTGGGTAACGCTTTGCTAAAGCGCGGCGACGTTGGCGGCGCGGTGGAAAGCCTCGAAGCTGCTGTCAAGCTTGCCCCTGGAGAGACTCACATTCATTATCAACTCGGCCGCGCCTATATCGCTGCAGGTCGTCAAGCGGACGGCGAGGGCCAACTTGAAATAGCCCGGCAGTTAAAAGAGAAAGCTCTGCGCCAGGCGAATCAATGAAGAAATCTCCGATTTCTCGGCTTCGATTATTGATTGTGAAACAAAAGCGGCTTCCTGCACTTACTATAAGAAATCACAAATCACAAATCATTAAGTCGTTTCTGATTGCGGCGTTACTGGTCTTACCTCTCGCAATTCTGCCCGCGCGCGGCCATCAGCCCTCCGGCCTCCGATTTACGGATGTTACGGAGCGTGTCGGCATCACCTTCAAGCATGTCTCCACGCCTGAGAAGAGGTACATTGTCGAGTCGATGAGTGGAGGCGTAGCGCTCATTGACTATGACAACGACGGTCTGCTTGATATCTACTTCGTTAACTCTCTGACTGTTGATTTGGTGAAGTCGAAGGGGAAGACGAAGAGTGCGCTATACCGCAATCGGGGCGATGGCACATTCAGTGACGTGACCGACAAGGCTGGAGTGGGTGATATCGGCTGGGGCATGGGAGTGGCGGTGGCCGACTATAACGACGACGGCTTCCAGGATATCTACGTAACTTGCGTTGGGCCGAATCACCTACTTAAGAATAACGGCGACGGCACATTTGCGGACGTGACGGAGAAGGCGGGAGTTGGCGACCCCCGCTGGTCTACCGGAGCATCGTTTATGGATTACGACGCGGACGGATACCTCGACCTATTCGTCTCGAATTACGTGGCCTTCGACTTTAATAACCTACCAGAGTTTGGCAAGGACAAGACCTGCCAGTTTAAGGGCGTCGCCGTTCAGTGCGGCCCCAGAGGCATGCCCGGTGAGGGCGACTCGCTTTACCACAACAATGGCGACGGGACGTTCAGCGACGTTACGAAGAAAGCGGGGGTTACAGATCCGAACGGTTACTACGGAATGGGTGTCATAAGTAGCGACTTTGACGAAGACGGCCTGATCGACATTTTCGTGGCCAACGATTCAACGCCTAACTTTCTGTATAAGAACAACGGAGACGGCACGTTCAAGGAGACTGCTTTTATCTCGGGCACCGCACTCAACGAGAATGGGGCGGCGCAAGGATGCATGGGAGTTACGGTGGCTGACTACAATCACGACGGAAAGTTGGACCTTTTCATCACCAACTTCGACGACGATTACAACGTCCTCTACCGCAACGACGGTCGCAACTCCTTTTCAGATGTCTCCTACGCTTCCAAAGTAGCTCCGGTCAGTTTCCCTTACGTCGGATGGGGCACCAAGTTTTTTGACTACGACAACGACGGGTGGGTTGACTTGTTCGTCGCCAACGGACATGTCTACCCGCAGATAAAAAACTTTCACCAGCGCAACTTTGTGCACCGAAACAACCGGGACGGCACGTTCACCGAGGTTGCCGAGCAACTCGGCGCGCCGTTCTCGGAGAAGCGCGCCGCGCGGGGCGCAGCCTTCGGCGACATTGATAACGACGGTGACGTTGATATTGTCATCAATAACCTCGATGGGTCCGGCCAGATTCTGCGCAACGATGGCGGCAACGCCAACAACTCCGTCCTCATTAAGACCGTGGGCGTGAGGAGCAACCGTGACGGTATTGGGGCGCGGGTGAAGGTCGTCTGCGGCGGCCTGGTGCAGAAGGACGAAGTGCGCAGCGGCGACAGCTACATTTCGCAGAGTGATCTGAGACTGCATTTCGGACTTGAACAGTGTAAAAAGGTCGACCTTATAGAGATCCGGTGGCCCAGTGGCACTGTTGATAAAGTCACCGACGTGAAGGTGAACACCATGCTGACAGTTAAAGAAGGTAAGGGCGCGGTCGAGCAGAAAGAATTCAAAGTAAAAGACAACCCAAAAAGGTAGTTTGGGAAAGTTTTTTAGGATGGCGTCCCTTCGAGAGACAAGATCATGGTTCTTCGTTTTAAAAAGCTAATTCGCTGGACCGACGTCCTGCACGTCGTGCCAATGAAATCAATAATCCGCCAGTCGGTCACTGTGAGCACGCTCCTCTACATGGTCCTCACACCCGCGGTTGCCGGAACACAGTCGAAAACCAGTACCCAAAGGTTAGAGCGCGTGGCTGCTCTCATAAGTGGCAACCAACTTGTCGAAGCCGAGCAGCAATTAAACCAAGTCCTGAGAAATGCTCCGAATGACGCGACTGCCCTCAACCTTTTCGGCACCATCCGCGCCAAGCAAGGAAGGCTAAAGGAGGCGGAAGGGTTTTTCTTACGCGCTATCCACGTCGACAATGGTCTGATTGGGGCGCATATGAACCTGGCCTACCTTTATCTGCTCAGGGGTGAGCCGAATAGGACCGCAGAGCAGCTCGAGAAAGTTCTGAGTTTGGATCCGGCGAACGCGGATGCAGCATACAGACTCGCGTGGGTGTTCTTTTCCCAGGGGCGCTTTGACGACTGCATTGCTCTTCTCGAGAGGCTGAAGGAATCGCAAACACTTTCAGCTCCGGCGCTGGCAGTGCTTGGTGATGCGTACCTTAGGAAAGGTAACGCGATTAAGGCGGAGGCGAACTATCTTCTTGCTCTCGATGCACAGAACAACAACGCCGACGCACTACTCGGCCTGGCCGAGTTATCGCAGGCCAAAGGCGACACAACAATGGCGGTTGCCTATGTCGACCGTGCAAGTAATCTCGCACACTCGCCTGAGCTACTTTACAAGGTGGCTCGAGTTGGTCTGAACCTGAACTTGAAGGACCAAGCCGTGGCCGCACTAAAGCAGGCCGTCCTACTCAGGCCCGACGAACCGTCGTACCACTTTGCTCTGGGCACCGCATGGCTCAAGCAACCACCCGACCTCCAGGGAGCCGAACAATCCTTCCGCCAATTCTTAAAGTTGAAACCCGACGATGTGCAGGGTCAACTGCACCTCGGCTACGTGCTGCTCAAACAAAAGAAGCAGGCTGACGCACGGACGTGGCTCTTGAAGAGTGTTGGGAACGGCGTAGGCACGCCGGAAGCTTTCTATTACCTGGGGCTGATCGCTCAGGCGGAGAACGAAGATGCCGAAGCGATACAACTTTTTCAGAAGTCGGTTCAACTGGCGCCTTCCTTTTCCAGCGCCCACGTGGCGCTGGGCTCGGCCTACCTGAAGCTCAAAGATTACGCGCGCGCCCAGCAGTCGCTCGAGGCTGGAGTGAGATTGAGTCCTGACGATTCAAAGGCGCACTACAATCTCGCCATGCTTTATGCCCGACTTAAGAATTCGGAGAAGGCCCAGGAAGAGATGCGTATAGTCGAAAGTCTAAAGCGCCAGGGCAAGGAACCACAGGATGAAAGCGGCTCGCTTGCGCCACCACCCCCGCGCTAGCCTGCCTACGCTTGGGCGACGTCCGTTATCACTTGTATGAACCTCCTGGAAGCCACACGACATCACGCGACGAGAGCGAACTGTTTCGCTCGACTTCGTCTGGTTTCATGGATCCCTTCTGCCTCTTCTTCGGCAATTCTGTATGCGATTCTCACCGCAATGTTACTCACCATCCTGGTTCTTAACGTGCCGCTGGATGTTCGCGGCCAACGTCCGAATGAGAGAGTTAAACCAGGAATCACTTTCGTAGAGGTGCCGGCTAAGGCGAGCGGGATCGGTTGGGTCCATAGTAACGCGCACACACCCGAACGCTTCCTGCCGGAGACGGTCGGGGCGGGTGACGCATTCCTCGACTACGACAACGACGGGTGGATGGACATCTATTTGGTCAACAGCGGCCCAGCGGATTTCTACGCGCCTAAGAGTCCGATCAAGAATGCTCTTTTTCGGAATAACCACGACGGCACTTTCACTGATGTTACAGACAAAGCAGGAGTGGCCGGCGGCAGGTTCGGGATGGGGGTGGCGGCAAGTGACTACGATGGTGATGGTTGGCAGGACCTTTTCGTCACTAACTATGGACCAGACATCCTTTATCGCAACAACGGCAACGGGACTTTTACCGACGTCACAGAAAAGGCTGGCGTCGGCGTCACCGGTTGGTCCACCTGCGCTGTTTGGTTCGACTATGACTCCGATGGCAAGCTGGATCTATTCGTCTCGAGCTTCATTGATTTTGATAGGTCGCAGCACCGGCTTTGTGTTGACAGGACTGTGACGCAAAACTACTACTGCATCCCGCGCATCTTCAAGCCACGTCCAAGCTATCTCTTTCGCAACAACGGCAACGGCACGTTCACTGACATGAGCCGAGATTCCGGAATCGCCGGGTCGCCCGGCAAGTCGTTTGGTGCGGTTGCGACCGACATCAATAACGATGGCCTAATGGACCTTTTCGTCGCCAACGACACGATGCCTAACTTCCTCTTCATCAACAAAGGCAAAGGCAAGTTCGAAGAGTCGGGGCTTGGTGCAGGGGTGGCTTATGGTGATGCGGGGACGCCGCGGTCAGGAATGGGTGTGGACGCGGAAGACTACGATGGCGACGGTTGGCAAGACCTTTTCGTCGCGAACATCGATCAGGAATTCTTCAGCCTCTATCACAATCAAATGGATCTGACCTTTACGGACCAACCCGGCGAGATCGCGCCGAGCACGCAATTGCTGAGTGGGTGGGGGCTGAAGTTCTTTGATTACGACAACGACGGTGACCCTGATCTCCTGCTCGCCAATGGCCACCCTGACGATATGGTCGAGACCAAGTCTGCCCGCGTGAAGTACAAAGAACCACTCGTGTTGTTTGAAAACACAGGTAAGACTTATCGAAACGTAAGTGCGGTATCTGGTGCAGTGTTCGCTAAGAGTTTTCCGGCGCGTGGGATGGCGGTGGGAGACTTTGACAACGACGGAGATGTGGACGTACTCGTGTCAAACAATGGCGAAGCACCGTTATTGCTTCGCAACGAGGGTGGAAATCGCAACAACTGGCTCGGCCTCCAACTCGTCTCAACAAAAAGCAATCCTGCGGCGGTCGGCGCTGTTATTCGCTGGGTGGCTGGTGGGGTTAGACGTAGTCGCCTGAAGACAAGTGGCGGAAGCTATCTTGCCTCTCACGATCCTCGCGAAGTGCTTGGCTTGAGATCCTCACCGATCGTTGAGAGTGTCGAGATTCGTTGGCCAAGTGGTGTAGTGGACAAGCTCTCTCGCCTGCCAGTTAACACCTACGTCAAGGTGGTCGAGGGCCGCGGTGTTGTTAAGAATTAGCGGTTGGTTAATTGGCAGCCTGCTTTTGTGGCGCTGCCAGAGCCTTCACCTGTGCCTTCCACGCGGCTGGGGTCATATGTTGCAGCCTATGTAACTCGGAGGCGGCGATCACGAGTTGTCGGACGCCCGGTATGATCGGGAATTCCAGCCCGCCTTTGGGATTGGCAGCCTGATCGAGAGCTGCGAGCCGTGCGTTGCGCCATTCAGGAGTCGGAGTTATGCCCCGAGAAATGTAGGACAAAGCTTCCAGTCCAATTGTCCCCAACTCATTCAGGTCTTTAGCCAGCGGCTTTGCTTCGTGCAGAGCCGGCGAACTATCGATCATCGCTTCCAACTCAGGGCCCGCGTTGCGCCACTGCGTTAAGGTAGTTCGAACTTGTTGCGAGTGGGCCTCGAAACGTGGAGCGTCTGAGAGCAGACCATCGACTGTCGCCGCGAAGCGTCTCGCCGCGTCGCTGTCCGGGCGAGCCGCATCGATCAGGCCAGTAAGCGGGCTGAGCATAGTCTGCGGTCTCTGCTGGTAGCGCCTGTATTCCTTGACCGGTTCAACTACAGACACCAACGTCTGAAGCGGGCCGATTTCTCTGCCCTGGGCCAACCGTCTCAGCAACATCGCCTGGTTCTTTTCGTGTGTCAGACCCACTTCTTCCAATCGCAAGCTTGTTACGGCGAGACGCCGGTACATATCATCGACGTCAGTTACTGTGCGCGGCGACCAGAGGCGCTCGGCGATCGCCGCCGTGCGCGGCCATATCCTGGAGTCTATCGTGTCAGGGGTAACCCACTCACTCCACATGGTTGCCTCGCCGCCGAGGACGCGCGCGGCCTCAGTTGCGGTTAATGTGCTGTCAGCCGGAATGGGATCCACAGCATAGTGCTGCGAGGTGGGGAAGATCAGGTCAATGTAATAGCCGGCGGAGAGAATACCCTTGTAGCCTTTCTTCGCTGCCTCCGCGAGTGCTGCGGGACCGCGCCAGGATTGAATCACGACGTCCTGCGGCAAATCGGGCTGAAAGATCTCGTCCCACCCCATCATGATCTTTCCATGCTTCTTGAGAATCTGCAGCACTCGCTTGTTGAAGTAGGTTTGGAGTGCATGATTATCTTTGATGCCCTTTGACTTCATGAAGGCCTGGATTTGCGGGTTACGGTCCCACTGCTTGCCCTCGTTTTCATCGCCACCGATATGCAGATAAGCGTCGGGGAAAAGCCCAGCCATCTCGCCAAAAAATGTGTCGAGAAATTTGTAGACCTCTTCTCGGGTGGGGTCGAGCGCCGGCTCGAAGATTCCGGGCTTGCGTTCAATCGTATAAGGACCTGGCGCACTGCCAAGCTCAGGATGCGCCACGAGCCAACTGGTCGCATGGCCGGGAAGATCAAACTCAGGGACGACACGAATGCCACGGTCACGTGCATACGTTATGATCTCTCTTGCCTGATCCTGTGTGTAGAAGTTGCCATCGGAGCCAAGCTGGTGGAGGCTCGGGAACTTCTTACTCTCGATGCGAAAGCCCTGGTCTTCAGTCAGGTGCCAGTGAAATACATTTAGTTTCACCGCGGCCATTGCATCGAGATTGCGCTTCAAAACATCCATCGGTTGGAAATGGCGAGCAACATCGATCAGCAGGCCACGCCATGGGAAGCGTGGGCGATCCTGAATCTGAACGGCGGGGATAAAATAGCCGTCACGATCGCTATCGAGTAGCTGGAGGAGCGTCTCGAGCCCACGCAGAACACCTATGCTGGTTGGGGCCTTCAGAAGTGCCTGCCTGTCTGACACTTCGAGCGAGTAGGATTCGTCTTCATCTACCGAGGGTATCGCTTTCCCCGGTCCGCCGGATTCCACAACGAGCGTTGCAGTTGTGGTATTGGGCGCCAAAGCTCGCGCCAGCTCCATTACGGTGCGAGCTTCAATACGTCGCATCGCCCGCTCTATTCCGCCTTGAACAAGAGGGTCAACCTGACCTTTGACGGCAACCGTGAAAGACTTGCTTATAAGAAGCTTTCCTGGGTTAAAACGAACCGAGAGGGGCACCGGCATCAGGTTGTGCTGACTGGCAGCCGTAGCACCGGTCTGAGAATAAGCACTGCTTGCGCAGAAAAAAAATAGAATAAGTGGAAGATAAGTTCTGGGTTTCATGCGTTCCTCGACAAAGCGGCGGCTGCGGTTCAGTAGCGTTTGAGTGTTGCAGTTTCGACTATCATCTTACTGATACGGCGTAAGTTACCGTGTCATACTTTTAGGTTACTGAATTGAATATCTGCAAAAAACCGCCCCGCAGTAAGACACATCGAAATGGTGCACCTAACACCAAAGCTGGCCCCTTTGGACAGTACGCCAGATGGCCTTCGACACCGCAGTGGCGAAGGTTTGATTCGATTTGCAGTTTGGTGTTGGTGAGAGTTGCTCGAAGAGCCCTTGGAAGATTGCCGATTGCCGACTGGAGATTGCCGAGCCAATTGGCTCCTCCGAAAGAAGCCAATCGAAAATCGCCAATTGGCATTCGGCAATCAGCCTACATCTGCCTTACTTCAATTCAAACTTTTCCTTCAGTCCGCCAATCGTCACCTCAAACTCGCCGGGTTCTATGATGGGTTTGTTATCGGCACCGATAAATGAAAGATCATCCCGACGCAGCGTGAAGGTTAAAGTGCGACTTTGGCCTGGTTCCAGATAGATCTTGGCAAAACGTCTTAGTCGTTTTCCTGCGGGAGATAAAGAGGCTACGAGATCGCTTACATAGAGCTGTACCACTTCCTTGCCGGCGCGACGACCGCTGTTTGCAACAGTAACGCTTACCGAGAAATCCGCGTTGCCAGTCATCGTCTTTTGCCCAAGACGCAGATCGCTATAGGCGAAGGTTGTATAGCTCAAACCTTGTCCGAATTCGAACTGCGGCTTGAACGCCATATTGCCGAAAGCGGTGTCTTCGGTTTCGAAAGGTTTATGATCGTAGGTAATCAATCCGTTAGGCGTACGTGGGTAAGTGAAAGGAAGTTTTCCCGATGGATTAACGTCGCCGAACAGGACGTCGGCAACTGCCTGTCCGCCCGCGTTGCCGGGGTTGTAAGCCATTAGAACAGCGCCGGCTTTATCGACAATGCGATTAATGACTCTTGGCCTTCCTTCAACCAGGACGAGCACGACCGGCTTTCCGGTCGCCTGGATGGCTTCAGCAAGCCGTAGTTGCAGCTCGCCCAAAGTTAGGTCAGTGATGTTACCGGGAGTTTCGCAGTATGACCCTTCACCAAGGCAAAGTACGACTACATCAGCAGCCTGAGCGGCACGCACGGCAGCCGGGATATCAACTTCAGCTTCGATATCGGTTGGCGTGTTGTTTGAAGCAGAACCTGGTCGGCGCGTGATCTTTGTCCCGGGAACGTAGGTCACGTTAGTGCCTCCTACCTTTTCGATCGCCCGCCGAATGCTCACACTGTCCTTCGGATAGAGTGATTCTTCTGACCCTTGCCAAACATACGACCAACCGTTGTTCAGGGAAATCATTGAATCGGCAGTCGGACCAGTAACCAGCACTTTTTGATCTTTCGCGAGCGGTAACAGATTGTTCGTATTCTTCAAAAGCGTCATCGATTCACGTGCTGCTTGCAGCGCGGCCTGTCGTGATTCCGGCATTCCAATTTTCGACTTGAGAGCAGGATCCGGCGTGGGTTTCTCGAAGAGACCCAACTCAAACTTCACTCTCAAGATTCGTCGTACCGCTTCGTCTATTCGCGACTGCGGCACTGCACCTTCCTTAACCAACGTCACCAGATGATCGGCGAAGCTGTAATCAAGAGGCACCATGCTCATGTCGTTGCCGGCCATCACGGCCATTCGAGTTGCTTCTTTCTCGTTGGCCGCAACTCGCCAGATCGTGACTAGTTTCTTGATATCCTCCCAGTCAGTAACTACAAGTCCCTTGAATCCCAATTCATCGCGCAGGATTCCGGTCAAGAGATGATGGTTGATGTGTCCAGGAACGCCGTTAATTTCTCCGGAGTTCACCATAACTGTACGTGCTCCGGCCTGAACTGCTGCGGCAAAGGTTGGCAGGAAATATTCGCGTAGATGGTTTTCCGGAATCCACGCAGGAGTTCGGTCTCTTCCAGTCAGTGGGAAGCTGTAGCCCATGTAATGTTTCAAACTGGACGCGACACGGTCTTGCGAAGCGACGTCCGATCCTTCCAGCCCGCGCACGAAAGCAACGCCCAAAACTTTGGCAAGGTAAGGGTCTTCGCCAAACGTTTCCCAAAAACGTGGCCAAAGAGGATTGCGGCCCAAATCGAGTACGGGTGAAAAGCTCCATGGGATACCAGCCGCCCGCGTTTCCATGGCGGCGATTTCCGAACCACGTTTCATCAACTCAGGATTCCAGGTAGCGGCCATGCCAATCTCTTGCGGAAACAGCGTTGCGCCTTGTACATAGGTGGCGCCGTGAATGGAGTCGATGCCGTAGATGACGGGAATTCCGAGACGTGTTTTCTTCGTTGCAGCTTCCTGAATTTGTTTGATGGTGTCGTGCCATTTATCCGGGGTTAGGGCTTGATCTGAGACGTTAAGAATCGAGCCGACGCCGTATTTGACGATCGCTTTTTCCAGTTTCGCGGGATCGATTTGAATATTCTGGTCTTGTCCCGTGACAATTATGCCGAGGGTCAGCTGAGTCATCTGCCCAACCTTCTCTTCGAGTGTCATGCGCTTGAGGAGGGCCTCGATCTTCTGCGAATTGTCACGCTCCGGTCCGGTCTTAACGGCGCTCCGAAAAAACTCGTCACTATCATTGATGTCTGCGGGAACTGGCCCGCGATCGTCAGCCGTTCGAGCTTGTCCAGCTAAGATCTTCATACTTATTTGCTCCGCGCCGGCGTTTGATGTGTCAGCTTTTTGTACCGGCAAACCAAAGCAGATGGAAAGCGTAACAACCGCCAATGCGAGCGCAGTGTTTTTCATCGTCTTCTTTTTTTCCTTCGGGATTGATTAGCGGAGCGCGCTTATTCTCTCATTGAAGCGGGATATCAAGAAGCCTTTTGCTAAATGCCATTAACCTCTGACGCAATCACCTTTACGGTTCGGCTCTCTTCATCAGCTTGCTCACTTCTCGCCAGGTCACTAGTTTGACATTGTTCTCCTCGAGTAATTTGCGGAAAGCCTCGCTCGTAACAAATTGGAAATCGCGCTGGCGCCATTCTGAGCCCCAATCGGGATGATTAAACGCCACCCCTCTCATCTCCTCATCGTCATATGCCAGATGTACGATCATCTCCGTGATACCAGGCTGAAGGTTTTTGATGGCGTCAGCGTAAAACTTGGACCAGCCGTCCGCTGTAACACCGGGCCCAATGCTAATTACAGTATTCATAACAACGTCGTCGGGACCCAGGAGCGAAGGCAGAAAGGGCGCCTGCGCAAACCACTCCTTCGAAACTCTGATTAGTAGCTTGTTGTCCCGAGCGACGCGGAAGAGAGTTTCAAATAAAGCCTGAGTTTGGTAGAGCGTACCCATGTGCGAGTCGAGGTGCGTGGGTTGAATGCCGAGTAGTTTGGCGCGCGCAATTTGTGCTCGAATTTCTGCTTCTGCTTCTTTGGGGTCGATGTGCGCGGCGGCTTCTGTTTCCGTCAGATAAAAATAGCCATTACTGTCCAGAAGGGAAGGCACACGCTCTTTCGCCAGGATCGGTCCCCAGCGGTAAAGACGCCACTCGCTCGTAAGAGTTAAATGCAGGCCCAGATCGGCCTCGGGATGTTTTCGTGCGAAGTCCGCTATCTCGGGTAGCCAGGGACAGGGAATCATGATGCTAGCTGAACTGACGAGTCCACTCTCCAGTCCCTTGATCGAAGCTCTGTTGATAGAGTGGGCCATACCCAGGTCGTCGGCATGCACGATCAGCAGTTTTGTATCGGCCGGGTAACCGAGTCGTTCCAACAAAGGCTTCGGCCCCGTTTGTGATGCCAAGCGAGAAGTTTGTGTCTGTTGGGCCATGCCCGTGGACGTTACGAAAAGCAGGCAAGCAAGAATCGCGATAGACGCTGTTGGTTTCATATGCGTCGCGGTGGTCGTAGTTCGCCGCGCGA
>Ga0157380_10002189_pt1 | contig 13133 bp, 10 predicted proteins | sample S35metaG_FD_119757 | JGI IMG/M metagenome (GOLD analysis project Ga0157380, IMG submission 119757) | Switchgrass rhizosphere microbial communities from Kellogg Biological Station, Michigan, USA - S3-5 metaG | ecosystem: Host-associated > Plants > Roots > Rhizosphere > Soil | place: USA...
CGCTCTCGCGCGGGCCGCGCGGGTCGGGGCTCGAGTCCGCCGCGGCGCTGTTCGGAGCCGCCGAGGACCACAACCTGCAGGTCGAGCTCGACCGCCTGTGCCGCAAGCGCGCGCTGCTGTCCTCCAATCGCATCCCGTCGAACGCCAAGATCTTCGTGAACACGCTGCCGGCCACGATGCGCGACCCCCAGTTCCGCGACAAGGCGCTGATCGACTTCCTGGAGAAGGCGCAGGTGGTGCCCAGCCGCATCGTGATCGAGATCACCGAGCAGGAGGTGATCGAGAAGCTCGAGATGTTCCGGGAGACGATGGCCTACTTCAAGGGCATGGGGATGTCGTTCGCGGTCGACGACGTGGGCGCGGGCTACTCGGGGCTCGACACGATCGCCAAGCTCGGCCCCAACTACCTGAAGATCGACATCGGCCTGGTGCGCGACGTGCACGTGAGCAGCGTCAACCGGGCGATGGTCAAGGCGATCATCGCGCTCGGCCACAGCATCGACGCCAACGTCATCGCCGAGGGCATCAACAACGAGGAAGAGGCCCAGGTGCTGCTCGCGATGGGGGTCGACCTCGGCCAGGGCTTCCACCTGGCCCGCCCGGACGCCGGGCTCGAGCCGAGCTAGGAGCCCGTCAGGAAGGTCAGCTTCGTGCGGCCGATCCGGATCTCGTCGCCGTGCTCGAGCTCGTGCTCGCGGCGCACGCGCTGGCCGTTCACGCGGGTGAAGTTCGTCGAGCCGAGGTCGACCACGACCCAGCCCTCGCCGCGCCGCTGGATGCGCGCGTGGCGGCGCGAGACGAGCGGCTCGTCCACGCGGATCGCGACGTCCTCGTCGCGGCCGAGCTCGTGATCGTCGCCGTCGAGCGGGAACTCGACCTTGCCGCCGTCGCTGCGCTCCCAGACGAGCCGCGCGGCGGCGGTCACGGAGCGGCCCTGCGCGAGGCGAGCGCGAAGACCGGCGGGCCGTCGTTGTCGATCAGCGTCGCCTCCTTGAGCTCGGCGGCGGCCCGGTAGGCCTCGACCGCCTGCGGCCGGTAGCCGAGCTTGTCGAGCGTCAGGCCGAGGTAGTAGAGCGCCGTGCCGCGCGAGAGCCCCGGCCGCAGCGGCAGCTCCGCCTTCGCCTTCTGCAGGTACTCGTGAGCGCCGGCGTAGTCGCCGAAGTGCATCGCGCAGATCGCGAGGTTCAACCAGGCGTAGGCGGCCCCCTCGCTGCCCGGGTAGCCTTCGACCACGGCGCGCAGGTCCATCATCACCTTGTTGTAGACGAGGTCGGGGTCGAAGAGCGGGATCTCGCGCGCGCTCGCGCCGAGCGCGAGCTCGACGCCGCGCGGCTGCGAGCCGGGAGCGGCAGGGCGCAGCTGCAGCACCAGCCGGTCGCCGACCTTCTTCGCGTCGACCGCGGCAAGGAGGTCCGCGGTCTGCTTGACCGCCTGGCCGTCCGCGCCGAGCACCAGGTCGCCGGCCGCGACGCCGGCCTTCTCGGCGGCGCTGCCCGGCACCACGCGCAGCACCGGCACGCCTTCGTGCAGCAGCGTGTCCACGGTCACGAGCCCGCTCCACGGCCGCTCGCTCCGGAAGACCGCGTCGAGCCGCTTGATCAGCGGGTCGTACGCCGGAGCGTCGGCGAACGCCACGTCGACGGCCTCGGCCTTGGTGTTGCCCGCCGCCAGCAGGTGCAGCCGCGCCGTGCGCTGCAGCCGCTCCTCCGGCAGCACCGCCACCAGGAAGCCCTGCACCTCGAGCGACGTCGCCATCCGCAGCGTGACCTTGCGCACGAGGTCGGGGTCGCTCCCCGATCCCGGCAGCAGCGCCTGGCGGGTGAGCTTGTCCTGCTCCAGCATGCGGTCGACGGCCTCGCGCGGGGCCGTGATGAAGTTGAGCGAGCCGAGCCGCTGCAGGTTCGCCTGGATCTTCTCGTCGGCGTCGGGCAGGTAGCGTAGCCCCGCGGCGTTGGCGGCCTCGACGCCGATGAACGCCAGCGTCGGCCGGATCGGGCAGTCGAGGCTCACCGACTCGTCCTTCTCGAGCACCAGGTCCTTGATGAACTTGCCGGCCGTGTGCTTGACCTCCACCCGCACCTTGCCGGAGCAGATCCCGTCGATCTGCGCTGGCGTCACGCCGCGCGCCTCCCCGTTCAGCAGGATGCGCGCGCCGGGCGGGTCGGAGCTGAGCTTGAGCGAGGCGAGCGAGTCCTCGAGCTTGATCGGCTCGACCGGGTAGTCCTGCGGCTCGGGGGTCTCGAGCGTGCGCTTCACGCCGGTGTAGCAGCGCCGGCGCAGCTCGAGCGCGTGGCTGCCGAGCGAGAGGTTCGGGATCTCGACGCGCGCCGCGGCCCGCGTCGGGTCGAGCCCGCGCGCCCGGGCCGCGTCGTGGAAGTCGGGCGACAGGCCGCCGGAGGTGGTCGCGCGCAGCTCGCCGTCGACCCAGACCTCGACGCCCGCCGGCTCGACGACCAGGAACGCGCTCGCGAGCACGCGCGTGAGCGGCACCGCGCGCGTCTCGGTCGCCTCGGCGGCGATGCTCACCGCGAGCGTCTCGGTCTTGTAGCCGGGCCGGCTCACCTCGACCGTGTACTCGCCCGCCAGCACCTCGATCGGGAAGAAGTCGGTGAGCCCGAGCTCCGAGCGCAGCCCACCGGGGCTCACGAGCGTGACCGTGGCGCCGGCCGGCTCGGAGCTCACGGCGATGCGCCCCACCAGCGTCCGCTTCACGCTGTCGAACAGCTCCACGATCTTGGGCGAGATGCGCTCCTTCGAGAGCGAGGAGTCGGGCTTGAGCTGCACCAGCTGCCGGAAGTTGTCCGACGCCTTCTCCGAGAGGCCGATCCCGAAGTAGGCGCGGCCGCGGTACTCGTAGGCCTGCGCCAGGATGTCCTTGCCGCGCTGCGGCAGCGAGCGCGGGCCGAGCGCCTCGAGCCGGGCGATCAGCTCGTCGAAGACGACGATCGAGCGGCTCTGCTGCGGCCCGTCGAACTCGGCCACCGCCCGCGCGAGCGCGTCCTGGGCGGCCTGCACCTCGGCCTGGAGCGCAGCCGCGGGCTCCGCGGGCGCGGGCTGCTGGGCAAAGGCGGCGAGCGGCACGGTGAGCAGAAGCGCGGCGGCGGCGAGCGCGCGCGCTCGGGCTCGGATCGAGGCCGGCAGGTTCGAGGGCATCGTCGTGGCGGGCCTAACGATAGCGCAGCACGCGCTCGGCGCGGTCGTCGTAGACGAGAACCGCTCCCGTGGCGTCGAGGGTGAGCGCGCGGGCCTTGCGCAGCTCCGGGCTGGCGATGGTCGTGACGAGCTGGCCCTGCGGGTTGAAGACGAGCACGCCCGCTTCCTCGTCGGCCACGTAGAGGTTGCGGAACGGGTCGACCGCGACGTCGACCGGGCGCTTGAGCCCGGTGGGGCCGACGCTGCGCAGCAGCTTGCCGCCGTCGTCCCAGACCCGCACCGTCTTCTCGTCGCGGTCGAGCGTCACGATCCCGCCTTCGCCGTCGAGCAGGATGCGAGTGACCTTGCGCCTGGCGGCGTCGCGCCCGCCCGGGAAGGTGCCCTGGTACTCGCCCTTGCCGTCGTAGCGCAGGATCGCCTCGCGCTCCTCGTCCGAGACGAGCACGGCGCCGCCGGGTGCGATGCCCGCCGCGAGGATCTTGTCGACCGGCTTGGGGGGCGCCCCCGGCTTCTCGGCCGGAGTCGTGAACGTGCGGATGTCCTTGGGGCCGACGCGCACTGCGGTGCGCGAGGCCATCACCAGCTCGCCCGCAGAGGACAGCGAGAGCGAGCGCGGGTCCTCCGCGCTGAAGCCGGCGCCGATCTTGCCGCTCGTCTCGATCGGCGCCGCGCTCTTCGTCTTCTCCGAGGCGACCCACAGCGCGCCGCTCGGCGCCACCAGCAGCGCCCGCACGTCCTTGACCAGGTCGCCGGCCGCCACGCTGAAGCCGGGATCGAGCGCGAACGCCGGCTTGGCCGTGCCGAAGAGCCGGTAGAGCGCCGTCGTGCGCTGCAGCGGGGGCTCCGCCCACGCGCTCTTCGGGAAGCGGTTGCGGACCTGCTGGAACTCCTCCATCGCGAGGCGCGGCTGGCCCGAGAGCGCGAGCGCGCGGCCGATCTCGTACTGGGCGCCGGCGGCCGCGTCCGAGGCCGGGTACTCGAGCGACACGCGCCGGTTGAGGTCGCTCGCCTCGGCGTAGCGGCCCGCGCGGCGCTGGGCGAGCGCCTCGGCGGCGATCGCGCGCGGGACCCAGGGGCTGCTCGGGTAGAGCGTCTCGACGCGCGCGAACTGCGCGAGCGCGTCCTCGATCTCGGGGGGCGTGGTCGCGTGGTTGAGCGTCGGCAGCCCCTGGTAGTAGTACGCGCCGGGAGCGGCGTCGCTGCGCGCGTACTGCTTCGTGACCTGCTCGAAGGCCGCGCGCGCCTTGCCGGAGTCGTTCTCGACCTCCATGTGGTAGCGGCCGATCTCGAGCAGCGCCTGGCCCACCGAGTCGGTGCTCGGGAAGCTCGAGACCACGATGTTGAAGTTGTCGAGCGCCTGCTTCTGCTTGCCCTGCGCCAGGTAGCCGCGGCCGTCCTCGAGCAGCCGCCTCGCCTGCTGGTCGGGCGTCTCCTGGGCGGCGAGGCGCGCGGCCGCGGCCACCAGCACGGCGAGCAGCAGCGGCTTGCGCATCGCGGTCACTCCTTGCGGCCTTCCACGAAGGACGGCTTGCCTTCCTTCACCTCGACCGCCTGCTGCTGCGTCTTGCCGTCGGGCCACTTGAAGGAGACCGTGTGGCGGCCCGCGGCGAGCGGGCGGTCGCGGATCGGCGGGTAGTCGACGAACACGTCGTCCACCAGCACCTCGCAGTTGTCGGGCGTCGCCCGCACGTTCAGCTTGCCGAGCGTCGGCGCCGCCAGCGCCACCTCGCCGCCCGCGGGAACCTCGACGGTGACGTCCGCCTTCAGGAACACTGGCGCCGCCACGAGCGTGAGCACCTGGCGGCCGCTCGACAGCTGCACGCGCGGCGAGCTCTCGCCCCTGGCGAGCGTGCGGCCGCGCCACACCACGTCGAGCGGGTACTCCGACTGGACCGCGACCGCTCCGGGCGGGAGCTGCTTCTCGAGCGTCAGCTCGAGCGCCGCCGGGGCGCTTCCGGGCTTGACGCGAATCTCCTGCGTGGTGTGGCCCTCGAGCGCGAGCGACACCTTGTGCTCGACCTCGGGATCGAGCTTGAGCTCGAGCGGCGTCACGCCGGCGACGGGCGCGCCGTCGAGCGTGACCGCGGCCCCGGGCGGCTGCGTGCGCACCGGCAGCGCGCGGGTCGCGGCCACAGGCCGCTGCGAAGGCACGGCGCTGGGGGCGCCGGCCGCCGGCGATGCCGGCGCCGGCGGCGTCGCCTCCGGCGCCGACCTCGTCCCCGAAGGCCGCAGCAACACGAACGCCGCCGCGACGGCGAGCGCCAGGAAGGCGCCGCCCGCGTAGAGCCAGGGCCTGGTCGAAACGCTCGACGGCTCGGAAGGCGCCGCGGGGACGGAAGGCGCGAGCACCGTCGGCGCGAGCGCCGTGCTGCCGGACACCTGGGTCGGCAGGCTGCCGATGTCGCGCGCGTCGCGCTTCGTGAGCGCCGCGTGGAACGTCGCGTCGAGCTCGGGATAGCCGTCGGCGTTGGCCAGCTTCGGCTCCTTGCGACGCGTGTCCTCGCGCAGCGCCGCGCGCAGCGCGCGGCGCGGCTCGACCCAGTCGGGGTGCTCGGCGACCATGCCGCGCAGCCGCGCCAGCGCCTCTTCGAGGTTCCCCTCGCCGAGAGCCCGGCGGGCCGTGGTGAGGCCCTCGGCGAGCGTCGCCGCCGGCGCCGGCTGGGAGCGCTGGACGCCGGCCGAGAGCGCCGCGAGCTCCTCGGCCAGCGCGGCCGCGCTCGGGTAGCGGGCGGCCGGGTCCTTGGCGAGCGCCTTGTCGAGCACGCCGCGCAGCCGCGGCCCGAGCTCGCCGAGCGCCTCGAGCGCGAGTGGCGCCGGCTCCTCGTTCACGATCTTGTAGAGGATCGCGGTGACGTCGTCGCCCTTGAACGGGCGCTCGCCCGCCAGCAGCTCGTACAGGATCACGCCGGCCGAGAACACGTCGGTGCGCCCGTCGAGCGGGCGGCCCCGCACCTGCTCGGGGCTCATGTAGTGGACCGTGCCGACCATCATCCCGGTCTTCGTGATGTGGTGGTCGGGGCCGAGCTTGGCGATCCCGAAGTCCATGATCTTCGCGGTGCCGTCGTCGAGCAGCCGCACGTTGCTCGGCTTGATGTCGCGGTGCACGACGCCGCGCTCGTGCGCGTACGCGAGCCCGCGGCAGACCTGCGCGACGATGTCGAGCTTCTCCGCGAGCGGCAGCGCCTCCCCCGAGCGCAGCAGCGACTCGAGGTCGGCGCCCGGCAGCATCTCCATCGCGATGAAGAGGATCCCGCGGTCCTCGCCGAGCTCGTGGACCGTCACGATGTTCGGGTGCGACAGCCGCGCCGCCGCCCGCGCCTCCACCTCGAAGCGGCGGCGGCCGTCGGAGTCGAAGCTGCCCTCGGCCACGAGCGTCTTGACCGCCACCTCGCGCTCGAGCGCCGGGTCGAGCCCGCGGTAGACCATGCCCATGCCGCCCTTGCCGATGCGGCCCGTCACCAGATAGCGCCCGATGCGGGGCGCGGGCCGGGCGTCCTGGGCCTGGGGCAGCACGCGCGTCACTCTCCGAACTTCAGCAGCACGACGGTGATGTTGTCCTCACCGCCCCTTTCGTTGGCCTCGGTGACCAGCGCCGTGGTGGCCCTGGCGACGTCCCCTTCCGACTCGCGCAGGATGCGGGCGATGCCGTCGTCCGGAACCATCGTGGTGAGCCCGTCCGAGCAGAGCAGCAGCATGTTTCCCGGCTCCATGCGCCGGGACTGGATGTCGACCACCAGGTCGGCGCGGCCGCCGAGCGCGCGCGTGACGACGTTGCGCAGCGGGTGGCTGCGCGCCTGCTCGGGCGAGATCGCGCCGTTCTCGATCTGCTCGTTCACCCAGGAGTGGTCCCGGGTGAGCTGCTCGATCGCCTCGCCGTTCCACAGGTAGATGCGGCTGTCGCCCACGTGCGCGAGGTTCGCGATGTCGCCGTCGACCAGCACGGCGGCCACGGTCGTGGCCATGCCCTCGTACTCGGCGCTCTCGCGCGTCGCCTCGATCACGCGCGTGTTGGCGTGCCGCACCGCGGTCTTGAGCCGGTTGCCTTCGTAGGAGATCGTGTCGTCGAGGCCGAACGGCCAGGTGATCTCCTGGTTGCCGCCGGTGAGCTCCACGAACTCGGCGATCGCGTCGACGGCCACGCGCGAGGCCACCTCGCCCGCCGCGTGGCCGCCCATGCCGTCGGCCACCACGTAGAGCCGCTGCTCGTCGTTCAGGAAATGCGCGTCCTCGTTGCCCTTGCGCTTGCGCCCGACGTCGCTCTGGGCGTCGGCGATGATGTGCATCCCGCTCACCGCGGCCCCATTCCCAGCTCGGCCGCGAGCCGGGTGACGCGGGCGTCGCGCGGCGCGATGCGCAGCGCCGCCTCCACCGCCTTCTGGGCACGCAGCCTCAAGCCCTGTCGCGCAAGCACCGTGGCGAGCTCGACGAACGCGATCGCGCTGTTTGGAGCCATCTGGGTCACGCGCTCGAGCACCTGGACCGCCTCGCGGGCGGCGTCGTGGCCCGCCGCCTTCCCGAGCGCGCGCCCGAGCGCCAGCTGATACGAGACCTGGGTCGGCGCGTGGTGGACCGCCGTATAGAGCAGGGTGACCGCCTCCTGCAGCTGGCCGCCCTCGAGCGCGGCCTGCGAGCGCTCGTAGGCGTCGGTCGCGATCTCCTCGGGCGTCTTCGGCACCGGCTTGTCGCGCGCCTGGTCGTACTCCTGGCGGCTCTTCGGGTTCGTGAGCGCGTTGAAGGCCGTAGTCAGGTCCTGGAACGCGCGCTGCGCCTGCTGCTTCGCCGTCGGGTCGGTGAAGCGGTCGGGGTGCTTCTCGCGCGCGAGCTTCGCGTAGGCCTGGCGGATCTCGCCGGCCGAAGCCTGCGGGGTGACGCCGAGAAGCTGGTAGTAGTCAGCCATGGGACGGGCCTAATGCTACTTCGATCCCTGCTTCTGTTCGCCCTTGACGAACTTCTGGGCCTGCTTGCGCACCGGCTCCGGCACGTTGCGGTCCACGGCGATGCCCTTGATGTCCCGCGGGTTGAGCCGGGGGACCATGCTGAGGGCGATCCCCACCGGGGTCCGCGGGTTTCGCACCAGGTTGTTGAGCACCGTGTACCTTTTCGTCCACTCGCGGTGGTTGCCGATCGTGCGCAGGATCTCGTCGGAGACGCTCTTCATCGCCGAGATCGACTCGATCTCGGCCTCGGTGATGCGCGGGCTGCCGAGCACCGCGGTCGCGACGAGCCGGTTGGGATCGCGGATCAGGATCGAGCGCTCCTCGCGCGTGCCTTTCAGGGCGATGATGAGCTTCTCCGCGGTGTTTGACCTGTAGATCTTCTGGACAGCGTTCACCTTCTCGGTCTTCTGACGGTCTTCGTCGGAGAGCGTGCGGACGAGATACTCGTCCTCCGTCATCAAGACCTCGTCCTCCGGGACCTGCTCGACGTCGGGCGCGGGCTCCGCGGCAGGCGGCTCGGCGGGGGTCGCCGCCACAGCGGCGGCGGGCGAAGGCGCGGGCTGCTCGCCGACGCGGAACGTCTCGCGCAGCTCGCGCAGGCGGCGCTTCTGGTCGTTGCTCAGCCCCGCGTTGCTCTCGATCGCGACGAGCAGCGACGTCGAGCGCAGCAGGCGGGTCTGGTTGATGACGACCAGCTCGGCGAGCGCCTGCGGCAGCGTGGGGGCGAGCCGCTCGATCACGTCGTCGGGCAGCGAGGTGTTCTGCAGCGTCGCCTCGCGCAGCTCGGGCTCGGCGCGCCTGCTCACGGCCCACGCCAGCACGGCGACCGGCGTGTCGCGGCTCTTGAGGATCGGCAAGAGCTCCGCGGCCGCGAAGTCGGTGAGCGACTTCTCGGCCGCCGCCCGGACCGCTTCGTCGGCGTCGCCGACGAGGCCGGTCCAGAGCTCGAGCAGGTCCTCCGGCTTGAGCGGCAGCAGGCCCTGCGCCGCCATCAGGCGCAGGTCGCGCGCCACTCCTCCGCGCCGGAACTGAAGGACCAGTGGGTTGGTGGCTCGGGCTTCCGCCATGCCGCGCTAGCCGCTTCGGCCGTCGGGGGAGGCGGCGTCTTCCTGCCCGACGATGTCGGGCAGGTTCTGCTTCGTGATGACGATGTTCTTGCGCACCTCGCCGCTGCGCCCGAGCGGGAGCGCCTGGCGGTCGTTCACGCGGATGCTGACCCCGCCGGCGTTGCCGACGGACAGCACGAGCTCGCCGCGGGCTTCGAACGTCTGCGACTCGCCCTGCGCCAGCACGCGGTTCACCAGGGTCGCGCCGTCGGCGCGCACCTCGACCCAGCAGTCGGCCTGCGCCGTGAGCGTCAGCACCAGGCCGTTGCCGGCCGCGGCCGGCAGCAGCGAGGGCGCGGGGTAGACGCGGTCGGTCGGCAGCACCACCGGCGCGGCGAGCGGCGTGGGCGACGGCTGCGGCGGCGCGCCGCCATCGCCGCCGCGGCGCAGCGTCAGCACCACGGCGATCACGGCGACGGCGCCAAGGAACAGGTGGCCTAGCGACAGCCTCGACCGGCGCGGATGGAGCGGGACCGTGGCCGGCTTGCGCTCCGGTGGCGCGAGGTCGCCGTGGGTGGCGACGAAGTCGGCGACGGTCTTGTCGGGGTCGAGCCCGAGGAAGAGCGCGTACTGCTTGACGAACGCGCGCGGGAAGAGGCCGCCGGGCAGCGCTTCGACGCGGTCCTCCTCGAGCGCCTGCAGGAAGCGGATGCTGATCTTGGTGCCGTCGGCGATCTCGCGCAGGCTGACGCCGCGCATCTCGCGCTCACGTCTCAGCTTTTCCGCGAACCCGCCCATCGCTTCCGCTCTTCTCGGCCCGGTCGGCTCAAACCCGGCCGCAGCCCGGCGATTCTATGGCCGACTTTCGTGCACTGTCAAGCCATCTCATTGAGCCGCTTAGAATTGGACGGGCACTCACGAAGTCTCCGATTCCTGCTCGATCACCTTCCGTGCAGCGGCCTGGATCAAAGGCCGCAGCGACGGGTCCAGCGCGAGCCGGCGAAGGTCGCGCGGCACGAGCGAGCTGATGCGCTCGAGCACGAGCGGCAGCGGGGTGCGGGGCTGCAGCACGATCGCGAGCTTCACCGCGTAGCTCGTCGCCCAGCGCGTCGACGCGGCGGCGGCCTCGACGAGCGTCACGCGCGCGTCGTCGCGGCGCAGCGCGGTGGTCACGTCCTCCTCGCGCAGGCGCGGGTTGATGAGCGCGGCCTCCACCACCTGCTTCTCGGCGTCGGCCAGCAGCAGCGGCAGCAGCGCCAGCGTCGCCAGCCGCGCGAGCGTCACGCGGTCGCCGAGCCGCATGTCGCCGAGGCCGTCCTTCAGCAGCCCCTCGGCGCGCGCGCGCACCGCGGCCGGCACCCGCGCCGTCGCCGCCACCTCGGCGAGGTCGTGCCAGTAGAGCGATCCCACCAGCCGCTGTGCGAGCGCGCGGGGCGCCTTCGGGTTGAGCACGACGAGCCCCAGCAGCCGCGGCCGCTCGGACCAGGGCGACGTGCTCGCCAGCGCCTCGAGGAACGCGATCGGCATCGCGCGCCGGAGCGTCGCGGCGAGGGTCGTCTCGTCGGCGCCGCGGGCGAGCAGCTCCCGCGCGCGCGGCACGCTCTCGCCGGCGGCGAGGATCTCGGCGTAGAGCGCGTCCACCGCCGCCTGCTCGCGCGCCTCACCCCGCATCGGGGCCTCCCCACGGGCCGCCGGTGAGGCGGGCGTGCACGTCGCGGAGCGCGAGCACGAGGTTCACGAGGCCGAGCCCGCTCACCGCGCCGCGCGTGAAGCCGCTCAGCACGATGCTGCGCGCGCCGGGCCACAGCTGCAGCAGCCAGTTCGAGTCCCACAGCTCGGTCCACCACGGCGCGACCATGAGCGCGATGCCGACGACGAGCGAGCTCAGGATCGAGAGGAAGGCGGCCAAGGTGGAGCCGCCGCTCAGCGCGGCTGCCGGATCTTTTCGTTGAGCCGCTCGATCCGCTCGCCCACGTCGCGGAACGAGGCGTCCTGACCGAAGACCTCCTCGAAGGCGGAGAGCGCCTGCGGCAGCTCACCCGCCTGCTCGAGCGCGTCTCCGAGGTCGTAGCGCAGGCCCTTGTACTCGTCGTCGGAGCGGCCTGGCGCGGCGAGCCCCTTCTCGAACCACTTCACGGCCAGCTTGGGCATGCCTTTCTCGACGAAGCACATCCCGAGCATGCTCGTGCACTCGAGCAGCCGCTTCTCGTCCTTGGCGGCGAGCTGGAACTCGGCGATCGCCTCGTCGACCAGGCCCATCTCCTTGTAGGCGATCCCCAGGTTGTAGCGCGTCTCGTAGTCTTCCTTGCCGAGCTGCTTGTCGACGCCCTTCTGGAACTCGCGGAAGATGTCCGACAGCGAGGCGTCGCCGAGATCCGTTCCGGACGCGGCCGGCGCCGGCTCCTCGGCGACGGCCGACTGCGCGCCGAAGAGCCCCCCGAGCTCCGAGGCGAGGTCGAAGCCTTCGCCGTCGCCGGCGGGCGACGCGGGCGCGGGCGGCGCCGTGGGCAGCGAGGTCGACGGCGTGAACTCGAGGAAGCCTTCGCCGAGCTGTAGCGGCTCGTCGGCACGCGGCTCCTCCTCCGCGGCGGGCGCCCCGGCCTGGCCGAGCAGCTCGTCCATTTCCGACGGAGCCTCGAGCTCGAGGCCGAGCTCGGCGAGCCGCTGGACGAGAGCGGGATGCTCGGCGAGCCGAGGGCCCACCTCCCCGAGCACGCCGCGCGCGTCCTCGACGAAGCCCATCGAGACGTACTGCTCGATCTCGTCGATCGCGCGGCGCAGGTCGGCGGGCACGCTGTCGATCGGCGCCGCGGGCGCAGGCGCGGGTTGCGCGCGCAGCGCCGGCACCAGCGGCGCCGGCGGCGGCGCCTTGGGCTCCTCGTCGAGGTCGAAAGCGGGCTCGGGCTCGGCGACCGGCGGTTGCTCCTCGTCCAGGAACTTCGGGCTGATCTCGCCCCCGCCCAGCGACAGGTCGGCGGCGTCGAACTCCGGCTGCGGCTCCGCGACGGGCGCCTCGGCCATCTCGACGTACTCGAGCTCGTCCTCCGGCGCGGCCGGCGCAGGCTCGCTCGCGGGCTCTTCGATCGCGATGTCCATCTCGAACTCCCCGGAGGGCGGACCAGCCGGAGGAGCCGGCGCGACGGGCGGGCGCGTGCCCGGCTGAGGTGCTATCGCCGCCGCGACGGGAGCGGGCGCGAGCGGAGCCGCAGGCGCTGCGGGAGCGGCAGGAACCGGGCTGGCGGGCGCGGGGGCCGCCGGCGGCGGCGCGAGCTTGTCGGCCTCGGCGGCGACCGCCGCCGCCTTGTCGGGCTCGCCCTTCAGCTTGTGGACCTCGGCGAGCACTCGCAGCCTCTGCGCGGCCGCGGCAGCGTCCCCCTTCTCCTTGTAGAGGTCCGCGAGCTCCGTGAGCGCCTCCACGTTGTCGGGGAAGCGGCTCAGCACCGCCTCGAACTGGTCCTTCGCCTTGTCGCCGAGGCCGTACTTGCGGAACACGCGGCCCTCGGCGAGGTGCTCGGAGATGAACTCCTGGTCGTCGGGCGACAGCGGCCCGCTGAGCTCGATCGTCGTGGCGCGCGGCGCAGGCGCCGCCGCGGGCGGGCCGCCGGCGACCGGCATGGCCTTCGGCGCGGGCTGCGAGAGGTCGACGTCGAAGCCGCCGCTCGGGGGGCTGCCGCGCTGCTCCTTCAGCCAGCGCAGCTTCGTGCGGTGCTGCTCGTTGTGCGGCTCGAGCTGCACCAGCATCTCGAGGATCGAGGCCGCCTGGTCGTGGCCGCCGGCCGCCATGTATGCCTCGACCATCTGGCCGTAGGTCTGCGCGACCAGCATGTCGTTCTTCATCGCGCGGTAGAGCTCGGCCAGCTTGGCGAGCGTCTTCGTGTGCTGCGGGTTGCGCTGCACGATCTGCTGCAGCAGCGAGGCGCCGCGCTCGACCTGACGCTTGTCCACCAGCTTGTCGACGACGGGCTGCAGGCTGGCGAAGGCGTCGTCGAAGCGGCCG
>Ga0157380_10002191_pt1 | contig 13129 bp, 8 predicted proteins | sample S35metaG_FD_119757 | JGI IMG/M metagenome (GOLD analysis project Ga0157380, IMG submission 119757) | Switchgrass rhizosphere microbial communities from Kellogg Biological Station, Michigan, USA - S3-5 metaG | ecosystem: Host-associated > Plants > Roots > Rhizosphere > Soil | place: USA: Michigan...
ATAAATTCACAACACTGGCGCGGCCGGCCAATACAGACAGATTACTGGCGATAGCCAAGACAAAGGGCTTGTTCGACATCAGCTTCACCATTACCGCCGTGAACGCAGTTATATTAAATGCGTTTAATGCAACGGGTTTGCTGGCCGTTAGAGACCAGGGCGACCTTGCGTTTGCTGCAGCAGCGTCCACGCCTGTTGGAACAACTGAAACAAATTTTTCATCTATCAGGATGATGAATCTGAGCACAGGCCAGGTTAATAATTTTCCGCAGGCAGGCATCGATGAAGAAGATGACCTCATTTACTACAGCAATTCGATTTATTATACCGGTAACATCGCCGGCTCGCGGGTGCTGGCAGGTGTTCGCCAACTTACAGGCACCGCACCCGTGGCTTTACAGCCGCTTCCAATAACGGATGGAGACTCAGTGATCCGGTTGGCTGCAGTACGGCAAAACAGCGATATAGTGGATATACTTTTAACGCTGTCTGACCAATGCAAAGTTATAACTGCCATGCATGCCGGAGCCAGCCTTTCTAATGGTAAAGTTTCCAACATACCGGTGCAGCTGTTTCCAATTGCAATTGCCACTCAAACTCCAAACGAAGGAATGGTGTACGTGCTCAACACACTTGTAAACACCATGACTGCTATTGAGGTTGCGAGAGTGCTGCGTGGCACGCCGCCGAACTATATAATAAATTCTAACATCATTCCAGACTACCGCGATGAAATGCTGGATGCATACAAAGGATTATTCATGCGGTTGCTGCAATACCTGAAAGACTGCTTCTGCGATAAATTCCTGATTGATTGTCCGCAATGCACAGAAAAAAATAAAGTGTATCTCGGCACGATAGAAATACACGATTCGGAGATATACCATATCTGCAACTTCAGCAAACGAAAATATGTTAAGACGTTCCGTACCGTGGGATACTGGCTTTCAGTGATACCCGTTGCGAATTTGTTGAAGAAAGCATTCACCGTTTTCTGCTGTGCAGTGCTGGATGATATGAACAAAAAACCTTAATCCTAATAGATTAACAACAAACAATATTTATGGCACAGGTTTATCATGCTACCGGACAGGTAATTGACAGCCAGACAAGCGAAGGGCTTGCTGAACTTACTGTAGAAGCGTGGGACGCGGGCAATACCCTTAAGAGGCCGCTTGCAACAACAAAAACGGAAAAGGATGGGCGCTTTACGGTGGAATTGGATTTTGAACAATTCGGGCTTAAACAAATACCCGATGTTTTCTTTAAAGTGTTCCAAAACGGCGCGCAGATGGAAGCCATTGAAAGTGGCGTAGCCTGGAATGCCAATAGTGAAGAAGCGGTAACACTGCTTGTAAAAGTAGTTACCAAAGACAGGTCGAAGGCAAAAGACCGCGTAACTGCAAAACAGGTTTTAAAAACAGCAGACTTTTTTCAGCAATCAGATTTTATTGGGCTGTTCAGGAACGTAAAAGAAAAAATCGGAACAAGATGGGGGACTATTGCAGATGCAGTTTCCAACAGCTTGCTTAAAACAGACATTGAACCTGTAAAGCCCGGAAGGGATTTTGAAAAAGAAGTTGTAGGTACCGATGTAAACACAGCCAAAAAAAATCTGGAAGCAGAACAAGTAGAAGTAAATGTGTTGAAATATAATCCGCGTGTTAATAAAGCAACACTATCAGATCTTACTTCATTCTCAACCAAACTGAAGCCGGGGCAAAAAGTAAATATTTACGAAGAGAATGGAACGGTAAAATATATGGCTGTTGTAAAAGACAACAAAGGCGCAGCCGAACCCAGATTCACGGGCGACGACTCACAAAAAGAAGAGTTGAAAAAAATGGGTGAAGAATTAAAAGCATCAAGAGAAGAATCGCTGCGCAAAGACAAGCAGATAATAGAATTGCAACAGGAACTGCTTTCGATAAAACAAGACCATGTTGAAATAAAACAGTTATTGAAATCAAAAGAATTTGATGCATTACTGAAATCCGTTGGAAAAAAACCCGGCGAAGACAAGCCAAAATAAATATGCCTGAAACGCACAGCCAGCCATTGGTTTCCTGCGTAATGCCTACTTACAACCGAAGGCAGTTTGTTCCGTATGCCATAAAATATTTCCTTAGGCAGGACTATGAGAATAAAGAGCTCATCATTATCGATGATGGAGCGGACGCAGTGAAAGACCTTGTGCCCGACCTGCCCGGGATACGCTATTACCGGCAGGAACGTAAAATAACACTCGGCGCAAAGCTCAACATGGGTTGCCAGTTCGCTGAGGGAAATATCATTGTACATTGGGATGACGATGACTGGTATGCTCCGTGGAGATTAAAATACCAGGTGCAATCGTTGCAGGAGCAACAGGCTGGCGTTTGCGGCATCAACAAACTGCTGTATTACGATTTCAGGAACCGTAAAGCTTATCAATACATTTATCCTCCCGACCAGCGAAAATGGCTGCTTGGGAGTTCTTTATGTTATACCAAGCAACTCTGGCGCAACAACAGGTTTGCAGAGATAGATGTAGGTATGGATGGATTGTTTGTATGGAATACCCCGCCGCAGCATGTGAATGTATTAGACAATCACAGTTTTTCTGTGCACATGATACACGGACATAACATTAGCCCAAAACAAACGTCAGGCGCGTGGTGGCATACTTTTCCAGAAGAAGAAATAAAACGTGTGATGGGTGCAGACTGGCTTGCATACTCTGCTAACAATGCTGAAGTAAAAAACATTTATGCCTGCCTTGTGCACGAAAGCGAAGAGTGCATCAGGGATATAGTTCACAACCTGCACTACAACGATCCCTCTTCTGTTATACTGCTGTACAATGGCAGCACAAACCCCAACCTTATTCCCGCTGATATTGCGGGCAACTTCGGCGCTGTAGTACATCCCAAACCTTCTCCTGCAAAACATGGTTACCTGCACAAGTTTGCGCTTGATTGCATGGAATTTTCACTGGATAATTTTGATTTTAATACGTTCACTATTGTCGATTCTGACCAGCTAAGTATAAAACCGGGCTATTCGAAATTTTTAAGTACTTACATGTCGTGCGGCATAGGAATGTTTTCCAGCAAACCTGAACGGTTTGATATTAACAATAAGACAAATGCAGTTGCATTGCAGGCCTTCAGAGAATATGATCTTTGGAAGCCGTTAATAAACAGTTTTGAAAAAGGAGAAGAAAAATTTGTGCACTGGACATTCTGGCCCTCTACCGTTTTTATGTCTGATGCGGCCCGCGACCTCGTAAAAATATTTAAAGAAAATGCAACGCTGCAACACATTATGCAGCATACTAAAATATGGGCAAGCGAAGAAGTGATATTGCCTACACTGGTACGATTACTTGGCTATGAAATACGCAACAATCCATGCAGCTATGAATTTGTGAAATATAAACTTGCGATAAGCACCGGAGATGTAGACAGTGCTCTAAGAAGTGACAATGCTTATTGGATACATCCTGTTGCCCGCACACTAAATGATCCTGTACGTGCATTTGTGCGCGAGAAATTTAGTAAGTATAATGCGGAACCGCCAAAGCCAGTGCAAAAAGAAGTGCTTGTTAATCAGGTGCCAAAAGCACAACCGATAGTTGATAAAATAAGCAAAATAGAAGGATGGTTAAGCGCCGCCGAAGCAGAATTACTTGCGTGGATAACTGAAAAGTCTTTAAGCAGTTTACCAAAACCTCACATCATTGCAGAAGTAGGAAGCTATCATGGAAAATCGACAATAGTTTTCGGTACAGTCATTAAAGAAAAATTTCCTGATGCAACTATCGTCGCCATGGATACGCATGATGGAAAACTAGGTGCTGCAGACCTGGGCTTGAAACAATACCCTCCTTCATTAGATTTTTTTAAACGCAATATTCAGACTGCGGGAATTGCCGATTTGGTAGAAGTAGTGCAGGAGCAATGCCGCAACGTACAATGGAACAGGCCTGTATCCATACTTTTTATAGATGGCCTTCATGATTATATGAACGTGTCGAGAGACTTTATGCACTTTTCAAACTGGTTTGTCAAAGGAGCATTCATCGCCTTTCATGATTATGCGGATTATTTTCCCGGCGTAAAAAATTTTGTGAACGAGCTTTTAGACAGCATGCAGTATAAAAAAATAGCTGTAGTGCATAGTTTAATAGTGTTGCAAAAAATGTAACTGACAATAGATGGCCTTTCACGAACAGCCTAGAACACCTGCGTTGTGGTATATACCTGGTTTTCGTAAGAAACTGTACATATCTTTTAATTAACTAACAAAAGTTACAGAATTTACCGTGTCTAAATTTCATCAGCAAAAACCATTTACACCTGCCCCGCAGGGCATTGTGCAAAAATGCGGCTGCGGAAAATCTGCCGACGCTACGGGAGAATGCGAAGAATGCAAAGCCAAAAAAAATGATCAGGCAAAGCAGGCGGTACAAAGTGGCGGAACAGAGCTCGATGCACCTACCCGCAATTTTATGGAGTCGAAATTTGAACAGGACTTCAGTAATGTACGCGTGCATACTGATCCCGATGCTGCTCATGCATCGCAAAAGATCGGCGCCAATGCATTTACAGTTGGTAATGATATTGCTTTTGCGCCAGGTAAATTCAATCCCGGTACACCGGATGGAAAAAAACTGATTGCACACGAGCTTACACATACATTGCAGCAGAATGAAGTTGTAAAGATGCAGCCTGCAGAAGAGGAACAGAAGCCGCAGCAGCAGGATGTGCAGGAAGATGAAGCAAAAGATATGGAGTTGAAGGTTAGTGAAGAGGAAGAAAATCCGGAGGATTTTGAATACGAAAGCGATCCTGCGTTAAATGGTGACGTTGAAATAACCGAAGATGAAGCCGCAGCAATGCTGGAAGAAGCAGATGAGCAGGATGCTGCGGCCGAACAGGAAGAAGACTTAGATGAACAGGGAACAGATATTGGTGTAGAAGCTGAAGAAGAAAGTGATATTAGCATGGAAGATGCCACGCAACTCGCTTTGCCGCCAAAAGACCAACGCCCGAAAAGAAAGCCAAGGCCGGCTAAACATAAACCCAAGGAGGAAAAGAAAAAACCGGGCGCTAAAAGAATTGTTGTAAACCTTGGTAAGCAACAGGCTACTGCTTTTGAAGGAGATAAACCGGTGAAGTCGATGAAGATCTCATCGGGCAGATCAACTAATCCTACCGACCAGGGAGCTACGAGTATTACCGAGCGTGATGAAAATCATCGCTCATCAAAATATGGCAAATGCAGTTCGGGCTCTGGCAAAGGTTACGAATCCACTAAAGGCGCTGCAGGATGTAAAAAAGGTGATAAATACGTAGGTGCGTCTATGAAATATTTCCAACGTTTTGGTGGAAGCGCAGAGGGATTTCATGTTGGCGACGTAAGGAGGTCGTTTGCGTCTCACGGTTGTGTGCGACTTAGTACCTCCAACGCAAAATGGTTGTGGAGTTGGGCAAAAAGCGGCGTTCCTGTAAATATTATTTCAGGAACAAAGAAAAGTGGTGGAGGAACTAAAAAGAAAAAGAAGAAATAAGTGAAGAACACGCCAATCATCATCAATAATTTCAACCGTCTTACATCCACGCGTAATATGTATGAATTTTTGCGCAGCAGGAATTTCAACAACATCATTATACTCGATAATAATTCAACTTATCCTCCCTTGCTCGACTGGTATTCAACGTTGAATGAAAATGGAGTTGCAAGATTTTCATCTAATATTGGCGCGCATTGCTTATTCGATAGTGGTTATTTGAAAAATATCGATAGTGAATATGTAGTGTATTCCGATTCCGATATTGAATTGAATCCATCGATGCCAGACAACTTTTTAGAAGTGATGAAGGAAAAGTTGTTGAAGTATAACGAGCAAAAGATCGGACTTGCATTACGTATAGATGATGTTCCCCTGAGCTGCTACAGGAATTGTTTCACCGGCACGATAGATCATGAAAGGCAATTCTGGGTGAATCAATTGGAGAGGGATGTTTACATGGCAATGGTGGATACAACGTTTTGCCTGTTGCGAAATCCAAAACATCACGACCTAAGAGCATTGAGAATTGCAGGCAACTTTACTGCACGGCATCTTCCGTGGTACACTGAATATTCAACATTGAATGAAGAAGAGATATACTTTATCGAAAACGCCAATACACAATCTAATTTCCGAAACGGTTATTATTTATGGTTGAATGAAAACTAATTTACAGGAAAAGCAGAATAAAGCAGCTTTGCAACAAATGGCACCGCCTGTTGTAAAAGACGCTTTGAATACAACAGGAGCACCTCTGGATAAGACGACACAAGGCTTCATGGAATCTAAATTTGATAAAGATTTCAGCCAGGTGAAAGTTCATACCGATGCAACAGCAGCGCAATCCGCCAGCATGCTGGACGCATCAGCATATACAGTTGGCAGCGACATTGTGTTCAATAAAAATCAATACAATCCTGCAAACGCAGACGGTAAAAAATTGCTGGCGCATGAACTTACACATGTATCACAACAATATACAGCCACAAAAAATACAGATAGCTTACGCGTTGCGCAGCCTGGAACTGTGCTTGAAAAAGAAGCAGATCAATCTTCGAATGCGGCAGTAAATGGAGTACAACCCTCTCCCGCCACTCCAGTTAATTCACTTGTAGTGCAACCTTCATTTTTAGGCGTCCTGAAAGACATAGCCTTGTTTGTACCCCGATTGTTTGGCGCGGAGGTGTACTCCGAAGATGAATTAAAGGAATACATTGAAAGCCTCAAACAGGCCAAAGGTCCTGCTAAAACATTATTCAGCGATAACAAAGCAAGAGCTTCCGTTTCGAAGGAGCAGGAACTGGGAGGCTTTACTACAGACATAAAGGTTTGGTTGGTAGAAGATATGCTTGAGGGCTGGACAACGTTTCTCGATGAAGATGCGATCATTAAACTGATCCGCCGTTCAAACGACAGAGATGATATAGTAAAGAGAGTAGGCCGCGACCGCTTATGGGATAATTTCAGCGGTAAGAACCTTCGCATCATCGAAGCAATTACACTTACAGCCGCAGATGCGGGTCCGGCGATGGTAGCTAAGTTCCGTAATAAACCTCTTAATGAGATAAAGGATTACATAGCAAATGCCATCGACCCCGATGTAAAAGAATCGCTGCGGCAGGCTGCAGCACTGGCAAATATTACTGCTCCTGTACCGGCTGGCGCCGCAATCACGCAGGACAATAAAGCGCAGATAAATATCAATGGCGTTGATGTTACGTTCGAACCTGATGGCATCGATACCTCATTAGGAACACGTGCATTGACCTATTCCCAATTTTCGTGGGACACCTTAGAGCCATTTACTATCAAGCCCGGTGAAGAAAATGAACCTGTCGGCGAATTTGCTGCAATGAAAGTAAGAACACGGATTTTTACAAATTATCCTTCGGAAGAATCAAAGAGCAAACCTTCAAAATATGGAGCAGGTACGCGCCCTGGCGATGAGAACACTTTACAATTTCACGAACGCAGCCATGGTGAGGCATGGATCAGGTTCCTGCGAGAAAATCCGCCACCTGTATTTGGCGCGCAAAAAGGATCTACATTAACACAGTTCAATGCTGCGCTTACTGCATATCAAAAAGCATTGGAGACCTACCGCGAAAAAGGAGGAAAGTTTGCATTGAAAGAAGGAGATTGCGTTGGCATTCTGCCTACCGATGCAGATTACGCCGGCACCGGCTACACAGCCGCAATTTGTCATGAACCTTAAGAAACTATGCCTGCATGACAAACCGTTATTTCATAGCTGTTTATACCAACCAGGTTAAAGATTACTGCGACGAAGTATTCTTCAGTAATCTTTACAAAGTCTCCCGAAGTGAACCTGTGTTTGTAATTGACAATACAGTTGGTGATAGCTATTATCGCAAGCTGCAAAACATGTTTGAACAACATGGATACAGCAATTTCAATTTGCAGCACCTGAATGTTCCAGAACATCCAAGGGAAAGTGGGTTTCAACGAAATGTTTGTTCGTCGGTAAATTACCTCCGGGATATATTTCTCAATCAAAGCGATCTGCCTTATTTTCTGATAATTGAAAGTGATATTTATTCTCCGCCTGATTTGCTGGATAAATTTGAAACCTGTATTGGCACATTAAATACTTCGCAGCCGCAATGGGGAATCGTTGGTGGTTTGTATTACGAGGGGTTTCATAATTATAATTTCAACACAACCAATACTACGCTGGAAAAAACCCGCCATTGCCTCTCCGGTTGCACGGTGTACAAGAGAGAATTGATTTCAAAATACCCATTCCGTTACAATCCTTCTGACCTTAAAGATTTTCCAGACGCATGCATCAGCCTGGATTCATCCAAAGAGTTTACGCTTTGGAACGAGCATCGAATCAAATGTGATCACTTGCACAATCCATCAAATGGAGGACGACTGAGTTGCGGAAGAAAAATGGAAATTCCCTACCTGATGCCGCACCAGATGGAAGCTTTTAACGGAGACAGTTTTATTGAAAAGGAATTTCTGAAGCTGCGAGACCGCTTCAATATAGATACAGTTATCGAAACAGGAACCTGCTTTGGTTCTACAACAAAATTCCTTGGAAAGAATTTTGACAATGTCATCAGCATCGAAATAAACCGGCACTACCTTGACATCGCAAGATCATTGATGGGCGCGACACATAATATCGACACGTATTGCGGCGCAAGTCAACACGTACTTCCGGAGATCATTAAGCCGGATTGGAAAGAGAAGAACCAGATGTTTTTCCTCGATGCAAATTGGGAAGAGCCTTGTCCACTGCAGGATGAACTTCGCATCATTGCTGAACATGAATTACAACCTGTGATCGCAATTCATGATTTCCAGGTTCCCGGACAACCGCTTGCCTTTGACTCGTACAAAGGCCAGCCTTTCACTTTTCAATGGCTCAAGCCGTACTTTGACAGAATTTACGGCGAATATGGTTACGATCATTATTACAATTCTGCCGATACCGCCACCGAAATAAAAGTTGGGATAATTTATATCACTCCACGTAAAAAATCGGTGCGCCTGTTCACAAATTATTATAGCGACGTAAATACTTTGCGGCAACAAGAGATCATCGAATGCCTTTCACGCAACATGGAAAATGCGATGATCGATAAAATTTACCTTATCGCAGACGAAAAGGATGCAAGAGTTCCGTTACAGAATAATCATAATAAAATAGAGATCATTATTAATTCCGGCAGACCTACGTATGCCGAATTATTTGCATTGGCTAACTCTAAGAACGAAGGGAATGACATCTCAATTCTAGCTAATGCTGATATTTATTTTAATGAGTACGACATTTCATTGATCAAATCCAGCTTAGTTCACCGAAGTTGTTATACTTTATCCCGATGGGATCAATCAGCAGACGGAGGGCTTGAATTATTCGACAGGTCGGACAGTCAGGACAGTTGGATATTTATTGGCCCGATAAAGCCTGTGAGCAATTGCAATTTTACTATGGGTAAGCCGGGTTGCGACAATGCAATTTGCCAAAGGATTGAAGCTGCAGGTTATATAGTTCAAAATCCTGCACGCGATATAAAATCCATTCACGTTCACCGCAGCGGCATTCGTAATTACATTGCCGGAGATCACCAGCAAACGGTACCTCCGCCTTATAAACTTGTTCCGCCACATAATCTGCCACGGGTGCCTACGCAAATTTCTTCCAAAAAACGCATTGCATTATACCTTATAAGCGGCGACACCGCGCCTAATTTTGTGATACGAAACGCATTTCAAAATCATTTTGAAGTTTGCGAAGACTTTGACTGGATAAATATTGCTTCACAAACCGGACTGCACGCCATGCACCATAAGTTTATAGAGAAATTGAAAGCGCATCGCCCCGATTATTGCTTCATGCAGGTGCAGGACCCTTCTAAAATGGACGTTGCTACTATTCGTGAAATGGCTAAGTACACAAAAATCATTCACTGGACGGGGGACCTACGCAATTCCACCGGCTGGTATAATTGGCTCGCTGATATTGGCCGCGAAGTATATATAACACTTTTTACAAACGAAACCGATGTGGAAAAACTCAGATCAAGGGGTGTGCGGGCAGACTACCTGCAAATAGGATTTGATGATGTTTATTACCAGCGCCGCTCACGTATCGAAGGCTGGCCCGACATTGTTTTTGCCGCACATGATTATGATATGTTTGACCTTTCCGAGTATCGCAGAAAAGTAGTGTTTGCAATGTACGAGGCATTTCCCGGGCGGTTTCGCGTATTCGGAGATAATTGGAACAGATGGGGAATTAATACAGAAAGTCTGGGCCACACCATGGAAGCAGAATGTTATAACAGTTGCAAGATAGCGCTCTCCGTCAGCAATTATAACTACAATCGCTATCATTCAGATCGCTTGTTGCGCATCATGGGTTGCGGCGCATTTGCATTAAGCCATTCCTATCCGCATTTAGAAAAAGATTATGCGCCGGGCTATGATCTGGACATATTTTCTACCATTGATGAATTGATAGAAAAATGCAATTATTACTTAATAAATGAAGAAGAAAGAAAAGTGATTGGCTCTAATGGCTTCATCACTGCTCACACAAAATGCACCTGGAACAAGCGATGCATTGAATTAAAAAATTTACTTGGAATGCCAGAACGCAGGGTTGCAAAAATCAACGTTGCGATAACATAATGAAAGCACCTTTGGTGAAGTACTTCCCGAACCAATCCAGAACTCACATCCCAATCTCTTGTCATTAATTCGATCCCATATCTTATACAGCGGCTTTTCGTAATAATTTTTAAAGTCTGCCAGGTTGCGCAGGTAAGCTGTTGATGCATACCAGAAATTGCCGCTGAAGTGCGAGATGGGCGGCATATCGCGCCAGTTTACTCCAATAACATCGTAATTCAACAACTGCGTCATACAATTCTCCCAGTTTTCCACCAGCTCCTTCATCATCAGTCTCCTCCATTTTGCCTTCGATTCGTCAGCAGGATTGCTCACTCCCTTGCTGTGCAAATACAACACATAACCGTTATATTTTTTCGAATGTTCCTGTATTGCATTCAATGCAGGCGCTTCAAAATTGCGCAGGTCTTCATCATGCAAAAGAGATAGCACATTTATATGCATCTTTTGCAATGCTGATAAAGTAAACTGCAAATCATCGTTACTACCAAGCACGCTCAGGTGAATTTTATTAAAGCGGCTGCTGTTCAACTGCAACATCTGTTCTTGAAACACCTCGCGCCAGTTACCTATGCACGCAACATGATAAAACACCGTGATGTGGCTGCGCAAATATTCAGCTAGGCTGCATTTATATTTCAATAGCCATTCGTAATGTATATAGTATTCCAGTTTTGCCGGAAGTTGTAATGCAGCAGGCGTCTGGGTTTCGCTGGTATCGATGATGCCGCAGCCCCAATCCATGTCGAGCAACATACATTTATAGGAAGTTGAGTTGAATATCCGTAACGCCGACTTCCAAACGGTGCCATTCCAGTTTTCTCCTTTTTTATACTCATCCAGCCCACGCTGATGCCATGCATCAGGTGGCATACAATCATGCAGTACAATAATTCCCGAGAGCGAAAGGCAGTTGAAGGCGACCGTAACATCATTCAATACCTGTTCTTCAGTGTGTAGGCCATCGATAAAAATGATATCAAATTTTTCCGGGATTGTCCTCGTAAACGAACTATCCAAGGGCGGTCGCGAATTTTCTGTACAGTCGACGCTTATTTTTTTCTTAAAGAAACAACAAATGCGATTATAGCTCTCTTGTTCCGAGTGCATGCTTATTTCCAAGTACCGTTGGCTCTTACGCTGCTGAATTAAAAAATTAAGTAAGTCAATCCGATTCATCTTTAAAAACACAGATATAACTTTTCCTAAATTTAATTCTTTTATACTTTTTTATTGCTTTTTCTATTTGCTTACTTATTTAGGATGATGTGACTTTTGGTGGCAACCCGTTCCGGTCCGGAATGAACCGCCTTCGGGCGTTTTTTTTTATGCCTGCGTCCGGAAGAGTTCATGTTCCTTCCAGTATTCTTTTCCTCTCGATCTAAAGACTGAAGAAATAAATTCGCTTAATTTTTTCTAGAATTTGTATTCTAAATAAAATTTCCTACTTTGCGTCATATTAACGCAATCAAGTGACCACTTTCAATCAATACCAGAACCCTTCTCTTGCCATAGATCTTGTGGTATTCGGGTATCACGATAATGAATTTTTCGTGCTGTTACTCAACCGGAAGGAAGAACCATTTAAGGATACATGGACACTACCAGGAGCCTTTCTCCAAATGGACGAGCTTTTCCAGGATACTTGCATAAGAGTGTTAAAGACCAAACTTGGAATGACGAATCTTTACCTGGAACAATTATATTCCTTTGATCAAATGGAAAGGGACCCCAGGGGAAGAGTAATTTCAGTGACTTATTATGCATTGATAAATCCAAAAAAATTCGAAGTAGTTGCCGGAAAAATGGCCAATGATGTGGCATGGTTTAAGACCAGGAAAATTCCAAAACTTGGGTTTGACCATGATCATATTTTTAAAATGGCATTACGAAGATTGAAATCCAAAATACTTTATTACCCAGTGGGGTTCGAACTACTTGACGAAGAATTCACCATGACTGAATTGCATGAATTGTATGAGACTATTCTTGGTATTCAGCTTGACCGAAGGAACTTCAGAAGAAAAATACTTGATTCGGCTTACATCATTAACACAGGAAGAAAAAGGGAAGGATTGCAAAACAGGCATCCCGATCTCTATAAATTTAATAAACACTTACAAGCTAATAAATTTCAGTTAAATATTGATCTATGATGACACTATCTCCTATTCTCTTAAAAGACGGATATAAAGTAGGCCACAAATTTCAGTACCCCGAAGGAACAACATTAGTTTACTCGAACTTAACGCCTCGAAAATCAAGAAATTCAGAAATTGACGAAATTGTTTTTTTTGGACTTCAATATTTCATTAAAGAATATTTAATAAATCAATTCGACTCACTTTTCTTTAAACAGCCAAAAGACAAAGTATTGAAGGCTTATGCAAGGAGAATTGATAA
>Ga0157380_10002193_pt1 | contig 13122 bp, 10 predicted proteins | sample S35metaG_FD_119757 | JGI IMG/M metagenome (GOLD analysis project Ga0157380, IMG submission 119757) | Switchgrass rhizosphere microbial communities from Kellogg Biological Station, Michigan, USA - S3-5 metaG | ecosystem: Host-associated > Plants > Roots > Rhizosphere > Soil | place: USA...
TATCGAGCGAGCATTGTATGCCCAGTTCGTGCCGCTCGAAGAGGCGCTTGCGGCAATGGGAGTCATGGTGTGGCCCATGGTCGAGTTCGAGGCCGATGACGCCCTAGCGGCCGCTGCGTTCAAAGCTGCGAAAGATAAGCAGGTAGAAAAGGTTTGCATCTGGACACCGGACAAGGACCTGGCTCAATGCGTCGTCGGTGACCGCGTGGTGCAAATCGATCGGAGAAGCGATCAGATTCGTGGCGACGAAGCCATTCGCGCCAAGTTCGGTGTTGTACCTGAGTTTATTCCAGATTATCTCGCCTTGGTCGGAGACTCAGCTGATGGTTTCCCTGGCCTTCCGGGCTACGGGCCAAAAACCGCTGCTCAACTAATCAACCGCTACGGTCCACTCGAGGACTTTCCTGTCGATATCCTGAAGGACGACAATCGAACCAACGCGTTGCTGTTCAAGACACTCGCAACCCTGCGGACCGACGTTCCTGTATTCAAGAAAGTGGATGAGTTGCGATGGCGAGGACCGACCGCAGACTTTGCCGCGGTAGCCGAGAAAATAGGCGAAGCAAAATTGGCGGCGAAAGTCGAGGCGTTAGCAGCCGCCTTGTAAACTAGAATCACTATGAAACTTTATCAAGCGGTCGCAATTCTTTTACTCGTGATCTCGTTCGCTAGTGCCGGCAAGCTCCAACGGACAACATCTTCCTCAACATGGCAGCGGGACCTAATCGAATGGCGCGTCAGCCACGCCGCAGAGCTTAAGAAACCGGACGGCTGGTTTGCCCTCGTAGGGCTGGAATGGCTGCAACCGGGCGACAACACCTTCGGCTCCGCTGCTGACAATAGAATTCATTTACCAGCCAGCGCTCCTTCGCAGTTGGGCGTTCTACATCTGGAGAACAATAACGTCACCCTGTTGCCACCAACCGGAGGCTTCCCACCCGATTTACTAATTGATGGCAAGCCGGCGCAGCCGCGCCCACTGCCGACTGGAATCGATAGTGACAAAGACAATCCCCGGCTCACGATTGGATCGCTGCAAATGTATGTGATTAAGAGGGCCGAACGCTTTGGGTTGAGAATCAAAGATTCAAACTCAGCCGCGTTGCAAGGCTTTCATGGTTTGAAATGGTTTGCGCCGGATGAAAAGTATCGATTGACCGCTCGATGGATCCCTTACGATCCACCAAAGACGACCATGCTTTCAACTCTAATCGGTACGACATACGCGCAACCGGTTCCGGGCGCAGCTGAATTTACCTTGTACGGAAAACACTATCGTCTCGAGCCCGTCATCGAAGATCCAAACGAGGGCAAACTCTTCTTCATCATTCGCGACACAACCAGTAAGTCAACGACCTATGGAGCCTGTCGATTCCTTTACACGCCTTATCCATCCAAAGGATTGAAGCAAGCAGGTGAGTTGGTGCTTGATTTCAACCGGCTGGAGAATCCGCCGTGCGCGTACACAACATTCGCCACTTGTCCGCTTCCGCCCGCTGGAAATCGATTGCCAATCCCAATTCCAGCCGGTGAAAAGCGCTACCATGATTAATGCCCTGGGGTAACCGTCATTACACCGGGATGGTAGTTAGATTCTGAGTTCTTGCGAATCTCATCGAGAGTAAACCAGGCAGGCTTGAATTCGCCGCGTGAGTAAAGCGCGGCTTGGTCCGTGTAATGCGGACTCTTTGGATCTCCACTCGCGCCGAATACATGAACTGACAAAGCTCGGACTTGCGGTCCAAACTCAACGACACTCACGTAGGTTGCGCCGGAGCGACCAAAACTGAACTTTTGTCCCTGCGCGCGGCGGCCGTAAAAGGTGAAGACCGCACCATCGTTGCCATTAACACCGGCAATTCGAAAGCTGGGTGAATTATCATTGAACTGCTCATCAATTCTTTCGTCGAGACGCTGCAACCGATTGATCTCACCCCAGGGCGTGCGCCAATCTCCATATTGCTGCTCAATCAAGTCGAGCATCTCGTTTAATACCGCAACTCTCCGGTCTGCATTAAGAATTGTTGGCGTTTGCACTTGACTCAAGCGGTTGTGCCAGAAGCTGAAAACAGTCATAGCCACCGAGTCAGTTGTCGAGCGGTGGTCCCAGGCGGCGAGCAGATCGTAAGCGGCCTTCAATCTTTCCGAGCGAACTGTGTTCGTCGCAGTCAAACCAGACTCAGCGGTTGCCTTTAGCTCGGGTAGAAATTCCGGCAACAGCTCATCCGCCGTTAAAACCCGCGTGTCGAAAGCAGCCTGTGTCCAATCCTTGAAAGTAAACGCTGGGGACGCAGCCAGAATCTGTCGCGCGATTCGGCCTCGCGGATTGTCACCTTCCTGCACCATGTATTTGGGAAACTTTGCCGGTTCTGGATTCCCTTCACTGGTCAAGAGGAACGGTGACGTATTGCAGTTCTGCATCCAACCGGTTCGCGGATTTGTCAGCTGAGGCAGTTGGTCCAGCGTGTGATATCCACGCCATTCGGTGGCTGGATCACTGCCGTCCACCGGCTTAGTCCAGTCAAAGCGCGGGTCGCGAATCGGCACTGCGCCGTTATAGACATAGAAAGTGTTGCCGGCCCGGTCACCATACATCACATTTCCGAACAGCATGTTGAGCGGACGCAGAGCGGCTTTGAATTGAACGAGGTTCTTTGCTCGCGTCATATCAAACCACTCGCGCAGCCAACCGTCGCTTTCAAGCTTCGCCATGCGAATCGTCAGATGTTTTCCATCTTTGTAGGCCAAGATTGGACCGTGATGGGTCTTCACCATTTTGAAGCGGCGAGTTTCCATCCCTAGCGGTGCTGTCCTGACCTTAATATCTTCAGTGCGTTCTTCCGCAGTACGATGGCCGGCACCGTAGCGATACAAGAGAGGGTGAGCCGGATCGTCGAAGACCTCAGCATAAACGTCTTCCAAATCTGCAGCATTGTCTGTGCTAACCCAACCTAGATCCTCGTTATGACCAACGTACGGAAGTGGAAAACCGAATCTTGTGTAGCCCGTGAAATTCCAACCTTCGTCGCTATGAACATGTCCTTCGTAAACCTGACCGGACCCGAAGAACGGAAGATGAGGATTGATAAGCAGCAACACGTGGCTGGACTTGCTTCGGGATGGATTAATCACCCACCCGTTTGAGCCCACGTTTGAACTCAAGTTCGGATCTGAACTGAGGTCGATGGGAGGTGGCACGGGCATCCAGCCCGTGGGGCTTGGAAGGTCTCGGACCTCCACGGGCGGGACGCCCGTGCCACTCGAGTCCGTTTGTAAAGGACCGTTGAGAGCGCGATCGTGCACAAAGCCGTTTTGATAATAGTTATAGCGAATGAACGCGAGCGTATACCATGGCTCGATTCGATCAAGAAGCCGAGCGTGTGTATCCGGATTTCGTGATAAGTAATAGTTGAGGCCGGCTGCGTAAGCGTCGCAGAGCGAACGCATCTTAGGATCCAGGCGTTGATACTCCTCACGAGCCAACCGCGGAATTTCGAGTGCGCGATTTAGCCGGTCCGAATCCAGGGCATTCTCGCCATGAACTTCAGCTGCACGGCCGAGGGCGAAAATGAAATTCTCTTCGACTCGCCAAAAGTTATCTTCTGCTTGAGCATAAGCAAAACCAAAAACGGTAGCCGGATCGGTTCGACCAAATACGTGTGGAACGCCATACGTATCTCGATAAATCGTTACCTGCGCCGCGAGTTGCTGGGGATCGATCCTGACCCGCTTTGCACCGACCACCGACGTGAACGCCAGCAGAAGACAGCAGAAAAGTGGCAAGCGGCCAACAGTCCAGAAGAAATGATAACGAACTCTCATTAGTATGCTCATTTCATTTCTGTCGCCTGTTCACGTCAGCTCAATCACTTCGTGGCGCGAACGTGCAACGTCAAGACCACCTCATCGCGAATCAGATTATTCGCGACTCCTGCGTAGTTGATCCCGAAATCCCTCCGGTTAATGGAAAAACTGCTCCCAACGGTAATCGCCTCGGGCGTAACAAGAATTGTCGCCGGGAAAGTCACGGACTTGGTTACGCCATGCAGAGTAAGATTTCCGGTAATGGTGTGACTGTCACCCTTATCTCCGCCAGCCTTTATTTCAGTCGAAACAAACGTGGCTTGTGGAAACTTAGCTACATCAAAGAAGTCCGGAGTTTGCAGATGCTTGGTGAGATCAGGCTCTTCAGTCTGAACCGAATTCATTTCGATAGAAATACTGACACGACTCTTCTCAGGCACGCCCGCATAATCAATTTCACCCGAGAACTTTTCGAATCTACCATGGTGGCTGCCGGTGACTTTGGATCCAACAAATTCGATCTTTGAGTTTGCCGGAGTTATCCGGTACTTCTCGCCGGCAGCTGCGGCTGGTGATGAGACAGGCGCAGCAGTTCCCGTCACCGCCTTCGACGTATCCGACGCAGGATTGCTACATGCCGCCAGCAGCAATAGACCCAATAGGACTATGGTCAATCTTGTCATTTCTTCCCTTCCTCCCTTTTCAACCTACAAATGTGTTTCATAAGCTGCGCAGCCTTCGCATTCCACTTGTACTGTCGCATGCATAATTTTGAATTCTGAAATGACCTGGTGTCGCACAGCCGCGAGCACCTGATCGTGTAGTGCGTGGTCCGCCAGGACTGTATGAACACTCATCGCGTTTACACCTGAAGTCAATGACCAAACGTGGAGGTCATGAACATCAGCCACACCAGGGACGCCTTGAATCTTCTCGCGCAAGGCTGTCAGGTTCACGTCGGCGGGCGTGCCTTCCAACAAGACACCAACCGCATCTCGGATAAGTAGCCAGGTACGCGGAAGTATGAAAAGACCTATGCCTGCGGAGATCAAAGGGTCAGCGTAATACCAACCCGTCGTCAACATTATGACTCCCGCAGCGATCACTCCGACTGAGGCCAACATGTCGTAGAACACTTCAAAGTAGGCCGCCTTCATGTTCAGACTTTCTTCGGAAGCTGCGTGCAGTACATAAATACCGAGTCCATTCACCAGCAAGCCAACTGCAGCGATTGCCAACATCAAACCGCTCTGGACAACGGGCGGATTGCGGAAACGTTCGTAGGCCTCATACAGAATGTAGAGTGCTATGCCAATGAGGACTACGCCATTTGTTAAGGCTGCAAGAATCTCGATCCGGTAATACCCATAGGTCCGTTCAGGCGTTGCCGGTCGCTCGGCAAAGCGTATCGCCATCAACGCCAGCGCGAGTCCGGCAACATCAGTGAGCATGTGGCCCGCATCAGCAAGCAGAGCCAAACTCTGCGTCATCAGTCCGCCAACCAACTCTGCGAGCAGATAGGTACTAGTGAGCGCCAGCACGATAGCAAGACGCTGTTTGTTTTTCCCTGCCGGTGAATGGCTATGCCCGTGTCCCATGATGTAGCGAGATGCTGCAACAGATTACGCTAACCCGACTGCGGGCTGCCAGCCTGCAGTGGTGGGATTGGCTTGAATTTGCGACGGACTGTGACAGGCTGGCAGCCTGTCGCACAAAGAAAGCGACGTCTCTCCATTCCTGAAGAGGCGTCGCCTGCTATGGACGCTCCAGTGTCTCCACCAGGGCCCCGCGATGAAGCAGGACCCTGGTGATCCCGCTTCCAAATATTTGCAATCAAGTTTTAGATAGGTGTTCCACGGCGTCCAGTGATCAAGTTAATGATCAGAACCACTGCCGCAACAAGTAAAAGTAAGTGAATCAGTCCTCCGCCAACATGGCCAATTAGGCCGAGCAGCCAGAGCACCAGCAGAATCACGAGAATCGTCCACAACATATTCGAGTCCCCCCAAGTCGAAATTACTATCCGTTGCAATGACATTGGCAAAGGTTATGCCATCAAGGTTGTTGGGAGTTTTTGAAGTTTACGCGAGCGATGTGTTCTGGAATCGTCCAATCCTCGTCGGAATGCGACCGGTAATGTATCCGACTTTGAATCGACACGTCTGACTGGAGTTTTTCTATTCCGAGTAATCAGCGTAATCTGCAACGAATGCCGGACCAACATTATGACGTCATCATTGTAGGCGGCGGTGCAGCTGGATTGTTTTGTGGAATTGAGGCTGGCAAACGCGGTCGTCGAGTCCTGGTTCTCGAACATGCAGAGCGCATCGGTAAAAAGATCGCGATCTCGGGTGGAGGACGCTGCAATTTCACCAACGTAGAAACAACTGCCGAGAACTTTGTCTCCGCCAATCGTCATTTCTGCAAATCTGCTCTGGCGCGTTTCTCTCCCGAAGACTTCATAGCGCTTGTTGAAAAGCACCACATCCAGTACTTCGAGAAGAAGCTAGGCCAACTCTTTTGCAAAGAAAGCTCGCAACAGATTATTAATCTACTCCAGCGCGAATGCGTTGAAGCGAAGGTGGAAATCCGCTGCAATGTTGACGTGCAGGTAATAAAGAAACTCGGCGAAGATTTCGTTCTCGAATCATCCCAGGGAAAACTTCTCGCTTCCTCAGTCGTGATCGCGACGGGCGGCTTATCAATCCCTCCTCTCGGAGCTACAGATTTTGGTTACCGAATCGCACGACAATTTGGGCTCAGCATCGTGGAGGCGAGACCTGCCCTGGTGCCTTTCACGTTAAGGTCGGATCTTTTGAAAGTTCTCGCGCCACTCAGCGGAATCTCAGTTGAGGCTACAGTAAGCACAAATAAACAGGAATTTCATGAGAATATCCTCGTGACTCATCGCGGTCTGAGTGGGCCGGCGGTTTTGCAGGCGTCCTTGTATTGGCACAAAGGAGAATCTATCAATATCGATCTCATGCCCGGATTAGATGTTTATGCCCTCCTTAAAGAGAAAAGAGAATCTGAGATCGAACTGAACAGTGTACTCTCTGAGCATCTTCCACGCCGCTTCGCGCAGGCTTGGGCGAGTCTTTACGTTCCTTCGAAACCGTTGAAGCACTTCAATGACGCCGAACTCACAGGAATTGATCAGGCAATTCATCGTTGGGAAATCCAGCCGAGCGGGACTGAGGGTTTTCGCAAAGCAGAGGTAACGTCAGGCGGAGTGTCAACCTCTGAACTTTCATCGCAAACAATGGAAGCTAAGCGAGTGCCCGGACTTTATTTCATTGGCGAGGTTGTTGACGTGACCGGCCAGCTCGGTGGTTACAACTTTCAATGGGCCTGGGCATCTGGCTATGTCGCCGGACAGTACGTATAGGCTAATTCATTGCCAATCGCCGGCGGTGCCGAAGAGTACGCGCACAATCACAGGTGAATTCGCCAGCAACATCGTTGCCCAGGTTCGGCGGCGATGAATGTCTTCGGCAAGGTAGAACATACGTGGCGGAAAATAGATCAGCAAAGCGAGGAAACAGAGAAGGAACAGCCTGCCAAAAAACTCGAGCACGCTGCCAGGACGACCGACTCCCGTAAACGTCAACATATTCCACATGACTTGAAACAAGATCATGTTAAGAAACAAGCAGACGTCGCCCAGGTTCTCGCTTTTTCGGTTTAAGAGAAATTCGTTTCGCGGCGGTTTCTTGGGAGGCGAAAAATAACTGTAAATGAAATAAGTTTGAAATACCGTTAGGATCAACCCGACTATGATTATCGGAACAAACAACGCGCCATTATTCAAGAGAGCCCTTCCAAAAAAGAATTCTCCGAGGCTGGTTAAGATTGCTGCCGTCAGCACCAGATTCATGCAGAAATAAAAGATCGGATTAAACAAACATCCGGGAAGAAGCGACGATTGATCTAACCAGGTTTTCCTGTCTCCTAATCTCTGGTGAACGTGCCAACGTTTCAGTATTGCTCCGAGCGCCGGCAGTGCCCACATGGCCAGGAAGGTAAGTCCGAGCGCAAGTTTGGCAAGTGGATTCTCTGCTGAGACCTGACTGAAGAGTTCAATGTATGCTCGCGTCAAGTAGCGGAGCAAAAACAGATTGGCCAGGAAAATGAAAACATCGAGTAGCAGTCCGCGATTCGCTTTGTCGTAGAAGAGACGACGGAGCATAGACAATGGACGATGAGGGAGAGCGGGCTCGGGGCGATCGTCCATGGTCCTCGCTTAGGGTTTTGTCCTTCTGAGACAGGAGGTCAGTTCCGGCGTTTGCGTGAATCCGCAGTTACCGTCTGCCTGACGTTCGCACTTGGCGTTTTGGTAGCACGAGTATTCCTCGCGCCAGATGCAGGTAGTAAGCACATTGTGATCTGCACAGACCTGTTTACTGCAACCAGTCCGGAAACATGGCTTTGACGCTGTGGCTGGTCGGGCTCGCAAATAGAACTGCGAGGCCTTCAATGTTTCTGACTTGCCTGCAGGTCCCCTCACCGCTTCGTGCCTTCCCGCTACCATTACTCCATCGGCGCTTGTCATAGCCTGGAAAGCATCGCTGACTGTCGTATCAGCGGCGTGGGCACCAGCAAGATCGACGCCGGCAATCGCCCGATTATCGATCGAGTTCAACTTAGCCTCGAGATGAGTCGGGCAAGGGAAAGTAATACAACGCAATCCCCTGTCGCGAGTTCGATAGAAGTCGCCACTCGGGGCATCGTCACTCGCTGCTTGCCAGGATTCCGTGACCTTTAGATTGCCGAGCTTGCCAAACCTTTTGTTATTAAGCAAGACAATCGTACCGCGCAGAAGAGCTTTGTTGATGTCGACCTGCGCCTGACCGTTCCAGTCGATCTCAGCAACGTAGCACTCGCCTCCTGAACTGCCATCAGCACAGAGAGTGGTTGGGAAATTGACTCGTTTGACAAAGAAGCCACCGCACATCGGTGATACACACTTACGCAGGTCCTGTCGAACGGTGTAATAAGTCGAGTTATCGCTCTGACGCGTAGGCGTTGCGGTTTTTGATGCGATGCTGACGCGCGACTGCTGACCATCGGTAGAAATGCGTTGACCAGTAACAATGGAACCGGAAAAGGCTACTGCTGCGGCTGCAATTAATATTAGGACTAACCTGAACATTCATTAACCTCCCGCGGGGCAATTGTACCCCTCACTCAAGAGAACGTCCGAACATTCTGAGATTGCATCTGTCACGAAAATTTCCGTTTTGACGCCTATTTCAGTCCTATCTAATTGGCCAATCCTGGGCCCAAAAAACAATCTTGGCTCTTTTCTATTTCGCGCGATCAGCGTAATCTGCGCATTACTCTAAACCTCAAGGAGCCCAAAAAGTGAAAAGAATCTTGTGTGCCCTAAGCCTGACATTAGTGATAGGTGTTGTCATCGTTCTGGCAGCTCCCTTGCCGATCGATCGGAGTGCGGTCGTTGACGATGGCTTTACCTGGTTCCAGGCAGAGAACGCGGAAACGTTGGTCGGCAACGGTATTCCCGTCAGCATTGGCTGGATGTTGAAGAGTCACGTGCGCGTCTTTGGAGAGTACCCGAACCGTAGCGCGATTAAGCTGGTTGTCTCGCGCGCGGGCAAAGCAGTCGCGACAACGCGATGTGAAACCGATTCGTACCACAAAGGACCAAATGACATTGATGAAAGCTACATGTGGACAAACGAATGCTGGCGCAAGGACACCGCCACCAAAGAAATCGGAAACTTCGACGTCCAGGTGTTTACCGTAAATGGCGACACCGATGAAGAGAAGCTGGTGCGAACTTACAAAATCGAGGTTCGCAAAGTCGATCGTATTCGCGGTTCAGTTACCAACCCGGAAGTTGCGCCGCCACAGTACTACATCCCTCGCCATGCAGAGGCGCCGGTTAGTCTCATGTTTCTCCGGCCCTCCGGTTACACCAACTACTTTGATTATGGAAGCCGTCCAGAACGATCAGGCGCGAACCAGGTTGAGTTTTACTTCAGTCTGTCACCGAGTGACATCGGCAAAGACCTGCCTCACGGCTATATGCGCTGTTCGGTCAATGGCAAGCGACTCTCGATGCCCGGTCCAATGCCCTACGCAGACCAGGCCATCAGTTCGGCGGTGCGTAACTTCGCTGTGATTCACACGGATCGTCTGGCGCCCGAATACAAACGCGGCACAGAGTATCGAGACGAGATTGGTTTTCGAATGGTGAAACTCAAGGCGCCGCTGACTTGGGGAAAAGTCCGGGAAACTAATCGCCTCGCGCTGGAAGACTATCCGGGGAACTGGGAATGTAGCTTGATGAACAACGGTGAGGTTTGGCGGACCTGGCGCTGGACCATCGGCGGCGACGGCAAACCTCCTCTTCATCCGGAGCAAAACGGAAACGTAAATCTCTATTTCAATTCGTACATTGTCGATATGGAGATTCCAGCAGCTAACAGCCCGCTCGATAAGAGATTGGTCCCGGAGGCTACGCGCGCGGGATTGTTCTACGGGCAGCCCTGGAAGTCGGCTGAAGGAAAAGCGATGGCGGCAAAACTTCCAAAGAAGGGTCTTCCCTATCCCGTTCAATCAACGATGGCTCCTAAGCCCTGAGCAACCTAAAAATTCAGCCTGGCAATGGAACCTCGGTCTCCGGCTGCCCAGCCAACCGGGGCGGATTTGATCAGACTAAGGGTGTCGAATCCACGACCTGCTATGGCAGTCCAGGTTCGTCCGTCATCGGCTGAATAGTCCGCACCTGATGGTCCTACGGCAACCAGTGATGGCGACTTTGCACCCGGCACATAAGCGACGACTGATCTGAATCCCGACAGCCCTTCTCCGAGTGTCCAAGTGATGCCGCCATCGTTAGTAAACGCCAGGTTTTGATTAGCCTCAGTTTCTTTCCGGTAATCGCCACCTACAATCACACCATTATTTCGATCACGAAAAGCGATCGAGAAGATTCCGGCCGAAGGTCCGGCAAGCAACGGAGTCTCCGCGACGTTCCAGGTTTGGCCCCCATCGGAAGTCCTTAACACTCGAGTCTTGGCTGCGGCGCCGGTCCCAATCCATGCGTCGTTTTTGCCAAACATCGCGATGTTCGTTCCGCTGGCTGCAAAGGCGCCTTCGTTTTCCAAGGCCGGGGGCAGCTCGTTCGGCGGCACGCGGGTCCAGGTACCGCCACCGTTACCAGTCTTGAGTATCCAAAGCTGGCCGTCTACGGAATCTCCAAAAACAAGGCCGCGGTCGCGATCCCAAAATGACATTGCGTCCAGGAAAGCCTTCTCGTCAGTGTTCTTGTATTGCAGCTGCCAGGTCTGTCCGGCATCGACAGTCTTGTAAATGCGCGAGGCCGATCCGTTACCGATACTTAGAACATACGCAGTGCGTTCATCAATCGCATCGATGTCGCGAAAATCAACCAGGTCGTCGGTGACTCGCAGCCTTTGCCAGGTGACTCCCCCGTTACTGGTCCGCAGCACAGTGCCGCCGGCTCCGCTGGCCCAAGCGACTTGTTTGTTTACCGCGCTGACGCCACGCAAACGAACATTCACTCCGCTCGTCTGCTCCGTCCAATGTGGATTCTGGAGTAAGAGTGCCAGGGCAACTAGGGCGAGTGGTTTCATAAACCGCTTTTACGCGATAGTTCAAGATCAGTCAACAGCGTTCTAAGCCTTCTTCCCAATCCCCCGTGCGTGAGCGCGGGATGGTTCAAGTACGACCTACCCCAAAACGCAGACCCCAACTCTTGAATCCCCCGTGCGTGAGCGCGGGGTTGGTTCAAATACGACCTACCCCAAACACAGACCCCAACTCTTGAATCCCCCGTGCGTGAGCGCGGGGATTCTTCAATTCCAACCTACACGAGGCTGGATTTGAACCATCCCCGCGCTCACGCACGGGGGATTCAAGAGTTGGGATCTGCGTTTGGGGTAGGTCGTACTTGAACAAACCCCGCGCTCACGCACGGGGGATTTCCTAATGACTTCAGATCAGCTCCAGTAACTAAACACATCGGAAGTGAGTTACCATGCCTGCGATGGCGGAACAAAAGAAGAAAAAAATCTCATTCTCGACTGCCTGGCAAGATGCAAGAGATTTGATCTGGACTCATCGGTATCGTCTTGCGCTGGGGATGCTGTTGATGGTCTTAAACCGGTTGGTAGGCCTCGTGCTGCCGGCCAGCTCGAAGTACCTGATCGACGAAGTCGTCATCAAACATCGATCAGCTTTATTGGTCCCCATCGCGCTGGTCGCCGGCGGCGCCACCTTGTTTCAAGCCATCACTTCGTTTGCGCTCTCGCAGGTCCTGGGCGTAGCCGCCCAACGCGCGATCACTGAAATGCGCAAGAACGTGCAAGCTCACGTGGCTCGACTTCCGATTCGATATTTTGATTCCACGCAAACGGGTATTCTTATCTCCCGCATCATGACCGATGCCGAGGGCATCAGAAATCTTGTCGGCTCTGGAATCGTGCAGCTTCTTGGTGGAACGATCACTGCAGCCATCGCCCTGTGCGTGCTCTTCTATCTCAACTGGCGACTCACTTCCATTACAGTGCTGGCCCTGATGATTTTTGGTGCCTGCCTGGCGTTTGCCTTCACAAAACTGCGCCCGTTGTTCCGTGCCCGGGGACAAATAAACGCTGAACTTACCGGGCGTCTCGGCGAGTCGCTGGGTGGAATTCGCATCGTAAAAGCGTATGCAGCTGAGAAACGCGAGTCGCTTGTCTTTGCTCGCGGAGCCCACAAGCTGTTTCGCAATGTAGCGCGCTCCGTGACAGCAGTTTCAGGAGTGAGTGCTTTTTCAACCATCATCGTCGGCGCTATTGGCGTGATCCTGATACTCGTCGGAGGTCAGTCGATTCTGTCCGGCCAAATGACGCTCGGCGACTTTTTCATGTACATCTTCTTCACCGCGATGGTGGCGGCGCCGATGGTCGAGATAGCCGCGATTGGTACTCAAATCACCGAAGCCTTTGCGGGTCTCGATCGCATCAGAGAAATCAAAAGAATGACGACCGAGGATGAAGGAGAAAGCAATCGGAAACATTTGGAAGAGATTGCCGGCGAAATTGCATTCGAGAACGTGAGTTTTGAATACAATGAAAACATTCCCGTCCTTAAACAAGTGACCTTTCGAGCGCCGGTTGGCTCTACGACCGCCCTGGTCGGTTCAAGCGGTTCCGGCAAGAGCACGCTCATCAGTCTGGTGATGGCCTTCAACCGCCCCACTGCCGGCAAAGTCACAGTCGATGGCCATGACCTCGAAGACATTCGGCTAAGAGATTACCGCACCCAGCTTGGCGTGGTGCTACAAGA
>Ga0157380_10002199_pt1 | contig 13104 bp, 11 predicted proteins | sample S35metaG_FD_119757 | JGI IMG/M metagenome (GOLD analysis project Ga0157380, IMG submission 119757) | Switchgrass rhizosphere microbial communities from Kellogg Biological Station, Michigan, USA - S3-5 metaG | ecosystem: Host-associated > Plants > Roots > Rhizosphere > Soil | place: USA...
AGCTGAAAGAACGGCTACGAAATGGGAGCCAATCGTTGCTTCGGCGCCTCCGGAAATTGCGGAACGGGACAAAGGCCCCGGCTTCTTCACCGAAGGTGACAACCAGACGGGCGAGTGGAAGGAACAGAAAGGTTTCTTCTGGACGGGGAATTTTTGGGTGGGTGAGCTCTGGAAACTTTACGACAAAACTAAGGACGAGAAGTTTCGTCGTTGGGCCGAGCTTTGGAATGCGCGACTGCTGAACAAGGAAATGATGGAGAACCACGATGTGGGATTCCTCAACTTCTATTCGTCCGTCTTTGGGTACCAGATTACTAAAGATCCAAAGTATCGCGAAGGTGGTTTGCGGGCGGCGGCGCGTTTGAAGCAAATGTACAACCCGACTGTGGGTCTCATTCCAGCTTGGTCCGTCGGTGGCGACGATACCATCATCGACACTATGATGAATTTGCAGATCTGGTGGTGGGCGACTCGTGAGACCGGTGACACGCAATGGCGCGAGCTTGGTATCAAACACGCGTTGAAGTCCGCAGATTGGCTCGTGAGGCCCGACGGTTCGGTGATCCAGTCTGTCCACTACAACCCCGGTGACAGCCGGCAGGATTTCACCTCATCGGGTCCCGCCCCTCAAAGCGTCAACGTTCCTAACAGCGTTGCTCCTGGAGCGAAAATCTTCACACACACGCACCAGGGTTTTGCCGCGGACACGACCTGGGCGCGCGGAACTTCCTGGGCACTTTATGGTTTTACGGTGGCGCATAGCGAAACCAAAGATCCGCGTCTGCTGGCGACTGCCGAGAAGATTGCCGGCTATGTCCTTGATCACCTTCCGGAAGATGGAGTGCCGTGGTATGACTTTAACGATGAAGGCGTACACTTTCGCAATCGCGACACTTCCGCAGCCGCATTGATCGCCGGAGGCTTGCTGCGGCTCTCGAAAGAAACCAAGGATCCAAAATTAGCTGCCCTCTATCGCGCAGAGGGAACGCGGATCGTCCAGTCGCTGATTGATCGCTATCTCTCCCCAGTTAACGCCGATGACAAGACGCCGGCGGGAGTCTTGCGGCACGGTTCCAGCACCAGACCGAATGATGGCCGGTTGATTTACGGTGATTACTATCTCCTGGAAGATTTATTATGGCTGCAGGAGAATTCTTAAAATTGTAGTGAGTTAAGCGCTTATCCTGTGATAAAGTGAGCGCTCCGCAAGAAAGGACAGGGAGATCATGAGTACACAGATGAAAGAAATTTCAGACGAACATATCTTTAGAAAAACAAATGCCCAGAAGGGCCGGCACATCGCTATTACTCCTGAAAATAGCTCGATGAAACATCTTGTTTACGGGCGCATCATTCTTGATCAGGAGTTGCCCAAAATTGAATTCGCAACTGCTTCGATGGAATGCGGGCTTATCTGCTTGTCCGGAGCTTGTGAGATTCGCGCCGATGGTCAAACGCTGACCCTTGATCGTTATGATTCGATCTATTTGCCTCGTGATGCCAATGTCGAAATATCGACGGACAGCTCGGTTGATCTGGTTGAGTGTTCGGCGGAAGTCGACAACAAGTATCCGCTGCAGGTAGTGCGTTACGCTGACGTCGAAAAAGACAGCTCACTGAGATTCAAGACTGGCGGGGCTTCGAACTCTCGCACTGTGAACATTACCTTGGGTAAGAACGTCGAAGCGGGGCGAATACTCGCAGGCTTTACGACTTCGGAGCCGGGGCATTGGACGAGTTGGCCTCCTCATGAACATGCCGCGATGCTTGAAGAGCTCTACGTTTATTACGACATGCCGGCACCGTCATTCGGCGTGCAATTTGTTTACACAAATCCTGATGAACCAGAGTTTGTTGGCATTGTGCGCGACGGCGACGCGGTAGTGATGCCGAAAGGTTTTCATCCGAACGTTTCGGTGCCGGGTCATCCGATTAACTTTGTATGGATGATGGCTGCGCATCGTGAAGTTGAGGATCGCCAGTTCGGTGTCGTCACGGTGCAGCCCGGATTCGACAAAGGCGGCAGCGGTCTCGAAGCAAGCCGAAAGTAATTCGTCGAGTTTACACGAATACCCGCGTTAGAGATCTACGCCGAAGGCGTTCGCCAATTTCAGCCTGGGGCAACGCCCCAGGTACGAGGTCAATGAGATCGATCGGAACGCTGAAAGCGTTCGCCAACGCCTTCGGCGTATCTTCGGAGATAAGTACATGACAGCAACTCGATTCATCTTGGCGACAATTTTTGCAACGTTCGCGGTTGTGACTGCAGCTGCTCAAGCTATGTCGTCTGCGCCGCAGCGAAAACCCAGTGAAGCGATCCGGTCAGTTGTGGTGATGCACGAACAATCGCTCGATGATCTTCAACAAAAGCTCAGACCTGAGAACAAAGCCGAGGATCTGATCGGTGGCGCGGGTATGCAGCTACGAGTTGCGATCCAGCACGAGAAAAATCGAACGGGAGCACCTGCCGAACTTCACGACGCTTCGGACGATGTTTATTACGTGCTCGAGGGCTCGGCAACGCTTGTGCTGGGCGGCAAGCTCGATGCGCCAAAGGAAGCCGAACCTGGGGAATGGCGAAGTCCTAACATAATCGACGGCAACACCGTTGAAATCAAAAAGGGCGACCTGATAATCGTTCCACGCGGCACACCACACCAACGGAGCACCAGCGGCAAAGACTTTATGATGATCTTGATCAAAGTCTATCTTGATCCGATCAAGCCACCAGCCCCTAAGCCTGCCGAAACAAAAGTGCAAAAGCCATGAAAGAAGAAATTGTTGACGCCCAACAAGCCGCGACTTCTGCAAAGTCGTTGAGCGAAGTAGGACCGCCGTCTGCAGCGGGTGCCAGCGTTACCGCTGCGGCCGTGACTGCGGGAGAAGCGATGATCTCGCGCATCGGTCGCTATCGATGGGTTATTTGTGGCTTGCTTTTCTTTGCTACCACGATCAACTACGTCGACCGTCAGGTACTGGGCTTTCTTGCGCCGGACCTGCAACGCAGCATCGGATGGGACGAAGCTCAGTACGGTTTCATCGTTGTGTCTTTCCAGGCGGCTTATGCACTTAGCCTGTTGGTGGTCGGACGTGTAATGGATAAGCTGGGCACACGCAAGGGCTACTCTCTGGCGATCATAGTTTGGAGTCTGGCGGCGATGGGCCATGCCTTTGCTCGTTCCGCCTTTGGATTCGGTGTGGCCCGTTTTGCGCTGGGCCTGGGAGAAGGAGGCAATTTCCCGGCAGCGATCAAGACGGTCGCAGAGTGGTTCCCAAAAAAGGAACGCGCCTTAGCCACTGGTATTTTTAATGCCGGTTCTAATCTGGGCCCGATTATTGTCCCGTTGACCGTTCCCTGGATTGTAAGCAAGTACGGCTGGCAGGCAGCATTCATCGCTACCGGCGCGCTTGGCTTTGTTTGGTTGTTTCTTTGGCTGCCACTTTATCGGCCACCGGAAGAGCATCCGCGCGTTTCCCCGGGAGAGTTGGCCCACATCAAAAGCGATCCGCCCGAACCTACGACGAAAGTGGCCTGGGCGCGTCTTTTTCCCCACCGGCAAACATGGGCCTTCGCGATTGGCAAGTTCATGACCGATCCGGTCTGGTGGTTCTACCTCTTCTGGTTGGCAAAATTCCTCGATAAGAATTACCACATTAGTCTCGCAAAACTCAGCCTGCCCGTCATTGTCGTTTATGTGGTAGCAGACATTGGCAGCATAGGTGGAGGATGGTTATCGGGCATGCTGATCAAGCGCGGTTGGACCATCAATCGGGGGCGAAAAACGGCAATGCTGGTCTGCGCGATTTGCGTAGTTCCAGTGATCTTCGCTTCGTTTGCCACCAACATGTGGACGGCGGTGGCATTGATTAGTCTGGCAACGGCAGCACATCAAGGATGGTCGGCAAACATTTTCACGTTTGCTTCGGACATGTTCCCGCGACGCGCGATTGGTTCTGTAGTCGGAATAGGTGGAATGGCCGGCGCCGTTGGTGGCATGTTGTTCTCCTTTGTCACTGGATACGTTCTGCTCTGGACCAACAGCAACTACACGCCCGTCTTTATCGTGTGTGGCTCTGTTTACCTACTCGCATTGTTAATCATGCATCTGCTGGTCCCACGACTTGAGCCGGTCAAGATCGACTAGCCGGGATAGTGGCGAGTTATTCGCATTATTGACTTGAATGATGCTCGATAAGTTCAGACTCGATGACAAAGTTGTACTGGTGACAGGCGCGTCGGCCGGGTTGGGTCAGGCAATTGCGATCGCATTCGCCGAGGCCGGCGCGGATGTAGCTTGTCACGGCAACACTCGCGCGGCGGACGAGACTTGCGCCGCGATTGAAGGCATCGGGCGGAAAGCCCTCGCGGTTACGGGTGATCTCAAGGATCGGAAAACTCCGGAGCGATTGATCGCAGAAACACTCGATCGTTTTAAACAGCTCGATATTCTGGTTAACAACGCCGGCACGATTCGACGCTCGCCCGCCGTCGATTACTCAGACGAAGATTGGGATGATGTAATTCAGATCAATCTAACCAGCGTATTCAGCCTCTCCAAAATAGCTGGGCGACACATGATTGAGCGCGGACGAGGCAAGATTCTCAATATCGCTTCACTGCTTTCTTTTCAGGGAGGCATCACAGTCCCAGCTTATGCTGCTTCGAAGGGTGGCGTCGCGCAACTCACCAAGGCTCTGGCGAACGAGTGGGCCTCGAAGGGAATCAACGTTAACGCTATCGCCCCCGGCTACATGCGCACCGCAAACACGGTTGCACTCCAAAAAGATGAGACCCGCAATCGGCAGATACTTGAACGGATTCCCGCGAATCGTTGGGGTGAGCCGACTGATCTAACCGGCGCTGCCGTTTTCCTTTGTTCAGAAGCCAGCGATTATGTTCACGGCCACGTACTTGTAGTCGATGGCGGTTGGATGGGTCGCTAGATCGTGAGAACCGGCGACGACGCTCTCTCAAACATGAAAAAGTCATTAGCCATACTCTCGCTTTTGATTCTGTTGTCGCCTCCTTGCTGGGCGACTCGAAAGACCACTTCGGCAAAAGTTCCGGTAGCCATGTCTGACTTTGATAGTGAAGTGACCGGATTCATTAATCGCGAGCTGGCAGCTCACCTCAATTTCATCAAGTCTTATGATCCGGCGCCCGATAAAGTCTTCGAAGCCGGTACCACGGGCGAATACACCTGGGGCTCATTCATGAATGCTGTCGGCGCGTATGTGGGGATGACCGGTCAGCAGAATCTCGCCGGTCACGATCTCGCTCGCGAAGTTGGGCAAATCGGTCTACTGGAATGGCGGCTCAAAGGAACACGGTTTTCTCAGTTGTATGGAGTATTAGCACTGCGAAGCTTCGGCACCGATCTGAATAAGAATGCAGTGTGGCAAAAACTAACTGAGGAACAACGCGCGCAGTGGCGAGCGTTTCTCGATGTGTCGGCCTTTTACGATCCAAAGACGCAGCAGGTAATCAAGCTTCCGGAAAACTATCTGGGTGTTGCTGCGCGCATCGCGGCGATTAGCTACCAGCTCGGACTGACCAAAGATCGAGCGCTGGTCGACGGAGTCATCACTCGAGCCGCGCGTCCGTTCATGAACGGCGGGCTGTTTTCCGATGATGCGCCGCCAACCGGAAGGTTCGATCGTTATTCAAATGAGTATGCGCGGTTCGTGTGGGATGCGGCGATGACTGCCGGAAGGACCGACATCCTCAACGCCTTAAAGCCGTCATTGAAAGAACAGATGCAGTTGTGGTGGGACCTGGTGTTGCCCGACGGCTACGGTTATGCGTGGGGCCGGAGCATGGGTGTCGTCAGTTATCTGGACACACTTGAAATCGTGGGCTTCCTGGCGGCGAATCCGGAATTTCGACCGGCTTCCCTGGAACAATTGGCAACTGCCTATTACCAGGCCTGGCGTTGGTTGCGTCAGGACTACAACGATAAGACTCACGCGCTCTCGATCTTCGCCTTTGGACGCGGGAACTACGCGTACATAACTCGTGAACGAGAATGGCAACAGACCATAAACTTTTTTGGAAAAGGTGCGCTGGCCCATGCTCGACTGACCGAAGCAGTCGCACGCGAAAAGGTAACGAATTTTGATGACGAGATAGCTCGGCCCGATGTGGCTCGGTTCGTTTTCTTCCAGAAGGGTGCTCGACCAGCCGGAGTTTGGCTGGTGAGAAAAGGTCCTATCTATTTCACCTTGCCGATCACGACCGGTACCAAGCCTGGCGTGTCGGACTACTTACCGGCACCGTACGGCTTGCCGGGTTTCGCCAATCCCGTTGAGCAGATCAATGCGTCCCTGGTTCCTTTCCTCGAGCTGGCTGACGGGCGAACCGTGGTTACAACCGACGGCGCAGATGAAATTGTTCCAGCCGCGAATGGTACGTCTTTAGAAGCCACTTGGAAGCGCTGGGCACTCGTGGGTGGTAAATCAGGTGAGCTGTTCGACCCCGGTATCACCAGCACAGTTACATGGAAAGTCGATGGCTCGTCACTTATTCGAGACGAAACCATTACGGCAACGAATGAGACTACTTTGAAGCGATGGTGGCTGGCGCTGCCGAGTACATCCGGCAAGATGACGACGGAGTTTGTTGGTGGCCACCGGCTCGATCGCTTTTCAAGTGGGAATCAGGAGTTGACAGTTGAATTCGCCGCTGACTGGCAGGTGAACATATCTTCGATGTCTCCGGGAGATAACGCGCTCGGACGTGGTGCGCGCCAACCGATTTTGAATCACTTGATTTTTGAAGCCACTCAAGTACGGCTGCCGGCTAATAAGGCGATGCATTTTCGTATCGCTCTCAAAGTCACAAACAACAATAAGAATTACAGACAGAATTCGTAACCGGGAAACTGCAATGAAAGAAAACGGACACTCGAACGGACATGCTAAGCACACCGATTGGGCTAAAGTGCCGATCGAACAACTTGAGGCTGGAATCGAGCGCCAAATGGTCATCGGTGAAAAGTTGATGATATGTCGACTGCGACTGGCGCCTCATGTTGTCACGCCGGCTCATGAGCACCCGCACGAACAGATGACCCTGGTAGAGCACGGTCCGGTGCTGTTCACGATCGGAAACGAAGAACGAATTGCTAACACTGGTGATGTGCTGCACTTTCCTTCCGGCACCTGGCATGGTGCTACCATGCTCGACGAGGAGGTAGTGCTGGTGGACATCTTCTCGCCCGTGCGCGAGGACTTCCTGCCTGAGTCCGACAAACTTTAGTTTGTCGTCGACTTTGGCAACTCTTACTCGTCATAGTTTTCATGTCCTTAAACATCAAACCAAAATCTGAATGTCGCTGGGATCTGGTGAGCCTCGGCGAAGTGATGCTGAGACTCGATCCCGGTGATTCCCGTGTCCACACCACTCGTAGCTTTCAAGTGTGGGAAGGTGGCGGAGAATACAACGTCGCGCGCGGCCTCAAGAGATGTTTTGGTCTCGACACAGCGATCGTGACGGCGTTAGCTGAGAATCCAGTCGGTCGCCTGGTGCAAGATTTGATTTACCAGGGCGGAGTAGATCAATCGCACCTTAAGTGGGTGAAGTATGACGGCGTTGGTCGCTCAGTGCGGAATGGATTGAACTTCACCGAGCGTGGATATGGCGTGCGCGCGGCAGTGGGTTGCTCGGATCGCGGCCACACTGCAGTCTCGCAATTGAAACCGGGTGACATCAATTGGGAAAAGATTTTTGGTAGCGAGGGTGCTCGCTGGTTTCACACCGGTGGTATTTTCTGTGCCCTCTCGGAAACTACACCGCACGTGGCACAAGAGGCAATTGCAGCTGCGAAGAAACACGGAACAATTGTTTCTTATGATTTGAATTATCGTCCCTCGCTTTGGCAGGGAATTGGCGGAGTCGAGCTTGCCCAGCAGGTGAATCGGGATTTAGCGTCTTTGATCGATGTGATGATAGGCAATGAAGAAGATTTCACCGCGGCGCTGGGGTTCGAAGTCGAAGGCCTTGACGAGCAACACTCAAAACTCGACGTGCAAAACTTTCGCCGCATGATTGAGCGAGCAGTTGCTGAGTTTCCGAACTTCAGTGTGGTCGCAACCACATTGCGCAATGCTCGAACCGCGACCATCAATGACTGGGGCGCTGTCTGTTACTGCGACAATGAACTTTATCAAGCTCCGCTGCGCGAGCAGTTGGAAATCTACGACCGGGTTGGCGGTGGAGATTCCTTTGCCTCTGGTCTGATTTACGGTTTTCTAATTGAGAAGGGTCCGCAGTGGGCCGTAGAGTGTGGTGCTGCTCATGGTGCTTTGGCGATGACGACTCCAGGAGACACCACGATGGCAACGTTTGCCGAAGTGGAAAAAGTAATGAAAGGCGGCACCGCCCGCGTTGCGCGTTAGAGTTCGGGGTGCAAATCCCCCGTGCGGAAGCGCGGGGATTATTTCACGTCCAGCCTAGTGAGGAGAGCAGATCTCTTCTTTGGAAATCCCCCACGCGGGAGCGTGGGGACAATTCAAGTCCTCGAACGGAATCGAAGATCACTAGTTCCGCCTTAGGCAGGACTTGAAGAATCCCCGCGCTACCGCACGGGGAATTTCCGAAGACAACGACTGAACAATGAGTGTAGGTTGTAATTGAATAATCCCCGCGCTTTCGCGCCGGGGAATTTTTCCACAAACTAAAGCTTATCCAATTTGGCATGACCAAATCTCAAATCATCGAACGATTGCGGGCCACGGGTATCATCCCCGTCGTTCGTGCGGAATCTCCGGCGCAAGCCAAGCGCGCCATCGATGCCGTCAAAGCGGGGGGTATCGATGTCATCGAAGTAACCATGACTGTACCGAATGCAATTGAGCTCATCGCTGAATTATCGAAGACTTATGTTGAAGAAGTATTGATAGGCGCCGGTACAGTTCTCGATCCTCAAACGGCTGCTAAATGCATCGATGCCGGCGCCCAATTCATAGTAAGCCCGGCTCTCAACGAAGAAACCATTGCCTACTGCCGCAGGCGAGATATTGCCGTTTTGCCCGGGGCGCTAACTCCCACCGAAGTTGTCCGAGCCTGGAACGCCGGCGCCGATGCCGTCAAAGTTTTTCCGGCCGGCTCAGTCGGAGGCGCCAGTTATCTCAAGTCTCTAAAAGCACCTCTTCCCCAGATAGAGTTAGTTCCGACCGGAGGAGTTTCGGTCACCACCGCTGCAGATTTCATAAAAGCCGGGGCGATGGCCTTGGGAGTGGGTGCTGACCTCGTCGATCTCAAAGCTCTCCGCGAAGACCGCGACCACGTCATCACCGAACGCGCTCGTGAGTATTTGGCAATTGTGCGCACAGCTCGGGCGAACTGATATCACTCGTAACGCAAACTGTTAGTTTGCGTTCCGCGTTGAATGCCATACACGCATCGCAAACTAACAGTTTGCGTTACAAATCAGGACGCTCCTCAGCCTTGAAATCTGTCGGAGCCAGGAGTATTGTCTGGCCGATCTTCCTGACCTCAAACAAAATATTTCCGAGGGTGAATGTGATGGAAACAGAATCAGTTCTCCCAACTCAACCTGCCGTCGTGATTCCAACCTCAGTAGCCGAGGAGATTTCAGAAGCCACGCGAGCCGAAGCTGAGACTCCCGCAGTTGTGAGTGAATGGTCCACCGTAAAACGAGTTGGCTTTCGCCTTGCTGCTGCTTACTTCTTTCTCTATGCGTTCCCGTTCCCGATCGGCGCGATCCCGGGAACAGAAACTCTGGGTTCTTATTACAATCGAATTTGGGAAATGATGGTGCCTTGGGTGGCGAAGCACATCCTGCATGTGAGCTACGCAGTGAGCTACGTCGAGACCGGCAGTGGAGACACGACTTTCAACTGGGTGCAGCACTTTGTTTTTTGTGCATTAGCGATTATCGCCGCGGTTGTTTGGTCGCTGCTTGATCGGAAGCGTTTGAATTACGATCGACTGCACCATTGGTTGAGGCTCTATGTCCGAATTTATGTCGGCGGAATAATGATCAGCTATGGTGCTTACAAAGTAATCCAGTCCCAGTTTCCGGCGCCAAATCTTAGTAGACTCACCCAACCTTACGGTGAATCATCTCCGATGGGATTGTTGTGGACTTTCATGGGCTCGTCGTACGCATACAACTTGTTCACAGGCGCGGCTGAAGTTGTCGGAGGCGCGCTGATCATCATTCCACCGTTCGCGACTCTGGGTGCGCTCCTAACGATCGCAGCGATGGGAAACGTTTTTGTTCTGAACATGGCTTACGACGTTCCGGTGAAGTTGTTCTCATTCAATCTGATCATGATGGCCACGTTCATAGTTCTGCCTGATGCTGAACGGCTGCTAAACGTTTTTGTCTTGAATAAGGCGACGCGACCTGCAGCGCCACGGCCACTCTTCAAACGCCTCCGATTGAACGATGCGATGCGATGGCTGCAATTGCTCTTGCTTGCAGTCTTCCTCGGGGTTTCGCTTTATCAATCATGGCAACAAGCGCAGCAGCTGGCTGGGGGCCGACTTGCTGAGCCGTTGCTCGGAGTCTGGTCAGTTTACGAATATGCGGAGGACGGCAAACCGCGACCGCCATCGATGAGCGATGCCACTCGCTGGCAGAGAGTTCTGTTCGAGTACGCGAACCGCTTGGGCGTGCAATTCATGGACGCTCCGTCACAGCGATTTCCAATGCAGCTGGATCAACAGAATCGAATGATTAAGCTCACCAGCCGGGATGATCCGAATTGGAGGTCAGAACTGCATTACGATGTGACGCCGCCAAACACGATGATGTTGACGGGCGAGATGAACGGACACCAGGTGGAGATGAAGTTGCAACGCAAAGATCTTTCGTCGTTCAGACTCCTGAACCGCGGCTTCCACTGGATCAGCGAAGCTCCATTTAATAGGTGAGCGTTCGTTACAGAACCCGGAGCGGTAGCGACGGGATCAAAGACGCAAGTTAGAACGATCGCGGTTTTCGGGCCTTGAGTTACAGGATCCCCTCGCTATCGCTCGCGGTCTGTAACGTTCAGAGCTTGCGCAAAATCCCCCTTTTCGGGTAAGGTATCGCGCCTTATGAGGTCTCCCGAAGCGGTGAAGGTTTTGTGATTAGCTGTTGCTCGCCACGGTTTCCCCGTTGAATTCCTCGTAAAAATGAATAATTTGATTTAAGTGGCCCTTTTCGTTCGTGCTTTGCGCGTTAGTCAGGTGGGGACGCGATCAAGCAGGGAACGAGCACGGGGGGCGGCAGTTTTGCGACTTTGTATGGCTGGGCTCCGGCAAAGTCGCGCAGGCGTTAAGGGCGGACCTGGGGGTCCGCCCTGTAGGCTCAATAAAGTTCGGTTAATGAATATGAATAAAGTACTGACAATCTTAGCGGTTCTATTAATTTCAGCGGCGGGCGTCTCGGCTCAAAACGAGCGCACGCCGTCGTCTAAGAAGGGCGCCGGTGAAAGCGCGGTGGTGGTGAAACGCGCTTCATTCGGAGACAACAGGTCCAGCCACTCGAAACCGGGCGTGGTTGAAATTGGACCGCGAACCACCTTCCTCAAGGAAGGCTTGAGTCTGGCCGCGGTGTTGCACGTGTTGGGTCAACCGTCTGCGATTACTGAACGCATCGTTGATGAGAAGGTCGTGCGGAGTTATGAATTCAGTCGCGGCGCCGGTCGTACCGTAGTCGCCGATTTTGTGAACGACATTCTGGTCCATTCACAAACGGTCTCAGTTGAGAACATGACACCCCGCGTAGCGGGGTAAGATCTATCCGCAGAAGAAGCTATCCGCAGATTACGCAGATTTCACAGACTAAAACAGAGTACTTAGTTCTTAGTTTCTCTGTTTTAATCTGTGGCATATGCGTAATCTGCGGATTATGCTCTTTTCCTTACCACAATACGTCGTGGCGCTCGCGAACTCCATGAGCTTCGCGCAACTCGATGCCGCCCGGCAGAGTGCCACTAAAACTTCCAAACCAGTGATAATAGTCGGAGCGAATCAAAACGAAGTTGTCGTGGTGATGAATCAGTTGTTCAGGCTGAAAGTGCAAGACCCCGCCTTCAGTGAAGTGGATGGTGTTTAGGTCTTCTGAAAAGCTGTTAGGTCCAATCTCTGTTGCCTCGTTCTCAATCCATATTGTGCGTTCACTGTTAACAGGCGTGTCAAAAACACCAACGATTGCATTGAAGCCAACCAATCGATTGTTCTGATCACGCCCAACGCCGGCGACCCACCGCCACTTGGTGTTTCGCTCGTGATACCCAGCCTGAATATCGACAAAGAGGACGCCCTCAGCCGACCGGGTGGTATCGCCGTAGCGAACTGTCGCGCGAGCCCCTGGACAATAATCCTTGTGGGCCCACATGTACGCGCGATCGGCCGGCCGGTAAAGTTCAAAGCTATTCGCCGGCTCAAACTGAATGTCGATCTCGACATCACCATCGGCAACTTTAGTGCGCTTTAGTTCATGCGTCACGCAATTGCTGAAGAAATGTGACTTGGTCCTGAACTGCTGACCAGCTCGATCCCAGACACCCCAATACTCCTGCGGTAGCAATCCAACCTTCACTCGCGCGGCGCAGATGGATAACTCGGGACTCCAGAACGAAACGTAATGCCACGTCTTTCGAAGCTGCCAATGTTTGAAAAGCGGCAAGTGCTCAGGTGGTATCGGCACACCGGTGGGTCGATCTTCCGCACGCCCACGGAAAGGCTTATCAAGTGAGGCTCCCATAGCGGCAGGGATAATACCTCAATTATCGACTATGATACCAACATTGTTACAGCCAGGTGGACCAGGAGCAGAAACATGACGAAGCGCATGCCGGCGATCTTCTTCGGTCACGGTAATCCGATGAACGCCCTGGTGCGTAATCCCTGGACCGCAGCCTGGGCGCAGATCGGCAAGGAAATGCCTCAGCCGCGTGCAGTGCTCTGTGTTTCAGCTCACTGGTATTTGCCCGGCACCCTGGTGACTGCGATGCATTCGCCGCGAACGATCCACGACTTTGGAGGCTTCCCCCGTGAATTGTACGAGGTTGAGTACTCGGCGCCTGGAAATCCGGACCTCGCCCTCGAAATTCAGAGTTTGCTTGCGCCCACACCGGTAGGGTTGG
>Ga0157380_10002200_pt1 | contig 13102 bp, 13 predicted proteins | sample S35metaG_FD_119757 | JGI IMG/M metagenome (GOLD analysis project Ga0157380, IMG submission 119757) | Switchgrass rhizosphere microbial communities from Kellogg Biological Station, Michigan, USA - S3-5 metaG | ecosystem: Host-associated > Plants > Roots > Rhizosphere > Soil | place: USA...
CTTCATGACGGGCGTCGATGCCCTGCTGAATCCCGCGATGGTCGCCGGTATTCTCAAGAGCGGCCGTCATGAAGTCGGCGTGCACGGATGGATTCACGAAACCCCTACCAGATTGACTGAGGCGGAAGAAGAACGGCTGCTCGATCAGGCGATTGAGTACCTGACGAAGGCGACCGGCAAGAAACCGGTGGGGTACCGGGCGCCGTCGTGGGCGTTCAGTGCATCGACGCTGGATCTCATTATCAAAAGGGGATTTCTGTACGACAGCAGCCTGCAGGCGCTCGACGAACCATACGAAGTGATGTCGCGCGGCAAGCTCACGGGTCTCGTGGAGCTCGCGATCGACTGGACGCTGACCGAAACACCATTCCTCGGCCAAAACGGCAGGATGCCCTCGCCGGACCTTCTCTATCAGCTCTATCGTGATGAGTTCGATGGCGCGTACAACGAAGGCACGATGTTCGTGCTGACGCTTCACCCGTACTTGAGCGGGCACCGTGCGCCGATGAAATACCTCGACGAGTTCGTCACGTACATGAAGTCCAAACCGGGCGTCTGGTTCGCGACCGGCGCGCAGATCGCCCAGTACGTGAAGGCGAATCCCTCGAAATAGGAGGCGTCGGTCTGGTGCCATGCTATTTTGGCGGCCTCATGATCCGACAAATCGCGCCTCAGTTCTTTACGACAGAAATGGCAGCGACCCTCGCGTATTACAAAGACAAACTTGGCTTCGACTGTGTCGGCACTTGGGCTGACCCGCCGGCCTACGCTATCGTCGCGCGCGACGAGCACAGGATCCATTTCCGCCTGGCCGATCCACCCAGGCCCAATCCCGACAAATACGCCGATGAACTCCTCGATGCCTACTTGTTCATCGAGAACGCGGACGCGCTATACGCGGAGTATCTCGGGCGGGGAGTCGAGTTCACGCGAGTCCTTGGCGACACGCCCTGGCATTCGCGCGAATTTGTCGTGAAGGACTGTGATGGCCGCCTCCTCGCCTTCGGCTCGGACCAGGGCAAGCAAGGCTCTTAGTTCGTGCTTTCCCCGCGCATCCCGTACATGACTAGCCCGAACGCGACGAGCGTAGATGGCACGACGACAGCGAGCAGCGTGAAGAAAAACGCCGCCTGAGGCATGGGTGGCGGAACACCAGGCTGGGATGCCGGTCCCGGCAGATCCATGATCGCGCTGAAGACATTCGCTGTCAGACCCAGATATGCCGACATGAAACCGGCGACGAGGCCCATCGATCGCTGACGCGGAGTCAGTCGCAGCTCACGCCAGACGAGACCAATCGCAACCAGAACCAGGCACGTGAAGAACGCAGTGAGATGCGCGGACAGCCAGGCACGGGGGTGCGGCAGGGTGGCTGTGGCAATGCCGAGCCAGGCACCCATGAACAGGAAAATGAAACCGTGGCGAAGCAACCGGCGTCGCTGTGACTCAATCAAGGTCGTCATGGACGCGGATTCTACTGTGAGTTCGCACGCCAAGGAATCGCGAGTGAGTTGCGCGAGCGAGCCCGCGCTGACCGAGCGCGACTTGCCTAGGCGCCTTTCAAATGGAGGCGAGTCGCGCGAGTGAAGCGCGCTAGGGGGTCCGGCGGGACGAAGTCCCCCGGATTAACTACGTTTACTTCGTTCGCACGTACACGTCCTTCGCGGTCGAATAGTTCTTGCCGTCCTTGATGGCGTAGCCGTGTTGCACGATGGTGAGCGTCTCGACCGTCATCTCCGTGCCGGAGGCATTCAGGAACCGCATCTGTCTGTACGAAACCGTTTGACCTTTGATGTCGCTTGCGGTTTCGGTCACCAGCTTCGTTCCGTCCCAGGAGGCGTGAGTGTGTCCTGCAGTGATCGTCTCGCTGGCTGGGTGCGGCGAGGCTTCGAACGGATACGTTCTTGATGAAGCCGTACCGGCGCTCTGGGTCACGATGACGATTTCGCTGACGCTCTGCTTGATTTCGATCGTCGCTGATTCCGGCGATTGACTTCGGCCGCGGTCCATCGTCCACAAGCCGGAGAAGTCAGGTCTCGAGGCAGGTGGCGACTGCAACAGGTTCAGGGACAGAGTGAGCGAAGCGAGTACCAATGGCAGCATGGCGCCTCCTCCCAAAGACGTGTATGAACAATGTTATCAATTCGAACGGCTTGCTCGCCGCGCCGAACCGCGTCGCGCGAAGGCGGGCACATTTGGCGCTATGCTGCAAGTCACGTCAACAAGGAGGATCGATGCCGCTTTATTTGACGAAGTTCAGCTACACACCGGCGACCTGGGCGAGGTTGATCGGCAATCCAGAGGATCGCCGCAAAGCTGCACAGGCCTACATCGAATCAGTGGGCGGGAAGCTGCACGGGTTCTGGTACGCGTTCGGCACACACGACGGCTACAACTTGTGGGAGGCGCCCGACAACGTCTCCATGGCCGCGGTGGCGCTGGCGATCACGGGCGGTGGCGCGCTGAGCTCGCTCGAAACGACACTTCTCCTCACCGTCGAAGAAACGATGGATGCGATGAGAAAGGCCGGCAAGATCGGGTACCGAGCGCCAGGCGCGTAGCCTAGACCTTTCGCATCGCGGCGACGAGGTCTCTCGATCCTGAGCCCCAGCGCGAAATCGATCGGACGGCCTGGGTGAAGGGGACGTCCACGAGATGTACCCGTTTGGCGTCGAGGATATACACGGCGCCGGCGAAGGGCGTGGGGATCGACGGCACGAACACAGTGAACCGGCCGTCCTCGAATTCTTCGATGATGAACGCTGGGACGAGCGCGTCCTCAATTTCGACCAGCGCCGGCTTCCACGCTTCCTGATCGGTATCTCCCGCTAACCGCTGGGTGAGACTGCGCAGCAGACCGTAGCCGGGAAGTTTCTCGAAGAGCACTTCCATCCGCTCGCGCACCGCCAACCCGGTTTTTGTTCGCACGGCCATGCCGACGACGAAACAGATTGCCAGCACCAGGAGCAGTGAGATGAAACCCTCAGCGGGCATCCAGTCCGGGTGCATGGCGGCGATCGGCTTCACCAGTGCGCCCACCGACTGCATGCCCTTGAGCAGCAGCAACACGGCCAGATAAACAGGCACGACGACGAACAGGCCCCCGACAACAGTACTCGTGATGAATTCGCGTGCGAGTTTCATGACTCGTGCCTTTCCCGGGCCCAGTGACGAGGACGCGAGCGCTGCGGGCCTTCTGCGCTGACGCGTGAGACAGAACGGTAGGAGCGAGGCACGTTGTGTGCCAGAGCCCCGTCCTCACGATCGTTGGCGCTAAAGATTGAACGCGCCGCTGACAAGCCGGTGCTTCACTGCAGTCCGACAGAAACTCCGAAATACCGTGAGCAGCGCGTCACGGTCGCACCATCGACTTTCGGGCGAACCATGGCACTATCGGTCGCGGCCACCATGCACAAACGGGTTATCGCCGGGTTCGCCATCGGGCTCGCGAGCGCGCTGCTGTCGCTCGTTTTCGCGCGTACGCCAGCGGGTCAAGTCGCGGAAGGCGTCACGTTCGATTGGCGAATGGCGCGCGCTCCCACCCCCGTGCGCTCCGACATCGCCATCGTCGAAATCAACGAGTCCACGCTGCGCGCACTCGCGCCGATTGCCGGGCGATGGCCGTGGCCGCGCGTGATTCACTCGGGCGTCGTCAACTATCTCGCACGCTCGCGCGCCCGCGCGATTGTCTACGACATCCAGTTCCCCGAAGCTGACGTGCAGGGACGCTACCAAATCGGCGACAGGACGATGACCGGACAGGAGTCGGATGCGGAATGGATTGCCACGGTCAGACGCGCCGGAAACGTCGTGCTCCTCGCTGACGCTGTCTTCGAAGAGCTCAACGAACAGAGCACGGCGCTGGCGTCTGAGCCGCCGCTGCAATTGCCCGGGACCACGTACGCGCCCGGACCGGGTCTGGTGTCGCGCCCGTCGATTCATCCGCCATTTCCGGAACTGCTGTCTGTGGCGGCGAGCGCTGGTCACAACCGTTTGCAGAAGGATGCCGGTGGCGGCTCGCGTGCGATGTTTCCGTTTCTCGAATCGCGCGGTGTCGCCGTGCCGTCACTCGGGATGGCCTCCGCCCTGCTCGTCAAGCAGGTGCCGTCCACAGGAGTCGAACTTCGGGACGGCGTCCTGCAGGCCGGAGACGCGTCGTTGCCACTCCGAGGCGATGGACAGCTGCTGCTGAAGATTCACGGCCCGTACGTTCGCGAATCGTCCACGACTTCGTTCCCGGTCTATTCGTTCTTCGATGTGCTGTTGTCCGAAGAGCGCGAACGAAGCGGTCAGCCGCCGGCGATTCCTCAATCGGCGTTTGAAGGAAAGATCGTGTTTGTCGGCGCCACGGCGTCCGGACTTGGCGACGTGCATTCCACCGCGTTTGGCGGCAGCACGCCCGGCGTGATGCTGCAGGCGACCCTCGCGGACAACGTGCTGTCGCGAGACTTCATGCGTCAGTCCGCGCCAGGCGTCGATCTCGCCGTCACCATCGCCGCGGCGTTTCTCGCCGCGGTCGCGGCAATGGCGTTGCCGGTGTGGATCGGTTTGTCCGGTGTCATCGCGCTCTCGATGCTGGGCATGTTCGTCGCCACGAAACTGGTCGCCGGCGGTGTATGGGTCGCCGTGGTCAGCCCTCTCGTCGCGGTGACGCTGACCGTTGTCGGCAGTCTCGCCTGGCAGTTTTTCGTTGAAGGCCGCGAAAAGCGAGCGGTGAAAGGGCTGTTCGGGCGTTATGTGTCGCCCGCCATCTTTCAGCAGCTCATGACGAATCCCGCCGTCGCTCGTATTGGGGGTGATCGGCGTGAAATGACCGTGCTGTTTTCAGACATCCGCGGATTTACCGCGGCTTCTGAGACAGGCCATCCAGAGGCGATTGTCGCGCAGCTGAACGAGTACCTCGGCGAAATGGTGGAGGTGCTGTTCAGACATCAAGGAACTCTGGACAAGTTCGTTGGCGATCAGGTGATGGGCCTGTTTGGCGCACCGGTGCACGACGAGCGGCACGCCGATCACGCCGTTGCGGCGGCCATCGAGATGAGCACGGTGCTCGATCGGCTGAACGCGCAGTGGAAGGCGAACGGACAGCCGGCATTCGAGATCGGCATCGGCGTGAATTCCGGCGATATGATCGCCGGCAACGTGGGGTCGAACGCTCTGATGAGCTACACGGTCATCGGCGATGCCGTCAACCTCGGTGCGCGAATCGAATCGCTCAACAAGGAATTCGGCACGCGTATCCTCATCAGCCAGGCCACGAAAGATCGCCTCACCACCAACGTGCCCACGCGACACGTGGGTGAGGCCCACGTCAAGGGCCGGCGCGAGCCGGTGGTGGTGTACGAAGTGACATCGAGGAGTGACACATGAGATCGATTGGATGGGCGGCCGTTTTCACATTGGTCACAGCCACGAGTGCACAGGCCCAGCTTGGTTCGCTTGGCGGACAAATGGGCAAGGCGAAAGACGCTCTGGATAAGGCGAATAAAGCCTTTCAGGACCTGAAGTTCACTGAAGAAGAAGAAAAGCAGCTTGGCGCCGATGTCAGTGCCAAGCTGCGCGAGAAGTACGGCGTCGTCCAGGACCAGGCGATCCACAAGTACGTGTCACTGGTCGGCACTGCCGTCGCGCAGGGGAGCTCGCGTGGCGATTTGCGGTGGACCTTCATCGTGCTCGACACCGACGGCGTGAATGCGTTCGCCGCGCCCGGTGGCTTCGTGCACATCACACGCGGAGCGCTCGCGCTGATTCAGAGCGAAGCGGAGCTTGCTGGAGTGCTGGCGCACGAAGTGGGGCATGTGACGGCACGACACACGATTCGCGCGATCCAGAAAGCCAAGGTCGAAGGCGCGCTCGCCAAAGCCGCGACCCGCACCGCGTTCCTGGAGCAGGTGGGTACCAGGCTCTACGCCATCACGCTCGAGAACTCATTCGATCGTGGCGACGAAATGGAATCGGACAAGATTGCCGCGCCTATCGTGAATCAGGCGGGATACAACCCGGCCGGACTCGGGTCGTTCCTGACTCATCTGTCGGATCGGAACAAGGCGCTCACCGATCGCAGCGGTATATTTGCCTCGCACCCTGAAACAAAAGCACGCGTGGACGAGCTCGCCAAGATCATCAAGAGTCAGGGGCTGAAGAATGTCGCGAACGTCCAGGCGCGGTACGCCTCATCGGTCAGCTACAAGCCCGTCGTCGTTGACAAAATCGCGCAGACCGCACCACCGGCAGCAAGTACAGACAAGCCCGCCGAGCCGGCCAAGCCTGGCGGAACAGGCACGTACGGTCTCTCGGGAATGAACGCGCTGGGACGCGAGAATTCCAGCAAGAGCACCGTCGCGTCCGCGGGAGCGCGCGGCGTCAATCCGGATCGCGATGCCCGCGGCGGCCCGAACAAGGCGCTGGTCGTGGTGACGGTGACCCCCGCAGAAGTTATCGCTTTCCGAGCGGGCATTACTGGCTGACGTTGTGCCGCATTCAGCGACGCACTTCGTCGTAGCCGCGGCAGTGCTGGCGGCAGCCGCCGGCTTCATTGTCGCGGTCCGCAATCGCGTCATCCGGCGGCGTCTGCTCTTCTCAGGAGGCGCGGCGGTGGTGGCCACGCTCGTCCACTGGCTCTCGATCTACCGTCCAGACAGCCTGACGTTCGACACGACGGACGTCGGACGGCCGCTGGAGCTGCTGGTGATTGCTATCGCGATCGCGAACGGTGCCGTCGCGCTGCTCTTCAACCCGTGGTTCCGCGACGGTGAATCCGATCGCGCGCCTGCGATCGTCCAGGACACTCTCGTGATTGCCGCCGGTCTCGGCACCGGCCTCGTGTTGTTCCATGTCTCGAGCTTCAACTTTCTCACCGGCTCTGCCATCGTCGCCGCCGTCGTGGGATTCGCTTTGCAAGACACACTGGGCAACGCGTTTGCCGGGATCGCGCTGCAGATCGAGCGGCCGTTTCGCGTCGGTCATTGGATCGTCGTCGGCGACTGGGTGGGCGTCGTGACTGAAGTGACGTGGCGTGCGACAAGAATCCGAACCAAGGCCGGGAATGTTGTCTCCATTCCGAACAGCGTGATGGCGAACCAGGCGATCACCAACTATTCCGAGCCAACGGCGCCGACCCGGCTGCAGCTGGAAGTGGGAGCTGACTACGGCGTGCCGCCGAACGACGTGCGCGACGCACTGCTCTCCGCCGCGCGCACCGCGAACTTCGTGCTGGCGTCGCCAGCACCAGACGTCATCCTCGCCGACTTCGGCGCCTCAGCCATCGTGTACCGGGTCCGGTTTTGGGTCCAGGATTTCTCGCGCGACGATACAGCCAAGGACGCGGTTCGCACGCGCGTCTATTACGAGTTCCGCCGCCGTGGCATCGAGATCCCGTGGCCGATCCAGATTCAGTACGAGCGTCATGAAGCGTCGCCAGACTCACCGCGAAATCGCGAACGCGCGACGCGGGCGATTGCAGCGGTCCCCGTTCTGGCGCGCCTGCCGGACGACGCGCATGCGGCGCTGGCGGCGTCCGCGCGTGAAGTGCTCTTCGCCGATGGCGAAGTCATCGTTCGCGAGCAGACGCCTGGCGCGTCGATGTTCGTCGTGCTGTCGGGCCGGGTCGCCATCACCATCGGGGCTGAACGCAAGGAAGTGGCGACGACGGAGGCGGGTGGCTACTTCGGCGAGATGTCGCTCCTGACGGGGGAGCCGAGGACGGCGACCGTCGTGGCCCGCGGCGATTGCGCGCTCCTCGAATTGCAGGCTGATGCGTTCCGGTCCTACATCCAGGCGAAGCCGGAAGTCATTGATGAGCTTGCACTTGCTGCTGCCCACCGGCGCAAGGAATTGGACGACGCTCGCGGTACGCCGGGCGCTGCTCCTTCGGCCGCTGCCACGTCTATTCGAATGCGGATGCGCGAGTTTTTCGGACTCTCGTGACCCGGGGGTGTCCCGCGTATTCCGTGCGGCGAGCCGTAAACAGTTGATAATCCAGCACCCGCGCTCACAACTCTCCCCGGGTCTGAAGACCCGGGGCTCAAGCATCGTGAGGACCCATGACGACTGACGCACAGGCCCCCAAAGACTTCGTCGGATTCCTGGACTACTACCTCGTCAAGAAGGCGCCGTTCCAGATTCCGGACAACATCCGTGAGTTGATCGTGAAATTCGGGCCGTGGATCACCGTGGTCCTGCTCGTGCTCTCATTGCCCGCGCTGCTGTTTATCCTCGGCCTCGGCACCGCGCTCATTCCGTTCGGCGGCGTCGGCTACGCCACCGGATTCGGCCTTGGCGCGATCCTGCTGATCATCCAACTCGGACTCGAGGCCCTGTCGCTGCCGGGCCTGTTCGCGAGAAAAATGAGCGGATGGAACCTGATGTTCTACGCGCAGGTGGTGGGTGTGCTGTCGTCGCTGATGTACGGCGCGATCGTCTCCGCGCTGATCGGCGGACTGATCGGGTTCTACATCATGTTTCAAGTGCGAGGCTTGTACAAATAACCTGAGTAGGTCAGAGGTCAAAAGTCAAAGGTCACAGGTAAGTGGGAAGGGACGGTCCCTGTCCACCTACCTATGACCTATGACCTGTGACCTATGACCTTTGATCTGCCGTCAGGCTACCAGGGCCACCACCACGGACGCGTGTTGTTGGTGGTCCGTCCAGTCTGGCCGTACTGCCCGTTCTGGCCGTATTGCCCGTACTGACCATACTGGCCGTTTTGCCCGTACTGTCCGTACTGCGTGCCTTCCTGGAAACCGTACTCGTAGCCTTCACGGAACGCATCACGGTACTGGAACTTGTAGGCGTCCTTCGTGCCGTAGTTGTTCTTGTAGCCGTGGTCGCCAGAGCGGTAGCGGCCTTCACTCGCCGGATCGAAGCGCTGGCGATTGTTCGCGTCACGCAGGCCGGCGTCGTAGCCGTCGGTGAAGCCGTTCTGGAACGCCAGGTCGTTGCGCTGCCACGAGCCTCGGCCTCGTCCATTCGCCCACGGCGGCGGACCATTGCCGCGACCCCGCCCGTTGTTGCCGTAGGTGCCGCTGGTGCCGTTGGTGCCGCTGGTGCCGTTGGTGCCGTAGGTCCCGTTGGTCCCATAGGTCCCGTTGTTGCCGTAGGTGCCGTAGCCGCCGTATGCGCTGTTGTTGTAGCGGGCGAAGCCATCGCGATATCCGTTTTCGAATCCGACACGGAAATCGGTCTGGTAGCGCGCGCGATCGCCGTAGTTGCGACTGTACCCGGCGTCGGCGTTGCGATAGTCGGACTTGCTGGCGAAGTCGAATTGCCGGTTCCGGCGGCCGTCGTCTTCGCCGGCGCGTGTGCCGCGATCGAGACCGGTACGATACGCCGCCGAATCGATCGCACGGCGCGCGCCATATTGCGATTGCTGCTGTCCGCGCGGAATTGCGGAGCCCTGAGCGTTGGCCGCAACCGGCAACGCGATCGCGAATGCAGACACCAAAGCGAGAGTTCTCACGTTCATACAGACCTCCTGCAGTCTCGACCGCCGTTATTGCAAGAGGTCTGCCACTCCTGAAAAGATCGATTTCTCGTGCAGAACCTGAAGTTTTCTTAAGAACTTGAAGGCTGGTCGCTCAACTCATTGCGTCCAGATGAGGACACGCTGACCACCGCGCCCCCGCTCATCGAGCAGCAGGATCGAGCCAACACGCTCGAGTTCCTTCACGTCCAATTGCTGAAAGTCGAACGCCTCGTCCGCGAGATCGATTTTCTGTTTGCCCATACGCAACAACCAGAATGGCAACGACAACTTCACCAGCTTGCCGCGATCGTCGTCGAAGACCATCACCCGCACCTGTTCCGCCCGCTTAGACGCAGTCGGGAAATCCGACAGTTTCCTCATTTGCCGGGGACGCTCGCGGGCGTCAATTTCGAAGACCGGTTTGGTGTCCTTGAAGGGGGCGCGGGCCGCGTCGAATTCCTTGAAGGCGTCCGCCGTGGTCATGGTTTTCGAGCTGACGTGGCTAGAGACGAAATAGAGGCCGGCCCCGGCAATGGCGATGACGCCGATCACACACAGCCCCAGCATGGCGAGCAAAATCCAAAGCCAGGTTCGCCGCTTGACGGGCGCGGGTGCGTTAACGGGAGTCTCGGTCATCTATCCGCCAAAACTGAACGGTTTCCTCATCCAGCGATCCGCCTCTTTCGCGCAAAGCGTGTCGTCGGTGTTTTCGCACAACGTTTTTGCCGTCCGATACGCCGCCAGCGCGTCCTGCCGGCGTCCGGCAAGATCGGCGAGTTTACCCACTTCGACGTGAATCTTGCCCCGAATCCAGTCGGACGGCATCGCGCCAAGCGCGTGCTGCAAATCGGCGGACGCGGGAGCCGGATGGTTTTGATTCAGCCGGGCGAGGCCGCGCTTGTAATACCAGGTGGCCTCTTCCGCCGGAATCTTTGGACGCGAGTCCTTTTTCAGCGCGTCGATTCCCCGAGTCAACACGCTGTCGGCATCCGCGGCCCGGCCTGCCCGAATGGCCGCGGCGCCTTCCTCTAATTGAAACAGACGGTTTCGGGGGAACTCGGTTCCAAGGTCGTGTGCAATCTTGACGACTTCTGCATGGCGGCCCTCCCGGCTGTAAATCAGCATGAGGGCCGCCTGAGCATCAATGCGGGCTTCGGAATCGCGGACAGCCGCCTCGAGCAACGCGATCCCTTCCTTCTTGCCGCCTTCGAATCCTGCGAACCACGCAACCGTCCGCATGGCTGGATTGAGCGTGGAAATGATGTAGCGGTAGGTACCAACGACGACGCCAGCGGCGACGCGGGAGGAATCGAGCGTGAGCACTTCGTCTTGAGTCTTGTACGCGCGCTTGGCAATGCCGAACGCCGACATCACGCTGCCTTCGACCGAAGCGACGTACGACGCCTGAAGTCCGTACGCCGCGCCGGCGTCGAACTTCGCCTGGAGATCGTTTGGATTCGCCTTGAGCCGCGCGTTGGCCAACTCAATCGCGCGGCCGATCGCGCGCTTGAATTCCTCCGCGCTCTCGGGATCAGGCTTCGGAAGCGTCTTCTGCGACTTGCTGATGCTGCCCAGATAGTGATCGATCGACACGGCGCCGCGCCTGAAAAGAATCTGCAGCCAGACGATCGTTGCCAACCCGCGCTGGACTCGAGGATTGTTCGGATCGAGCGCGGCAGCTTTCCTGGCGTTTCCGATCGCTTCCGGATAGTCGAGGTTGTACGCCGCCGTGAATGCGGTCCGGAGCGTCGCATTCGCATCCGATCCGGCCGGAGCCTGCGCGATGGGGCTGGTCGGTGAGGCAGCGATCAACGCGAAGGACAGCGCCGAAACGCACAACAATCGTGTCATTGAAGTTTGAACGCCTGCCCGAGACCCGCCGCTTGCGCGCGATCGACCACCAATCGGGCGGTCACCACGTCTTCAACCGCGAGACCGAGCGACTTGAAGATCGTGACCTCCTTCTTGGTCGTGCGTCCGGCGACCTTGCCGGCAACGAGTTCACCCAGCTCTCCGATGACATGGTCGCTGCCAAATGCGCCTTCGCCTTGCGGGATCAGCAGGTCGCCGGCTTCCTTGCCGGCGGCGGCGCGTGAATCCACGTACACACGCGCTCGCGCCATCAGCGCGGTCGGCATCTCGCGCTGGTCAGGCCGGCACGCACCGACCGCCGCGATGTGAGTGCCGGGATCGACGTCGACGTCACTGACGACCGGCGTATGGGACGCCGTCGCGAGCACGACCATGTCGGCGCCACGCGCGGCCAGTTCAGCCGACGGCACGCTGCGAAGAGGAAGTCCGGTGGCCTCGCTCATCTCGAACACGAACGCCTCGCGGTGCAGCGCGTGCGGACTCCACACGCGGACGTCAGAGAGCGATCGCACGTGCCGGATCGCTTCGAGATGACTGCGTGCCTGCACGCCTGAGCCGATGATGCCGAGCACCGTCGCATCAGGGCGCGCGAGATGTTTGACTGACACCGCCGACACCGCCGCGGTCCGCGCTTCCGTGATGTACCGGCCGTCGACGACGGCGGCCAGGGCGCCTGTCGCATGATCGAGCAGGAGGATCGTGGCGAGATGCGACGGCAACCCTCGATCGTGGTTCTTGCCGTACACCGTCACCAGTTTGGCGCCGAGGGCGGGTGGATCGTCGAGCGCGGCCGGCATGACGCCGAAATACGCCTTGTCCGCGCCCACTTCGAGCACGGTTCGCACCGGTTGCGTGACGGCCCCCGCCGAAAACTTGGCGAGGGCGTCCTCCATGGCGACGATGAGGTCCGGCATCGGCAGCACTGCGCGGACGTCCTTTTCGGTCAGAAGAATGGCGTTCTGCATGTTGCTCCGTGAGCTCTGAGCACGCACACTATCGCACTGTGCCCAGCCGCTCTGCTGAAGGAACAATGAAGTTTCGCACTATTGACGCCCATACCGCCGGCGAACCGCTCCGTCTCGTCGTCGACGGCTGGCCGGCACCCAAGGGTCGCACGATTCTCGAACGCCGCGCTTGGGCGAAACAACATCAGGACCATCTCCGCCGGGCACTCATGTTCGAGCCGCGCGGCCATCTGGACATGTACGGCGCGCTGCTCACCGAGCCCGAGCGCGCGGATTCGCACGCCGGCGTACTGTTCATGCACAACGAGGGCTTCAGCACGATGTGCGGGCACGGCATCATTGCCGTGGTCACCATCGCCATCGAGCGCGGGCTCATTCATGCCGGCCGTGGCCACGAAATCACGCTCGACGCGCCGGCGGGTCAGATCCGCGCCCGCGCAACCGTCAGCATTGAACGGGGACTGACGCGCGTCGATCGCGTTTCTTTTATCAACGTTCCGTCATTCGTGTTTGCGTCGCGCGTTCCGGTACGGCTCGGCACGCGAACGATAGCCGTGGATGTCGCTTTCGGCGGCGCCTTCTACGCGATCGTGGACGCAGAGACGGTGGGACTGCCGGTTCGCGCGGAGCGATTGACCGAGCTCAGACAAGCCGGGATGGCCATCAAGCACGCCATCGAAGCGCAGCTCGACGTCGTTCATCCCTCGGAACCCGGGCTCCGGGGCATCTACGGAACGATTTTCACCGGGCCGCCGACCGTGGACGGCGCCGATCTTCGCAACGTGACGATCTTCGCTGAAGC
>Ga0157380_10002201_pt1 | contig 13101 bp, 11 predicted proteins | sample S35metaG_FD_119757 | JGI IMG/M metagenome (GOLD analysis project Ga0157380, IMG submission 119757) | Switchgrass rhizosphere microbial communities from Kellogg Biological Station, Michigan, USA - S3-5 metaG | ecosystem: Host-associated > Plants > Roots > Rhizosphere > Soil | place: USA...
GGCTCATCGGTTCCGATCCTGCCGGCTAATCTATTGTTGAAGACAGCTAAGGGCGACACCAGGATGATGAATTATGAAAGCCTGAGTGATGGAGGGTTCGCCACCGGTTCGATGATGGGATCAGGAGGATTTATTGTGCTGGATGAAGATCAGTGTGTAGTAAAGCATACGTATACGCTTGCGAGATTCTATCGCCACGAAAGCTGTGGCCAATGTTCACCATGTCGTGAAGGCACTGGGTGGATGGAGAAGATCTTATTGAATATAGATAAAGGAAAGGGCAAAATGAGTGACATTGACCTTCTTTGGGACATACAGCGTAAAATAGAGGGTAATACCATCTGTCCTTTGGGAGATGCAGCGGCCTGGCCGGTAGCGGCCGCAATCCGGCACTTCAGGGATGAATTTGAATGGCATGTACTGAATCCCGATGAATGTACAAAGAGAAATTATGGCTTAGCGCACTATGCCGAACCATTGAAGATGGCGGTACCGGCATAATGGCTTAAGAAAACAATATGGCAGAAGAAAAGAAATTATTTAGGGTAACGATTGACAATGTCCAGGTCGACGTAGAGCCCGGGACCACGATCCTGATGGCAGCACGTAAGATAGGGGCAGGGGTCACACCGCCGGCAATGTGCTTCTACAGTAAATTGAAAGGCAGTGGCGGTAAATGCCGTACCTGTTTTGTGGAAGTTGCTGCGGGTTCAACCGCTGATCCAAGGCCGATGCCTAAGCTGGTAGCCAGTTGCCGTACCACGGTGATGGATGGAATGGTGGTTAAGAACTATAGTAGTGAAAGGGTAATGGAAGCAAGGGCCGGGGTGGTTGAATTCTTATTGCTTAATCATCCCTTGGATTGCCCCATCTGCGACCAGGCAGGAGAATGTCATCTTCAGGATTTGTCGTATGAACATGGTAAAGCGGGCACGCGTTATGAATTTCGCAGGAGAACGTTTACGCCCGAAGACATTGGGCCTTACATACAGTTGCACATGACGCGATGCATACTTTGCTATCGCTGCACTTATGTAGCGGATCAATTGACCGATAACCGCGTTCACGGTATTTTGGATCGCGGCGATCATGCGGAAATATCCACGTACATCTCAAAAGCCATCGACAATGACTTTAGCGGAAACATGATTGATGTTTGCCCTGTTGGTGCGCTGACCGATAGAACATTCCGTTTCAAGAACAGGGTTTGGTTTACCAAGCCGGTGGATGCACACCGTGATTGCCCAACCTGCTGTGGCAAAGTCACTATGTGGAACCGGGGTGACGAAGTATTGAGAGTCACAGCGCGAAAAGATCCCTGGGGTGAAGTGCAGAGTTATGATGGCCAGCCGGGATGGATTTGCAATACATGTCGTTTCGATAAAAAGAAACTGGGCGATTGGGTAATTGAAGGACCGACTAAGATCAGCCGCCATTCGGTTATTTCGGCAAATCATTATATCGCTGCGAAAAAACCCAGGGAAACTATTTCTGATGTAATGGGTGGCAGAAAACCAAAATTGCTGATGGATATTCATAGTATAAGCGATGTGAACGATCCATCTGTTGATTTGAGCAAAATATCCGGGCCGCCCACGGGCGATACATATGATGAAAATCACCAAGAATAGTTTTTATGCATTTACTGGCTGTTGATGGATATTATATTTTAGAAAAGTTTTTATTGATTGGCCTGATCGTCACGTTGTCGATGGTCGTAGCTATGTACGCAACGTATGCTGAGAGAAAAGTTGCGGCATTCTTACAAGATCGAATTGGTCCCAACAGGGCCGGTATATTCGGATTGTTGCAGCCATTGGCAGACGGTGGTAAGTTATTTTTTAAAGAAGAGATCATCCCCCTCGTATCTTCTAAATTTTTGTTTATCCTGGGTCCATGCCTCGCAATGGTCACGGCATTACTTACCAGCGCTGTAATTCCGTGGAGCACTCCGCTTCATTTATTCGGAAGAAACATTCCTCTGCAGGTCGCAGATATTGATGTTGGCATCCTTTTCATTTTTGGGGTCGTGAGTTTGGGCGTTTATGGAATCATGATCGGTGGCTGGGCTTCGAACAACAAATTCTCATTGCTGGCTGCTATCCGCGGTGCTTCTCAAATGGTCTCATACGAGCTGCCTATGGGCCTTGCATTATTAGCTGTCCTGCTGATGGTTGGTGATCTCAGGATGAGTTCCATTGTCGGCAACCAGTTAGCGCACGGCTGGCACATCATCTATCAGCCTGTTGGATTCATCATCTTTTTTGTGTGTGCCCTCGCTGAATGTAATCGTACGCCTTTCGATCTTCCCGAAGCTGAAAATGAACTGAACTTCGGCTATCACCAGGAGTATTCGTCAATGAAGCTTGGATTTTATTTGTTTGCAGAATACATCAACATGTTTATCAGCGGAGTGGTAATGTCAACATTATACTTCGGTGGTTATGACATACCGTTTGTGAACGAAGCAGGGTGGGGCCTGAATCAAAACGTTCTTGCTATAATCGGGTTTGTGGTATTGATGTCCAAGGCGCTGTTTTTTGTTTTTGTTTTTATGTGGATACGTTGGACTATTCCGCGGTTTCGCTTTGATCAGTTGATGAAGCTGGGGTGGCGGAGCCTGATACCGCTGGCGCTACTGAATATGATTGTGACAGCCGCCCTCATATTGTGGCTGAATAAATAAACTGGTTATTAGTCAGGGCGGCGGGTTTGGTCTTTGGTCACAGTTTGAGGCAGGAACAATCTGATGAAGTTTTCTTGTACCTGAAGGGACCAAAAACCAATAACTATAACCAAACCCGCAGCCATGACCTAAACCCATGACTTATTAAGGAAGCTGAGCGAAAACAAAAATGACCTTATTTACAGGTCCAAATTGACGAATGACTTGCTGAGTTAAAATATATATTTGCGAAAATTTTTAAATCGCCGGGAATATGCCATTGACGCAGAGAGCTAAGCAGGTAGACCGGAAGCCAATGACATGGCTCGAAAAGTTATATCTATGGAATATCTTAAAGGGGATGATGATCACGTTGAGACACTTATTTAAACGTAAGGTAACGATTCAGTACCCCGAACAAAAAAGAACATTTTCAAAAGTTTTCCGTGGATTACAAATACTGAACCGGGATGAAGAAGGGCGTGAGCGTTGTACCGCTTGCGGACTTTGCGCTCTTGCGTGTCCTGCCGAGGCGATCACAATGGAAGCAGCCGAGCGCCAGCCAGGAGAAGAACACCTTTATCGTGAGGAAAAGTATGCCGCGAAATACGAGATTAATATGTTGCGCTGCATATTTTGTGGTTACTGCGAAGAGGCCTGTCCCAAAGATGCGGTTTATCTTTCACAAACATTTGCCCCTTCCAATTATGGACGAAAGGGGTTTATATATAAAAAGGAAGATCTGCTGATACCAAATCCTAAAGAGGACCCGGAAGGGTATAAGAAAGCCCTGGGCGACAGGGCGCCAGGAAGACAGGAAAGTTCAGCGGTCTAATCAATTAGCCAATGCTTTTATCTCAAATTTTGTCCATCAAGAAACCATCTCGCTGCAAATAACTTATGGGAATTACGCAAATACTGTTCTGGTTGCTTTCCGTGATGGCGTTGTTCAGCGCCTTAATGGTTGTTACCAATAAAAATCCCGTCTATAGTGTATTGTGGCTGATACTTACATTCTTTGCCATCTCCGGTCATTTCCTGATGTTGAATGCGCAATTCCTTTTTATTGTCAACATCATCGTATACGCTGGTGCCATCATGGTATTGTTCCTTTTCGTCATCATGCTTATTAATCTTAATAAAGAGACGGAACCAAGAAAAAATCTCTGGATCAAATTCGCAGGTGCCGTAGCTGGTGGCTGTTTGTTGCTGGTGCTGGTCGCGGCTTTGCGCAACAGCGAATTGAAAGGACAGGTGGCCCAGGTAAAAGTTGGCAATATCGGGCTGATCAGGAACCTGGGAATGGAATTATTCGGCACCTACGTTGTACCGTTTGAAATCAGCAGCATTTTGTTCATCAGCGCGATGGTCGGTTCAGTCATGATAGGGAAGCGGGAGTAAGTTAAAAATTAATATGCCCATTAATTATTACATATTTCTTTCAATTGCATTGTTCTGCATCGGAATCGTTGGCGTGCTCACTCGTCGCAATGCGATCATTATTTTCATGTGTATAGAATTAATGTTAAATGCTGTGAATTTGTTGCTGGTGGCATTTTCGAAAATGCACTACCTGAGAGGTGTGGCGGAGGGTAATCCGTCTGCGGGCACCGAGGGCCAGTTATTCGTATTCTTTATTATGGTTGTAGCCGCTGCTGAGGTTAGCGTTGGCCTGGCCATAATTATCATGATGTACCGGAATATTCATTCTGTAGATGTGAACTTTTTGAACAGGTTAAAGCACTGATAAATAAAAGTCAGGCCGGAGCAAAAGTATAGGACTCCTGCTGCGGGTATTAGTATGAAGAATTTTTTAGACATTGTTTTTTTAATTCCCCTGTTGCCACTGGTTGGTTTTGTCATCATTGGTTTGGGAAGAAAATATTTAACGAAAGGTCTTATAGGAATCCTGGGATGTGGATCGGTGCTTGTCTCTTTTCTGATCAGTATTTGGGTATTTACGGAAGTCCGGAATGGAAATAACTATGTAGCCAATTATTTTGATTTCATAAACGTGGGCAACCTGGCGATTCCTTTTGCCTTCCAAATAGATCAGCTTTCCTCTCTTTTTCTGTTGATCATTACAGGCGTAGGTTTCCTGATTCACGTGTATTCCACTTCTTATATGCATGGAGAAGAAGACGAACACTTCGGACGATATTTCTCCTATCTCAATTTATTTGTGTTTTCGATGTTGGTCCTGGTAATGGGCGCCAATTATGTGATCATGTTCATTGGTTGGGAAGGAGTGGGACTGTGTTCTTATCTTTTAATTGGATACTGGTTTAAAAATACCGAATACAATAAGGCTGCCAACAAGGCCTTTATCATGAACCGTATCGGCGACCTTGCATTTCTCATTGCGATTTTTTGGATTATTTCCAGGGTTGGTAATGTCAATTTCCAGGACGTATTTACACATGCGCAGGCCGGCAAATTTTCAACCACCGACCTTTCAGCCATAACAATCTTGTTGTTTATCGGCGCTACGGGTAAGAGTGCGCAGATACCATTATATACATGGCTTCCCGATGCAATGGCAGGCCCTACGCCGGTTTCAGCCCTGATCCATGCGGCTACAATGGTGACAGCAGGCATTTACATGATTGCAAGGAGCAATATTTTATATTCTCTTTCGCCCGTCACAATGAACATTGTCGCGGTTATTGGTCTCGCCACCGCCTTGTTGGCTGCTACTATCGCGCTCAAACAAAACGATATTAAAAAGGTGCTGGCTTATTCAACCGTAAGCCAGTTGGGTTATATGTTCCTTGCCCTCGGTTGCGGCGCTTATGTGGCTGCAATTTTTCACGTCATGACACATGCTTTTTTCAAGGCGCTTTTATTCCTCGGAAGCGGCAGTGTGATTCATGCTATGGGTGGCGAACAGGACATCAGGAAGATGGGCGGACTAAGCAAGCACATGAAGGTCACCCACGCCACCTTCCTCATCGGTTGTTTTGCCATTGCCGGCATTCCTGGCTTTTCCGGTTTTTTCTCAAAGGATGCAATAAAGGATGCAATATTTGCATCGGCTTTCGCTGCATCGCCGATTTTTTACGTGTTAGCAATCGGAGCCTCTTTACTGACAGCATTCTATATGTTCCGTTTATACGCTACAACGTTTAGGGGCCGTTTCCGCGGTACCCATGAACAGGAGCATCATTTACATGAAAGTCCTTCCAGTATGACGGTTCCGTTGATTATCCTGGCCATACTTTCTGTCATCGGCGGTTATGTAGATGTACCGGAATTTATTGCACCGGGCGTACAGTTCCTCGAAGACTTTTTGGCCCCGGTTTTTTCATCATCTAGAGCCGTTCTGAAAACAAATGAGGTATCTCATCAAACGGAATGGATGCTTACCGGCCTTTCCGCGCTATTGACTATTGCGACGGTCATTTATGCATGGTGGCGGTATAGTCGGAAGCCGGACATGGAAGACGCAAAAGGATTTGGAAAACTATTGCAGCATAAATGGTATGTTGACGAATTATATGAAAAAATAATTGTACGTCCGCTAAATGCGCTTGGCTCTTTCCTTAGCGAAGTGTTTGAAAAAACAATAGTAGATGGCATGGTGAATGGGGTTGGCCGCCTGGTCAATTATGGCAGCCGCCAGCTACGCTTATTGCAGAGCGGGCAGGTAGGAAGTTATGTATTATTGATGGTGGTGGGAATGTTGCTGTTTTTTGTGTTTCAATTTTTTCTCAGAAAATAACGACCGATAGAAATACTTTATGATTCCTGTATTACTGATATTGATCCCGTTGCTGACCGGCTTGGCCACCTTTTTTATCAGGAATGAAAAGGCAATCCGCTCATTTATCCTCGTTGTATCAATTGTGGTTTTGGTTATTTCATTGGTGGGAATCATATTTTTTAGGGATACGCGGTTGATGGAGCATCATTCAGCATTCATGACCGTGCTGGGAAGCAGTCTTTCGTTGCGTCTCGACGGCATGGGTCAATTGCTTTGCCTGCTTACTGCCATTGCGTTTGTGCTCATTTTTCTCTCCTCCTGGGACTCGCTGTTCAGGTATAAAAAAGCAAATAATTTTTTTGCCCTGATGATGTTGTCGCAAGCGGGTTTGATGGGTGTTTTCCTTGCCATGGATGCGCTTCTTTTTTATTTTTTCTGGGAACTAGCCTTGATCCCCGTATATTTCCTTTGCTCGCAATGGGGGGGCGAAAGAAGGATCGCTGTCACATTTAAATTCTTCATCTATACGTTTGTTGGTTCACTGCTGATGTTGATCGGGATCTTGTATGTGGCCGGACATAACCCGGACCAATCTTTTAGTATCGATTCATTTTATAAAGCGAAATTGTCATTTAAGGAGCAGTCCTGGTTGTTTTGGCTTTTCTTTATTGCATTTGCCATAAAGATGCCCGTTTTCCCATTTCACACGTGGCAGCCCGATACTTATGAACAATCTCCTACGCCTGTTACAATGATATTGAGCGGCGTCATGGTGAAAATGGGATTGTTAGGCGTGATCCGCTGGCTGCTTCCGTTGTTTCCCGCCGCCGCTAATAATTGGGCAACATTGATCTCGACATTATGCATCGTCGGAATCATTTACGCATCACTGATCGCAATGAGGCAGGATGATCTGAAAAGATTGATTGCCTATTCGTCTATCGCACATATCGGCTTGATGTGTCTGGCTGTCTTCGCGCACAATACGATCGGGTTGCAGGGCGTGATGCTGCAGATGTTCAATCATGGGATCAACATCATCGGGTTGTGGATACTTGTTGAAATGATTGAAAAAAGATTTGGCACCCGCAAGATGTCGGAATTAGGAGGGCTTGCTCAAAAGAATCCTTCAATGGCCATCTTCTTTGTGCTTATTGCACTGGGAAACATAGCACTGCCGCTGACCAATGCCTTTATTGGCGAGTTTATGATGTTTAACGGCATCTTCAGTTCCAATGTTTACGACGGAAACTATACCATTTTTGGGACGATACGCTTAAACGCAAATTCCTTCGCAACAGTTTACACGATATGCGCCGGTCTTGGAATAATCCTGGCCGCCGTGTATACATTGAATATGATCCGAAAGGTATTTTATGGTGAAACCGTTACAGCTATTGCGGGTGCAAAGGATATCAGGCGTTATGAACGACTGGCGCTCCTGATGATCGTTATTATGATCCTGGGAATAGGAATTTATCCGCAAGCGGTTTTGAACATAACTAATGATGTCACGGATAGTATTTTGAAAATATCTGACCTCGTCAAGGACCTAAAAAAGTAACGGGAAGAAATGAATGTTTTGATCATATCAGCGATCCTGGGAGTGATAATGTTGTTCAGCGGTGTGCTGCTGAAACAGGCTCCCTTTCTCAGGTTCATCGCAGTGGTAGGAATGGCTGGGTTATTTATAATAAACATCCTTGAGATTTCGAGCATCTCCTTCTTTAAAATAAACACGGCCGGCATGTTGGGGTTCGACAGGTTTGCATTATTGTTCAACGCCGTAGTGCTTTTTTCAACGCTGGTGTATTTCATTTTGTCGGCGAGGGATATGGAAAAGGTGGGTGCGCATTACGGCGAATATTTTGCACTCATATTTTTTATCATTTGCGGCGTTGTCCTTGTAGTGTCCTTTAAATCTTTATTGATCCTCTTCCTTGGCATTGAGATTATTTCGATACCCCTGTATATATTGACCGGCAGCGACAAGAAAAATCTCAAGAGTAACGAAGCTTCTCTGAAATACTTCCTGATGGGTGCATTTTCCACCGGGCTTATGTTAATGGGGATTGCGCTGATCTACGGTGCGACAGGCACTTTTAATTCGGTCGACATGAAGTTTGCTGCGGATAAGCCTGCGCTTCTAACAGTGGCCGGCATGTTGCTGCTGCTTTTTTCGATGGCATTTAAAGTTTCGGCGGCCCCGTTTCATTTCTGGACACCCGATGTATACGATGGTGCGCCCACCGTGTTCACTTCATTTATGGCGACCATTGTAAAAGCCGCGATATTTATTGGATTTATTCGATTGTTTGATGAAGCTTTTGGTTCTTTTAATAAACAATGGCAAACGTGGATTGCGGTGATTACGGTCGCTACCCTGTTTATTGGAAATATCACTGCAGTGTTTCAGCAAAGTGTGAAGCGAATGCTGGCTTATTCGAGCATTGCGCAGGCTGGATTTATGCTGCTGGCAATCTACGCGATGAACAGCGACGCAAAAGAAGGTATATTACTTTATTCGGCAGCTTACTGTCTTGCCACAATTGGAATTTTTGCAGTTTTGGCAAAAATGAGCGACTACTCTTTTGAAGGATTTAACGGGATGGCTAAGCAACAACCGATGATCGCATTACTCATTACGATCTTCTTTCTCTCCCTGGCAGGTATACCCCTTACTGCTGGATTTCTCGCAAAGTTTTACATGCTGAAGGCGGCGCTGAGTTCGGGGAGTTTATGGGTTGTTATCTTTGCCGTGCTGATGGCCGCAGTAAGCGTTTGGTATTACTTTCGCGTGATCCAGGCTATGTACTTTAAGGAGGGCCAGGCCACGGTGCAGGTTTCTGCTTTTTTTAAATGGACTTTGGCGGTAGTGGCCGCTGCTGTGATTTTGTTAGGGTTGTTTCCCAATTTACTGCTTTACTGGTATTATTTTTAGGACCGTTCACACTGTCATACTCATTTTACCGCGGGTAAACATTTGTATCCTGATCTTTTTTACTTTCTTTAATTTCGGGTAGCCTGGATCGCAGGCCCCGAATTGATTAACCAGTAACCCGTTTTTCGCAGATGAGCTTCCTGGACATTTTTTCCCTGGCCTGGCGCACAGTTCGCAGCAATAGACTCCGGACGGGGCTGACCGTTGCCATAATTGCATTTGGAATTATGGCGCTGGTGGGTATTATCACAGCTATCAAAGCCATGAATCAAAAATTTTCAGAAAGCTTTTCTTCCATGGGCTCGAATGCTTTTACGATCCGCTACAAGGAAAGAAATATTTTTTTCGGCGGGGACGACAGGCGCAAAACTGAACTATCAAAAAAAGGAAACAAGAAAAAAGAAAAGAAATCCAACCTGGGGAGGCCGATCACAAAAGATGAGGCGGAGTTGTTTGTCGACCAATATCACTATCCTGCCGCAATGAGCATTTCCCTTTTTGGCAACCGGAATTCAATTGTGTCTTACGAGGATAAAAAGACCAGTCCCAATGTGACTCTGCTTGGCGGGGATGAAAATTATTTATTGTTGAATGGATTGAATGTCACGCAGGGAAGAAATTTCAACAGGATAGATGTCCAGACCGGCAACAGGGTTTGCCTGCTGGGATATGATGTTGCCACAAAGTTGTTCAGGCAGAACACTGAAATGGCAACTAATTCCATTGTGCGGATCAATAATATTCCTTACCGCGTGTTGGGAGTGCTGGAGAGCCGCGGGTCAACACTTGGGTTTAGCCGCGACAACATGATTTTGACGACCTATATCAATATATATCGGGATTTTCCGTCCGGCCGATCCTTTGTTGTCGCCGTTCAAACGGATAATATTTTGAGTGTGAACGAAGCAATGGGCGAAGCTGAGGCGTCTTTCAGACCGGTTCGCAAACTCACCACCACCGAAGAAAACAATTTTGTTTTGGACCGCAGTGACAGTATAGCAGAAAAAGCAATGAACAGTTTGGGGTTTCTTACTATCTCGGCTACCGTCATAGGTTTGATTACGTTGATTGGAGCAGCGATCGGGCTTATGAACATTATGTTAGTGTCGGTGTCTGAGCGAACCAAGGAAGTAGGCCTCGTGAAAGCAATCGGCGGTAAAAGCAAAATGGTTAGACGGCAGTTCCTCCTTGAAGCAATGATCATTAGTGTATTGGGGGCATTGTTCGGGATCGTGCTCGGTATCTTCGTGGGTAACATTTTTTCAATGGTATTGCATACGGGTTTTGTTGTGCCGTGGAACTGGGTAGCTTATGGAATTGCGATCTGCAGTCTCGTGGGTTTACTTGCGGGTCTTTACCCTGCGTTGAAAGCCGGCCGCCTTAATCCTATTGAAGCACTTCGCTATGAATAACTGACCTTTGTGGGCAGCATAAAATTGTTTTCAAATAAATTTCCCCGGAATTGCTGCATTTAAAAAAATCCTTAACTTGAACTCCCATGAAAAAAACCTTGGGTCACGGATTTTTATATAAACTTTTTTGTTAGAATTGTACCCTCAATAACACTTCCAAACAATTAAAAAACACTAAAAAAATCAAGATCATGGCTGAGACTAAACCAACTGCATCTGCATCAGTTAAGGCTACCTCTGTTCAGGCAAAAAAAACCAGTAATGCTATCTCATGGATTGCTCCCGTCATATGTATTGTGGCTGGTTATTGCCTCTGGCGATTTGTATTGGGAAATCCGAATGGGTTTGAGAATCCTTCGAGTGATGGATGGTTCTGGCCTGAGCACAAGAGACCAAAAGATGCAATGCACAGAATTTATGAGGGCGGTATCATCGTTCCGCTGCTCATTGGAATGTTGCTGATGGTAATTGTTTTTTCTATTGAAAGGTTCCTGACGATTCGCAAAGCATTGGGGAATGGTTCTATTTCTGACTTTATCCGCAAGGTTCAGTATCACCTGGCTAATCGCAATGTAGATGCTGCGTTATCTGAGTGTGATAAACAACGCGGTTCAGTGGCCAATGTTATGAAAGCCGGTTTGAGACGTTACAAAGAAATGATCAGTGAAGCGGGAATGGATACAGATCAAAAGGTTTTAGCGATACAAAAAGAGGTGGAAGAAGCGACGGCACTGGAACTACCTATGCTTCAAAAAAACCTGGTATTTCTTTCAACCATTACATCAGTTGGTACGCTCGTTGCCTTGCTCGGTACGGTAATGGGTATGATCAGGTCATTTGCCGCGCTTGGTGAATCGGGCGGAGGAAGTGACTCCAGCGCCCTGGCTGTGGGTATTTCGGAAGCATTGTATAACACGGCTTTGGGTATTGGTACGTCAGCCCTTGCTTTGATCATGTACAACATATTCACTACTAAGATCGACTCCATAACCTATGGAATTGATGAATCAGGTTTTACCCTGACGCAGAGTTTTGCTTCTTTATACAAATAATTTTAGTGAACGGCTTATGGATTTTTCCACGCTGTTCATCACAGTACTAAAATTTGGTGAAATATGCCTCATGTAAAGATTGCCAAGAAAAGCACTGATACAGATATGACGCCCTTTGTGGACATTGCATTTCTTATCCTGTCCTTTTTCATTATGGCTACGAAATTTAAGCCGGCAGAACCTGTAAAAGTCACAACGCCCAACTCGGTGTCATCAGACATGTTGAAAGAATCTGACGCGATGTTGATCACGCTTGATAAAGAAAATAGGGTATATATAAACGTAACTACCAAAAGCGACAGGGGTAAGCTGGACGAAATCATCCAGGGACTTAATACCACCCGCAGTCTTGGGTTGACACCGGCTGAGATGGCTAATTTCAAAGACGCCGAAATTATCGGTGTTCCCTTTAGCCAGTTGAAAGGACTGCTGGCCCTCCCCCGGGCAGAATAGAAAAAGGTAAAGCAGCCGGGCATCCCCGTATTGGATACGTTGAATAATGAGCTGGTCTGGTGGGTGGCGGAGGCGAATAAAGCATTTGCAGGCCGCAGGTTTTTATACCTTATCAAAGGCGACAACGATTCAAAATATCCGACCTTTGAGGCGGTGATAAATGCCCTCAGGAAGAACGAAATCTTCAAGTATAACCTGATCACTTCGCAGGAAGGAGCTCCTGAAGGGACGGAACTATTCAAGGAAAGAAACAAGTAATATTTTATTACCAAATAAATTTTTTTTATGGCAAGTATTGATACCGGCGGTGGCGACAGCCACAAAAAAGGACCGGGAGTAAAAAAAGCCAAAAAGCTTTCTACCCGTGTTGACATGACTCCCATGGTGGACCTGGGTTTTCTGCTCATTACGTTTTTTATTTTCACGGCAACAATGAGTACCCCGACCACCATGGACCTGAATATGCCAAAAGACACTGAAAAGAAGGAAGAAGAAACCAAAGTAAAACAATCAGGTGCGTTGACGATAATGCTGGGTAAGAAGGATAAGGTTTATTATTACGAAGGTGAGCTGATGCCCGATGGCTCCAATTTTAAATCTACCGACTTCAAAGGCATCAGGGACGTGATCATCAAGAAAAAGAAAGACGTTATCGCACACTACACTCCAAATGCGGAATGCGAAGCGAAGGCTAAGGAAAAAGGCAAACCGGTTAGCGATTGTTTCGACACTGACTTTGTTGTGGTGATTAAGCCTACAGAGGATGCAAACTACAAGAACACAGTGGATATTCTTGATGAAATGACGATCAACCTGGTAAAACGGTTTGCGATGATCAAAATCACCGATGTTGAAAGGGACCTGGTAAAGGCTAC
>Ga0157380_10002202_pt1 | contig 13101 bp, 9 predicted proteins | sample S35metaG_FD_119757 | JGI IMG/M metagenome (GOLD analysis project Ga0157380, IMG submission 119757) | Switchgrass rhizosphere microbial communities from Kellogg Biological Station, Michigan, USA - S3-5 metaG | ecosystem: Host-associated > Plants > Roots > Rhizosphere > Soil | place: USA: Michigan...
ACGCGCAGCCGATCACGGAATACACCGTCTTTCCGATCGCGTCGATCTCGAAGACGTTCGCGGCGACGATGATGATGCGGCTCGTCGAGCAGGGCAAAGTCGATCTGAAGGCGCCGGTGCGGAAATACCTGCCCGACTTTAAGGTGCGTGACGAATCAGTGGCGCGTGACGTGACGGTTTGGAATCTGCTGACGCATACGGCGGGCTGGGAGGGACAGGTCTCCGGTCCCGAGCGCGGTGAAGACACACTCCGCAATTTCACCGCGACCGTGATGCCGGATCTGATGCAGGTGGCGCCGAGAGAAGCCGCGTGGAGCTACAACAACGCCGGCTTCAGCGTTTCGGGGCGCGTCATCGAAGCGGTGACTGGCACATCAATCAACCGGGCGATCTTCGATCTGGTCTTTCAGCCCCTTGGGTTGAAGACCGCCGGCACGACTGCCGGAGATTTCATGGTCCATCGATTTGCCGTCGGTCACATCAATGGCCGCGATGGTGAACCCGGCATGATGCGGCCGTTCACGCCGTCGGTCAGCGTCACGGCGGGCGGTGTCGGACTGGGCATCTACGATCTCCTCGCCTACGCGCAATTTCATCTTGGCAATGGGATCACGCAGAGCGGCGAGCGGCTGCTAAGCAAGGCCTCGCTCGAGATGATGCGGACGACGCAACGACATAAGCAGAGCACGGACGATGACATCGGCCTCGCGTGGCACTTGCGGACTGTCGGACCGATTCGCGTGGCCGCGCATGGCGGCACGCTGGGGGGACACATCCTGCTGCTCGAGCTCGTTCCCGAGCGCAACTTTGCGATTGGCATCCTGACCAATTCGAGCAGCGGCTGGCGATTGATCCAGGACGTCGAGCGCGAAGCGTTGAAGGCGTATCACGGCGCGACGTTCCCGAAGAATTACGCGATCGCCCATCGCGGACTGGTCGAGACGCTGCCGAACGTCGAGCCGCTGGCGGCCCAACCGGATCCCGCGCCGTATGTCGGGCGTTATCTTCGGCCGATGAATGCGGTCTCAGTCCGCGTCGAGGGTGGCAAGTTGATCGTGCAGGAGATTCCGAACACCGGTGAGCCGCGAGCCGTGATGCCGATCGCGTTCTTCGGCCCCGATCGCGCGGTCGTCACCGACGGCAACGATCGCGGCCAGGGCATCGAGTTCGTGCGGGACGCCAAAGGCAGTGTGAACTGGGTGCGAGTCGTCGGCAGAGTCGCAGTGCGTGCCGGTAATTGACTGCTTGTCCACGACGTTAGCCACGGAGACACGGAGAGCACGGAGCAAATTTTTCTTAAACGCCAGTGCCGCTAAGCAGCAATGGCATTTAGAAGAATTGTCTCTGTGTCCTCCGTGTCTCCGTGGCTAACGTTCGTGGACAAGCACTAGCTAATACGCAACCAGTGCGTCCTCGAAGAGTTTAGCGAGATCGTCAGGACTCGCCGGACGCGGCGACAGCTTCGTCACGCGGTGCTGGGGCAATGTGCCTTCGACAAGAGCATCGATATCGGATGACGAATAACCCACGGCTTTCAAGCCGTTAGGGACCTTCAACTCCCTCATAAACCAGGTGATGCGATCGGCGAGGACGCGGCCGGCATCTTCGCTCTTCACACCGCTCACATTCGCGCCGAGCGCTTCAGCGGCCTGCAGATGACGATCGGGATTCGCGGATGCCGTGAATCGAAACACCGCCGGCGCGTTGAGAATCACCGACACGCCGTGCGGCACGAGCGGATGATCCGTCGAATATCCAGGTGCGTGATACGTCTTCACGTTGCCAGACACGGGATACGACATGCCATGCGGCAGATGCACGCCCGCATTGCCGAAGCCCACGCCGGCGTACGACGCGGCCAGCAACATCTGCGCGCGAGCCTCATCGTCTGAGGTGTCGGCGACCGCGCGCACCAGGTACTTCGCCACCATTCGCAGCGCCTGCAGCGACCACACGTCGCTGATCGGATTCGATCCCTGATAAGCGGGCCGCATCTTCGGACTGTCCGGCAACGGCCGGCCGGTGAACGGCATCGCCGTGAACGATTCAATCGCGTGGCTGAGGATGTCGAGGCCGCTCGACGCCGCGACCTCCGGCGGCATCGTCCGTGTGTTGTCTGGATCGAGCATGCCGAGCGTCGGCTTCAATCGCCGGTTCGCGATGCCGGTCTTCGCGTGCATCCGACTCAAATCGAAAATGCTCACGCCCGTAGTCTCGCTGCCGGTACCCGCGGTGGTCGGGATCGCAATCAGCGGCTTCAGCGGGCCAGGGACCAGCAGTCCCTTGCCAATCGGCGGATTCACGTAATCGAGAAAATCCGCGGGCGGATAGGTCGTGTAGAGGTTGACGGCCTTCGCCGTATCGATCACCGATCCGCCGCCGACGGCGACAAACGCGTCGTAGCCGCCCTCGCGCGCGAAGTCGATGGCATCGAGAAACGATTCGTCAGTCGGCTCGACGCGCACGCGATCGTAAATCGCGTAGCGAACCTTGCTGGCTTCGAGCGAATCAATCACCGTCTGCACCGGCGGCAGCGATCGCAGCGTGCGGTCGGTGACGACGAGCACGTGCTTTGCGCCGAGCTCGGCAAGGTCCATCCCCACTTCCCTGGTGACGCCCTTGCCGAAGCGAATGGACGAGACGGACATCTCGAAGGCGGTATCGGTGCTCATGAAATTTTAACTTTAATGTTTAACGTTTAAAGTTGAGTTAAAAGTTGAAACTTCAAACTCAACTTGAAACTTTGAAGTTTAAACTTGAAACTACGTTGATGGACGTCACCGTCGTCGACCGACCAGAACTTCGCATCGCCGGCATCCGCCACATCGGGCCGTATCCGCAGATCGGCAGGGCGTTCGGCAGCCTCGGCGGCATCCTCAAGGGCCCGCCTCCGGCGGGGTCGCAGATGATTGCCCTCTTTCACGACGATCCGGCCACCACGCAGCCGGATCGACTTCGCTCCGACGCGGCGTTGACCCTGCCGAGCAACGCAAGGACGCCCGATGGACTCATCGAGCAGCGCGTGCCCGCAGGGCGCTATGCGCGCGCGGTGCACAAAGGTTCGTACGAAGGCCTGCCCGCGGCGTGGAACGCGCTGAAGAACGAGTGGCTGCCCAAGAGCGGCCACACGATGCGGAACCCCAGTTACGAGCTGTATGTGAACAACCCGATGACGACGGAGAAGTCGGAGCTGTTGACGGAGATCTACTTGCGGATCGACTAGCGTGGCCTGTCGATACATTGATATCTAATGATGTATACTTAGATACATCATGCGGACGATCATCTCCTTGGACGATGACCTGCATCGGCGGGCCAAGGCGTACGCCGCGAAAACGGGAACCACGCTGACGGCGCTGGTCGAAGAGGCCCTTCGGGCAAAGCTGGCCGCGCGCGGGCCGCGCAAACCGCCGGCGCGGCTGCCGGTGTTCGCGGGGACGGGGCTCCACGACGGCGTGTCGCTCGATCACATGGGCGACGTGCTCGATCGCATGGACGGCCTGACGTGATCGCACCCGACGTAAACGTGTTGCTTTACGCGTTCCGTCAGGACAGTGTCCGGCACGATGACTATCGCCGCTGGCTCGAGACCGCGCTCAACAGCCCCGAGCCGGTGGCGCTGTTCGAACCGGTCCTCGCCGCGGTTCTGCGGATCGGCACGCACCCGGCGATCTACAAGGTGCCGGCGCCCCTCGAGCAACTCGAGGGCTTCGTCGATGCGTGCGTCGACGCGCCGGCAGCAATTCGATTGCGCGCCGATCAAGCACACTTCGACATTTTTCGCGATCTCTGCCGCCGTGCCGATTGCCGCGGCAATCTCGTCCAGGACGCGTATCTTGCCGCGCTCGCGCTCGAGCACAATGCGACGTTCGTCACGACCGATCGCGACTTTTCCAGGTTCCCACGCCTGCGCTGGCAGCATCCGCTGGGCGACCGCAGCGCGCGCACCAATCCGGCCTGAACGAAGCGGTCAGGTGGATTTCAGGATCTGCCGAATCGGATCCGGCAACAGCTTCGTGCCCAGCTTCCAGCACGTGTGGCACGCCGGGCAATCGTAATAGTGAATCGGCATCTGCGGCATCGATGCCGCCTGCGGGCGGAATGCGCCTGAAGAAATCTCGGAGTCGACGTGGGTGAGCGTCGCGCCGCACTGTGGACACGCTGGATCGGCTGGACGTTCAGCAGTGTTAATAGTCATCGTCGTCAACAGTATCAGGCAGCAGTCATCGAAGACCGATTTCCACAGGCTTTCCTTCAAACGTGAAACGCTGAGAGGTCGCGCTTGCGGCCAGGCGCACGTCGAACCGGCGCTCGGCCGGCGGGCGCATGCGCGAGCCGGGAGCGAGCGCGATCGTGAATCGCCGCGCCGCTTCATTCCACGTCATCGCCAGCCGCATCAGGTCGCCGCGCTTGTGCGCGAACGACTTGCCATCGTCTTCGTACATCGTGAACGCGCCGTCGGCGCCTGGATACACCGTGAGGGTGATTGGTGCGTCGACGACTTCATCGGTGTATTGCTTCACCGGTCCCATCGGGATGATCGCGCCGGCGCGCACATGCAGTGGCATCGTCGCGAGATCGACGTCGCGATCGATCTCGCGGCCGCCGTCGAGCCCCTGCTCCGTCCAGAAATCAAACCACCGGCCGCGTGGCAGATACAGACGACGCGAGGTTGCGCCTTTCGAGACGACCGGCGAGACGAGGATGTCGCGGCCCCAGAGGAATTGATCGCCGCGCGCGACCGCATCCCTATCGTCATGATGATGCAGCCATAACGCGCGCATCATCGGCAGGCCGGTGTCGCAGCACTCGCGCGCGATCGTGTAGGTGTACGGCAACAGCCGGTACCGCAGCTCGAGATACTTTTTCACGATCGGCTCGACCTGCGGATTGTTCAATTCCTTCGGATCGGGATCCGCCGCGCCGCCGGTGTAGCCGCGCAGCTCCGACGGCCCAATCTTGCCCATGTTCCAGCCCCACGGCAGCCGCAGGTGCCAGTTGCGTCCGTGCGATCGGAACGACGGGCAGAATGTGCCGAACTGGAACCAGCGCACGTGCAGCTCGCCGGTGTAATCCGTCGTCGGCACGAAGCCGCCGATGTCGGTGCCCCAGAACGGAATGCCGGAGAGGCCGGTGTTGATCGCGACCGGCACGTGGGTCTTCAACGTTTCCCAGAACGAATAGACATCGCCCGACCAAAGGAATGCGCCGTAGCGCTGCATGCCCGGCGTGCCGTTGCGATGCAGCGCGAACGGCCGCTCGTCCGGACGATATTGCTGCGGCCCTTCCCAATACATGCGGATGCGCGACATCCGCGACGGCTCGTCGAGGCCGTCGCCCTGGTCGGGCCACATGCCGTCGACACCGAGATCGTAGAGCGGCTTGTGATACGGCCAGTAGCACGGCACCGCGCGATCGGGCGGCCATCGATCCTCTGGCGTGCGTCCGCTCGGCACCGCTTTGTCGGGCGTGCACGGATCGGCGACGGCGCCGCTCATCCGCTGCCCTTCGATGACGATGTGCAGCACGACCTTGTAGTGCTGCGCGTGCATCTCGTCGATGAACTTCTTCGGATCTGGAAAGTTCTCCGTCTTCCATCCGAACTCGCCGTTGCGCGTGTTCCATCCCGACGGCGTGAACTCGGTGCCGAGATAGATCAACGCATCGCACGGCAGTTTCTTTTCTCGAAACGTGCGCGCGACCCAGCTGATTTCATCCGGGCCGGTTAGCGTGCGGTGCGACTGCATGTAGCCGAAGGACCAGAGCGGCGGCAGCTCCGCGTATCCGGTGATCCGCGCGTATTCCCCGATGATCGTCTTCGGATCGTCGGCGGCGACGATGAAGATGTCGATCGGCAGCGCGTCGCTCGTCGGCATGAGGCGGCCGATGCTGCCCATCAGATCGAACGAACCGAGCGGCTGATGGATGTACATCCCCCAGCCGTCGGTGCTGACCAGCCACTGAATCGGCACACGGCCGCCATGCGTGCGCAGCTGGTAGCCGCCCTGCCCGTTTCGCGATGGATACGAAGTGCCGCGGCGATCGAACTGCGGTCCGCCTTCGCCGAGCCCGAAGATCTGTCCGCTGCCGGCCGAGAACGCGATCGTCGACTCGTCGCTGCTGAGCGACAGCGTCTGCACGATCCGCCCGCGCCGCCGAACGGTGATCGTCGTCGTCGCGCCTTCGCGAACGCTGACCACCATGTCTCTGGTCGCGACCTTTTGTTCGTTACCGCCAAGCGGCTCGACGAGCGCGCCGCGATTGATCACCGGCTGCGGCTTGCCGTTGACGATCGGCAGCACGGTGATGCGGATCGTCGAATCGCTGATCGTTCGTACCGCGATCTCCACGGGCCTGCCCGCTACCATGATCGGCGCCTTCTGTCCGCGGATCATCGAAGGGGCCAGCACCGTCCCGGCGCCCGCAACCGCAAGCCTGCTCAGCGCTTCACGTCTCGTCACCGCCATGGCAAGCGCATGTTAACTGAAAGCGCGAAAGCGTCTAATATACGCGCGTGGGTTTGCGGCTCGCCGTCGCCCGTCTCATCGCTACTCCGCTGTTCACCATCTTTTCGATTGTTTCGCTGGCGGCCGGCGTCGCGGTGACGACGGCCGTTTACTCAGTCGTCGACACTTTACTGCTCGCCGATCTTGGCGTGGCGGATCCGGAGCGCACGGCCGTCCTCGTGACGCCGTTCAGTGGACAGTCACAGCGCAGTTCGGTCACCGAGGCCGACTTCGAGGACCTGCGCCGCACGCAAACATCGTTCAGTATGCTTTCGGCAGCCGCGGCGATTCAGCCGGCCATCGCCGCCAACGGCAATGCTGAAGTCGCCACCACCGAGGCTGTGGACGGCGCCTATTTCGCCACCCTTGGAATCGGCGCCGCGCGCGGCCGAGTGCTGCACCCGGCGGATGATGCGGCAGGCGCTCGAGTGGCGGTGCTCAGCGATGAATTCTGGCGCGGCCGCGTCGCTGCGGATCCCAACGTCATCGGGAGAGAGATTCGCATCAACGGCCAGCTCTTTGAAGTCGTGGGAGTGGTTCCGGCACGATACCGTGGCGTGTTCGGGGCGTTCCTCAGCACGCGGGTGTGGATTCCACGTTCCACCGCATCTCTTCTCCATGCGCAGGCGCCGCCGACCTCGTCGCCGCAATCACGCCAGCGGTTTTTCGTGTTCGGACGATTGGCGGCCGGCCGCACGATTGCGGACGCCTCAGCGGAGCTCGGCACGATCGCCGCACAGCTCGATCGCGCCGATCCGCCGGCCGGGCGCGGTCCCGCCGCGGCGTCGAGCGATCGACAGTGGTCGGCGAAGTCAATGGCCACGTTCAGCGTCGAAGACAACGGCTTGCGGCGCTTTGGCATGACGCTCGTCGCACTGACCGGGTTGGTCTTGCTGGTCGCGTGCACGAACCTCGCAAATCTCGTGCTCGCGCGCGGCACCGCGCGGCAGGGCGAGCTCGCCGTGCGAATGGCGATGGGCGCGTCGCGCGGCCGGCTGATCTGGGAGCAATGCATAGAGAGCCTGCTGCTCGCTGCTGCCGGCGCGTTCGCGTCGTACCTGATGTTCCAGGCGGTGTCGGCCTTCATGACGACCGACTTCGTACTGGGCCTGCCGTTTGGTGGAACGGCGACAATCTCAATTCGTCCCGCTGTCAACGCTCAGGCCGTGACGGTCGCGGTCGTCGGATTGCTGCTCGCGCTCGGCGTGTTCGGTCTCGAGCCGGCCGTGCAACTGGCGCGGGCCCTCGACATACGCACTGCGCTGGCCGCTGGCGCGACCGGCATCCGGCCGCGCGTGGCCAGGCAGCGCATGGTGATTCGCTGGCAGGTCGCGATTGCAGCCGGCTTCTTCATCGTCGCGACCATGTTCATTCGCGCGACGATCAGCCAGTCGCGCCACGATCCCGGCATCGACATCGAACGCATCGCGGTCGCGGTCTTGAATTTCGACAACGGCGTGTGGGATGAGGGCCGGATCCGGCGGGCGATCGATCGCGTGATCGAAGAGGGCCGCACCGGGCCGGGAATCGAGACGGTCGCGGCGTCGACGGGACTGCCCTTCGGCGTGCCGTCGATGCAGGTCCGCGTCGGCATCGCCGAACACATCGTGTCGATCGCACCGAACACGATCGCCGCCGTCGCCGCGACGCCATCGTTGTTCTCCACGCTTGGTGTCGACATCGTGCGCGGCCGCGGCTTCACCGACAGTGACGGTCCGGCGAGTGAGCGGACGATCATCGTCAGCGAGCTGGCGGCGCGGCAGCTGTTCGGACCTTCGGAGGCGATCGGACGAAGGGTCGTCGTGAGACTTGCTCAAGCCGGCGACACGACCGCGGTGGTCGTCGGCGTGGCGAGAGACACGGACGTGAGGTCGATTTACAGCGAGCGACGCGCGTTGATTTACCTGCCGCTCGCGCAGCAGTTTGCGAACGGCATCACGATCACTGCGCGATCGTCGGGTTCGGGAAGCCGCGTGGTCCCGGTGCTCCGCGAGGCCATTCGCAAGGCCGATCCGGATCTCGCCGTGACCTCGATTGGTACCGGATCGACGCTGCTGTCCGGCCCGTTCCTGATCTTCAGCTCGCTTGGCCGCGGCGCGCTGTACCTGGGCGGCCTGACGCTCCTGCTGTCGATGATCGGACTGTTCGGCGTCCAGTCGCACGTCGTTGCGCATCGGACGCGCGAAATCGGCGTGCGCATGTCGGTCGGTGCCACAGCCCGGCAGATCAAATTGATGGTCCTCAAAGACGGCTATCGACCGGTCTTCGAGGGATTGTTGCTCGGGCTCTGGGGCGGCGTGGCGGGCCGGATCATCGTGCGCTCGCAGATGGAGCTCGAAAACGCCACCATCGTCGATCCCTGGATGCTGTTCCTGACACCCCTCCCGCTGATCGCCGCGGCATTCTGCGCGTGCTATCTGCCGGCATCGCGCGCTGCGAGCGTCGATCCCACGGTGGCGCTTCGCTGCGAATAACTACTTCTGTCCGTAATACGCGCCTTTGCCGTGCTTGCGAGAATAGTGCTTGTCGATCAGGAACTGATCCGGCTTCGGCGCATCGGGCGCGACGGTGCGGGCACGCCAGTTGATGCGCGCGATGAATTCCAGGATCTCCGCGAGCTCGATCGCTTTCGACGCATCCGGGCCCCACGTAAACGGCGCGTGATTGGCGACGAGCACGGCCGGGATCTCGACGGGAGAGATCTTGCCCTTGCTGAACGTTTCCACGATCACCTTGCCGGTGTTCGCTTCGTATTCCTTGTCCACCTCCGCCTTCGTCATCGCGCGCGTGACCGGCACATCGCCGTGAAAATAGTCCGCGTGGGTCGTGCCCATGCAGCTAATCGGCAGGCGCGCCTGCGCGAACGCCGTCGCGTACTCCGAATGGGTGTGGACGATCGCGCCGCACTTGAAGGCGCGATACAGCTCGACATGCGTCGGGGTGTCGGACGAGGGACGAAACTTGCTGTCGGACGCTTCGCCGGTTTCGAGCGACACCAGCACGATCTTGTCCGGCTTGAGCTCCGAGTACGGTACACCGCTTGGCTTGATCGCGAACAGGCCGGCATCGAAGTCGGCGATCGACAGGTTGCCGAACGTGCCGGTCACGAGCCCGGTCGATGCCAGCTCGAGGTTGGCGCGACAGCACCGCTCCCTCAGGTTCATCGTCGCTGGTCCCTGATCCCTGTGCCCTGATCGCTGGTCCCTGATCCCTGAGCCCTGATCTCGAGCAGACGCTTCATCACGCTCCCCAGATCGGTATTCGTGACGCCGCCGAACTCGTCGTGCAGCTCACGATAGATTTCGTGGAGCTCATTGTAGACGGCATGCGCGTTCGGATCGGGCACAAACTGCCTGTCCTTGACCGACGTCATCGCCTGCTGCGCAGCGGGGAACGACGCGTACTCGCCCGCCGTCACCGCGGCTGAAATCGCCGCGCCGAGAGCCGGCGCCTGGGACGAGCCGGCGACGAGCATGGGCTGGCCGATCACGTCCGCATAGATCTGCAGGAACACCTCGTTCTTGCCGGCGATGCCTCCGCAACACACCACGCGATCGATCCGCACGCCGTATTCGCGAATCCGCTCGATGATCGTGCGCGCCCCGAAGGCGGTCGCCTCGATCAACGCGCGATAGATCTCGGCGCGCGTCGTGTGCAGCGTCTGCCCGAGGATCAGGCCCGTGAGTCTCGGATCGACGAGCACCGTGCGGTTGCCGTTGTTCCAGTCGAGCGCGAGCAGACCCGACGCTCCCGGCCTGATCGCGGCCGCTTCGCGCGACAGCTCGTCATGCAGCGCCGCTCCGCCCTTGCACACCACTTCGACCCACCAGTTGAGGATGTCGCCGACCGCCGACTGCCCGGCCTCGATGCCGTAATAGCCCGGCAGGATCGAGCCGTTGACGATGCCGCAGATGCCGGGGATGGTTTCGACATCGCCGATCGGGGCGATTGCGCAGTCACATGTCGAGGTGCCGATGATCTTGACGAGCGTGCCAACCTCGATGCCCGATCCGACCGCGCCGTAATGCGCGTCGAATCCGCCCATCGCGATGACGATGCCCTCGCGCAGTCCGAGTGCCTGCGCCCATTCGCGGCACAAATTGCCGGCGGGCGTGCCCGGAGCGAGCGCGCGCTCGTAGAGACGATCGCGAAGATCGGCGAGTTTTGGATCGAGGCGGGCGAGAAACTCCTTCGACGGCAGTCCGTCCCACTCGTCGGAATACATCGCTTTGTGTCCCGCCGCGCACACGCAGCGGACGATGTCCTTCGAATTGTCGGTGCCGGCAAGCACCGCGGGCACGAAATCGGCGAGCTCGACCCAGCTCGCCGCGGCATCGAACACGTCGGGCGCCACCTTCAGGCACTTCCAGATCTTTGACCACCACCACTCGGAGGAGTAGATGCCGCCGATCGGCGCGAGGTATTGCGGCGCGTGCATCTGGGCGATCGCGGTAATCGCCCGCGCTTCTTCCGCCGCCGTATGGTCTTTCCACAGCCACGCCTGCGCGGCGAGATGGCCTTCCCATTCCGGATTGATCGCCAGCGGCCGTGCCTTCGCATCGATCGGCAGCGGCGTGGACCCGGTGGTGTCGGTGCCGATGCCGATCACGCGATCGCGCGAAAAGCCCGGCGAGGCGGCGGCTTGAGTGAGCGCCGCGGATATCGCGTGTCCGAGCGAGCCGATGTAGTCGGCGGGATTCTGCCGCGCGAGATGCGGATCCGACGGGTCCGTCAGCACGCCGTGGTCGCCGCTGTGATACTCGCTGACGCCGGTGCCGACGATGGCGCCGTCGGCGCACGACACCACGATCGCGCGGCAAGAGTTCGTTCCAAAATCAACGCCGATTGTGAACATAGGAAGTACGGTGCCTGTCCCCCAATTTCTCCCTGCCACAGGGATGATTAGGGTCAGAGCAAATTGCAAGAATCGCTACCAATTGTCATTCCCTGCCGGTTGCCCTGTCCCCACACATCCCCCGGCCAGGGAGAAAATGGGGGACAGGCACCAATCAGCCGACGAGCACCGGCGAGACGACGTCGAGCACGTCCGGGCCGGTGCCCCTGGCCCGTGCGCGATCGAGATTCGCCTGATCGGCGTAGATCCGCACCGCTTTCAGCGCGAGGTTCGCGAAGTTGATCATGCTGCGCTCGATGGCCCGCGTCGGATCTTCGCGATACGTGAATTGATCCTGGCTGTAGTAGCCGCGGTAGTCGCGCACGAACGTCGTGTAGAGGTATTCGACGGATTCAGGAATCGACACCGTCCCGAACATCAAATCCTGATCGTTCCGCCCCTGCCTCGCATCGTTGATGTCGAATTTGTGAACCGGCACGTCCGCGTACGCCGCCAGATCGCATGACGTCGACGCGGTCGTCGCTTCCATCTTCTGATGGCCGTAGTCGATCGTCAGCCCGCAGTTGTTGCCGCCGGTCGCCTTGTTGACCTGCTGCGCGACGAGGATCGCCGAGGCGGCAGTCGGAATGATCATGTAGAGCTCGCGCGGCTCGTACGGCTTCGGCTCGATCGCCAGCTTGATGCCGTGCTTGAGGCACTCCGTGTTGACGTCGATCAACGCCTCAGTGAACCACTCGATCGACTGCTTGTAGTCGATCTGGAAGTGATAGTCGGCGCCGTCCGATCCCGGCCACACGCTCAACACCGGGATCTTCATCAGCTTGCAGATCTCGACGCCCTTCAACACTTCGTCGAGCGCCGCCTTGCGCAACGCCTTGTCGGGATTGCACGGCCCCCCGAGGCGGAACTTGGGATGCGTCCACGTATTGATGTTGCAGGTGGTGACGCGCATGCCGAGCTCCGCCAGAAACCCGCTCTGCGCGCGCGCGATCGCGGTGGTGTCGAGATCGCCATTCAGGGTCTTCTCGAACACGCTCTGGTGGATCTCGATGGCGTCGACGCCGGCGGCCTTGGTGCGCCGGCACTGGCTCTCGAAGTCGCTCCGAAAGCCCGGATCGTCGGAGTGATATCCCGGCGGCGCAAAGCGATCGCAGAAATCTCCGGCCGACCAGTGGCCGACGCTGTGCTTGATGTCCATTGTCTTCAGGAACTCAAGCGCGGCGGGACGATCGAGATAACCCTTCAGGCCGGCGGCATACGAGATCTGAGCAGTCGAAAAACGTGACACGCAATCCTCCAGAGGCGAAGTCGCGCCGTAGCGCGAAGCGCGTAGGCGGACGAATGCTATCATCCGCCCCATGAGCGTGTGGAAGAGGATGGTGGATTGGGACCGCCGACAGCGGAATTTCGCGCTCGCCGTCATCGGCCTCGCGGCACTGGCGACGACGGTCCAGGTCGCCTGCGAGGGCGCCGCAATCAACTTCCAGCTGTTCGCGCAGGCGGGCGCGCCGCCCAAGCCCGACTATCCGATCAAGCCGGTGTCGTTCACCGCGGTGCATCTGAACGACGAGTTCTGGGCGCCGCGCATCGAGATCAACCGCACCACGAGCATTCCATCGGCGTTCGAGCAGTGCGAACTGACCGGCCGCGTCAAACTGTTCGAGCGCGCCGCCGCGGTGCTGCGCGGCGATCGGAACGTCGACACGCGCCCGCCCGGCTATCCGATCGACGAGACCGATC
>Ga0157380_10002204_pt1 | contig 13099 bp, 10 predicted proteins | sample S35metaG_FD_119757 | JGI IMG/M metagenome (GOLD analysis project Ga0157380, IMG submission 119757) | Switchgrass rhizosphere microbial communities from Kellogg Biological Station, Michigan, USA - S3-5 metaG | ecosystem: Host-associated > Plants > Roots > Rhizosphere > Soil | place: USA...
GAATTATATATAAGTTCTTTTGTACCAGTAAAATTAACTGCTGGTGATTTAAATGGCGACGGAAGACCTGATTTAGCGTCAACGGGTGAAATGGGTAAGGTTGCGGTATTCCGAAATACTGGTATATACGGAAATCTGTTCGCGGCACTTCCCACGCTGAATGTAGTTTATGGGGCTAGCGCTCCTGGTAATGTTTATATTCATGATCTCAATGGAGATGGCAAACCCGAACTGATCTTAGGAGGATTATACCTCGGCGTTTTTCCTAATACCAGCGTAGCTAACGATATTAGTTTTGGTCCACGTATTGATTTTGATTTGTCTATGAGCGATGCGATCAAAGACCCGGTTTTCGGAGATTTTGACGGAGACGGAAAAATAGATGTTAGTAGTGGCAAAGATATTCTTAGAAATACGAGTACTAATGGGAACATTTCATTTGCGCCGCCGGTCAGTATATTGACGGGAAAGCTTCCTACCTGTATGGCTGTCGGAGATTTGAATTTGGATGGCAAACTGGATATCACAGTAGCTTATGAAGATTCTAATAAAGTGGTATCCTATTTAAACACATCCTCAGTTGGTTCTTTTTCGTTCATCCGCGCTACGTCTTACAAAACTGGCTTATTTCCAATCGCTATTACCATCAGTGATTTAAATGGTGACTCAAAGCCAGACATAGCTGTAGCCAATAGCTCCAGTCGATCAATGTCCCTTTACCTTAATACTTCAACTGGAAATTCTTTAACCTTCTTGTCAAAGATTGATTATGCCGCAGGCCTCTATCCACGAGCTATCGCAGCGGGAGACATTGATGGGGATGGCAAAAATGATATTGCTGTCGTGAACTATGGGAATTACTCAAGTTGGGTTTCAGTCTTTAGATATAGTCCGCAAGTACCTGTACCCCTGGTTCCTACCATAACATCGTTCACTCCAATTAATGGGCCGAAAGGAACGGCTGTTACAATTAATGGTACAAACTTTAGTGCTTCCCCCGAGGGCAATACGGTTTATTTCGGAGCCGTAAAAGCTGAGGTGGTTAACGCGTCCTCTAATTCGCTAACAGTAAAAGTTCCTGCTGGCGCAACTTATCAACCAATCAGTGTTACTAATGGCAATAAGCTGACAGCTTATTCAAAGCAACCGTTTGTTGTTACATTCGAAGGTGGTGGTAGCAATTTTACCAGTAATTCCTTTGAACCATTTGTAAGTTTTCCTACTGGCCGGGACCCGCAATATGTTACTATACATGATATTGACAGTGACGGTAAAAGCGATTTGCTGGTAGTAAACAAATATCATAATACCATTTCCATTTTACGAAATACCAGTTCTGGCAAACTTATCAGCTTTGCTCCAAAAATAGACTTTACAGCTGGTGGAGCGATTTATCATGTAGTATGCGATGATTTGAATGGTGATGGAAAATCAGATATGGTAGTTACCAATTCTGCAGAAAACTCGATTTCAGTTTTTGTCAATTCCAGTAGTCCCGGATCTATTTCGTTTGCACCAAAAGTTAATTTTTATATCGATTATCAAGGTAACATTACTACCCCCTTTGGTTTATCCATCAGGGATTTCGATGGGGATGGAAAACCCGATATCGCTGTAGCAAATAGAACTTCACAAGCAGTTTCAATTTTCACTAACACTTCAACAGGAAATTCAATTTCATTTGGCCCTCAAATACAGTTGCTAGGAAGTTACGAAACCCGGTGGCTATCTGCTGACGACTTTGATAATGACGGAAAAGTTGATATTGTAAGCACTACCAGTTTTTTTGAATATGCAAATACAAGTGTTCCCGGAACTATAGCATTCATTGGCCCCACTGGTTATGGACCTAACGCCACAACATATTCCAATCTTGCTTCAGGAGATTTAAATAGCGATGGCAGGCCCGATGTTGTATTTAGTAAATCCAATGGATTTGCTATATTAAGAAATGAAAGTATAGTTGGAACTATCTTTTTTCAGCAGCAAACGGATGTTGCGGATGTAAGTATTACCGCACATAAGATAGTCATTGCCGACCTGAATGGAGATGGAAAGCCCGATGTAGCTACGCCAACGTTGGGTGCTAGTGTATTCAGAAACACAACCAATGGGAATCTCATCAGTTTTGCCCCGGGAATAATTTACCCATTTTCTGGTGCACTAAGTATGGCTGCTGGGGATATTGACGGAGATGGTAAATCGGATTTGGTTATTACAAAATTTGGCGATTCTATTGTAGCGGTATTAAGGAATAAAATAGCAGAACCTCTGTTTCTCTGTAATGGCGGAGGCACCACACTTCTTTCTAATATTACCGGCTCAGGTTATCAATGGCAAGTAAGCACAGACAGTATAAATTTCAACAACATAAGTGATAACAGTTTTTACACAGGTACAAGTACTAAGGACCTGCAATTAATTAATATTCCCAGCAATTTCAGTGGTTATCGATACCGTTGTGTGTCTGGCACGGAAACAAGCGAGCAATTTATCGTTCGATTTAGTAATACATGGACAGGTTCAATAAATAATCAATGGGAAAACCCAGCTAACTGGAGCTGCGGTATGGTTCCCGATATGTACACTGATGTTGTAGTAAACGCCGGAGCGGTTATTGTTGTAAATTCAAATGTTACAATAGCTTCTTTAACGCTAAATAACGGAGCAACGGTTACTGTAAACAGTGGTTTTGACCTGACCATAACTGGCCGATGAATTCCTGATTCATAAAGCATAAATAAGAACAGAACATCAGAATGCTTAATTAAGATTTCCAATTAAACATAGTTAATGATGAAATACAGAAGCCTGGGCAATTCAAATTTTGAGGTGTCATTGATCACCTTTGGCGCATGGGCCGCTGGCGGATGGATGTGGGGTGGTACAGATCGCAATGATGCAATTAATGCGATCCGTGCTTCTTATGATATTGGAGTTACTTCTATTGATACCGCTCCCGTTTATGGTCAGGGTGAAAGCGAAGAAATCGTTGGAGAGGCCATTAAAGGATTGCCGAGAGACAAAATTCAGTTGCTTACCAAATTTGGTATGCGGTGGGATCTTCAAAAAGGCGACTTCGCTTTTAAAAGTAAGACCAACCAGGGCCAGGAAATAGATGTATACAAATACGCCGCTAAAGAAAGTATTATCAAAGAATGTGAAATCAGTCTTCGAAGGCTCGGTACCGATTATATTGATCTGTACCAGATTCATTGGCCCGATATCACTACTCCCATTGCGGAAACGATGGAGGCGCTACAGTTACTACTTAAACAAGGAAAGATCCGTTATGCCGGTGTATGTAATTACAGCGCGGCGCAATTGGAGGAAGCGCGTAAATCCATTGAGATCGTTTCTAATCAAGTTCCCTACAGTATGGTTAAGCGGGGTATTGAAAAAGAATTAATCCCTTATTGTATTCAAAACAACGTAGGCATTTTGGCTTATAGCCCCCTGGAAAGAGGATTACTAACAGGCAAAATAAAACCCGGACATCAATTTGCAGACGGCGATCATCGATCCAAACTCATCTATTATACCAATGAAAACATCCAGCGCACAAATGCTTTTCTTGATAAAATAAAACCGCTTGCTAAGGAAAAAATGTTTTATTATCACAACTGGTTCTTCGTTGGACAATCGAACAACCCGGTATTACCATTGCGCTGGTGGGTGCGCGTAATGCCGAACAGGCAATTCAGAATGCAAAAGCTATTGACTTGAAACTGGATGCTGCAGAAATTCAATTTATAACCGATGCATTGAATCAACTTGAATTAATTATTCAGCAATAAAATAAAAAAGCCCCATCAACCCTTTATTTGACGGGGCCTGTATAACCAGGACCAACTGGCTATTTGACGGCTATGTTTTTATACATGGCCATTTTCTTAGCTTCTTCCTTTTTGGGCAGAGTTAATTTCAAAACCCCGTCTTCATAGCTAGCTTCAATCTTATCCTGCCGAACGTCATCGGGCAGAGTAAAGCTGCGCCTGAAAGAAGAAAAACTATATTCTTTCCTGGTATATCTTTCTTCTTTTTCTTCTTTGTTATCTTCCTTTTCACTTCGGATGATTAACATATTGCCTTCCACATCAATTTTAAAATCCGATTTTTTTAATCCAGGTGCCGCCACCGTAACTCTGTAATCTTCCTTGTTCTCAGAAATATTTACAGCGGGTACAGTCATTGCCTTTCCCCACAAACCCCCGTTTCCAAGCCATTCATTCCAGGGTTTGAAAAAATCATCAAATAGAGAAGGCATTGTTTCACCTGCTTTGGTTAATGATTTGGTAGACATAAAACCTCCTTATTTTTTACAGTTTAAAATAAATTCGAACTCAAAGATAATCTTCGGAAGAGGGTGCATCCAACGACTTTCGTCAGAGTGATGAATGAGAATAGTCAATTGCTGTCAAAGGAAACCAGTAATAAGAAACCCTATTGACGTAAAGAAAAACTTCTATGTCACCTGCTAGTTACTCAGGCTTTTTTACGGAAAGCTGCAATAAGTATTTTATACCCTTCAAACCACATTACACTTACAAATGCTACTATGGCAGCCTGGCCGAATTGTGCGGTGGTAATGGGCATAAAACCGAATAATTCCCTTACAAATCCAACTTTATGTACCAATAAGAGAAGCATACCTGAGAAGAGGAATATCCACGGAGCCAGGTTATTTTTATAACGAATAGTCTGGAAGATAGTTTCAGAAAAAGAACGATTGGCAAAGGTTAGAAAAAAATTACCCAATATTAAAGTGGTAAAAACAATGGCCCTTGTTACCTCAAGCGTTTCTCCGTTGCTCATCGAGATATAATACAATGTCAACACCCCTAAAGCCAGAAAAATACCCTGAACGATACTTACCAATATTTCACTCCAGGAGAATAACCCTTTGCTTCGATCCCGTGGTGCCACTCTCATACTATCCTTCTCAACTGGTTCCCGCTCAAAAAATATAGAACAGGTTGGACCCATTATCAATTCAAGAAAAATTACATGTACCGGTGTAAATACATTAGGGAACTTCCATCCAAGTAGTACCGGCAAAGAGGCAGTAAGAATAATAGGTATATGAATAGATAATATATACCGGATAGCTTTTTTAAGATTATAAAATATTTTCCGGCCCTGGTAAATAGCCGCGATTATTTTTTCCGGATTATCATCGGTAAGTACCAGATCAGCGGCTTGTCTTGCGATTTCTGTTCCTTTCTTCCCCATAGCAATACCAATATCAGCTGATTTGAGTGCCGGACCATCATTAACACCATCCCCCGTCATGGCTACTATTTCACCGGCACTTTTCAATGCATTAATAACTTTCAATTTTGCATCGGGGAACATCCTGGCAAAAATTGTTGTACGTTCTACCGTTTCTCTCAATTCTTCCTCATTCATTTTCATAACTTGCTCACCTGTTTTGTATTCCGAAAGCGATTGAATGCCTACCTGCTCAGCAATATTTACCGCCGTTTCGGGATAATCGCCAGTAAGTAATTTAACAGCGATTTTCGCCTGGTAAATTTGTTGAAAGAATTTATCCATATTTTTCCGGGGAGGGTCGTATAAACACAACAAGCCTTCGAAATTCCATTGAAAATCTTCCTGCAATTCCGGTAATGGACCGGAACGATGCACCGCACTTGCCACTCCAATTACACGATAACCCTTTGAAGCAAGCTGATTGACATAACCTTTAATTTTTGTTCGAGCCTGATCCCCGATCATACAAACAGCGATAATTTTTTCAGCCGCGCCTTTGGCCGCCACTAATTGCCTATCACCTTGCTGATATACATGCGTCATCATGGGAGGTTGTCCACTTAATTCGTATTCGTGTACCATCTGCCATGGAGAATGGGAACTAATTCCGGATACAGTATTATACGCATTATGAATTGCTTTCTCCATCGCATCAAAAGGATTTTGCTCACTGGCTAGCATGGCATAGAGTAATACTTTATTACCAGTTGTTGTATTTATTTTATCGAGCTCCAGCAAAGAATCTGATTCATATATGTAAATAGTTTTTACCTCCATGTTATTCTCGGTAATGGTTCCTGTCTTATCAAGGCAAATTACACTCACTGCTCCCAGGTTCTCGACAGTTTGTGGTTGTCTGGTAATAATACCAAGTTTTGCAAGATGATAGGCACCCAAAGCCATAAACGAAGAAAAAGCCACTGGTATCTCTTCAGGAATGGCAGACATTGCCAGCGTGAGCCCGATTAAAAGGCTCCTCGTCCAGGAACCGTTATCCATATAGTTTACAAACCAGATCAGTACAAACGCACTCAATCCAAAAAAAGTAATCTGACGTACAAATTTTCTTGTTTGTTGCTGAAGTAATGTTGGGGAAGAATTATAGCCACTTATTGACTTTCCTAATTTACCCAACATCGTAAGATTACCGGTAGCGATAACAAGCGCATAGCACTTGCCGGTATTAATAGTAGTTCCCTGGTAAATGATAGTTTCGGGATTTGTTTTTTGTTTTCTAACAGGCAATGATTCCCCTGTAATGATTGATTCATTCAACGTAAGGTCATTCTCCTGGATAATAGTAGCATCTGCCGGGACCTTATTTCCTTCTTCCAACAGAACGATATCCCCGGGCACCAATTCTTCCCCAGAAATGTATTGCTCCCGACCCTCCCGGATTACGGTAACCTTTGGTTCCGCATATTCTTTCAGTGCTTGTAATGCTTTTGTACTACGGGCTTCCTGGTAAAATGAGATTGAAGAAACAAGCACAATAGCTACCAGCATCATAAACCCCTCATTATACTGGCCGAGTATAAAATATAAGGTACAGCTTACCGCCAATAAAATAAACATGGGATCACGGACTATATCCAATAATATATGTCCGATATTCCGCTGCCCTTCGATACGGAAACTGTTTTTACCATATTGTTGTTGCAAGGAGGAGATATCCTCATCGCTCAGGCCCAGTAAATTTCCGGTATAAGTAATAGGTTGGGTCATTCGTTTGCCGCTCGCCAATATTTATTATTATTGAAGATATTCTAAAATAATAATTATAACCCGCTCTGGCGATCAACAAAAAATAATATTTCATTCATCGGTTAAGTACGGATTTGGTTCAATAGTTACGCGTACTCATCTATCTTCTTTTTAAAATCTTCTCCAACGCGTTCAAATTTCTCATTCGCTTCCCGAAATTTATTTTTCAATACTTCTGCCATTTTCTTTCCGTCCTCACTCATTTTTTTACGGGTTTCCTCTCCTTTGGCCGGAGCAAATAAAATACCAAGCACAGCACCAATCGCCACACCGGCGGTAAGAGCTACTACTACTTTTGTACTATTCTTCATATGTTTTGATTTTAAAATTTACTTATATTCTTGTTAGAGCCTGGTGAATAGAATAGGGAAACTTCAATCTGTATAATTTTAAATACAGTTTACCGCTCACGCTTCACAACGCTGTTATTTTATCAGGCCGATATGCATATAATCTTTTAGTAGCCCTTCCTCCACAAACTCTACATCTCCCCCGTTTTCAATTACTTTTTCAATGATATCATCCACCAGATCCTCAATCACTATGGGAGAATCGGTTATTTCCTTCTCCAAAAGTATTCCATTCCTCGCTTTTACTTTCCAGGTATTACAACTATAATTGAGTTCAACCACCAGCAATCCAGCTTTTTTGCTGTTAACATGTTTTAAGATATCGTGGATACCGGTTACCAGTTTATTCAGTTCTCTTGCTTTATCCAGCTGATGAAGTAAATCTTCCTGTTTTACTTTTTTCCAATCGGATAAAAATGGAGTTGCCGCTATTTTTATTTTTTGTTCATCAGATTCATCTGCGTTTCCAGAGATAAATCCAATTATGCGGTCGGCATGATGTGTGATCTTTTTGAAATGTAAAGATACCCGGTAGGTGCCCATGATAAACAAGGGTAAATTATACGCTTTCAGAATAATGTCTAACCCGTTATCCACCTGTCTAAGAAACTTCTCGAGCATAATTTCTTTACGACGGGTAGGGTCAGCACTCTTTGCCAACCGGCACGGCAACTGTATATGGGGTTCGTTTTCATGCTCCGGTACCACTGATGATATTCGGATGAATTGCCGGCTATCCCCCATATAAATACGACTTCTGCCCGAGCTTATCACCAATAAAAGGAATGAGTGAATATCTTTTTTGTTGGAAACAAGATCGCGGATGTCAAATGTTGAATCAATAATTACTTTCTCCTCTACGGCAAAATCGAAGTAATAGATCTTTTCCATTTTTGAAGACACAAAAATCGCGACGCTCTTTTTAAATGTAGAATAGTCGAGAGAATGGATCAGGATTTGCAACTTATCCAATATAGGTAAAACAATTTCCTCTGTGTATTTTCCCTTTATCTCGTTTTTTATATTTTCAACGATTCGCTCCATTTGATACTCCAGTTCATTATGAACGGACATCTTTGGTTCGAATGGAAAAATAATCGAAATACTGGGCCATTTATCTTTAGGCTCCAGTAAGTCTTTTATTTCCTTTTGAATGGGCAAAACCATATAAAAATCTTATGCTGTAAATGTATCGCATGACCGTCTCCCAATACGCTGATGATGCTCACTGCCCACAATGATTGTCCTCAACAGAGGTGGTTTCTGTTTAAAAAACGGCCAGTGAAAAATCAATCATTGACTTTTCAAACAATGATTTGGAAATGACAAAACAATACGATTCCTGCATTATAAGCTTTCATACATTTCTTCATCCTTCAATTCCTGATACTTTGGTTGCGTTATTACCAGTACTTCGCTATGATAAAGTATATCCGCGCTTATAGAATTTGATATCAAACAATGTTTCTGTGTTTTTTCTAAGGCTGTTTCTGCCATCATGCGTAAGGACTCGTCCTTAATATAAATCTTTGGATAAACATTAACCGTGGTGAACCTGTAGCTTCCTTCAACCAGTTCCACCTGGCCAATTGATTCACATTCAAATCCGGAAATCTCAAACCCTGCCTTTTTTGAAAACACCAGGTAGGTTGACATAAAACATCCGCTAACAGAACTGAGAAATAAATGCTCGGGACTCCATTCCGCGCCTTCACCTCCAAATGCAGGTGGCGTAGCTAGATGGATAGATCCCTTTACATCAGTAGCAGTAAGAATGCCCCGCTGTTTCGATAACCAGTTAAGTTGTACTTGAAAAAATAGTTGTTTGTCTTTTTTGTGGGTTAAATACCGGATATCTGTCATAAAAAATAATTTTAGTGTTACTAAGGGTCAGAAAAAATTAAATAAGCATGCGGAATCAGCCCGCAAATAAAGCAGCGCTTGTATTGTATTCATATCGACCGGACTTTTCAGTTAAACGTATGCGAAATACAACTCCTTCAATATTCTCCAAATCATTGGATGGAAATGGCCATTGTGGAGAAAGATGCGTGGTTTCGCTACTGATTAAAGGAAGTATTCGCCCGATAAGATTTTTTAGTGCTTTATTTCTATCAGGGCTTTCCTTTAACTCTTCGAAGACACCCCACGTAATTACACTTTTCCAGTTTGCCATATCAAGCATATCATCTACTTCGAAGCATAGATTTGGATTTTTTCGCATCAGGTCTAGTTTCATTCCTTCCTGAGTATGGCCATAAATATATTCGCCGTCATATGCAAAGCTGATCGGAACTACATAAGTAAGTCCATCAGCATGACAGCCTAATCTTCCAATCACTTGCTTATAGAGCAACTCTTCAATCTGTATATTTCCAAGTTTTCCAAACATGACCAATATCTTTTTTTGAGAAAGTATTAATACCACAAAACTAAATTGCTCCTCTGAAACAACCCATGAGAATGCTTATACACCGTACTGACAATAATCAGTACGGTGTATATACTTTTATATTTCTATACAATAGAGGATCCTGCTTTAATGATGGGCGAGGAACACCGGCAATTTATGTTCCTTGATTACATCGGACACAAAACTCTTTTTAAACAGTTGTGAAAAAAACGATCTTCCGAAAGAACCACTTACCAACATAGTAGCTTTTCGTTCGTTGAACCAGGTAGAAAAATATTTGCGGGGTTCTACATCTAGTTTCTGGATGCTTAGGTCGGAGAAATGACGGGAAGCCAACTCTTCAATATTCTGTTCATCGGGAAGATTCTCTTCTTCGTCCTGCACTGCTACTAATTGTGTTGGATTATCACATAGACCAGGAAAGAGATAAGAAAATTGTTTGATGGCAAATACCGAAGAGGCACTTCCGTCGTAAGCCAGAATAGTGTTTTGAGGAAAATCAAATTTTTCGGGAACTATCAATACCGGGCATTCCGCAACCTCGAGGGCATCCTTGAAATATTCGTTGGGTTCGTTGGTTCCGATATTACTGTAAAAAGATTCGCTGCCCAGGATCAGGATGTCGGCAAAACGACTTTCTCTTTTAAGCTCGGGTATTGCGAAATCATAAAAATCCTTATGCACCCGATACTCAATTTTGTTTTTTCGACACAAACTTTCGAAATGTTCAATATTCTGTTTCACTTTTTCAGTCTCCTCATCTTCCACGAGGGGAATGAAAAAGCCCCCTACTGAGCTATTCGCGTAGCTCCATAAATTAGCGAAATCTACCTGGGGAATGAAAATACCGGTAATTAAAACCCGCTGAATTTCATTCAGACGTCGGGCGAATTCAAAAGCCCCTTCTGAGAAATGGGCTCCGTCAAAAGCAAGGAGTATTTTTTTCATAAATAGCTTTTATACCTAAAGCTATTCCTAATAAAAACAGATAAAAATGATGCACGGCAACATAGTAACTGATTATAATCAATAGGGGAAAAAAGTATCAGGTTGTTTACATCATCATTTTAAACAGCAGTTCCTTCATTAGCGACGCATCGCTGCTACCGGCATTATTAACACCTACACTGCGAAGGTTATATTCATGCAATAACAGCAGGGCCGCTTCTACTCCCTCGTATCCATAATTTTTCGCGGTGGCCATATAGTCTTTTACAAAGAAAGGATTTACGCCAATATTAACGGCTACTGATTTATCGTCTTTAGCGGTCTGACCAAACACCATATATGTTTTGCTGAACAAATTAAATAAGGTAGGTAATATCAATTGTATAGGTGCGGCTTTGGGATTGGCTTCAAAATACTGAACGATCCGTATAGCTTTAGGGAGATCTTTTTTTACAACAGCCGCCTGCAATTCAAAAGGATTGTATTCCTTACTGACTCCTACATATTTTTCAATATCATCTTCAGTAATATTTTTACGTGTACCAAGGTTTACCAGTATCTTCTCTACTTCATTATCGATACGATTCAGGTCATTCCCAATATGGTCCACTAATAATAACAAGGCCTTTTGTGATATTTCATAACCTTTAGAAATTACGAGGTCATGTGTCCAGTCGGGCAACTGGTTATCATACATTTTTTTGGTAGTAAGAACTTCCGCGTTTTTCTTAAGCAATTTTGAAAGACTGGTTCGCCCATCTACTTTCTTTTCTTTGTAGGAAACAACAAGAATAGTGGAGCTCAATGGGTTTTCGATATAGGGCTCGAGTTTGTCGATATCCCTCATTTGTTGCGCTTCTTTTAATAATACCACTTGTCGCTCCGAAAACATAGGATAACGCCTGCAGGCATTAATAATATCGGCCCAATTGGCATCTTTTCCATAAAATACGGTGAGATTAAACCCCGCTTCCGATTCAGAAAGAATTTTATGCTCGGCATAATTAACCACCTGGTCAATATAGTAGTCTTCCTCCCCTTCCAGCCAATAAACCGGCTTAAACTGCTTTTTTTTCCACCCAGAGATGATTTTTTCGGCCGCCATCCTATAAATAAATGTTTAGAATTGGGCAATATTAAGCCAAAAAAGAGTGTTTTATAAGGCAATTTATACACAGGTGTAACCCAGTACAGGTAAGGGTTTAAGGGGGTTACGCCCGTGTTGGAAACCGGTATTTGGCTAATTCTGGCATGGTTTTGGAAAATCTAGGTCGAAATAAACTTGTATCGGGTTTTACCCATTAAAAAATCACAGTAATTAAATAAATCAATTATGAGTACTACCAACTATCCATCCGCTACGCCACAGAGTCAACCACCCAGAAAAGATTCTAAGAATCTGATCATTGCTTTGCTGGCGGTGGGAATCCTCGGCACATGGGGATATTTCCTTTATGACAAAAACAAATCTGACAAGAACCTGGCGCAGGTTCAAAAAGAGTATATCACTGTAGATTCTGCCAAGAATGAATTGGACAAGAGCTATAGTGCTGCACTTGGTCGTCTGGATTCCCTGACCGGTTATAACAATGAACTGGAAGGAAAATTAACAGAGCGCAACAGCGAGATCAAAAAACTTCGCGGTCGTATCGACGGTTTGATTAAAAAACAAAACCTGACTGCCGCAGAGAAAAAAGAAGCTGAGAAATTGATCGCTGAGCTGAACGAAAAGATCACCGGTATGGAGCAGGAAATTGAGCGTTTGAAAACAGAAAACACACAATTGAATACTGATCTTAACACAGAAAAAACTAAGACCACTCAATTGACTACTGATCTGCAGACTACCACTACTGCTAAGCAGGAACTGGAGCAGAAAGTAGACGTTGCTTCAACACTTAATGCTTCCAATATCGCGGTAACTCCGGTTAACGAAAAGAAAGGTGGCAAAGAAAAAGTAACAGCTACTGCAAAAAGAGTTGACAAACTGGTTATCTCCTTTGATGTTGACAACCGTATTGTTCAATCAGGTAGCACAGATGTATATGTATGCATCACTAGTCCCGATGGCAAACCAGTATCTGTAGAAGCACTTGGATCAGGCAGCTTCACTACACGTGAAGATGGTGAAAAAGTGTTTACCGCTAAAGTTCCCGTTGATTTTGAGCAAGGCAAGAAAAAGCATGTTGAATTTGCCTGGAAGCAAAATAGCGAGTTCCAAAAAGGTAACTACAAGATCGAAGTTTATCACAATGGTTTCAAAATCGGTGAAGCCGTTCGCGAATTGAAAAAAGGTGGATTATTCAGCTAATCGTCTTATTCTAATATCTTACGAGAAAGTCCCGGGTAA
>Ga0157380_10002207_pt1 | contig 13095 bp, 7 predicted proteins | sample S35metaG_FD_119757 | JGI IMG/M metagenome (GOLD analysis project Ga0157380, IMG submission 119757) | Switchgrass rhizosphere microbial communities from Kellogg Biological Station, Michigan, USA - S3-5 metaG | ecosystem: Host-associated > Plants > Roots > Rhizosphere > Soil | place: USA: Michigan...
CTGAAGGAACTCGGCTGCGAAGTCTTCTTCGAACGAGTTTCACTTCGTCCCGGCAAGCCCATCGTCTTTGCGCGCCTTAAGGATGGCACACTTGTATTTGGTCTTCCCGGCAATCCCGTGTCGGTTTCTGTTACTTTCAATCTGTTTGCACGCACGGCGCTGCTGAAGATGCAGGGCGCGAATAACCCAACCCTGAGCGAAGAGCGAGCAGTACTTACGAAAAACGTGAAGGGTTCTTCCGATCGTGAGAGTTATTTGCCGGCTAGTCTAAGAACTGATGAAAAGGGCCAACTGCTTGCGGAAGCTTTGAAGTGGGGTGGTTCTTCGGACTTTGTTGCTTTCACGCTCGCTACTGCGTTGCTGATTGTTCCCCAGGGGGACGGCGAACTTGAGGCAGGGACTATTGTGAGAGTTGTTCGCCTTCCTTCGTGACTTCAGGTTCTGCGATTCGCTCCGCCCTGGTGGCGACGTCGATACCAATAAACCGTAAACCGGCCTCCATGCCGCGGAAGAATCCGATCTTGTTAAGGAGCGGGTTGAGCCAACCGTTGGTGATGCAGTAATGCATATTGAATGGTTTGGTGTGATGAACCTGATGATGCGTGGGCGCCAGCACGAGACGCGTGCGCTGTAGCAAGCGCACCATTCGCGAAGGTCGTTCCTCATGTGCCCACTTATGAAACTGGTTCGTTAGTACAGTTGCGAGGCTCATCAGAGCCACGCAAAGAATTAGAAAAGCCAGCCAGCTCGAATCATCCCAGGTCCACAATAAGTAAATACAAAAAGCGAGCACTGGAACCGCGATGATGCAAACGTTGCCCACTGTCGTTACCAAGTCGTGCGTGCAGATGTCTCGGGGATAAAGGTGATGAAGGCGGAACGGCTTTACAAGGCTTTGACCGATGATTGGCGTTTCTTCTGAGAAATATGTGTCGGCAGTCCAATGAACCAGGCCGGAAACCAGATCTCCAAGCACCAGGCTAAGCGGAATCGCCAGGAGCGCTAACCAAAGTAATTCGAGTTCGTGAAGCTGGCTCAAAGAAAAATAGAGACTCAATAGCAGCAGAACGGGGAACAGATAAGTAGTCGAGTGTTCGAGAAACGCATGGAACGGTGTTGAGTGTTCTTCGACGCCGCTGTAACCCGCCGCTAACAATGCCGCCTTGTCGACGGCGCGATCCGAAACGCTCGCCAATGACTCGGCGGCGCTTTGCGAAGATCCCAGCAGAATATTCTGCTTGGAGTTCAATGCGAGCGAACCTGTATTTCTCATGAAGGTAGACATGAGTACTTCAATCCCAACCTTGTTCTAGTTATTTACGAGGACAGTCTTACGACTGGATGTTCCGAGGCAGATTATTCTGATATGCTGCCGAAAACGCAAGTGAAATAAGATTTTCCGAAACTGATTGCCGCTAGTATTGATGGTATTCACCTCGGGATTGAATCCCGACAGTGCAACACAAGGTGGTCGCCTGTCCCCCGGGGGACAAACTTAGTAGCCGAGGGCAATGCCCACGGGATAGAAACACAACGCGATTCCGGCGCTGAAAGGTCGTACTTGAACAATGTGTGACCCTTACAGGTCACGATGATTTTATGGTGCGACCGTGGGCGTTGCCCACGGCTATTAGCTCTCACGCTTCAGCGTGAGCATGCCAACTATCTCACGTATGAACAAACTATCCCACGTCGACCCTACCGGAAGGGTGAAGATGGTAGACACCAGTGACAAGTTGACCACAACTCGCCGCGCGATCGCCTCGGCACGTGTTCTCATGTCATCAGAAACTGTGACGGCCCTGCGCGAACATCGCTCACCGAAGGGCGACCCCCTCGAAGCGGCACGGCTGGCCGGCATTATGGCTGCTAAGAAAACTGCAGAACTAATCCCACTTTGCCATCCATTGCCATTGACCCATATCGACGTGAGCGCCGAGCTCAACGACAAGGGTGTCTATCTGGAGGCTGACGTATCAACAAACGCTCAAACGGGCGTTGAGATGGAGGCACTGACAGCCGTAACGGTGGCCGCTTTGACAATCTATGACATGTGCAAAGCGTTAGAAAAAAGCATTCGGATTACAGACATCCAGCTCGAGAGAAAGAGCGGTGGGAAATCCGGCGACTACGTGAGATCCAAGTAGAAACGTTAGAGAAATCCGAAGGCCGGAACATCCGCCCGGGGTTTAGCGTTTACCAGGGCGAACGACGACTGGCAAAGCGGCATTGTTTTCGCCAAAGGAGCCAGAAGTCAAAATACTTTGGAGATTAGAGAATGAAAGTAAGACTCTCCAGTGATGCGCGGCCCCAGGCAACGACTCTGCTAATTGCAGCGGTGATTTCCATCATTCTGTGGTTCATACCATTCGCTGAAATCCTGACGTACCCGTTTCGCCTTTTTGTGACATTCATTCATGAGGGTGGGCACGCGATCGCAGCGCTTCTTACTGGAAATTCGGTTGGCAGCTTGAGCGTTGCGCTAAATGCGAGCGGTGAAACCTACACGACGAAGGGCGGGTTGTTTTCGCAGGTTTTGGTCTCGAGTGCCGGCTACCTCGGCTCGATGGCTTACGGATCGCTACTACTCGTACTAATTCGAAAGGCGGTCGCGGCACGTGTTGTCTTGATCGGATCGGCTGCGATCGTGTTTGCTCTCACAATTATCTACGGCCTGCTGTCGCCGATTTTCTCGTGGGGCGCACTGTCCGGTATTCCATTCACGGTCTTCGCGGGAACATTTTTAACGGTCGGCCTGGTTGCGGTGGCGAGATATGCGAAACCACGAGTCGCGACTTTCTTTGTAAGCTTCCTTGCTGTTCAGTGTGTCCTGAATGCCCTTCTTGATCTGAAAACTGTCTTCTTCCTTTCATCACCTTTCGCTCCGAGCGCGCCCACCGACGCTGTGAACATGGCAGCCGCGACGGGCATTCCCGCTGTCGTTTGGGCTTCCCTCTGGATCATTACAGCGCTCGGAATACTGGCTCTCGCAATGCGCATTTACGTTGTCACCCGCCAGTCAGCATTGAATTCTGATTTTTCCTTCCCAGAACTTTCGGATCCATATTCAACCTCAAATCCGATTCTCATGGGCTCAGTTGATGCTGAGAGAAATTCGACTGCATTTAACGCACACTGAGGAGCTTCACGTAATCAACAGAACGCGGGCGCAGGAATAAATCTTGCGCCCGCATTTTCTTGCGCTTAGTGCTGACTCTCTTGGCAACTGAGCAGGGCAGACGCCCCCTCCTAACCTGCAAATTTATCGAGTTGAGTTTTGATCTGTTTGATCCGCGGAAATCTTACTGAGTGTTGTTCGCGACTCACTTCTCACGCTTCAGTTTGCCGGTCTTGATCTCCGACTTGGTCACGCTGGGAGAAGTCGGTCCAGGCAAACTCTCGACGTTGAGAAAAATCCGGAACGTCCCGCCCTGTTCGACCCCGAGAAGAAAGTGAACATTGACTGACGCGCCTGGCGCGAGAGGCGACGCAAGGGTAATCGCATTGTCAGAGACGCTCGCATTCAGTCCGCCACCAATCGGCTGGGCGGGTGGCGTTTCAAGGGTCAATCCACGAATGAAAACTGTGCCGCCACCGGACAGTGTCGCTGCAGGAATATCCGCAGATGTGATGAGGCGAAGATCCGCCGTGCCTGCGGGGGCGGCGCCCGCCGTCATATCAACAGCGCGAAATCGTAAACGGGTAATAGGCAGGCCGGTGTTATTGCGAAAGCGACGACGCACCGACAGTGTTCCGTTAGTACCATTCGCAACGGGTGTTAAATCGCGAGCTCGTGCGCAGGCCGTTGTAGGGGCACCCGTCCCGGCACAGCCGGGATCGATGAACGACGCTTTCACCGAAGCGTTGCGCTGCACGGGACTAGCAAGATTCTCCGGTCCAGGAGCTCCGAGTTTTGCGCCGCCGCCCTGATCGACTGCGACGAGAGTGAAGTCTGCACTGTTGTCGTCCGTGTCCTGAGGCGGACCTGATGCCAGTTTGCGAGCGAAGCTGAACTGCTGAGTGGTGCCGACGCCGGTTGCAGGGCTCAAGCCAACACCCTCCCGAAAGTTTGCGTCGACCACACCACTGAAACCAACTGCATCGAGGCGATTGGCAAGCGTGTAGTTAGCCTGGTTTGCGCTCTGAAAGAGCGCGAGCCCGAGATCGGAAGGGATATCGCCGGCGAAGTTGCCATCTCCAAGACTCACATTTGGTCCGCCATAGTCTGCCAGACTGTAGCCGGCCGGTGAGTTGTTGGTAATTAGGTAATGACCGCGCATCGGAATCGTCGTTCCATTCGGAATCACGAACCGTGTCACTCCGTCTGATGAAACGAGCGCCCAACCAGGTGAACCATCCGTGGTGCTGACGGTGAGGGGCGCGATGTCGTTGTTATAGAGCTCAATAAACTCATCCGCGCCGCCTTGTGGGCCCGAGAGCCGGAATTCGCTGATTAACAAAGGTGAGGCGACCGTCAACACCAACTGGCGGAGTGACGCCGAATCCGAGCCACCAAAAATGTATTCAAAGTCCTGCCCCCGCAGCGAAGTCAACGCGCCACCAAAGGCAAACTGTCCTCGCGTACCGTTGAGATTGGAGATCGCACTCCCGTTCAACGCAACAGCCACCACAAAGTTATCCGAAGGATCGAATACCTGCGCCGAACCGTATGAAGTGCCGGTTCCCAGGTCGAAGTGAATGTCGGTTCGCGTGTCGTTGCTCGCCATTAGCTCAGCGATCGGCGTTGACACATCAAACACGGTGAATTCTTCAAACGGATCAACGCTCTGATAACCGAGCGACGGATTTAGAAGCCGGAGCGTCGCGCTCTTGATCGTTCCGCGCACACTCGACAAGTCAAACACGACAAAGTTCCGAAGTTCTCCGGCACTGCTGACTTTCCCGGCGATGTAATTGTCATTGGCGGCATCGTGCAGGCCGCTTGGTCGATACCAACCGGAGTCGATTGCATTCAACGTTACGAGCGTATCAGCGCGCGACGTGCCGCCCGAAAGAACGAAGCAGACCAACAATGCGGACACGAAAAAAATAGTGCGAGGCGTAACCATCAACTGCTCCTGACGATGAACTTGGTTGAGATGCGCTCTGGGGGGTTGGCGCAAAGGATATCAGATGTGGGCCGGGAGTGACGGGACGCGTATCGGGTGGCGGGTATCAGGTGGCGGGTGGCAGATTACCTGTGACCCGTCACCCGATACCCGTCACCTGTTAGTTACGGAAGTGCCTCAACGTTGATGAAGAAGCGATACGAACCGCCCTGCACCACGCCAAGTTTGAACTGCACGTCGATGGTGCACTGACCGGTTACGCAAATGCCGCCAACGAGTGGAGCCAGCCCGACGTCAGGAAGCGTTACCTGCATCGCGGAGTTCAACCCGCCGCCGAGCGCTTGCGCCGGTGGCAGTTCAACCGTACTGCCTTTGATGTTCAACGCGGAAATGATCACGTCGCCGGAATTGAGCGCTCGTAGATCTGCCTGACTTGGACCCGCACCAGAACTATTAAGCGTGGTGATGTCCATGATGCGGAAACGCAGGCGGGTTAACGTCTGACCGGTGTTGTTTGTGAAGCGACGACGGATGATGAGCGTTCCGAGGTTCTTGTTGACGCCCGTCTCATTTACGTCGCGTACGCGGTTCGGTGGCAAATTCGACGAGATCGTCGGATCGACGTACGACGCACGGATCGTAGCGTTACGCTGAATCGGGCTGTTCGCATTCTCCGGCGCCGGCGCGCCCAGTGTGGCGACTGTTGCACCGACACCACCAGTTGGTGAAACCAACGTGAAGTCAGCTGAGTTGTTGTTTGAATCGACGTAGAGTCCAGACCCGCCGATGATGCGAATAAATGCGTAGTCGCCATCGTTGGTCGAAATTGGAGCCAAGCCTGTTCCTTCGCGATCGGTTGCAGGCGCGCCAGTGAAGCCCACTGCATCGAGGCGGTTCCCGAGCGCGAAATTTGCCCGAGTGGAAGTTGAATACAAAGCAAGTCCGGTGTTGTCAGAGACGTCTGCCTGCCCGGCTGCCGGCGTGTAGAACAAGTCGCCCGTCGCGCGCGCGTTCAGACTGTAACTCTGCGCAGCTAAGAGATAGTGGCCGCGCGCCGGAATTACGGCTCCCACAGGAATGGTAGCGATCGTCAGGCGCGACGTGCCATCGGATTGTGAGGCATCCAGTGCCCAACCGTCCGAGCCGTCTGAAGTGCTGACGGTGATTGCCGAATCCGTGTTGTTATACAACTCCACGTATTCGTCAGCTGCTCCTGAAGCTCCTCGCAGGCGGAACTCCGAAATGATCACTTGACCCGGCGTGGCAACTAACGGCTGAGGCGCCGGTGGCGGCGGTGCACCTGTAACGAAGTTCTGTCCGGTCTTAGTGGCAGGAATGTCCGGGTAGTTTCGCAACGCTGGAGTGAAGGCGACGGTAGCCGTAGCGACAGGTCGTACGGTGTAGTTACCTCCAACATTCAAACCAGCAAACGAATAATTACCACCGCCGTCAGTGACGGTTGAGAGTGGCGCCGGAGCAGAACCGGTCAATTGCATTGTCACTCCAGAGCTATTTGCGCCAGTGATTTGCCCGCTAATCGTTACGGATGGGGACAGGGCAATTTCCCAGATACCGCGGCCGTGTGTCGCGACGCGCAGCAGGCGATTGGCATTCTGAATTGCCATGTCGAAGATGGCGATCTTCGGCATACCCACGTTGTAGGGAGCCCAATTCAAGCCTCCATCAGTTGAGCGATACACGCCAATGTCTGTGCCCGCAAAAACAACCATCGAGTTGTTTGGATCGATGGCCATGCTGTTTACAGCGGCATCAGGAAGGCCGTTACCTACTGCCGTCCACGTCGGCGCGGCAACGTTCATATTTGTAGACTTGAAGATGTGGTTGATGGTCGGAATTCCAGACAGTCCAAACTGTCCGCCGTAGGCGATGAACGCGGTGTTCTTGTCGTTGGGATCGAAGATCACTTTCCCAACAGTACGAGTTCCGCTCATTGTGGCCGGTGTTGTTTCCACAAGGGCGACGGCGGCTGTATTTGTGAACCAAACCCGGCCATTGGTCAGACCGACGATACGGAAGTTGTCATCCTGCGGCGCGATAGCCATCGTTGTGACAGCTGCGCCGGACACGATTGGCTGCTGACTCGCCAAGACGAATGTCGCGGCCTGATTGATCGAACGATAGAGAGCGTCCGCACCCCAATAAACCGGCTGACCTGTCGCACCAGCGACACCGATCGGACCGAGTTCAAACGGAGCATAGAAGAGAACGGCTGTGGTGGTTGTGCAATTGAACCCGTTGGGCGTTACGCCACCAAAACCGCAGCCGAAAAATGGCCAGTTTCCTTTTCGGGCGTCGGAGCGCAAGGTTACGCGAGCGATGGCCTGGGCGTTCGTCTGGTTGAAATAGGTGTGATACATGACAACGTTGTCAGTATCGGTTGCTGTCTGATCGATTCGAGCGTAACCGCCGTCGCCGAAGTCAGCATTTTTCCAACCGTCATACGGCAGTTGTGAAAACGGCGTGGGTTGCAACAACTCAGTGCCGTTATCCTGCGTGCCGCCCAACAGGAAGTACCGCTCGGTGGGATGCGAAGAGATCGACTGGAACTGCGTCGCCACGAACGTACGATTGTTCAGGCTAGTCCAAGTCAAACCGTTGTCGTCTGAACGAAAGATGCCGCCATCGTTACCAGCGTAAACGACGTTGGGATTGGATGGGGCATAAGCGAGAGCGTGGCTATCGGCATGCAGGCCAATGCTCGCTTCGGGGAACGTTGCGCCGCCGTCGGTTGAACGACCGTTGCTGCGCGTACAAGCACCGGGAACATTTCCACCGATCATCACTTTGTTCGGGTCGCTCGGATCTGAAGCAACGGCGATGTCATAGAAGCATTGCCCATCGCAGAAACCGCTGCCGCCGGCAAGTCGCGCACTCCAGGTCACGCCGCCATCAATTGATTTGCGCACTGACCCCTGACCTGCTCCTGTGCAGCCGGCGGTTGCACCAGTCTCGCCCGCCGCGAGATACATCGTGGTCACTCCGCCAACTCTAGTAACTGAAAACTCCCCGCGGATGGCACTGGTGACGGGAATGTGGGTTTGGGTAAAGGTACCCGTTGTCAACGCGTTTGTAGATCGGAAGACACCGCCGTCGCCGGCGACTGAGTTGCCGTTGACGAAGGCAACGATTGTGTTTCCAGTGGGGTCGACCGGATCCAGAGCCAGATCCATGATGCTGCGGTTACCGGTGCTGGGAACATCGAAACCGCCGGGCTGTGCTGTCACGATTAATTTGGCGATCGTCATGCCCACTATGGGGCCGGTAGCGTTGTTGATGCGAAAGAGACCGCGAAGTCCGAGGGGCGGGACTGTGCCACCCTGCGGCGCCTGGTTCGGATTACCAACAATCGCCGAAGCGGTGGCCACGAAGATAACTGATGGATCGTTTGGAGCGACCAGAATTTCGCTGATCGAACGACCAGTAAAGGCATTGTAGGTAACAGTCGTGGTAACACCGGTCGTGATTTGCGGATTGATGGGACCCGTCAAGGTCGCTGTCGTCGACGCGTTGTCGATGCGATAGACACCGACGCCGGCGTAGCAACCGCTGCCGCACTGTCCGTTCTCACCTGTGCCCACGTAAACGATTTCCGGATTCGAAGGAGCGATGGCAATCGCGCCGATGACTTGTGAGTCAGCAGTATCGAACAACTGCGTCCAAGTCTGGCCGCCATTCGTTGAGCGATAAAGACCACCCTGCGCCGTGCCAACGTAGACGATGTCAGCATTAGTGGGATGTACTGCGATAGCAATCGTGCGTCCACTTACGGGCGTTTCAGTGCTGTTTGTTTGCCCGTTCGCCAGAGGAAAGGGTCCGATGTTCGTCCAGCCTGTACTCAGCACGCGGGGAGAAATTCTACCGGCCGCTACGTCATCCTGGATCTTCTCTTCCTGCGCCTTCATCTGCTTCAGGCTTTCCTGACGAATGTTTGGGTCGTAAGGCTTGCCGGGATCCATGCCTAGTTTGTAGTTGACCCACTCCTGACGACGTCGCAGATATTCGGCGCTGTTAACGATACCCTTTGCAAAGGGTGGACGGTCTGGGTCGTTCTCATTGGCCTCGTCAGCGTCCTCTTCAATGTCAGGCGTCGGCTTAACCTTCGGCTTTACGATTTCTTTACTCTGACTGTCGCCCGCTGAGCTTGGGGGCGTCGGCGACCGCGTGCTCTTTTGTTGCCCTCCCTTCCCTGCCGCGTGAGATGGAAAATTAGCGACGATTACCGCGAGAGCCGTGACGAAACCGGCCAGCAATAGCAACCTTGTATAACCCTTCATCTTTTTCTCCTTGGAAAGCCCATTTACGAGGGCGGGTAGTAGCAACGTTGAAAACGATTCCTTGAGTTCCGCTTCAGGTCCAGACAATCGGACCCTCTTTCAGATGATGGACGTTGAAAAAGCAAGAGGCTTCGGTAGGCCTGTAAAACCAAGTAGCCCTCGAAGCTGATGGATAGCGAGGCGAAATTTCATCCGGGAGGGAACTCTACTCACTAATTCAATGTCAGGACTTGATCAACTTTAGAAAAAAGAGCATCGAGCCGAAAGCTCACTGAAACACGTCCGATGTTGGTGGCCAGGACAATGTTGATGTGGGGCGATATTAAACCCTTCGCGTCCTTTGGTTGTCAACAACAAAGCTTACGCCGTTACACGCGCACAACCTTGCACGTTCGAATCGAAATGTTCGAAGCCGCAAATACTATTATGGATGAGAATCAGAATTTGTATCGGTAGCGAAGCGTTAAGCCACGGCCCGCCCCATCAATGCCCCAACTGATACCGCGATAGGATTTGTCCGCTATGTTTTCAAAGTCAACAGAGACTTCGGAGTGGTCGCCGAACTTGATTGCGCCACGAACACCAACTAATCCATAGCCAGCCACAGCGGTGTAAAGCGGGACGAGTGTGTCGTTATTCGCAACGAGCACTCCGTTGATAGTCGCTCCGATTGGCAAGATCCGGTTCTGGACCTGCGCAAGGGTTTCTCCAGTCGGAATTAGAAAACCGCCCGCAGTCGTGCAGCCTCCGGCACCCGGAGTAGTTAAGCCACGAACACACGCGCCCCGCCGAAAGAAGTTTTGAATATTAGTGCGGGAACGTGCGGCGCCGGTGCGCCGATCACCAAGATCAAGCGTCGACAAACGATTTTGGCGGCCAGCGAGTACTGAGTAGGCTTCGACGTAGAACCTTGAACGAGGTTGATAACGCAGGCTTACGAAACCTGTTGCGGGTGGTATGCCGCCTTCGATGTTCGGCGGAAGGCCATTGAGCAAACTATACGCGCGGATATAGGTAAAGTTGCCGTTTGCGGTGAACTGTTTGTTAAGCCGAGCCTGAAAGTCGGCCTCGACACCATTGAAGCGGGCATCATTGAAATTTACGCGGACGAGGACTGGAGTTGTAGGTGCCAGACCGACCGATACCCAACCGCGTACCGGATCCTGAAAAGTGATCATCTCCGTTCCGAGGAATGTGCCAACGGCGCCCTGTGGCAGGATCAATGCCTGATCGAAGTAGACGTCTTTGAGTTTGTTGGTAAAGCCGGTCACGCTCGCTGTGAGACGCGAACTGGTGTAGCGCAGGGTTAGGTCGAAGCTGTCGCTGATCTCGGGACGCAATCGGGCCACTGGAATTCCAGTTGAAACAGCATCACCTCCGGCCGTTGTGCCAATGAAACCGCCACGGCTAGCCGCAGTTTGTGAATCGACTTCAAAACCAGTGCCTACCAGGCCGAGAATTCCTAGATCAGTTGTATTGGGTGCGCGAAATCCGCGCGTGTACTTCCCGGAAATATCGAAACCTCTTCCGACATGGAACACAGCGCCAATGCGACCGGAGAAGGCTCCGAACCGCGCGCTATCATTCGGAAAGAGCGGACGCCCATTAGTCCCAATCGGCGCGTTTGCCGCACGCGACACATACGATGCAGCGCTGTAGCGCAGGGCACCGCTCACTCGCAACCGATCAGGAATTGCAGTGAACACATCCTGGGCAAAGAAACCGTAGGAGGTGTAGCGAGCGCCATCAGGAATGCGCGGACGCGATGGAGCTGCGATGTGACTGACGGGATCGATGGTGAAAGCCGGTGCGCTAATACGATCGTGATAAATGTCAGCACCAAACAGCAGAGTGTTGCGTTCGTCCAACTGTTTATCGACGTAGAAATTGAACCCGAGGACATTTGTACGCTCGCGTTGATTCGTGATCGCGCCGACAGGATTTCCCTGCCCACCCTGGTTCACGCGCTCTTCGCGCTGCCCGTTGAAAGAGAATGTGAATGCAGCGTTATCAAAGAAGCCGAGGTTCTGTTTGAAAAGACGGGCGTAAAACATGTCCGTCATGAGGTTGCGCAGATCCGCTATCAGGTTTCCATCGCCACCTAAAAGTTGATCGTAACGTCGGCCGGCGTCTTGTTGATTGCGTGCATAGCTAAAGGTCAACTGCGAAGTCGGGCTGAGGGTTAGGTTGGTGCGTATGAGGCCTCCGTATTGAGTAAATGCTGTATCGGGCAGGCGTTCGCCAAAGAAATCCGACCGCACACCAAGAAATCGCAGAGTAGCCGCGTGTGAGTCCAGTCCGTCAGCGGGACGCAATCGATTAATGCGGCGCGCGTTGACGTTCGCAACCAGGCCGTAATTCCGAGTTCCATACGTGAAGAGAGTATTGCCACCGAATCCGTTGGTTGCCGAGGAATAGAAAACGTTGGTGTTGCCGTGGAACTCTGGTTCCAAACCTCCGTACTGCGGGGAATGCGTATTGAAGTTGATGACACCGCCCAGCACATCCGATCCGTATTGCGAACTGGCGGGGCCGCGTATGATCTCAACCGACTCGAGAGCGGAAGGCTCAATCAAACTAAAAAATGTTCCGACACCGCCGCGCTGAGCACTTGTCGTGTAGCGAACGCCGTCAACATAGACAGCCACATTGCGACCGGTTAGTCCGCGAACAAACACGGCGCTTAACGAAGGACTGGTGCGCTGCAGACTCACGCCGGGTTCTTCGTCAACAACCTGCGCGACTACTTCCGGCGCGCGATCAATGATTTCCTTTTCCGTGATGACGTTAACCTGCTGATCAATGGTTCGGGCATCAACGACCATCCCAGCTTCTGCCGAGACCGTGACTTCTGCATTGAGGGAGTGCACGTGCAAAGTCAGATTCATATCCTTGCTTGCCCCCGACGCTACCTCCACAGCGGCGCGCTGATCGTTGAATCCCGAATGCGAAATCTTGATCTCATAGTTACCGGGAGCAACATTCGCCAACGTAAACTTGCCTTCGGCATCGGTCGTGGTTGAGCTCACAATCGCTCTCTGCTGGTGCAATAGAAATATGCCGGCACCGATGACAAAAGCCCCGTCCTGGTCCTTCACCACACCGACGATGGTGCCGGGAGCGTCTTGTGCGGACAGCGGTGTTGAACTTGCCAGGCACGAGAAAAGGCATATCAGCGCTATGAGTCCGACGCGTAGGGTTGTTCTAGATATCAAAGAGCTCCTGTTCATTGTGGTTCTGAATGTTGCGTAGTCGCCTACTCCAGGGACAACCGGGATAGTCTCTGCAAATTTTCGATCTGGATTGTTTTCTGCTATGAAACGCCAGCCAGCTGGCATTGGATTGTGGCGACGCGACCGGCAGACCGCGCCGCCACTTTCACCCGCAACCCAGACGCCTTGAATTGCTTGCGGGTCTCTTAGAAACCTAAGAGATAAGTTGTCGCAGCGTACACTCCGCCCTGAAGTACTACTAGACTTCGTAGATGGATAAACTGGATTGCGGAGGCTTAGCTCAGGAGATGAACCGAATGTTCGATAAGGGAGTGTACGGAAGCAAGAACATGAGGCTCATTGGCGGCGATTGCTGCTATAAGCGTGGTTAGAGCGACCGGTACCCAGAGAGGGATCCGGGAAACCAGGGTTAAGCTTTGGCGGCTTTGCTGATCCTCGGCCAGGTGAACCAGTCGTCCAACTCGAGACTTGACGCCGCCGACCTCGTCGACATCAACA
>Ga0157380_10002210_pt1 | contig 13086 bp, 9 predicted proteins | sample S35metaG_FD_119757 | JGI IMG/M metagenome (GOLD analysis project Ga0157380, IMG submission 119757) | Switchgrass rhizosphere microbial communities from Kellogg Biological Station, Michigan, USA - S3-5 metaG | ecosystem: Host-associated > Plants > Roots > Rhizosphere > Soil | place: USA: Michigan...
CGAATGACGCAAGCGCTTTGATGTTCTGCCAGTTTCGCAGCGGTGCCCCGCTCGTCGGCCGTTCGGGCCGATAGTGGGTCAACACCAGAGAGGTCATCGCGACGACTCGTGGCCGAGCAGCGCAAGACGATGAGAATCTTGATTGATCGCCCGCGTCGCTGTTCGAGCTACTGAGAAGGCTGCGGCAAGCTCGGCCAGCACACTGCGATCCGTGAACGATTCGATCGCGGTCGCAGTGGGCAGGAACGCCTGAAACTCACCCCTCTGCCACGCATCGAAGACGCGACTGACCTGCTCTGCAACTTCTTCTGGCGAATCGTAGTGCGCTGTGAGTCCGACTCCGTCTTCACGGAACAGGTGACCCATCGCCGACGTGGGTGCAGTGATCACGAGGATCGGACGGCGGGAATTCACGTAATCGGGCAGCTTCGACAGCAAGGTTGCGCTATCAGGCCGCGAGTAGTCAAAGCCGACCAAGAGGCTCGCGTTATCCATCAGCTCAATCAACTCGGGTCCTGTTAACCGCCCCACGACTCGGACTACATCATCGAGACCACACCGTCGCGTCCATCCGGGCAGATCGCCATTGCTCCAACCAGCTTGAGTCAAGCGCACCTTATTTCGTGCTTGCGGTACTCGGTCGAGAAAGAGACGAAGCCCTCGAATCAAGGCTTCGGAACTGTGGCCAGGCGGATTGAGGTTCCCGGTGTGAACGATATGGAAAAGCTCGCTCTGCTGCGGTCGGCTCCGACGGTGTGAATCGGTGGGAAGATGGGTGACGACGAACGCCTTGGACAAGAACCGTTCGGTCATGGATCCCAAGACTGCTCTGGCCTGCCTGGGGTTGGTGAACGTCAACGCCCCAGCGTCGGTGAAAATCCGGCGCCGCCAGACGTGAAACAGCGGCGCTTTGTAGGGTGCCAGCAAAAGCCTCCCGTTCGAGACGAGTTGGACTGCAGGCCACTCGTCGCTGAAGTGCGCGACCCACGGGAGACCAGTCGACCGTGCGAGGTGCCACGCGACGATGTTCGACGAGCCGGGCATTGCTCGACTGTAGATGACCGTGTTGCCCGGAAGTGAAGACAACACTCGCCGGCCCCTCTGCACGGCATTTCGGACCCACATACCCTGCGGTTCTGGAACACCGCTCCGGATCATCTGCCAGGCTCGGCCTAGTCGGGTGCGGGCATACGGCTTGGCTCGAACGACAGCCACTCTGTCAGCACCGCCACTCTGCTCCGCACCAATTGCCGTCAGGGCATGAACGCGTGCACCAGATTCGCGCAGACGAGCAGCCAATCGAAGGCCGGCCAGTGCTTCCGGCCCGCCACGGATAACGTCCCATTCATACGAGATCATCAGAACGGTTGTCGTGTTCCAGTCCGGAAGGTGAGCCTTTCCGTTCAACGCACCAAACGCTTCCGATGTCAGGAACACGCGTAAACGCTCCGCTCCGTGATGCCGCTCCCGCTCCACAGCAGGCGATGCGCTTTTACCATCCGATCGATGTGGAATACGCTTGCCCGGAATGTCTCGGCAGCTGCCCCCCGCAATCCTAACTGGCTCGCCTGGTTGGGTAATCCGACGGCGGCGGCCGCCCATTCCGCATCGTCAGCGCTCAGTGGCAGATATCGAACGAGCGGCAGACGGGAGGCAATTTCCCGGACACCCGGAAGATCGGTGGCCAACACCGGAACTCCCGATGCGCAGGCTTCGAGAACAACGCCTGGTAGTCCTTCTCGTATGGAGGGCAGCAGCAACACGTCGCTCGCCTCGAGTAACTGCGGCACGTCGTGACGTACGCCGAGCATTCGTACCCGGTCTGCGACCGGCGAGTTCTGAACGGCCGCGGCGCTGATCCCTTCAGGACTGTCGGTGCCTCTCCCGACCAGCAGGAGTCGAGCCGACGGGTCAAGTCTGGCAATCTGCGCGAAGATCGCAACGAGCCGGGCGTGGTTCTTCTCCGTGACCTCGTTTCCGACATGAAGGTAAATTCGATCCGACGCCGACAGACCGAGCTCTGCCCGTGTTCGGCCAGCGTCGCCGGTAGCGGTGAATCTCGTCGGATCAAGACCGTAGTAGACGACGCGACAACGTGGATCCGTTCGCCAGTCGGTGCGCCAGAGGCCATCCATGGCCCCCTCGGCACACCCGACAATATGCGTCGCGCACCGGTCGATGCACTGCTGCATTACCTGTCGGCGTAAGCGGCGTGGCCATGTCGATGGGTGGCCATCTCCCATCGCGTGGAACTGCGCGATCCGGACGGGGACGCCAGCCGCCGCCGCCAGTGCCAGAATTCCCCCGGTGGCATAGATGACGTTCGAATGCACCACGGAATATCGTCCGCGGTAAAGCAACTGCATGAACCGAAACGGAAACGACGGGCTCTTCAACGCTACCGGAATGACAGTGCCTCCGCACGCGCGTACCTGCGCGTCGAGAGATCCCTCCAGGCCGGAAAGCGCACACACGTCGACGTGAGCTTCTGCGGGACAAAGAGCGCTGATGGTCTCGATCAGTCGCATCTCTACTCCACCAGGCTGCATCCGTCCAAGGACGTACAGCACTCGAGGAACAGTAGCGACACTGCTGGTGCCAGCAGATCTTTCAGTTGATGCTAACGTTTGCATCTGTGACAGGCAGGACGCCGTCGACACCGACCGACCGCTCGAGGCAATCGCGAAGGGAATCGGGACCATCGCCGAGATTCGCCTCGCACCAGGCCGCGAGCGCGAAAGCGTACCAGGCAACATACGGCTGATCGCCACGGAGCCACTGCCGAAAGCGGCCATTTGAGAGTTCATCGCTCGACAGGATGCCAAATCGGTCGAGCCGACTCCGTTCGAACAAGTGCTCGCAGGCTCCGGCCAACGGACCACGCAGCCATTGGAGTACGGGAACGCTGAAGCCTTGCTTCTCACGACGTGCCAGCTCGCTGCCGAATCGACGCTGATGAAGGGCTCTGAGGACGCGCTTCCCCCTGAACGGCTCGTTGCTCGGCCCCACCGTAAAACGTTCGGGCAGGCCGACACCGAATTCGACGAGACGATGGTCGAGAAACGGCACACGCGCCTCGAGGCTGCATGCCATGCTCGCCCGATCGAGCTTGACGAGCATGTCGTTGCACAACGTGCTGCCGAGATCGGCAGCAAGGGTCTTCTGGAGCTCGGTGCCGGAGGCGCGATTGAACCGCTCCTGTGCTTCCTCGACAAAGTGGCGGGCCGATCTCGGCTGACGCATGAGCGGCGCAGAATACGCAAGCGGCGCCCATTGGCTGAACCGGTAGTACACCTGCGCGTCGCTGCCCTCCAGTCCCATGCCCAGCTTGCCGAGCGTACGGCGAAGGCCGCTCCAGCCATCCCGGACATCCTCTCGAGCCCCTGCTGCCACTCGCCTGAGCAGTCGCCCAACGGCGTCGCGCACCGGTGGCATCCCAGCGAACGGACGTCGCAGCTGGACGACTCTGTATTTCTTGTAGCCGGCAAACACCTCGTCCCCTCCGTCGCCTCCAAGCGCCACCTTGAAGTCGCGTGCAATATGTCGTGACAACAGGTGTACGGCCAGGCTCGATGAGTCGCCGAACGGCTCGTCGTACGCCAGCAGCGCCTCCGCCAGTTGCGCGCGGGCCTGCGTCTCGGTAAACATCTCTATCGAGATAGGCACGCCGATGATGTCCGCCGTTTTCGTCGCGAACGGCGACTCGTCGAACTCAGGCTCGCGGAATCCGACTGAGTAGGCTTTGAGGGGCCCCGCAGAAACGTCGCGCGCGTATGCGGTTACCAGCGATGAGTCGATGCCCCCGGAGAGGAATGTCGCAATGGGCACGTCGCTCTCCAGGTGCTCCGTGACCGCCCGTCGCAGCAACGCCTCCACGTGCTCGCACGCTTCGTCGAGAGAAGCTACCTTGGCTGCATCCTGCGCGGGCTCGAGCGACCAGTACGTCTGCGTCCTTCTCGCGCCGGTGACGAGATCCACCGTGATTCGAGATGCTGGCGGGAGACGCTTCACGCCCTTGTAGATGGTGCTCTGCCCGGGGACATAGCTCCACGACATCATTCCATGCGCGGCATCGTGATCGATGGCAAAGAGGTGGGTAAAAGGTGAGAGGTTGCGATCGAAACAGCGCAACTCGGAGGCGAAAGCGAGAGCGTTCCCCGCGTCGGCGATGAAGAGCGGCTTGATCCCGAATCGGTCACGGCTGATCACGACCCTGCGCCGCCGCCGGTCGTGAATGGCGAACGCCCACATGCCGACGAGATGCTGTTCGACCTGCTCGGGGTCGTGTTCGTACAGGCGCAAGATCACTTCGGTGTCGCTGCGCGTGTGAAAGTGGACGCCCCGCTGCTCGAGTTCACGGCGGAGCGCCGGGGCGTTGTACACCTCACCGTTGTAGACGATGACGATCGATTGATCGTCGTTGAACATCGGCTGGTGGCCGTGAGCGACATCGACGATCGCCAACCGCGTCATGCCAAGGGTCGCGTCGGGGTGCGCCGCAATCCCACCACCATCGGGGCCGCGGTGCCTGATTCGTGTCGCCATCCCGGAAACAAGTGCGTGGCTCCGCTCGAGCGACGCATCCAACCCGAGAACGCCCACTATCCCGCACACGGTCCGCTACCTCCCGTCATGGACAGCCGATCGACCAGCGGCAGGAAGGTCCAATCGAACCGATTGCCGCGAGCCGGAGAGCGGCTGAGTGAATACGATCCTGCCTACGAAGTAGCAGATCGCAATCACCACGAGGCCCTGGCCGATCTGCGCGGGCATCGAAAGCCAATCGCTCCTGATGTTGAAATACAAAGGAAGGATCGATGCGCCAAGCATCGCGGAACCGTACGCGGATCCATCGAAACGCTGCAGCAGTCCGAACAGCACGCCGAGGCCGGCAAAGTATATGACCGGTCCGAACGGCCCGAAGTTATAGTACGCCTCGCCGGTAGCCGAACCGCCCAATGCCGCCTCGCGCTCGACCATGAGTCGTAGCGGCACGCGTTCATCCTGTTCGTAGGGGATCGGTTCACGCCACGGGATCAGGCGTCCCAATATCTGACGGTCGAAAGGCGCCCAGTAACTGGCGCCCCACAACAACGGATCTCCAGCTTCGATCCAGTCGATGTAGGCCCTGGTCGCCTGCAGCGAACCTCCCAACTCCATGAATGTATCGAGCGGTGTCACGTCAGTCCAATCGACGAGGTCGCGATTTGCGAAGCCGACGTCCCTGTAAATTCTGACGGCGGGAATAGCAAAGAGAACGCCCAAAACGACCGCCGTAATCACGCCCAGGCGAAGGCGAACGCCACGATGGGCCAGAACGGCTGCATAAGTGGCGAGTGGAACCAACGCAGAAGAGCGCTGGCCGACGAGCATCATAGGGGTGGCAATCCCGATACCCCACACCACCAAAGCCCAGGGCCACTGTCGGAGGCTCGCCCCGCACACCACCAACAAACAGCCGAATGTCGCGACGTCGATCGCGGTGGGAAGTAGGGTTTCCGTCATCACCGTGGCGCGGAACTCCAGAACGTCCATCGAAAAGACCGCCAGGCCGCCGTTCTGCGCCAACACCACGACGACCAGCGCGGTTCCGGCGAGCTGTAAGAGCCACCCCATGATGTAGAGCGCGGGTTCGTTGTCACTCGAGATTGGCGTCAGCGGCTGGAGCGCACGGCCTCGGCGGGTGAAAAACCCGATCGCCAGCACAAACGACGCGGCACCGACAAGACTGACAAGCATCGCCAGACGCGTGCTCGGGTAGAAGAACCAACTGAGATCCTGATCCGAAATCTTCGCGAGGACCGAAGGAAACAGCACCGCGGTAAACGTCATGCCGAAATGAAACGTCCAGAACAGGACTAGATAGACGACGGGCGCACTGAGCCACGGCAGCCGGAGAAAGTACCGGGCATACGCAATGAGCCCCGCCGCTGTCGCTCCCGTCGCGATGGCAATGAGCCGATGGCTTTCTGGCGGCTCATAGATCGACACGCCAATGGCACCGAGGCTCAGCAGGACGACCAAGGCGACCAATACGACGTGTAACGGCAGGAAGGTGATGTCTCTTCGTCGGTGCTCCGCAGTGTCAGCCCGCAACGAGGAAACCGGCGCAGAAACGGATGCGGTCACTGTCCGGGGTACCTCAGGCGCCTTGAACGGATGCCAGTCTCAACAGCGCGTCGCAGACGCGGAGGACCTCGGTTTCGGTCAACCTGGCCGAAAAAGGCAATGCGAGCGACACGTCGCCGAGTCTCTCCGTCACGGGAAAGTCGCCGCGGCTGTAGCCAAACCGCTCTACATAAAATCGTTGAAGGTGTATAGGAGAGAAATACGGCCTGCTCGGGATCCCCTGCCCCGCGAGATCGCGCATCACGTGATCACGCTCCACTTCACTCGCAAGCCGCACGACATAGGCGAACCACGACATCCGAGTGGTATGCGCTGACACGACGGGCACGCGCAACCAATCCGCTCGGGACAATCGATCGGAATACAACCGTGCGACGCGGTCGCGAGCCTCCAGTAACTCGTGCAGACGCGACAGCTGCGCAACACCGAGCGCTGCACTGAGCTCGCTCATCCGGTAGTTGTATCCAAGGCGATCGTGTTGCAGCCACGCGCCCATCGCGTCGCGGCCCTGGTTTCGCAGCGACCGGAACTGGGCCGCCCAATCGTCGTTGTCAGTGACGATGATGCCGCCTTCGCCGGTTGTCATCTGCTTGTTCGGATAAAACGCAAACACACCGACATCGCCAATCCCGCCGGCGTTTCGCTGCTTGTATTCAGCGCCGATTGCCTCGCAGGCGTCCTCGATGACGGTCAACCCGTGGGCGCGGGCTGTTTCCACGATCGGGTCCATGTCAGCCGGCTGACCGAATGCGTGTACCGGCAGAATCGCCTTGAGCCGTCCGACGCCAGAGTCACGGTGCCGAAGTGCAGGTGGAAGCCAGCGCCGGCGCGCGGCGCCACCGGCAAGCAGGTCGCGGACGGCCTCACTGACAAGACCAGCGTCGAGATTCCCGGTTACCGGGTCGACGTCGACGAAGATCGGTATTCCACGTTCGTACAGGATGCAGTTCGCCGAGGCCACGAACGAGAACGGGCTGGTAATGACAAGGTCGCCTGTCTCCACACCGGCGGCGATTGTCGCGAGATGAAGACCGGCGGTTCCACTGGAGACACCGACCGCGTGCCGAACGCCGATCAGACGTGCAATTCGTTGCTCGAATTCCTCGAGCTGTGGGCCGATGCTCAGGCACCCACTCGCGAGTGCTGCCACAACCGATGACACTTCCAGTTCGGTGATGTCGGGTCCCGACATCGGCACTGGAGGGGAGGTAATCGGCGCTGGAGTTGAGGATGACATCAGTTACTTGACCCCACGACGGTGGGCGCCTTTGGCTGTGATGGACCGACTTCTGGCCCACCGGGGTCGAGCGACGAGTAATAGTCGGCCGACGCATAAGGGGCGAAATCGAACGGCTGGTACTTGACGTTGGCCCGGTTCATGACGACGCCGATCAGCCGTCCGCCAACACGCTCGAGCTCGTTGATTGTGAGTCGTGCGGCCCGCGAGCTGGTCTGCGCCGAGGCAACGACCAAGAGGATGCCTGCCGCGCGTTGCGCGATGATGCTGGCATCGGTAACGGTCAGAGCTGGCGGTGAGTCGATGATGACCCAATCGAAGTGTTCTTCGAGGACCTTCAGCAGCTTGTCGAAGACGCCAGAACCCAGCAGTTCCGGCGCCTCGCGCAAATGAGGGCCGGCTGTGAGCAGGCTGACCCCCCGTACGGGAGTCGCGCGCAGCGCTTCGGCCAGAGAGGACGAGCCGGACAACACGCTCGAGAGCCCGGGCTCGAGGGAATTGTTCCACAGCTCGTGCATGGTCGGACGCCGCATGTCGGCGTCGACCAGCACGACCCGATACTGCGCGTGAGCAAGCACCATGGCGAGTTTGCTCGCGGTTGAGCTCTTGCCTTCGCGCTGGCTCGCGCTCGTGACCAGGATGGACTTGCGGCCTTCCGAGTGAAGGGCAGCCATCGTGCTGGTCCGGATCACTCGAAACGCCTCCACGAGCTCGCGCGGGCCGCCGTGCTCCGCGAGCATCGCGTTGCTGTGCACCTTCCGCATGGCCGGAACGACGCCAAGCAATGTCTGGCCAAGTCCATCGGTCACGTCGTCGGGAATCTTGAGACGATCGTCGAGCACCTCCGATACAAACACACTGCCCACAGACAGCAGAGTGGCGCTGAGAACGGCGATCAGCATGATGAACGTTGTGCGCGGCGCGATCGGACGCCGCGGCACCTCGGCAGCGTCGACGATGCTGATGTTGGTGGAGCGCAGCTCCCTGGCCACGCCGGTTTCTTTCGCGCGCTGCAAGAGCGTGTTGTAGAGGAGCCGCGCGCTCTCTGCCTCCCGCTGCAGGGCCGCGTACTCGATACCTCGTCGATCGAGGCCGAGCGCTTCCTGTTTTTGAGCCTCGAGCGCCTCGGATAGCGTGTTTTCTTCGGCGCGTGCCTTCTCATAAGTCGTGCGAATCGAGTCGACGACTCGTCCAATCTCTCCATTCAGCGTCGTTTCGGTCTTCTCCATGGCCGTGCGCATCTCGACCATCTTTGGGTGCCGTTCGCCAAGTGTCTCGGACTGTTGCGCGTAATCGCGCTGCAGTTTCGCGAGGTCACCCTTGAGCTGCTGGATGAAGCCGTTCGCGAGGATTGCGGGAAACGCATCGACCGCGCCTGGCTCCTTCTGGGCCGCCACAATCCCGCGGTATTGCGCTTCGCTCTCGATTCGAGCCGTTTTAGCTTTCGTGACCGCCGCATTCAGGTCGCCGAGTTTCTGGACCACGATGTTTTGCCCCGGCCCGAGCGAGACGGCGTCCTCATGCCGCTCCCGAAAAGCCTGTAACGCCGCGTCAGTATCGTGAACGCGCTGTCGCTCTTCTTTGAGTTGGCCATCGAGCCATGCGGTGGCTTCCTCCGACGCCCGAAAGCGACGTCCGAGGCTCTCTTCGACATACTGTTTCGCGTGCGCATTTGCGACCTCGGCGGCGAGTTTCGCGTCGGACGACCTGAACACGATATAGATCATCCGCGTACCGCGAATCGGTACCGTTTGGAGATTTGCGCGCACGATGTTGACCCACTGACTCTCGTTCGACACGCCGAGCTCTGGCCGCTGCGCGAGCTGCATCGTGGCGACCGTCTTCTGCACCAGCGAGCGGCTGACAAGGAGCTCCTGCTGCGTCTGCACGTACGCACCCAATGTCGTTCCGTCAGACAACACCTTCTTGAAATCGACGACGTTCGGCTCGTCGTAATCGAGCAGGACCGAGACTCGGGCTTCATACACCCGGTCCGCTTGGTACACGTAGAGCGCCGCACCGAGCACGACAATCACAAAGACCGCGATCGCCAGCAGCCGGCGTCTATACACGATCCTCAAATAGTCGGCGAGCAACGATCGGGGGTTCACAGACAGCGCCATTAGAAGAACCTTTCAGGCACGACGACGGTGTCGCCGGGCTTAACAAGATCGTTGAGCTGCACTTCGATCTCTTTCTCTTTTCCGTTTTCGGCGCGGAGTATCTTCACGCGGTTGACTGCCCCGAATTCCGAAGGCCCCCCTGCGAGCGCCAGCACCTGACGAACCGTCGTCTGTTGTGCGATTGGATACGCTCCAGGGTTCCGGACCTGTCCGGAGACGAACACGTTCAGCTTCGGTGGGACATAGATGGTGTCCCCGTCCTGAACCGTCACTGCTTCCGGCAGCTGCCCGGCATTGAGCTCTCGCAAATCGATGCGTTTCACGTTGGCCGACGTGTCCTGCCCGGGCAGAATCGGACCCTCGGCTGTGGGCGAATGCAGGATAAACACGTGGTCGGCTGCGTCGGGCGTGGTGGACCCGGCCTGTGCCAGCACCTCAATCAGCGTCATCTCTCGCGTGAGCGGCACAGCACCGGGCTGACGTACTGCGCCCATGACGAAGATTCGTCTGCTCTTGTATTCAATGACCGCAGCGGTGACCTGCGGATTCCTGAAGAAGCCGTTGGCCAGCAACTGCTTCAGCTCGCTCTCGAGTTTTGCCAACGTCAGGCCAGCGGCCTTCACTTCCCCCACCAGCGGAAACGTGAACGTTCCGTCGGCGCTGACAACGTATTCGCCACTCACGTCGTTCTGGTTCCACACCGCAATGCGGAGACGGTCGTTGGGACCCACAACGTAGTTGGGCGATGCGTTGACCGTCGGCGCCGCGGCCCCCTTCGGAGGCGTGCCCTGCGCTGTCGGGGCCGACGTTCCCACCTGCGCAGCCGCAGCGGATGCCGAAGGCAAATCGACAGCCAGCCAAACCAATACAGCAACCCAAATCAGATGTTTCACGGCAGAGCGCTCCTAGAAGCTATAGACCATCGATAATCCGAAACGAAGCCCGCTATACCCGCGCTCGTCGAAATCGGAGTTGCGATTCAGATACCCAACATCAAAGGTCATTCGGGTACGTGTCCCGACCGCAGATCCGAGTGAAAAGCCTGAGTCGAACAGCCTCTCCTCATGCCCTTCCTTCGTGTCATCGTCAGGTCTCAATAGTCGTAGATAGTTATGCGCCGTCCTGGCGGCCTTCAGCTCCACAAACCACTGGTCCGGGAGTTGCCGGCGGACCGAGACGCCGTAACTCTTTAGCACGTAATACGGCTCGACAATGATGTACGAGAAATCCGTGCGACGGTCGAAAGTGAAGCCGATAGAAGTTGAGGGCCGCAGTCGATACGATACGCTCGCAGCGCCGACGACACCGTTGAACTCCGGCACCGAGGAATCGAGCGGGCTAAAGAGTTGGTAGCCAATGCGTGCGGTGCCGGAGATCAGGGCGCGCGTGTTCAGGGCAACGCCGACAGTCGTTTCGTGAGTGTCGGTATCGCGAAACGAGGCTTCGTCGAAGCGGATTCTCGAAATGTCGCTCAAGACGAGAAATGTCGTCAGGGGTGTAGCCCGGTAGCTCATTCCGCCACCGACGGCGAGCGATTTGCGGTTCAGCTGCGCGGCCAGACCGTAGTTGTCGAACACCTCGTCCCCGTTGAACTTCATTTGCCAGACTTCGCTGTGGACGTCGGCGCTGACCTTGGGCGTGAAGGCGAAACTTACGCCCGCCGCGCCGCGACTCTCGACGTGGCGCGCGCGCGCATCGATTTCGAAGGACAGACGCTCGCGTGTGTTCATGTAATCAAGTGACGCCGACGGCGACACTCTGCCGAACCTGCCGCGTGCTGAAACGGTCAGAAGCTCGTTGACCGATCGCTCCGACACCTGGTTTGCGAAGTACACCAACTGGGTTTCCGAACGGATGCTCAAGCCTGCCGCGGGTGGTCCGATAACGGCTTCGAAGATCGGCACCGCGGTCAGAACGAAGTCCTTAACCGGCTCCTCGACATTCTGGTTGTACACGTTGGTATCGACGCCGATGTTACGGACCTCGAGCGTCGGCGTGACATACACGGACCCCAGCCGCAGTCGGGCGCTGGTCCGTGGGTCCACGGCTTGTGCCAACGCGGTGCCACCGTTCGTTTCGAGCATAGCTGCCGCTAAAAGCGCATACACAAATACACGCCCCCATCGACGGCCACTGCGACGGTAACCAGGCGTAACCGGCTGCGGCGCCCTGGTGACGGCGGTCGGCGCCTGGCTGCAGAATACGCCGTTTTCATGACTCACACACCACATGGCATCGTGTTCCGTTTGGCTGAGGCTCTCCCGAGCATGCTGACATCTCGTGGCCGAGATCACGCCGGAATGGCTCTCGCCGCGGACAAGACGCTCGACGCGCATGAGTTGTTTGATTTCCCGTTTTGCGAGGCGTTTTTCGTAACACGCCGGCGCCGGTCTATGCGATCACCGTCTCGGTTTTGGCTGTACGCCGCGACTTCCCGGCAATTTGATCGTAAATCCAGCGATAGGTCTGCTCGAGCCCAACACGCAAGGATACTGTCGGTGCCCAGCCCAGCCGCTCCGTAATCATGGTGTTGTCGCTGTTCCGGCCATTGACGCCCTTTGGCGCGCTCAGGTCGTAGCTGCGCTTGAGCCGAATACCCGCGATCTCTTCGGCAATGTCGACCAGTTGATTGATCGTGACCGACTCGTCGCTGCCCAGATTGATCGGCTCCTCGACGTCACTATTCATGATCAATTGAGTGCCCTTGAGGCAGTCGTCGATATACATGAAACTGCGCGTCTGATTCCCGCTACCCCAGATTTCGATTTCGTGCCGTCCACTCAGCTTGGCTTCGATGACCTTGCGGCAGATCGCCGCCGGCGCCTTCTCGCGCCCCCCGGTCCACGTCCCGTGTGGTCCATACACGTTGTGATATCGCGCCACCCGAGTCACGAATCCGAAGTCCTCGCGAAAGTGGCGGCACATTCGCTCGCTGAACAGCTTCTCCCAGCCATAGCCATCCTCGGGCATCGCAGGATAGGCATCGGATTCCTTCAGCGGCGCGACATCCTCCGAAAGCTGTTTGTCCGCGGCATAGACGCAGGCCGACGATGCGTAGAAGAATCGGCGCAGTGCCCCTTCGCGGGCGGCCATCAGCAAATGGGTGTTGATCAGGACCGAGAGCATACAGAGCGCGCGATTGTTCTCGATGAAGCCCATGCCGCCCATGTCTGCGGCCAGATTGAACGCCACCTGCGAATTCCGAAGGGCGACGTCGCAATCCTCTTTTCTGCGGAGGTCGAGCTGCAGATTCTCAACGCCGTCGAACCGCTGGTACCACTCGTCGGCCGGCTTGATGTCCACGGCTCGTATCCGCGAATATCCCTGCCGCAGGAGGTCCGAGACCAGGTGCCCGCCGATGAAGCCGCCCGCACCACACACCACGATCAATTCGTTGGCATCTCTCTGCATATCGTGTCGCCTGTCGTTGCGAAATGCGGACCTGTACCGGCCGACTGAATCACTGCAGTCGGCACGAGCACAGGTCCGAAGCCTATGGTATTGAGACGTCGTCGTACCCATTCCGCGAGCGAATGTCCGCGTAACCGTGCAACGACATACTCACGAGCTGCCGATGACTTGCAAATCCGTCCGACG
>Ga0157380_10002211_pt1 | contig 13085 bp, 13 predicted proteins | sample S35metaG_FD_119757 | JGI IMG/M metagenome (GOLD analysis project Ga0157380, IMG submission 119757) | Switchgrass rhizosphere microbial communities from Kellogg Biological Station, Michigan, USA - S3-5 metaG | ecosystem: Host-associated > Plants > Roots > Rhizosphere > Soil | place: USA...
CAGGTGAACGTATCCACCATCAACATGTATGAGCTGTCCCGTTGTATGGCTCGATCGCTCTGACAACAGAAAGGCAGTCATGTTCGCGATTTCCTCTGCGGTCGTCATTCTGTTTCCCAAAGGAATTTTTGATTCTATCTCGGCCAATTTCCCCTTTGGATCCGGCAACGTCTGAATCCATTTTTCATATAGCGGTGTCCAGCACTCGGCCACTATAATCGCGTTGACCCGAATGCCGTACTTGAGCAATTCAACGGCCCATTCGCGTGTCAACCCATTACGACCTCCATTAGCGGCAGCATATGCAGACGTTCCACCCTGCCCAGTCTCGGCAGTCTTTGATCCAATATTTACAATTGCACCTTTTGATTTTTTCAATGCTGGCAATGCATGATGGGCCATGAGATAGTAGTGAACTACATTTTTATGAAGAGATGCCATAAAGTTTTCGTAGTCGCCCTTCTCTAATCCGACACCGTCATTCACACCTGCATTATTAACGAGGCCTTCGATCCTGCCAAATTTTTTAAGAACTTCCTGGACAGCTTTTTCTGATGCAGCCGGCTCCGTTAATTCTGCTTCAACTTGAAAAATTTTTCCGCCTTTACCCTCCACTGCAGCCACAACCTTTTTGTTATCAGCTTCACTCCTCCCAATAATGACCGGAATTGCACCTTCAGCTGCCAGGACTTTTACAATACCCTCTCCAATTCCTTTCGCGCCACCAGTAACGATAATTACTTTGTCTTTTAAATTTAAATCCATGGTTTTTCAATTTTATAGGTTGTAAAATCTGATTGCATTTTTACCAAAAATCAACTCCTGTTCGTGGGGACTGAACGTCGAAAAATAATCATTTACCAGCCCGATCACTTGCTCGTAAGATGCAGCCACGAGGCATACCGGCCAATCACTCCCATACATTAACCGCGGAGAACCAAATGATTCCGAAATGACATCCATGTACGGAACAAAATCTTCTTTGGTCCAATTCTTCCAATGAGCTTCCGTGACCATACCGGAAACCTTGCAATAAACATTTTCGAATGATGCCAATTTCTCAATGTCTTTTTTCCAATCGTCTATCTTTTTATCCTTGATATAGGGCTTGGCAATATGATCGAGCACAAAAGGCTGATCCGGAAATGCTTGTACAAATTGAATTGTGTATTCCAGTTGGTCTGGAAAAATTAGTAAATCGTACGTGTAACCAAACTCTCTTAACTTTCCGATACCCCGCTTAAAATTCGGCCGCAGCATAAAATCCCGTTGGCGTTCTCCCTGAAGCACGTGGCGGAACCCTTTCAACTTTTTGAACTCCTTATAATATTCCAGGTTTTCGCTGACATTGTCGGATTGTAAATCGATCCAACCCACAACGCCTTTTACAAATTCGTTCTGCAATGCATTCGCCAGCTGAAAAATATTTTCTTCTTTTGACTGATCTGATTGGACAATGATCGACCCATCAATTTTATTGTCATTTAATAGCGGTTTAAAGTCTTCTGGCAAAAAATTTCTTTGAATAACAGCCATATCATCGGTTATCCAGCTATCCCGAACTTCGTTGTATTTCCAAAAGTGTTGGTGTGCATCGATGCGCATTTCAAATTTTTTTTAGCTCATACATTAGATCCATCAGGCGCCACTTCTCGCCAGGCTTTGAACCCGGTAGTGCTTGTTGAAATTTCCACATCAGCGCCTCCCACTGCTGAACTTTAACGTTCGCCGCGTCCATGGCGGCCTTACGTTCAAAAGTAAATGCTTCATCCACTTCCAAAATCATAAACATTCTGGTCTCCACTCTGTAAATTTCAAGGTTAATAACACCTGAATCAAGGATGTTTTTTTCGTTTTCAGGCCATACATTGCGATGCCATTGTTCATATTCTGCGATTAAAGCAGGATCATTTTTTAAATCAAGGGCCAGACAATAACGTCTCATTTTTGGTGTTGCTTTTTATGGGATGCTAAATATCATTAAAATATTTGATCTGTATTGTCGACCACGACATTTTGAAGGTGTTCATTTTGTAATTTCGCCGGCAACTTTATATGAGTAAAAACACTTTTTTTCGAAGGGCGCTGTCAAAAATCAAAAAGATCTTCATTATTCTATTTATCGCTCAATTGATTTATCTCATCCTGCTAAAATGGATTGATCCACCAATAACAATAACACAAATGGTCAGTGTAGTTGAGGGCAATGGTCTTAAGCGGGACTATGTTTCTATGCAAGATATCTCAGCTAATGCACGACTGGCCGTCATTGCTTCTGAAGATCAACTTTTCCCGGATCACAATGGCTTTGACATCAAAAGCATTGAAAAGGTAATTACACAGGGATCCAAGAAATCCGCGCGCATGCGTGGCGCATCAACTATAAGTCAGCAGGTTGCTAAAAATGTTTTTTTATGGCAAGGTCGAAGTTGGGTTCGCAAAGGCGTTGAAGCTTACTTTACTTTTATGATTGAAAAGATCTGGGGTAAGCAACGAATTCTCGAAGTATACCTCAACGTGGCCGAAATGGGTAAAGGTGTTTTTGGAATTGAAGCTGCTGCCAAAAAATATTTCAAAAAATCCGCCAAGAAATTATCGCGCAGGGAATCCGCTATGATCGCCGCGTGCCTCCCCAATCCCAAGAAATATGCCGTTAACCCGCCGTCCCGCTATATTAATCAACGGTACCCCTGGATTATGGGGCAGATGAATAACCTGGATGGCGATCCTGAAATCATGGTTTTGGTAGAGGAAAAGCAATGACTAACAATTGTAGATTTTAGATTGAGGATTTTAGATTGGGTAGCGTAACTATGTGGGTGCGCCTTAAAGGATGCTCAAAGGCTGAAACCGAAGGGAATGAGCGAGTACCAAAACAATGTAGCAAAGATTGACATTTATTTTCGTCATCCAACCGGATCTTCCGATATCTAATAATTACAAGAGAAAATCAAAGGGTTCAAGTAGAACCTTTTTTTTGTGCTATTTGAAAGCTATTATCTTGCACTTACCTTCGACGTTTCCTTACCATGCAAATCAAGACCGTTATCAGTTCATTTATTGCCTTCATTTTCATCCTTATTTCTTGTGAAAAAAAATCAGTGGAAAAAGCGACTGCTGCAGATTCCATTTCTTTAAAGTATTCGCTTTTAAGCACCCTTCCTCATCACGATAAAGCCTTCACTGAAGGTCTTGTCATGTATGATGAACGCCTCCTCGAAAGCACAGGCCAGAACAAACAGTCCTGGATTGCGGAAGTAGACCAAGCAACTGGTCAACATGAAAAAAAAGTGATCCTGGACGATGAGTTTTTCGGCGAAGGAATCACGGTGCTGAATAAAAAAATCTATCACCTTACCTATAAGGAAAGGACTGGTTTTATATATGATGCCACTACCTACGAAAAAATCGGAGAGTTCAATTATAATACAGAAGGATGGGGAATTACCAATAATGATAAAAACCTGATCATGAGTGATGGCACCGACAAACTTTATTTTCTTGATACCACCACCCTAAAAGTAATTCGCACATTGCCGGTAATCGATGTGGCGGGCGCGAGAGTAAAGAACCTTAATGAACTCGAATACATCAATAACTACATTTTCGCAAATGTCTATGAATCATCCTGGATCGTGAAAATTGATCCCACCAGCGGAAAGGTCGTCGGTCAGTTGGACTTGACACCCATAACAAGTGAAATCAAGCGAATGTATCCCAATGCTTATGAGCTCAACGGAATTGCGTATCACAAACCTACTGACGCCTTACTGATTACGGGAAAATTCTGGCCAAAGTCTTACCTGATCAAGATCCATTAGATTTTCATGCCCTAACATTACATTTACCACAGCGTTATATCGGCACCATTTGTGTTGGTGTTCTGTGAATATTTTTATTTCTTTCGAAGATTAAATTTTCAATCTAAATGCGGTTTTTCATCAGCTTCCTGGTTGCAGGTCTTATCATAAGCGCCTGTGGGGACAAACAAAATAACGAAGTTGAAGCGTCAGTCGACTCATTAGCTTTGAATTATTCCGTGGTCAGCACGCTGCCACACAATGCAGATGCCTATACCCAAGGTCTAATCATTTATAACAATAAGGTGCTGGAAAGCACAGGACAAAAAGGTCAATCATGGATTGCTGAAGTAAATCCGGGTTCAGGTCAGCATGAAAAGAAGGTTACATTAGACAACAGGTATTTTGGAGAAGGAATTACCGTATTGAACAACAAGATTTATCAGCTTACCTGGGAAGAAAAGATCGGCTTTATTTATGATGCTGCGACGTATAAAAAGATTGGCGAATTTAAATACAACACCCCGGGCTGGGGAATTACGCATGACAACAAAAATCTGGTCATGAGCGACGGAACTGACAAGCTTTATTTCCTTGATACAACGAAGCTCCAGGTAATTCGAACTGTGGCGGTGACAGACCCCGCCGGCGCAAAAATTAAAAATATCAATGAACTGGAATACGTCGACGGTTACGTCTTTGCTAACATTTACGAAACCGCGTTGATTCTAAAAATTGATCCTGCGACTGGCAAAGTTGTCGGCCGGCTTGATCTTTCTCCTCTGGCAAACGAGATTAAAAGGATGTACCCGCATACCGATGTGTTGAATGGAATTGCGTATGACAAGAACTCTAAAGCTTTGTTGGTTACCGGAAAGCTTTGGCCAAAGTCGTTTTTGATCAGACTTCATTGAGCTTTTAATCAGGTAATCAGTAATCGGTAATCGGTAATCAGTAATCGGTTCCGGTAGATGGCTTGTGCAAGACAGCCAAATTATGTTAATAGCGATCGATTACTCCTTCCTTGATTATTGAACGCCAGATTACATCGTCAGGATAAATCTCAAAAATGCCACGAGGCGCCAAGATATAAAGTTTCGCAAGGCGAGAATTACCCAGCCACCCATCACTAACTACAAACTACGTCTTACATTCCCCCCGGCTACGAAGCACGACCGATTACCTGATTACCGATTACTGATTACCGGTCACCGGTCACCGGTCCCGGCCGAAGGCTCCTGAATATTCCTCACGGCTAGTTGCCTGATTAGATATCCGAGAATGATGCCGAAGGTTGCAAAACCAATTACGATGAATAAGATATTCTCTTCGAATACCGACGTTTCAAGTTTGAGAAACCTTCCGACAAAATAACCTACGGTACCCACCGTGGTTGCCCAGATCAAACCGCTTGTCACGCTATAAAAAAGGTATCGAATTGGGGTTACGTGACTCATCCCAATGACAATGGGAATAATGACCCTAAAGCCATATAAAAAACGGTAGGAGAAAAGAACTTGTGTTTGATGACGGCGGAACAAGCTGCGAACGGGTTCCAGTTTTGCAGCAAGTTTGGGCCGCTTGTCCACGAAATACCTTCCATTTAACCTTCCGATCAGGTAATAGATCCAGTCGCTAATAAACGAACCGGCAAACCCAACAATCACCGTTGGGAGAGCGTCAAAGATACCCTGATGAATCAAGGATGAAGCCACCAATATTGCCGTTTCACCTTCAAGAAATGTTCCTATCAGCAAAGCAAGATATCCATAATGTTCCAGGAAATTTTCCAAAGTGTACGGTTAAAATTTTTCGGGTTGTCACGCAACTTCTCCCCTTGGTGCCAATGCTTGGTACACCCTCCATCGATTAACAACACACAACAACCAATAGAGTTTGTTAAACCTGCTGGATCGGCGGGCTATCCAACCGGCAGAAATGATCATACCCAATAAGCATTAGTGCATCTCCTGCATTTATTACGGGAATATTATTTAATCCAATAACATACCCGGCTTCTGCCGAATGTATATTCTCTTTGAATTCTCCAAAGGGATCCGTTATTGTTCCAACCCAATCTCCTTTGAGAACGCGTTGACCGCTTTGAACCGTTGGCTGAAAAAGCCCGGCATGTTTCGCCCTAACCCACGACGTACTCCAGATCATTTTATTCTCTTCTTTCGGCTCCGGGGCAATGTCGATCATACCAAGATGCTTCATTAATCTCAGCGTGCCCGCGATCCCTTCTTCAATAGCCTGCTGATCGAAACGAAGGGATTCGCCACCTTCATAGACAATGACATGTTTACCTTTCCTGGCAGCTTCCTTCCGGAGAGAGTTGGGGCGAAAAGGTGCATCGATGGTAAAGGGCGCGCAAAATGCCTGAGCAAGCTGCATGTTCATTGCATCCTTTAAAAGCGAACGTACCTGCGGGTAGTTTGTGCGCATGGCCCCACCGGTATGAAAGTCAATTCCATAGTCAATGAAGGGAATAACTTCATGCATGAGATTGTAGGCTACACGACTTGCGAGAGATCCTGATTTATTCCCTGGGAATGACCGATTGATATCTTTTCCATCCGGCACATCACGCGAATAATTCAAGAAGCCATAAAGGTTAACAATCGGCATGCACACCGTTACGCCGCGTTTGGGTTTATGCAATCCACTGTCCAGGATTCTTCGCACAATTTCCATTCCGTTGATCTCATCGCCGTGCATACCAGCCGTTAGCGCTAGTACAGGTCCGTCTTCCAGTCCTCTTGATACATAAATTGGAGTTTCAATGATGGTGTGCGACGGAAGTCTGGCGATATTGATATTGATCTCCGTGAATTCCCCGGGCTGAATCTGATGACCGGCTATTAAGACTTGTTTCAAGTACGCGTTTTAAATTCTATTTCGGTTTCAAATACAATCAGGCGCTGATTGTTTAAAAAGCAAGTTAAACCGAAAGGATCAATAGACAAAAAGCCTATTATGCATTGATTTTGTCTTTTTGGATTTTTTTCTTCCCGGCATTTTTTTCCAGGAACTGGAAAATCTTTCCTGCAATATCAACTTTTGTGGCGCCTTCTATTCCTTCCAGCCCCGGGCTCGAGTTGACCTCCAGGATCAAGGGCCCCCGATTTGAAGGAAGCATATCCACGCCAGCGACTGCCAGTCCCATCTTTCTAGCCGCCATGACTGCAGCCGCCCTTTCATTTTTGGTGAGCTTGATAACTTTTGCGACTCCCCCCCGATGGAGATTGGAACGGAATTCCCCTTCGCGTGCCTGTCTCCTCATCGCCCCTACAACTTCGCCGTTGACTACGAATGCACGCAGGTCGGCACCTTTTGCTTCTTTGATAAATTCCTGAACAATAATCCTTGCGTGCAATCCATGAAAGGCCTCAATAACCGATTTCGCTGCCTTTTTATTTTCGGCAAGTACTACACCAAGACCTTGTGTTCCTTCCAATAATTTAATGATCACCGGTGCTCCTCCTACCGCCTCTACTATACCTTCGGTCTCCCTTGAATAGTCCATAAATATCGTCTTTGGTAACCCAAGCCCTGCACGCGACAGGATTTGAAGACTTCTCAATTTATCGCGGGATCTGATCAGAGCCTGAGATTCCACGGCTGTGAAAACCTTCATCATCTCAAACTGTCGGACAACTGCGGCACCATAAAATGTCACCGAGGCACCAATGCGCGGAATAATAGCATCAAAGTAGTCGAGTCGCTTGCCCTGGTACAGGACAACCGGATTCTTCTTTTCGATAAAAAGAACACACTTCATATGATCAATAACTTCCACTTTATGTCCCCGTTCTTCACCTGCCTCTTTAAGACGACGGGTAGAATACAGCTTAGGGTTCCTGGATAGAATCGCAACTCGCATGAAATGGTCTTTAAAAGATTAAGAATGTTTTTTGCGAAGACCAATACGTTGTCTGCGCTTCTGTTTGTAGGAAAGGTCTTTTTTCTTTACATCGATCAGAAAGCGGTTCCGTAAAATTTTCCTGCCGATCAGAATTGGAAATTTAAGCGAACCACGGTTACAAAGTGAGAATTCTGTTGTTATTTCTTGATTAAAAATTTTTAAGGTCGTGGAAATCACATACCGTCTTTCGATTTCACCAAATGAGTTTTTGATATCACGTAACGCAAACTCAGCAAATTTTAGTTTAGTGCCTGTAAATTCAGAGTGCTCCTCGTCTAACAAAATAAACTCCAATATCCCGTCAACAATGTGTACATGATGACAATGCAAACTAGACGTGTACGCGCCCGTATCAATTTTAGCATGTATATCGAATAATCCCAGCGCAGGTAAATCCACCCGATCATAACGGCCTAAAATATCCATAGCAGTAAAGCGACGTGAATATCTGTAAAATAAAAAAGTCCTGCTAGCGAGCAGGACTCTATTTTAAACGTCAAATGTGATTAATAGTTTAACAAATATTATTTATGCCTTTACCTTAAATGCAACGGCAGTATTCTCCCATTTGAGTTGGACTTCATCTTTTCCTAAAGCAATGTTAAATGTTTCAACGAAACTAGGCGCCTTTGATGGCTTAACTTTAACGCGAAGCAAATCATCTTTTTCATTGTATTTATATGCGCCCCATTGTTTTGGCTCTTTGTTCAGAATGATTGTCCATTCGGTTTCGCCAGGAATGGTGAACAATGAATACTTACCTGCTGGAACATCTTTCCCTTCCAATTTTACAGGTTTGTCAAACTCGATCGTTGTAGCTTCGTTGGCACCCGTTCTCCATACCTGCCCGTAGGGTTCTTTTCCTCCCAACATTTTCCGACCGCGTGCTGAAGGCTGGCAATACACTATTTTCACATTCGCCGCTCCAATCTTTCCTTCAACGGTCGCTGAAGGACTCAACGGTTTGTCTTGCGCGACGGCTGTGAGAACTGTGGCAAACGTAGCCATCATTAAAAAGGTAATTCTTTTCATAATTATGTTCGTTTTGGATTAAGTAAGGATTTATACGTGAAAATGCCCCGAGTAGTCGGGGCATTTTCATCCTATTATATAACAACCTGTAAACTAAGGTAAGAACGGCATAATTTCTGTTTTGGTTTATTCCGCTATCGATTTTTTTGAAATATTTGCAACCATTAAAATTTGCCACAAAAATTGGTCGACGCCACGAAAAAAAACACCCAAGCCAGACACAAACAATGGCAGTGGATAAATATTGTATAACCCCTTATTTACCAAAGGGATTCAATGTGGAAAGTGCCCGTTTTCCACCCCCCATTTTGTTCATGGTCTTCATCAATTTGCGCATATCGCCGAACTGCTTTAACAACTGATTTACTTGTTGGACTGAGGTTCCGCTTCCCTTGGCGATTCTGTCCTTCCGGCTGCCATTAATAATATCTGGATTCTCCCTTTCCTGTAGGGTCATGGCACGGATAATAGCTTCTACGGGCTTGAAGGAATTATCATCGATATTAACATCTTTCATTGCTTTGCCCATTCCGGGGATCATTCCCAACAGATCTTTCATGTTCCCCATCTTTTTTACCTGCTCCAGCTGGGTGAGAAAATCGTTGAAATCAAATTGGTTTTTGCGAAGTTTCTTATTGAGACGGGCTGCTTCCTCTTCGTCAAATACCTCCTGAGCCTTTTCAACCAGAGAGACCACATCCCCCATACCCAATATCCTGCTAGCCATCCGGTCGGGATAAAAGCGGTCAATTGCTTCCATCTTTTCGCCGAGACTCATAAACTTGATCGGTTTTTCCACGACACGACGGATGGATAATGCAGCACCACCACGCGTATCGCCATCCAGTTTGGTTAGGACAACACCATCAAAGTTCAAGCGATCGTTAAAAGCTTTCGCCGTATTGACAGCATCCTGACCGGTCATGGCATCCACTACAAACAGCGTTTCCGACGGGCTGAGCGCCTTCTTTAGGTTGGCGATCTCATTCATCATGGCTTCATCTACAGCCAGACGGCCGGCAGTATCGACAATTACCACGCGGTGATTGTTCTTTTTAGCGTGGTCAATAGCTGCCTTGGCGATCTTTACAGCATCTTTATTTTCAGGCTCGGCATAAACTTCGACCCCTACCTGTTCTCCCAGTACTTTTAATTGGTCAATAGCGGCTGGGCGATAAATATCGCAGGCGGCTAACATTACGGACCGGCCTTGCTTTTTTAGGTAACTAGCAAGTTTTCCCGAAAACGTCGTTTTACCAGACCCTTGTAATCCAGCAATAAGAATGACCGCCGGATTCCCTTCGACGCGGATATCCTCACTCTGTCCACCCATTAAGGCGGTGAGTTCATCGTAGGTAATTTTCACCAACAACTGCCCGGGAGAAATAGCCGTAAGCACATTTTGGCCCATAGCTTTTTCCTTAATGTCATCGGTGACTTCTTTTGCGACTTTATAGTTTACGTCAGCATCGATCAGTGCTTTTCGAATTTCTTTTGCGGTGGTGGCAACGTTGATTTCGGTGATCCTCCCCTGACCTTTCAGCGTCTGAAAGGCTTTCTCGAGCTTAACACTTAAATTATCGAACATGGATCCTTATTTAAATTGACTAAATCTTGACTGAATAAGAGGCGGCAAAGTTAAGCCGAGTAGGGCTAAAGAAAAAATGGAATTACCTCATCTGCCAGGCGTTTTTTAATAAGCGAATAGGTGGCCTGAAACGCTTCAGATTCAGTGGTTTTGCCATCCAACAATGTAACGACTTTATGCACACCGAGTTTCTTCGTCTTTTCTCCCGACAGCTCGTTTTTCCCCACAATTACAACTAAGGGTTTGTTGTATTTGCGGGAAAGATCTGCCACGCCTTTCACCACTTTTCCTGAAAGCGTCTGCTCATCCATCTTTCCTTCTCCGGTGATGATCAGGTCGCTCTCCTTCACTAATTTTTCCAATCCAATAAAGTCTATTATAAATTCAATGCCCGATCTAAACTCGATATTGAAAAAAATTTTTGCTCCCCCGCCCAACCCGCCGCCAGCACCGGCGCCCGGAAAATTAATATCAACGCCAAATTGATGTTTCACAACAGAAGCGAAATTGAATAATCCTTCATCCAAAAATTTTACAACTTCCGGGCTAGCCCCTTTTTGGGGACCAAAAACGTGGGCAGCACCTTGAACTCCGTAAAATGGATTGCTCACATCACAGATGGCTGTTACGGAAACTGCTCTTATTCGCGGATGTAAATTCCGAATGTCAATTGACTGAATGCTTTTCAAATTCTGACCAATCGGTTTTAATTGATTTCCTGAGCCATCGCAAAACTTAGCACCAAGTGCCTCAGCCATTCCAATACCCGCATCGTTGGTTGCGCTTCCCCCGACTCCCATTATAATGGATTCAACGCCATGATCAAGTGCCGCAGCTATGAGTTGGCCTGTACCATAAGTAGTTCCTAGCAAAGCATTTCGTTCTTCGGGTTTTAACAGCTGCAGTCCTGAAACTTTTGCCATTTCAACAAATGCTGTCGTTCCATCTCCCGAAATTCCATACTCGCCATCGATTTTTCGAAAAAAAGGATCAAGCACCTGTACCTGAATTTTTTTTCCCTGGCTGAACTGCGTCAACATATCACACGTACCCTCTCCCCCATCCGCCATCGGGATTGATTTTGACTGAATTTGTTTCCCGGATTCGCGCAGCGCTTCTTCTATGGCCTCACAAACATTTATAGCATCGAGCGACCCTTTGAATTTATCAGGAGCAATTAAAACCTTCATGCTATGGGATAAAGTAGGACTGAATGAGCCAACGACGAATAATGATCTGATTCATACAACGTTCAACAAAAATCTCGAAACGGAAAATATGGAAAGACTTCACCGGGCGAGAACTTGGATTTGTCTGGCGGCAATTCAAGAAACCCTGTGACATTTTTAAGGTTTACAAAATCACCGGAACCTCCACCAGCGTCCGGGTAGGCCATCAGTCTGCCATTCTCACTTTTCACTTTCACCTGAAGGAAGTAGGTGAGATGGGGTGCAAATGAAAAATTGCTCGCCAGGGAAGCACTTAATTCCTGTCGTTCAACTTGAAGGCTTTTTAAAAGCCAGGGCTTGATATAACGATAAAAACACATGTATGTGGAAACAGGATTTCCCGGCAAGGCAAAAATCGTTTTACCCTCTTTCGAGGACCCAAGCCAAAATGGCTTTCCCGGCCTCTGATTAACATGATGAAAAAGTTTTTTCACGCCTAATTCTTCAAACACCGTAGGAATAAAATCAAACTTCCCTTTGGAAACGCCGCCCGAAAGAATCAGGACATCATGATCGTTCAAAATCGTTTCCAACGATTTCAACAATACCGATTTATCGTCCGCGAAGTGAAAATGTTTCGCATTCCAATTCAGTTGTTGCATACCTGCTTCAATAGCATAAGTATTTGACCTTCGAATCTGATGTGGAAGTGGAATTTCTTTGACATCAACCAATTCATCTCCACTGGAGATAATCGCTGTCCGAGGCAATGAAAGGACCTGAACCGAGACTTCCCCGACCGAAGCTAACAACGCTACTTCGGATGGCGAAATGAGAATTCCAGGCTCCAGTAATACTTCACCCTGTTTGCAATCGATCCCCTTTCGACTAACATTCTGACGATCCTCAATTGTATCGCTTAGGATGTGAGCCCTGTTATCACGGATCTCCATATCTTCATAACGAATGACGGTATCGGTTGCTTCCGGAAGAACTGCCCCTGTCATGACTTCAACGCAGTTGTCAGGGGTTTGCAATTTTTTCGTGGGATCGCCAGCAGCCTGCGTAAATTCTATTTGAAAATCTCTCTGGCCATTTTTTAATTTTTGATACTGGATTGCAATACCATCCATTGAAACCCTATCAAACGGAGGAAAATCCCGGTCTGCACTGATTTTTTCTCCCAATACGCGATTGATTGTGGCCTGCAAAGGAACGGTCTCAACCCCGGGCTTGTAAAGATTGGAAAATATAATATCAGAAGCTTCTGTAACACTCACCATGTATTTTATTTTAATTTACGCTTCCCATCCCGCTTAGCGGGATACAAACGCGAGGGTCTTAAAAGTATGAGTAAAAAACAATTTACACACATTTCCAAGGATGGAAATCCACAAATGGTAAATGTTTCTGAAAAGCAAATCACCCTTCGAAAGGCCCGTGCTCAAGCGATACTAGACGTTGGCGATGAAATTCTTGGGAAGATTCAAAATAATGAGCTGGTCACAAAGAAAGGTCCCGTGTTTCAAACCGCTATCATTGCCGGCGTTATGGGTGCAAAGAAGACA
>Ga0157380_10002214_pt1 | contig 13074 bp, 9 predicted proteins | sample S35metaG_FD_119757 | JGI IMG/M metagenome (GOLD analysis project Ga0157380, IMG submission 119757) | Switchgrass rhizosphere microbial communities from Kellogg Biological Station, Michigan, USA - S3-5 metaG | ecosystem: Host-associated > Plants > Roots > Rhizosphere > Soil | place: USA: Michigan...
CTGGAGCGCGGTGACGCTCGAGCTCGTTCCACCGGTCACGACCGAGCTATGGGATCCGCGCCTGCCGGCCGTGTGGCTGCGGCACACGGTCATCCTCGCCTTCCTCGGACTCGTCGTCGCCGCACTCGAGCTCTACGTCGTCGAGCAGCTCGCGCTCCAGGTGCAGATCCATCGTGAGCTCGCCGACCGTGAGCTGCGGCAACGGCTCTCGCTCGAACGTGCCGAGCAGGAACGGGCACACGAGCGCGAAGAGCGCGAGCGGGTCCAGCACGCGCTCGACCAGGCGCGGCGGCTCGAGGCGCTGGCGCGCATGTCCGGCGGCATCGCCCACGACTTCAACAACGCGCTGACCGTGATCATCGGCACCGCGGACGTCGCCCGGCTGAGCCTGTCGTCGCCGTCCGACGTGGCCGGCTATCTCGACGAGATCGTGCAGGCCGCCAAGCGGGCCGGCCTGCTCACGACGCAGCTGCTCACGCTCGGCCGGGCCCAGATTGCGTCTCGCGAGCCGGTGGTCATGGCCGACTTCCTCGAGCGCCTGCAAGGCGCGCTGAGCCGGGTGCTGCCCGACGACGTCGTGCTCGCCGTCCAGCTCCCACCCGAACCGGTGGCGGCGCTCGTCGACCTGGCAGGGCTCGAGCGCGCTGTCTACAACCTGGTGCTCAACGCGCGCGACGCCATGCCACGGGGTGGCACCATCACGGTGAGCTGCGAGCGGCAGCGGGCTGCCGCGCGCGAGCCCACGGATGCGGACGGCCCCCGCATCGTGGTGCGCGTCGCCGACACCGGGCACGGCATGGACGCGGAGACACTCGAGCGCATCTTCGATCCCTTCTTCACGACCAAGGGCGAGCGCGGCGGCACCGGACTCGGCCTGGCGACGGTGTACGCGTTTGCCAAGGACGCCGGCGGTCGCGTCGATGTGACGTCGGCGCCCGAACGGGGCACGACGTTTACCCTGCTGCTGCCCGAGCATGCTGGCGCGCTGCCTGCAGGAGAACCGTCGGCCGCCGCCCTGCATGCGCTGACCGGCGGAAGCGGCCGCATTCTCGTCGTCGAAGATCGTGACGACGTCCGCACCAACGTGGTGCGCACCCTGGCCACGCGCGGTTACGACGTGGACGAAGCCGCCGACGGCGACTCGGCGCTCGCGCTGCTCGGAAATAGCCACGGCTACGCGGTGATGTGCATCGACGGCGTGATGCCGGGTCTGCGCACCGCCGACGTGATCGAGCGCGCCGCCGCGCTCGCACCCGGCATGGGCGTGCTGGTCTGCTCGGGCTACGTCCGTGAAGATCTGCTCAGGCGCGGCGTGCAGGCCGGACGCTACGCCTTCCTGGCCAAGCCGTTCACCGCCGATCAACTGCTCGCCAGCGTCGATGGCGTGTTGCGCTCCGTCGGCGCGGCACGCCCCTCGAGCTAGCCCACTCAGTTCGGCGGTTGAAGACGGCGGCCGCACCTGCCGATTCAGGACACGGCCTCGACCGGTGCCAGCCAGATGTTCACCCCTTCGCCCGTAGCCTTCCGGCGCGCCGCGACCGCGACCGACCGCGCGATCGCCGAGCGCCCGCTGACCGCCGCCGAGACCCGCGCCGCCATGGACGGCGTCTACGCCCGCGTCGACCGCCTGATGGGCGGTTTCATCGCCCTGCACTTCGTGATCGGCCTGGCGCTGGCGCCGGTCTACGACACCTGGGCCACGGCCCTGCTGGTCGGCGGTGCGGCGGCGGCGATATTCCTCGTCTCGGCCGCGCTGCTGCCGCGCCACTTCCTCACACGCTGCGTCGCCGGCGTCGGACTGCAGACCTTCGTGGCGTTGCACATCGTCCAGATGCAGGGCCTGGCGGAGATGCACTTCTGGTTCCCGACGGCCTTCACCCTGATGATCCTTTACCAGGACTCGGTGAGCCTGTGGCCGGGCGCGATCGTGATCCTCGCGCAGCAGGTTCTGTTCGCGCTGCTCCACGACTCGGGCGTGCAGTTCGCCTTCTTCGAGGTGAACGACGTCACCACGATGACGCGACTCTTCCACGTCGGCATCGCACTCTTCCAGGTCGGCGTCTGTAGCTACTGCGCGAACGTGCTCCGGCAGCGGACGCTTGCCGACCATCGCCGCCGGCTCGAACTCGAAGGCGCCAGACGGCGGGCCGAGGACGCCACGCAGGCCAAGAGCCTGTTCCTGGCCAGCATGAGCCACCAGATCCGCACGCCGATGAACGGCGTCGTCGGCATGACCGGACTGCTGCTCGACACGCCGCTGACCCCGGAACAGCGCGAGTACAGCGAGACGGTGCGCACGTCGGCGAATGCGGTACTGACGATCATCGACGGCATCCTCGACCTCTCGAAGATCGAGGCGGGCAGGATCGATCTCGAGGTCGCAGAGTTCGATCTCATCACCGCGCTCGAGGACGCCTGCGGCCTCGTGGCGCTCGAGGCCGAGGGCAAGGGGCTCGACCTCGTCATCCGCGTGGACCCGGAGGTGCCGCGGTGGGTCGCCGGCGACGCGGGGCGCATTCGACAGATCCTGCTCAATCTGCTCAGCAACGCCGTCTCCTTCACGCTCCGCGGCCACGTGCTGGTGCACCTGCGCCTGGCTGATCGGCACGGTTCACGAGTCACGATCGCCGTCGCCGTGCGCGACACCGGCATCGGCATCGCCCCGGACGCGCAGGCGCGCCTGTTCCAGGAGTACGGCCAGGCCGGCACGTCCACCGCGAACCGGTTCGGCGGCACCGGCCTGGGCCTGGCGATCTCCAAGCGCCTCGTCGAGCGAATGGACGGGGCGCTGACGGTCGAGAGCGCGCCGGGCGCCGGCTCCACGTTCGAGGCCAGCGTGATGCTCGAGGCGCGGGAGCGTCCCGCGGCTGCAGTCGCGGCAGACCTGGCCGGGCTCCGCGTGCTCGTCATCGACGGCTGCGAAGCCGCCCGCGGCGCACTGCACGACCAGTTGGCGCACGCCGGCCTGCGCGTGTTCACTGCCGGGACGGGAGCCGAAGGACTGCAACGGCTGCGCGAGGCCGGCCGCGGCGGCCACGCCTTCGACCTCGCGCTCGTCGACGGGCGCATGCCGGCCCCCGACGGCGCGGCGCTCGCCAGCGAGATCAAACGCGACACTCTCCTGGCCGGCACCCTGCTGGTGTATCTGGCCCCGATGTCGCGGCGCCTCGATGCGGCGGCGCTGGCGGGCGCCGGCTTCGCCGCGGCGCTGGCGAAACCGGTACGGCCGTCCGCGCTTCTCGACGTGCTCGACGCCGCATGGAAGGCACACCGCAGCGGCACGCCGACGCCGGCCGTCACGCGCGCGATGGTCGCCGGACTGCCGGCCGCCGCCGACGAGACCGTCGCGCCGGCGCGGCGCCGGGCTCTCGTCGTCGAAGACGACACCGCCAACCAGCGCGTCGCGGTGAAGCTGCTCGAAAAGCTGGGATGGAGCGTCGACGTGTCGGGCAGCGGCAAAGGCGCGCTCGACCTGATGCGGCAGCTTCCGTACGACGTAATCCTGCTCGACTGCGTGATGCCGATCATGGACGGCTTCGAGTTCGCCCGCACGGTCCGCCAGATGGAGAAGCCTTTGAGCGCCACGCCGATCGTCGGCGTCAGCGGCATACCCGAACGGCGTCAGAACTGCCTCGAGGCCGGGATGGACGACTTCATCTCCAAGCCGATGATGATGGCCGACCTTCGCCGCTGCCTCGACCGCCTGGCGCCGATCGACGCCGCGGCGTTCGACGCCGCCCTCGCCAACGCGCTACGCCGCGAGAGCTAGCAGCCCGTGGTGGAAGTCCCGCGTGGCACCGAGACGGGCGAGGCGCCCGGCTGGCAAGGCGCGACGATTGAGAATACCGGGAGTATTTGAATGAGGAGCAACGCAGCCGGGCGGGATGCATCGCCCGTCGAATGCAGCGGGACTTCCACCACGGGCTGCTAGTCCCCCAGCGAGGCTCCGCCTCGCTAGAGCCAGTGCGACCGCTGAGTTTGCAAACGTCCTATGGGGCGCGCACACTCGCCTTGGACAGGCCACGAGTTCCCCTCTAGCGCGATGCCACCCGCGAACGGTGAGCCTGCGAGGATGGGCGATGGATAACGACAAATGCGCGCACCCGGCGTGTAACTGCACCGTGCCCAAGAACGGGCCGTTCGGGAAGTACTGCAGCGAGCACTGCAAGGAGGCTCGCGACATCATCGAGCTCCACTGCGACTGCAAGCACCCGGGCTGCGGACGCTAGCCTGCTAACGCCCGCCCGATCGGCGGGGCCGCACTCGCATCGCCACCAGATCATCGATGCGGCCCGCGATGCGATTGAGCGGCAGGATGTCCACGGCGGCGTTCAGCGCCGCGGCCGCCTTGGGCATGCCGTAGACCGCGCACGTCGCCTCGTCCTGGGCGATCGTGTGGTGACCGTGCGCGCGAAGCGCGCGCAGCCCCTGCGCACCGTCCCGGCCCATCCCGGTGAGCAGGACCCCCACCACCGATCCGCGCCACAGCCGGCACACGCTGTCGAAGAACACGTCCACCGAGGGCCGGTAGATCTTCTCGCGCGGCTCCGTGGTGTAGCCGAGCCGTCCCGGCGACGTGAACACCAGGTGATCGTTGCCGCCGGCGACCAGGACGGTGCCCACCGCCGGGCGGTCGTTCTCGCGCGCCACCCGGACGTCGAGCGCGGTGCCACGCTGGAGCCACTCGGCCACGCCGGCCGTGAAGTCCTCGCCGAGATGCTGCACGACGACGATCGCCGCGGGCAGCGAGCGCGGGAGCGACCCAAGGACGATCGAGAGCGCCGCGGGTCCCCCGGCCGACGCGCCCACCGCAATCAGGCGCGGGCACGACGTGCCCCGGTCGCTGGTCCGGGACGCGGGCGCGCCGGTCTTGCCGATCCAACGCGCGATCGACGTGATCTTCGGCAGCAGGACCGCCGCGACGGCGGCGGCGCCGGCCCGGGGCAGCGACACGGCATCGAGGGCGCCGTGGCCGATGGCTGCGAACACATGCGCCGGGTCGGCCTGGCCGCTCGCGGCCACGAGCACCACGCTCGCGGTGTCGCTGACGATCCAACGTGTCGCGTCGAGGGCGTCCACGCCGCGGGCCTGAAGATCGACGAGCACGAGATCCGGCGTGTCGCTGACGGCCTGCGAACGCAGTTCGTCGGCGGCGCAGGCGATCCAGGCCACCTCGTGGCCGCCGCCGAGCAGGATCGCCGCCTTCAGCGTCTCGGCCGCGCCCGCGTCGCCGACGATGCCGAGTCTCACGACTGCGCCCCGCCGATCAGATCGACGACCGCCTGCACCAGCGTCTCGTCGTGGAAGCTGCCCTTGGCCAGGTAGTGGGCTGCACCCGCGTCGAGGCCCCGCCGCCGGTCGTCTTCGCGGTCCTTGTACGAGACGATCATCACCGGGGTGGACTTGAGCTGCGGATCCCTGGTGATGCGCGATACCAGCTCGATGCCGTCCATGCGCGGCATGTCCACGTCCGTGATCACGAGGTCGAAGGGCGCCGACCGCACGGCGTTCCAGCCGTCCATTCCATCCAGCGCAATCTCGACCTCGTAGCCGTGATGCGTCAGGAGCTTTCGCTCCAGTTCCCGAACGGTCAGCGAATCGTCCACGACCAGGATGCGGCGGCGCGGCCCGCGCGGTTCGGCCGCCTGGACGCGCTCGACCGCGGTGAGCCGCCCCTCGCCCGCCAGTTTCGCGACCGAGCGCAGGAGATCGTCGACATCGACGATGAGCACCGGCGACCCGTCGTCCATCAGGGCGCCCGCGGCGATGTCCCGTATCTTGCCGAGCGACGGGTCGAGCGGCTGCACGGCCAGTTCCCGCTCGCCGACGAAGCGGTCCACGATGACGCCGCACGCCTGGGCACCGTCGCCGACCACCACCACGGCCCGGTGCGGCGGCAGGCCGGCCGGCTCGGCCACGCCCAGCACCTGGTGCGCCGACGCCACCGTGACCCGCCGACCGTCCAGCTCGAAGTGCTCACGGCCCTCCAGACGCACGACGCGGTCGGGCGCCAACAGCAGCGCTCGCGTCACCGACGACAACGGGAACGCGTACGGCTCGCCGCCGATCTCGACCAGGAGCGCCCGCAACACCGACAGCGTCACCGGGAGCTGCAGGCGGAACTGCGTGCCGCGGCCCGGCACCGTCGTGACGCGCACGGTGCCGCGCACCTGCGCCACCATGTCGCGGACGGCGTCGAGCCCAACACCGCGGCCGGAGATGTCGGACACGGTGTCCTTGAGGGTGAACGCCGGCAGGAAGAGGAACTCGAGGAGCTCGGCCTCGCTGAGCGCCCATACCGCCTCGGCGTTGAGCAGGTTCCGCGCCACGATGCGGTCGCGGAGACGCTCGAGATCGACGCCGCGGCCGTCGTCGCTGAGCGTGACGTGCAGGCGTCCCGCGCTGTGGTGCGCCTCCAGGCACAGCGTGCCCTCTTCCGGCTTGCCCGCGGCCCGGCGCTCGTCCGGCGTTTCGATACCGTGGTCGATCGCGTTGCGGAGAAGGTGGCCCAGCGGCGCGTCGAGACGGCCGAGCAGGTCGCGGTCCACCTGCGTGGTCTCGCCCCCGATGCGCAGGGCGACCCGCTTGCCGAGCGACCGGGCCACCGACCGGACGAGGAGCGGCAGCGATTCGGTGGCGTCGCGGAACGGGCGCATGCGGCAGGCCAGCGCCTCGTCGTAGAGCTGCTGCAGGCCGTTCATCGCCCGACGGTCGAACCAGTCCAGTGCGGCGAGGCGGTCGGCGAGCAGCCGCTGGCACTCCGCCAGTTGCCGCTGGGCGTCGGCGAGCGCGGTCCGGGTGCGCTCGTCCATGGCCACGGACAGGCTGTCCCGCACGCGATCGAGGTTGGTCGACGTGTCGTGTTGCAGGCGCTTCAAGCGATCGAGCGACTGCGAGAACGGTCCGACCCAGCGGCCCTTGATGAGCGCCTCTCCGGCCAGTCCGAGGAGATGGTTGAAGCTCTCGGCGGTGACCCGCACCACCCGGTCGGAGCCGTCTGCAGTGCCCGGAGCCGCCGCCGGCGCCGCTTGGGTGCGCGACACGGCCGGCCGCTCCGCCGCGGTGTGGTCCAGCACCTGCTGCAACGCCGTCCGGCACGCGTCCACGTCGGCCTTCCGCGGACCGTCCCACAGCGCCACCTCCGCTTCACCCGTCTTCGCCACCCGCAACAGCAGGTCGACCCCTTCCAGCAGGCGATCGATCTGCGTCTGTCCCAGCATGATGCGGCCGGCCTGCGCCGCGACGAAGCAGTCCTCGAGCGCGTGCGCGATGTCTACACCCGCCGTCAACCCGACAATCCGCGCGGCGCCTTTCAGGGAGTGCGCCGCCCGCATGCACGCGTCGAGGTGATCCGCAGCGGCATGATCCTGTTCGAGACCGAGCAGGCCCGACACGAGCGCCTGTCCCTGCCCTTCGGCCTCGAGGCGGAACAGATCGAGCATCGACAGGTCGGCGCTCACGCGAGACTCCGATGCAGCGCTTCACCGAGGAGAGCTTCGTCGAGCACGCCGACGACATGGCCGTTCCAGGACCAGACGCGGGTCGCGCACGGGCCGCCGGCGGCGGCCACCGCGGGCGCGTCGCTGAGCGCCGACGGCACGACGCGGTGAATCCCGCTCACCTCGTCCACCGGGCATGCCGCCCGGATCTCGCCGTGGCTGAGGATCAGCATGCGGGCGCGTTCGAACGCCCGCGGCGGCGCCTCCGCCATCGTGGCGTCCAGGCGAAGCACTCTGGCCAGCGACAGGCACACGCGCAGCGCGCCGTGGACGTTGACGACGCCGAGGACGGCGCCGTGCCGCCGCTGCGGCAGCGTGTGAATCGTGCGCTCCGGCGCCACTTCCGCCACCGTGGCCGTCGGCACGGCCAGCCAGCGCGCGCCAACGCGGAAGACGACGAGGGCAACGGTTCCGGTCGCCGGCGCGGGCAGTGGCTCCGCGAAGTGCGCCGTCCAGCCGGCGCCGGTCCCGGCCGGCGGCTCCTGATCGAGCAGCACGAGCGCCGCCGCCGCATGCACCGGACAGTTGTGACAGTGGACGTGCCGCGTCAACTCGGGGCACGACACGTCGCCCCGCACGCCGATGCGGCTCCAGCAGTCGTCCACGAGCGGCGCGCTCATCGGGCGCCTCCTGCCGTGAGGCGGCGCGCGCGGCTCCACAGCACCTTGGCCTCGGCCTCACGTCCCTGCCGCTCGACTAGCAGCGCCAGATGCATCACCGCGTCGGCGTGGGCCGGCTCGAGGTAGAGCGCCTTGCGATAGGACGCGGCAGCGGCGTCCACCTCGCCAGCGGCGTCGCGCACCACGCCCAGCAGACAGAACGCGTCGGCCGACGGACCCATGGCGCGAACGTGCTCCTCGCAGAGCGCTGCGGCCTCGTCGAACCGGCCCTGATCGGCCACGGCGCGAATCTCCTCCAGCGTGACCGCCGCCACCGGCCTCGCCTCCGCCGCGGCGGGCGCGGGCGCCGCCGCGGTCGCCCGCGCGGCACGTCTCTTTGTCGCGGTGCGCGACCGGTCGGCTCGTGCGTGTGGCCGGCGGAACGCGAAGGCCATCGGCAGCTTCGCCGAGACGAAGGCGTGATTGAGCGCCAGCCCTCCTTCGGACGAGCCGACGAACAGCAGCCCTTCCGGCTTCAGCAGCGCGCCGAGCGTCTGAATCGCGCGGTCCTGCGCGGCGCGATCGAAATAGATCAGCAGGTTGCGGCAGAAGACGATGTCGAAGCGGTCGCGTCCCGGCGCGAACGGGCAGGCCAGCATGTTGCCGTGGCGGAAGCGCACCTGGCGCCGCACCCGCTCGCACACGCGGCGGCCGCGCGGCGCCGGCTCGAAGTGGTGTTCGCGCCCCATCGCGCCGCTGCCGCGAAAGGAGTTGCGGCCATACGTCGCCGCTTCGGCCAGTGCCAGCGCGCGCGTGCTGATCTCCATGGCGTCCACCTGGAACCGCGCCGACGGGACGCCGGCGTCGAGCAGAGCCATGGCCATCGAGTACGGCTCCTCACCAGTCGAGCAGGGCACGCTCAAGAGGCGCAGCGGCTCCGTCGCCATCGGCACCGCGCCGTGCCGCACGACGGACGAGAGCGCGTCGAATGCCCCGGGATCGCGGAAGAACCAGGTCTCGGGCACGACCACCGCCTCGATGAGGGCCTGCAGCTCCTCCTTCGATGAGCGGAGGCGCGCGAGGTATGCGATCGCGTCGGCCGCGCCGGCAGCCGTCTGCCGATCGAGGATGGCACGCTCGACGACGCCGCGACCGATCGAACCCGCGTCCAAACCGATCGTCTCGCGGAGGAACTGCACGATCCCGGCTGGCATGGGCTAGGCCGGGGCGAAGAGCATCTCCCGCGTGGCCGGCGGAAGCAGCTGGAGCACGTCGAGGCGCTGGACGAGCCCGCCGGGCGTGGTGACGACGCCGCCCAGATAAGGCGTCGCCGGGTTGGCGAAGCCGGTGTCCACGAACTCACCGGGCGCGCGCCGCGTGATCTCGGTGACGCGTTCGGCGAGGATGCCGAGCAGCTGCCCGGTTTCGTCGGGTCCGTGGTCGTCCACGAGGATGATGCGCGTGCTGAATTTCGGCCGCGCCGGGCGGCGCAGGTTCAGGCGGCGCAGATCGATGAGCGGCACCGGCCGCCCGCGATAGCTGAAAATGCCCGCGACTTCGGTCGGCGCGCGGGGGATGACCGTGACCTGCACCAGCGGCAGCACTTCGACGACGCGCGACGCCTCGACGGCGTACTGCTGGCCGGCCACTTCGAGCAGCAGGTAGAGCATGTCACGCCGCGGCGAGCTTGAAGCGCGAGACGCCCCCGTGCATGCTCGTCGCCGCCTGGTTGAGCCCGTCAATGGCGACCGACGACTGCCGCAGCGACTGGATCGTCTGCTGCGCCGCGTCGCTCAGCTGCGACAGCGCCTCGGTGATCTGTCCGGCGCCGGTCGCCTGGGCCTGCATGCCCTCGGTGACCGCCTCGCAGCGCGGGGCGAGCGCCTGCACCTGGTGGATGATCTGCGTCAGCTGACCGCTCACCTGCTCGATCTCGTGCATGCCCCGGCGCACTTCGTCGGTGAACTTGTCCATCCCCATCACGCCGGCCGACACCGCCGACTGGATCTCCTTCACCATCCGGTCGATGTCGTAGGTCGCCACCGCTGTCTGGTCGGCGAGGCGGCGGATCTCGGTGGCCACCACGGCGAAGCCGCGGCCGTACTCGCCCGCCTTCTCGGCTTCGATGGCCGCGTTGAGCGACAGCAGGTTGGTCTGGTCGGCCACCTTGGTGATGGTGGTGACGACGTGGTTGATGTTGCCGGCCTTCTCGTTGAGCACGGCGAGCTTGTGGTTGATCGAGCCCGACGCGTCCATGACCTGGCGCATGGTGGCTTCCATGCGTGTCAGCCCGGCCTGCCCCTGACCCGCAAGCCCCGCCGATTCCTCGGCGGCGGTGAACACCTCGCTCATCGTGCGCACGAGCTCCTGCGACGTCGCCGCGATCTCGCGCGACGTCGCGGCAATCTCGGTGGTCGCGGCCGCCACCTCGGTGGCCGTCGCCTCCTGCTCGCGCGCCGAGGCGGCGATCTCGTTGACGGACGTATTGACCTGGATGCCCGAGCGGTGGACGTCGGAGAGGAGGCCCGACAGCCGGCCGGCCATGTTCGCGAGCGCGTGTCCGAGCGCGTCGCGATCGGAGCGCGGCGTCACCGTCACCGCCAGATCGCCCGCGGCGATGCGCTCGGCCGCGACCACCATGTCCTTGAAGGATCCGACCATCTGCTCGAAGGCCCGGCCGAGCACGCCGAGCTCGTCGCGCCGCGACCGCGCCTGCACCCGCACCGACAGGTCGCCGGCGGCGATGTGATTGGCAACGGTCACCACTTCGGCGAGCGTCACAGTGACGTCGCGCATCACGTAGACGCCGGCGAGCGTCACGACCAGCAGTCCGATTGCCGCCCAGATCAGCGTCTGACGCACCTCCTGCCGCAGGCCGTTCATGCGCGCCGTGATGAGCGTCCGCAGCGAGCCGGTGAGGCGGCTCTCGAGGCCGTTGATCGCTTCGATGCCACGGCTGAGCGCGGCAAAGTAGGCGTCGGGCGTCGTGGACTGGTTGGCCGCCCGGCCGGTGAGCTTGACGATCTCTCCCTGCGCGTCGATGACGGCGTCGCTGCTCCCGGTGGCGGGCTCCTCCAGCGCAGGTTTGAGCCACGGGGCCAGCTCCAGCGCCGCGGCCATCGCGGCGTCGAGCTTCGCGCCCACCGATTCCATGAGAATCGACTGGCGGGTGAGCTGGTCGATCTGATCCGGCCGGCGCTCCTGGCTGGCGGCCATCCCGCTCCCGAACCCGCGGGCGCGCGCCAGCAGTTCGCTGAGTTCCGGCCCGTCGGCGACGAGCACGGTGATGAGGTGAGCGCGGGCCGCGTCGGGATCGAGCGTGAGCTTCGACGTGCGGCCGACCTCCGCTACGAGGGCGAGGGCGTCGGCGATGAGCCGGGAATGCCGGGCGAAGCTTTCGTCGGCGGTGAGCGCGGCCGTCTTCGACAGCAGGTCGGTGGAAGCCGCGCGAAGCGCGATCCAGCGCGCCGTGGTCTGCAGCTGCGACCCGAGCCGGGCGTTCACCGCCTCGAGCGCCGCCAGATCCTTCTCCACGTCCACGCGCACGCCGTCGAGCCGGCCGCGATAGCCGCTGTCGCCGTTGAGCACGATGCTGGCGACGTCGCGATGCTGCTGTAGATCCTTGACCAGCGTGAGGGCGGGTTCGGTGTAGTCGAGCCCGCGCAACTGCTGCGCGGCGAACTCCACGCCCAGGGTGTCCACCGCCGACACCATTTTCATCGTCACGACGGCGAAGGGGATGAGAAAGATCACCCCCATCAGCGCCAACTTCTGCCACACCTTCAGATTCCGCATCGTCGGCTGCCTTTACGTGAGCGCCCGCCCGCAGGCGTCCTTGACCCGTTCGATCTCCTCCTCGAGGCGCGCCACGCCGGACGCATCCGCGTCACGGCCCGACTCGAGCTTCGCGCTCAATGCGGTAAGCGGCCTGGCGCCCACGGCCATGGCGCAGCCCTTCAGCGCATGTGCGACCCTGGCGAGTTCCGCGACGTCGCTCGCCGCCACCGCCGCCCGCAAGCGGCCGGCGAGCGCGCTCGAGTCGGCGAGAAAGATCCCGACCAGCGTCCGCACCGTCTCGTTGGGATCCTCGGCACCCTCGTCACGGTAGGACGCGAGCACGTCCGCATCGAGCGGCGCCTCGCTGTCGGGTGCGCCGGGTGTCTCGACACGCGCGGCGGCGCCGGGCCCGGGCGCGTCCGACAGCTGGCGCGTGAGGCAGGCGATGAGTACGTCCTTCGTCGGCAGCTTCACCAGATAGTCGGCGGCGCCGGCCTCGAGAGCCCTGAGGCGCGTCGCGTCGTCGTCGTTGCCCGACAGCACGATGACCGGCGTAGCCGACGTGGCGGCGCGCTGGCGGAAGGTCTGGACCAGTTCCAGCCCGTTGGCGTCGGGCATCACCAGGTCCTGCAGGATGAGGTCGGGCCGCACACGATCCGCGGTGGCCAGCGCCTCGGCCCCGCGCTCGCAGCAGTGCAGCTCGAAGGCGGTTTCTCCGTCGAGCAGCCGCGCGAGCGCCAGGCCGACGAAGCGCTGATCGTCGACGAGGAGAATCGTCGTCCGCGCGCGCGGCGTCGCCGGCGCCGGAGGGGGCTGGGCCGAGGGGACCATGACTGCCACAGTTAATCGGCCGGAGCTGTCGTGGCTGGAGCGCAAACGGCGCCCCCCGCCGTGGCGAGCGCGCGCCGTGGTGTGGCACCGCGTGCCGAGGTCCAGGTCGCGAGGACGGTCAAACCCAGACCACCTCTTGGTGTTCCATCACTGGGCGAATCAATACCCGGCAGACGCCGACTGCGCGCGTCCACGTCCACCACCCGGGACGTCGAGGGCGAGGTTTCATCTCGCTGTCCCTGGCGCAAGGCCCCGGCCAATCCCCCTCGTGAGTTCCCGGGGACCTGAACTATTTCACTGTCAGAGGCTTGCAGTTCTCAGCCGCGGATCACGATTCCGTACGCCGCATGGCGTGTGTGCCGTCGCGA
>Ga0157380_10002215_pt1 | contig 13073 bp, 9 predicted proteins | sample S35metaG_FD_119757 | JGI IMG/M metagenome (GOLD analysis project Ga0157380, IMG submission 119757) | Switchgrass rhizosphere microbial communities from Kellogg Biological Station, Michigan, USA - S3-5 metaG | ecosystem: Host-associated > Plants > Roots > Rhizosphere > Soil | place: USA: Michigan...
CTACCGACAGTACGCGATGGAAACAATTGATTATCCAATATGAAAAATTCGCGCAAGTGAAAATGATGAATGATAGTTTACGCAATTATGATTTCGAAGTAAACGATTCATTAAAGGAGATTATTCTTTCCTCATCGAACGATTATTCGCTTACAGATTCCAAACTTTTTTACAAATTGGACTCAACAGTTCTTACTCTTATGGGAAAATTAGGAAAAGATTCAGTGTATATGCGACTGCGTAAATATGATATCAATAAATTCCGGTTGGTGAACAGGGGTTATCGATGGATAAATGAATATCCGTATAATAGGTGAGGGGTGAGAAAGAATCGTGAGACGTGAGTGGTGAGTCGTGAGAAAGTCTAAGTAATAGCATCATACCATTAATCGGGAAGCCACTCACGATTCACTACTCACGTCTCACGATTCATCAATCCGCCAGCACAATCGTACACAAATGTTGTCTCCGGATACGAATAGCGGCTGCCATTGCCGGGTCAGCTGGAGCGGCCCAGGTAAATAAACTAACTTTTTTGCGGCTCCATAAAATTTTCAACATATCCTTATTATAAAACCGAAGTTCGCTGGTGCTATCGCGTTGCGCAACTACCGCGGAGTTACTATCCATTAAAGCAATCGTACGGACCCAACCTTTGGCACTATTCTTTGGTTCAGTATATTCAATTTTAAACATGCCATTGTTTGTGAGATCGGCTTTTTTGACGGCTATTAAATTTTTTGTAGTGTCTTCTGTATTCCCCGTTAAAATATTCTTTTTACCTAAATAAACCTTCCAGCTTGCAGTTTCCTGAGCATGGGCAATCGGAGCAATAAGAATTATGAGGAATATGATATAAATACGATATTTCATCTGGCTTGTTTAATTGTAAGTAGGTTTTATAAAGATACAAGTTGCATCGGGTAGTTCGGAGAGGAGAATCGTGAGTGGTGAGTGGTGAGTCGTGAGGGGTCCCTGATTAATAACTGGCCCCTGTTAATTAGAGGCTCTCTCACGACTGACCACTCACGTCTCACGATTCCGAACTACCACCTCAACAACGCGCTTCCCCACGTAAATCCGCTTCCAAAAGCCGCGAGGCAAACCAAATCACCCTCTTTAATCTTTCCCTCTTCCCATGCTTCACACAATGCAATTGGCACCGAAGCGGCGGTTGTATTACCATATTTCTGGATATTATTATACACCTGGTCGTCGCGCAATTTTAACTTTTGCTGTACAAATTGCGCGATGCGCAAATTGGCCTGGTGCGGTATCAATACTTTAATATCAGCAGGAGAACATCCATTGGCAGTTAATGCTTCCATGATCACTTCCGGAAATTTTACCACTGCTTTTTTAAATACGGCTTGTCCGTCCATATTGGGGAATACCTGAGCTTTTTCTACCATGGCATGACTGAAAAACATCTGTCCTATTTCTGCATTATCAAAATCGGCAACGGGTTCCGGAGTCCAATGATTGGCATGTGTACCCGGATTGAACATGGCGAGTATCTCCGCGCTTTCTCCATCACTATGCAAATGCGTACTTAATATACCACGATTCTTATCTTCTGTTGGCTGCAACACAACAGCACCTGCCCCATCACCAAAAATCACGCTAACATTTCTACCCCTTGTACTGAAGTCGAGCCCGAAAGAATGTTTTTCGCTTCCAACCACCAATATATTTTTATACATACCGGTTTTGATGAATTGATCTGCCACACTCAATGCATACACAAATCCGCTGCATTGATTGCGTACGTCCAACGCGCCGATTTCCTTCATCTTCATAGCTCTTTGCAACAATACACCGCAACCCGGGAAATAATAATCGGGAGAAAGGGTAGCAAATACAATAAAATCTATATCCTGGGCCGTAATACCAGCTCTTTCAATGGCGATCGTCGCCGCTTCCACGCCCATAGTAGTGGTGGTTTCGCCGGTACGATCCGCAAATCTTCTTTCTTTAATACCTGTTCTTTCCTGGATCCATTCATCGCTGGTATCCATATATTTTATCAAGTCGTTATTGGTAACTACCTGTTTAGGAACGTAGCTGCCAATACCGGCAATCCTGGATCGGAACATATTGCAAGCGTTTTAGCAGGTCAAGGTAAAGAAAAATATGATTGTGGGGGAAATGAAACGGTTGTGGATTCAACTAATTTAACATTGTGGATTTTTATGAAGATTAATAAACCATAATTCCGGCATTTATCATTAGTAGAAAAAGAATTGCCACGAAGACACGAAATCTTTTCCGTGCCTTTGTGGCAAAAACAATATTAAATAAATTTACTTCTTCTCCATCTTCAACACCTCAATCATAAATTTCTCAATCTCTCTTTCCACTCCTTCCACATCTTTCGATTTAATAGGAGAGCCGATTACATGATCACCCGTATTAGGCATAGGAATATCTCTTTTTAAATTAGCGGGAGTAGACAACTGCGCGAACATTTCTTTCATGGGTTGTACTTTCACCGTGCTGTCCTGGTGCACTTCATCTTTATAATAATACAATAGAAGAGTGGGTTCGGTAATTTTATTGAAGGTTTCTTTAGTCATGGAAGATTCGAGCATTTCTTCTAAGGCAACAACTGATTCCAGCCGGTAATGGGGATACCAGTATTTTTTATAGGAATCGCGCTGGTCCTTGGAATCAATATAACGTGAGCCTACTACCATCGTTGCTATCTGCAATCCCCAGGGATTATTCAATAACCAGGCATTGGGATCGTTTATCGCAATATTAGGTGATAAAAGAATCAATGCTTCCACATCATTGGGGTAAGCGGCGGCCAATTGCAATGCATTGGTACCACCGGTAGAAGTTCCCATAATAATTACCTTATTACCTAATTGTCTGCCGATTGCCAATGCCTCTTTCGCGGATTCCCAATATTTATCAGCAGTTAATTTCTTCATAGCGTCAACGGTATCCAGACCGTGCTCCGCCAATCGGGCTAAGTAAAGATTACAGCCAAATTTTTTTGCGATATTACGATGTACGGGATTTCCTTCTTCCTGTGAAGCGCCAAAACCATGCAGATAAACTATTGCGTATTCTGTTTTATTCCGGACGGTATCGTTATTCCAAACTATCCTCGCTTCATTATTTTCTTTTATTTTATGAGCGCTTTCTTTCTCCCTGACATATTCTTCCAGTTTGGCCGATTGTTCAGGAACTGCTGGCATGTCTGTCTTATATACCGGCGTAGATGGTTTCGGACCCATCAGGTACCCGATCACCAATAATAACGGAATAATCAGCCAGAGTTTCTTTTTGCTCATGCGATGAATTTAGGCGGCTTGGTTAAAAATTGTAGCAGGTAAATTTATCAATTTGTGGCGGGTGGAGACACCAGCCACGGGACTCAATTTAAGTATTGGTTTTTGAATTTTATATCGTATACGAGTAATTATTTGCGCCGGTTGGCGTCGACCGGGCTGGTGTCTCCTCGGCTGGTGTCTTCACCAGCCGAAATGAATATGCTTAATTTAATAGTGGTTGATGAAGACACCGACCACGGCGACTTGTTTGCCCATTATCCTTTCTTTAAGTAACTTTTAGAAATATTCCGAATTGCCCCTCCGCCTCCTTACCATAAACAAAGGTTTTTCAATAAACCGGAACATACTCTTGTTCCTGATAAGCTTTTGTTATCAATTCGGCTCCGCGCAGTCTCTGAAACGGTTAAATTATATCAGCTACAATGTAAATGAAGGATTGTTGCAGAGCCAGGTTGCCGACCTGGCCCAGGATGGGAATGGGTTTGTATGGATAAGTTATAGTAACGGAGTTCAACGGTTTGATGGCAGGGTCTTTTCTACATCAACCGATAATGAAATCGATCAGTCATCATCGCACGATAAAAATGTAAAATTCCTTCGTCTGTTGAATGGGAATCTCTGGCTCATTCACGAGCAAGGCTTTGTGGAATATAACCGGAATACCCATCGGTTTACAGATTTATTCGCTTCAACAAACCAATCGCCCCATTTAGTTCCGTTACCAGGCACCGAAAGAAATGATTCAATTTGGTGCTGGTCCAAAAACAAAGGATTTTACTGTTTTAATAAGCGCTCACGCCGAATCACCGATAGTATCAAACTGAAAGAATTTAGTCAGGAGCAATTAGCGGCCTTTTCATCAACCGAATCCATCCATAGTTCAAATAATTTTGTTCTATTGCAATTGCCAACGCAATTATTGGTGTTGAATAGAGTTTCCAGGAAGATAACGGTGTATAAACCATCGGCGTTGCAAAAAGTATTCTTTGCGATAGAGAATTTCCGGAATGATTCAATTTTAATTGCCACAGTAAGAGGAATTGAAAAAATGGATTGTTATTCCGGCCAGTCTCAATTGCTTTGTTTGTACGCGACACAGCCTCTCGCATTAAATCCACTGCACCCGGTTCAAATTAAAATGATTAATAAAAAGAGCTGCGTTGTTAGTGAAGGAAACAAATTATTTGAACTGGATGTTGAGCAAAAAAGATACAGTGCCGAACTGGTGAATCTCCAAAACAAACCTTTTGTTGAGGTAGGATATATTACTGGACTCAGGACAGATGATCATGAGAATCTTTGGGTATTAACTGAGAATGATGGAATCCGCAAAATCAATTATCGTTATGCGGGTTTCCGGTATTTTGGAACTGCGGAAAAGCAAAACAATTTCATAAAATCGATTTATGTTGATAAAACGGATAACCGTGTTCTCTGCGGAAGTTTTGGAAGTGGTTTGACCATCTATGATACAACCGGGCATTTTCTTCAATCGATTAATCAATTTCCAGGTACAAAGCAGCCTTATACAGTTTGCGCGTTCCGCAAAATATCCCCGCATCGGTATCTTGTTTTGCTGATGGGAACCTGGAATACTTTTTTGTTGAATACGCAGGATTATTCGATAAGAAAACTTCCCGTGAATATTGATTTTATCAAAAACGAAGAATTAAATCACCGTAAGCCCGACTACCACCTGGGCCTGCATGCGGTGAATGATTCTGTGAATATTGTTCAAAGTAGTTATTTCGTCTATCAGCTTAATTGGGAATCTTCTTCCCGAATCAGGTATAGCGAACTGGATAGTTTGACGGGTCCGTCGTTATCTTCTTATCTGGATAAACAACAACGGCTTTGGATAGGTAGTTATGGAAAATATTTTCTGTCGGCGAATAAAAGTTATAGCTCTTTCCACGAATTTGAATTATCCGGGAATAACCGTGTTCGTTGTTTTTTTGATGATGGAAAAGCTGCCATATGGATGGGTACGGAAAAAGGATTGTATCAATTGACCAGCGATGGAAAAATTAATAAAACATGGAACAAGTCGGATGGATTGGTGGATGAAAGCATTTATGCTATACTTGGTGACAAAGAAGGTAATTTATGGTTCAGTCATAATAAGGGAATCAGTTGCCGGAAAACAGACGGAACTTTTCTGCATTTCAGTAAGAACGACGGCTTGCAGGAAAACGAATTCAATACCAACACCTCTTTCGAAACAGCCGATGGTGAATTGTTTTTTGGAGGGGTAAATGGAGCCAGTAGTTTTTATCCCGGTGCTGTTACAGGTGTAAATGAAAAACCGGAAGTACTATTAACTTCCATAATGATCAAAGATCAACCTTTGCGGGAAGACAGTGCCAGCTGGAGCATTAAAAAACTCAGCATTCCTTATTTCAACAACGTAATTTCCTTTACGTTAACCGCGATTGGTAACCGTTCAGCCGATCAATATAATTATCAATATCAGTTAAGTGAGCAGGACCGGCAGTGGATAAATGCGGGAAATAATTCGCAGGTACGTTATGTACTGCAACCCGGCAATTATATTTTTCGTTATTACGCCGGTAATTCTTTTGAGAAAAACCCAACGGAAATAAAAGAATTGTATATCACAATTACGCCACCATTCTGGAGAACAGCCTGGTTCAGGATATTGGCAATTGCAGCCATCATCTCCCTTATAGTTATTATAACCCGACGAATTGCCCGACGCAAACTAAAAAGGCAGATCATCGAATTACAGCAAAGCAAAGCGTTGAATGAAGAGCGATTGCGGATATCAAGGGAAATGCACGATGATATTGGAGCGGGCCTAACACAAATAACATTGATGAGCGAGGCAGCCAAATTGCATCAGCAAAATGTGCAACCCTTAGAAGAGATAGCAGGTACCAGTAGAAAACTGGTAGGTAGTATCAACGAAATTATCTGGAGCTTGAATCCGGAGAACCAATCCCTCGGACAATTGCTCGCTTATCTTCGGGAACAACTGAACCAATTGCTGGAATATTCGGGGATCAACTACAAAATTGATTTTCCTGAAAATAATGAAGCCGTGATTCTAACCAATGCGCAACGACGCAACTTGTTGCTGGTTACAAAGGAAATTGTACACAATGCAGTTAAGCATAGTATGGCCACTAATATTACAATATCCTGCCATAAGGAAAACTCTACGCTTTTATTCAAAATAACGGATGACGGAATTGGCTTCAAAACTTCATCAAACAGTTCGGGCAATGGGTTGCATAATATCCGTCGCCGTATAGAGGAATTAAACGGGGACCTGCTGATTCAAACCAATACCGGAGCGGGCAGTCAGTTCAATTATTCTATTCCCGTTAGCCAATAATCTTCGGCTACTACTTTTATCACATTTTACCGAGGCGTATTTAAAACTACCTTTTTGAAAATATTCCGCTATGGAAGAAGAAAGTGATAGAACCCATCAACGTCGGCTCTTTTGTTTGATTTCAGTGTTGCTTTTTTCGGGTATGGCTTTTGCCCAGCCAAAAACAGGCACCCCTACACCTGATCCGGCGAATAGCTATGGGCCGGGGACTACAATTACTGTTACAGAAGGTGATCCGGTTAATGGAGTTGTTGAAAAAACAGTTCAGTTTAAAGATAAGGACGGGAAAGTCCGCAGAGAAATTAAGGAGTCCACCAATGGCTTTAACGGGAAACGCACCGTCACGGATACTTATTTTAAAGACAGTGGTCGTAAAGACTCTGTCATAACATCGAACAGTAGCGTAACCGAAGCGGGTCACTACCGTTTGGAAAAAAAGAAATATGAATACTATGAAGGGGGAGATCTTATTAAATCAAAAACCCGGGAAGAGGTAATAGGCATAGATGGCACGCTGGTTCCGGTTACAACTGAACATAGCTGTGTACCCAGGATTACTTTGTATGGCGGTCCTGGTGCAATACAGGGTGAATATGGAGAGGATAAAAAATGGTTTGTTGGAGGCGAGTTTGCTGCCTTGTATCATTTTAAAGATAAAGGGAAATGGGCCATTATGATCGACGCTTCTTTTTATGGAACGAAAGAAGACGAGAGTAAATTATCCCGCAGTTTTTTGTTGGGTGGAGTACAGTACCATTTTTTTGAACATGGTAGCGCACACGTACTAAGACCATTTGTTTATGCATTAGCTGGAATGGGAATGGATCATTTTAAGATGAGCGGTATGTATTCGAGCGAGGACAAAGAAACAGGGTTTACCTGGGCAGCGGGGGGCGGTACCGAAATCCCGCTTAGTAAAAAATTTGGTTTGCTTGCTTCCGTGGATTATCTCAATGTGAAATGGGCAGATACGAATTATGGACATGTACGGGTAGGGGCAGGGGCTTATTTACAATTGGGTTGCCAGTAAACTCTTCAATAATTAGAAATACATGAAAATGAAAAATACAATCTGCTTTTTGCTGATGGTTGGCTTATTCTCTACAGGATTAGGCCAAACTACAACTCTGCCTGATAAATCGTATGGCGTGGGCGGTACTAAAACGGTAACAACTACAACAAACAATCACGGCGAGAAAACAACGGTTACTGAAATTAAAGATCCCGATGGGAAAGTGCGGGATCGCAATCATACATGGAAAGATGCTAATGGCTATATTACCGTTAACGATACCAATTTCACCAAGCGAGGAGATATTTTCAAAACGGTGCATCAGGAATTTGATAATAAAAAAACGCTGGTTAACTCACAATCGAAAGAATGGGTTGGAGGCAATGTGATCCATACCATCAATCGAACCAAAAAGGAGGACGGAACTTATGATGTTCATATCGACGATAAGGAAAAAGGAAAAACATTTGATAGCAACGAACCCGCAGGAGCTACACATATAAGTCCACCCGACGATTTCAAGCACCCTGAACAAAAAGTGGGTTGCTCGTCGAGGTTTGGAGTTTCTGCCGGCTACAGCTATCTCTCCTCGGAAGTGGGAGATGAGAAGAAGGGTTATCCGTTCGGTGCTATTGTTTTAGGTCAATATAACCTGGATGAAAATGAAAAATGGGCGGTTCAGTTGGAAGGTAGTATTCATATAAAAAAGGAGGATGATTTCACTTATAAACAAAGCTATTTATTGGGCGGTCTCAAGTACGATTTTAAAGACAAAGAAAAATGCAAAAGCGAATTGGGATGGGGTGGTTATGTGCGAATAATGTTAGGTGGAGGATTTTTCAGTGAATTATATGAAACGATGGGATTTTCTGATAAATTCAAAGATTGCGGATTAGCTGGGGGATTTGGAGGCGGAGTCGATTTAAGAGTGAACGATTCATTCCGCCTCGGTGTTGGTCTTGATTATATCGGAACACAATTCAATGATGATTTTGTAGGTGGAATTCGTGCAAGTGCTGGAGTGAACTATACCTTTAGAAGGAACAGAACATTCCAGGGAGTCAGATCATCCTATTAATTCCTGTTTTACAAATAGCCTCGAATATTGATAAAAAAACACCTTATTAGTTTTAACTGCTGCAACTTTGTCCTATGCCTTCTTTTTCAATTGCTATAATAGAAGATGATGATAAAATCCGCCATTACCTGGCAGAGCAGATACAAACGCATATTACTGTAACGGAATTAAAAGAGTTTTCCAATGGAGAATCTGCGCTGCAACAATTGACGGCTCATCCCGTAGATATCGCCCTTTTTGATGTGCAGTTGCCTGGCATGAGTGGTATCGAATGTATCCAGAAGTTAAAGATCATTCATCCCCGGATGCAAATGATGGTGCTTACCGTATATGATAATGCAGATACTATATTTGATGCGTTGAAAGCAGGCGCTGCCAGTTATATCTTAAAAAATACAGCTCCCGAAAAAATTATCGAAGCGATACATGAATTATACAATGGCGGCTCACCCATCAGTAGCCAGATTGCCCGCAAAGTGATTGATGCCTTCCAGCTCAAAGAAAAAACCAATGATTTTTTTCAAGTGCTCAGCCGTCGCGAACAGGAAATACTTGAACAACTTTCCAAAGGTTATCGGTATAAAGAGATCGCCGATAAATTATTCATCAGTACCGATACGGTTCGTACCCATATCCGCCATATTTATGAAAAGTTGCAGGTGAATAGTAGAGTGGAAGCGTTGAAGAAAACAGGGTTCCTCGGATAGATTTTAGTTTGTGGTTTTTCGTTTATCGTTGCCTCAGTTCTAAAAGCCATTATTACATGCGGCTTGCATTTAATCGGTTTGTTACCCCTAAAGACGATAAACCAAAAAACGATAAACAATAAACCGCAAGCCATAAACTACAAACTTTTCTCCCTATATTAGTTGGCGTAACCATAACCAACTACCATGTCTCCTTCTCCCCGTTTCCTCGCTCTCGATGTTTTTCGCGGTATGACCATTTGCTTCATGATTATTGTAAATACGTCGGGTAACGGTGATACCACATTCGCGCCGTTAATGCATGCCAGCTGGCACGGATTCACACCTACCGATTTAGTATTTCCTTCTTTCTTATTCGCTGTAGGCAATGCCATGAGCTTTGTAATGTTGAAATGGGCAGGATTGCCTCAATCAACTGTGTTATGGAAAATTCTTAAAAGAACGGCACTTATCTTTTTGCTTGGTTACTTATTGTATTGGTTTCCTTTTGTACATCATACCGAAGAAAATGGATGGGAATTGAACCCGATATCTCATACCAGAATATTGGGTGTATTGCAACGGATCGCTTTGTGCTATGGTATCGCTTCACTGATGATTTACTATCTCAAACCAAAATGGGTAATGGCTATCACCTTATTGATTTTGGTTGCCTATAAATTTATACTGGACGGATACGGTGACCTTACCATGGTTGGAAATGCTGGCCAGAAACTGGATATATGGCTAATGGGAGAAAATCACCTTTATCATGGTGAAGGAATTGCATTCGATCCGGAAGGTTGGTTAAGCACGTTGCCAGCAATTGGTAACGTGGTATTTGGTTATTTCGCCGGTCGCTATATTCAACAGAAATCCCGTACTGATGGCAAGATCGTTTTGGGAAAAACATACGAAGGACTCACGCATTTATTATTAGCAGGAGTTGTATTGATATTTCTTGCCTATTGCTGGAACATGAGTTTTCCCGTAAATAAAAAACTTTGGACAAGCTCTTTTGTACTTCTTACAGTTGGTCTCGATTTGGTAATCCTTTCAACTGTTATATACGTTGTAGATTTTCTTCATAAAACCAAATGGACCTATTTCTTCCAGGTGTTTGGTAAAAACCCTTTGTTCATTTACTTGTTAAGTGAAGTTGGAATAACACTATTATGGATGATTCCGGTTGGGGATATGCAATTACCAGGATGGTTATATCAACATGTTTTCTCGCTTGCCGGAGCATATACCGGCGCTTTCCTTTACGCGGTATGTTGGATGCTCACCTGCTGGGTGGTAGGTTGGTGGATGGATAGGAAGAAAATTTATGTAAGAGTTTGAGGGTTTGTGCCCGCCCGGATGGCTGGTCGGACGGGGTTTATCGTTTATGGTTTGTCGTTCTTTAGATTGATCACCCTAATTAAGTGTGAATTTCATACTTTACATATATAATAGCTTCTGAAATCAATGAATATCTGCTTTAATATCTATGAGCACAAAGCTTTTAAGTCCATTTTCTGGATGCTTGGGCCCAAGACCCGCAAACGATAGACGATAAACTACAAACTAAAAGCAATCTTTTCCCTTGCCCCTCCGTTGTTTTAACGTACATTTGCGCCTCCAAAAACGGTGGCCCGCTACCAGTTATCAGGGGAACCGAATTGGATCCTAACTTATAGCTAAGAGCTTGCCGCTAAAAGCTTTACAAATGAATATTCGCAACATCGCTATCATTGCTCACGTTGACCACGGAAAAACCACCCTGGTCGACAAAATTTTACATACTACACATGTATTCCGCGATAATCAGGAAACTGGTGATCTGATCATGGATAGCAACGACCTGGAAAGAGAAAGAGGGATTACCATCTTCAGTAAAAACGCAGCAGTAACCTATAAGGATACTAAGATTAATGTAATCGATACCCCTGGTCACGCCGACTTTGGTGGTGAAGTAGAACGTGTATTGAAAATGGCAGATGGAGTACTGCTGTTGGTGGATGCTTTTGAAGGTCCAATGCCCCAAACCCGCTTTGTATTGCAGAAGGCATTACAACTGAATCTGAAACCAATCGTAGTAATTAATAAGGTTGATAAACCGAATTGTCGCCCCGACGAAGTACATGATGCTGTTTTTGAATTATTCTTTAACCTGGATGCTTCTGAAGAGCAACTGGATTTCCCTACCTTTTATGGAAGTGGAAAGAACGGTTGGTTCAACGATTCTTTAACTCAGATAGATAATATCAATCCTTTATTGGATGGTATTCTTAAATATGTTCCCGAACCAAAAGTAAGTGAAGGTCCTTTGCAAATGCAGATCACTTCCCTAGACTACTCCAATTTCCTTGGGCGTATTGCAATTGGTAAAGTGAGCCGTGGTTCTATTAAAGAAGGACAGCAGGTAGCGTTAATGCAGGCCGATGGTACTATCCGGAAAATTAAAGTGAGAGAGCTTTATGTGTTTGAAGGAATGGGTAAGAAGAAAGTAACGGAAGTATTAGCAGGTGATCTTTGCGCCGTAGTAGGAATTGAAGATTTTAATATTGGAGATACATTGGCCGATGCGGAAACTCCGGAAGCATTGCCAGTTATCAGTGTAGACGAACCAACGATGAACATGTTGTTCTCGGTTAACAATTCTCCTTTCTTCGGAAAAGACGGAAAATTTGTTACGAGCCGTCACCTTCGTGATCGACTGATGAAAGAAACAGAAAAAAATCTGGCGTTAAAAGTGGAAGATAGTCCCGATGGAGATAGTCTGATGGTGTATGGCCGCGGTATACTTCACCTGGGTATCTTAATTGAAACCATGCGTCGTGAAGGATATGAACTCACAGTTGGACAACCCCAGGTTATTGTTAAAGAAATCGACGGAAAGAAATGTGAGCCTTATGAAGTATTGGTGGTAGATGTGCCCCAGGAATTTGCCAGCAAAGTAATTGATTTGGTTACCCGACGTAAGGGAGAAATGCTGGTGATGGAAACCAAAGGCGAAATGCAACACCTCGAATTTGAAATTCCTTCCCGCGGGTTGATTGGTTTGCGTACACAAATGCTTACATCAACTACAGGTGAAGCTGTGATGGCGCACCGTTTCAGCGAATACAAACCATGGAAAGGACCTATTCCCGGAAGAAATAATGGCGTATTGCTTTCCAAGAACCAGGATAAGACAACCGGATATTCCATCGATAAATTACAGGATCGCGGTACCTTCTTTGTAGATCCGGGTGAAGAAGTATATGCAGGACAAATCATTGCTGAGAATATCAAACCTGGTGACCTGGTAGTGAATGCAACTGAAGCGAAGAAACTCACCAACCACCGTGCTAGTGGAAGCGATGATGCAACCAAGATCGCTCCAAAAACACTATTGACATTGGAAGAGTGCATGGAATATATCCAGCAGGATGAGTGTATTGAAGTAACGCCTAATTTTATCCGCATGCGTAAAGTGATATTGAATGAAGAAGAGCGTAAGAAAGTGCAGAAGAAGATGGAAACGGCTTAAAAATGTAGAATGTAAAATTCAAAATATAAAATGTAAAAGGGGTTCTCAAATCGAGAGCCCCTTTTACATTTTACATTCTACATTTTAGATTTTACATTTCTGCCCTCCATCCACTCAACC
>Ga0157380_10002217_pt1 | contig 13072 bp, 12 predicted proteins | sample S35metaG_FD_119757 | JGI IMG/M metagenome (GOLD analysis project Ga0157380, IMG submission 119757) | Switchgrass rhizosphere microbial communities from Kellogg Biological Station, Michigan, USA - S3-5 metaG | ecosystem: Host-associated > Plants > Roots > Rhizosphere > Soil | place: USA...
AGCGCCGCGGCAGTGGGTGCCGAGATCCCCGAGCGACACGACCTCACCGGCGGCTGGCACCACGTTCAATCGCGCGTGCTGGCGGCGCAGATGAAAGCGCGCCATGCCCAGGCTGCGGCGGTCTTCGAGAATCAGGTGCTCGAGCGACCGGCGTCCGTCCCCGACGACAAACGGCGGGCGCTTCTCGGTGACAGAGATGATTCGACCGCGCGCTTCCGAAGGCCTGCGACAGTAGAAGACACCGAATTCGACGCCCGGCACGTACTCCTGGACGATGGTGTCGACGACGGAGCGATGCAGACAATCGAGCAGCTCGCCGGGCGACCTTGCGATGATGACGCCGGACCCGCGCTGCCCTTGGTTCGGCTTGAGTACGACCGGGAGTGACAAACGCTCTCGCCGCATGAAGGCCTCAACGCGAGCGCGCTTCTCAGACGCGAGAAGAGAGCCAGCAATCAGCTCACTCCGCGCAACGCGATTCCGCGATTTCGCCAGCCCTTCCAGGATCGCAATCTTCGACTCGCCGATGAACCCGCCGGCGGGAATCGCCGGATTGGCACCAGTGAACGCCACAAGGCTCCGGTGCTTGATCGCGAGCGCGCCGATCCACCCGGCGAGCGGCACATAGGCCAGGCCTGGCGGCCAGTACTCCCACTTCGTCAGGCGAATCCACGACGACAGGAGCAGGCGCGACGTTCGATGGAGTGTCACCTCGCTTGGATGCCACCGACCGGCAATGGTTTCGCCGTAACGTCCCGCCAGCCTGAATCATCCAACCGGCAACGAGACGCCGATCGCGCGATCGGCATGGAGGCACAGTCATGAAGGGTTGGAACACGCAGGGGATCGTGAGCTGGGGGCTGCAACTGCTGATCGCAGGCATCCTGCTCCAGACCCTCTTCTTCAAATTCACCGGTGCGGCTGAATCCGTCTACATCTTCTCGACGCTCGGCGTCGAGCCGTGGGGGCGAATCCTGTCCGGCATCGTGGAGCTCGTTGCCGCGATCCTGCTCCTGATCCCGGCGACGACAACAGTTGGCGCGGTGCTCGCAATCGCGGTGATGGCCGGCGCAATCGTCAGCCACCTCACCGTTCTGGGGATCGAAGTCATGGGAGACGGAGGGCTGCTGTTCGGCCTCGCCCTCACTGTGTTCGTCGCGTCGGCAGCGGTCCTCGTCCTCCGGCGCGGCGAGATTCCGCTCATCGGAATGTGGCTCCGCACCGGCTCCGCCACTCTGTAGCGCGGATCAACCGTCATGAACGTGGGCTTACTGCGCGAACTGCTCGACGAGATGCGCTCGATGATCGAGCGCATCGACGATGAGAGCTACGCGGCACCGGCGCGCGGCCGGTCTGGCGGCGGGATCGGTAGTCACGTGCGCCATTGCCTCGATCACGTCGGCGCGCTCATCACCGGGACGCACACCGGCCTGTGCGCCTACGACCGGCGGGCACGCGGCACGGCCGTTGAAACGTGCCGGCTCGCCGCGCTTCGCCGCATTCTCGATCTCGAGGCCGATCTGCTTCGACTCGACAGGCACCTCTTCGAGATACCGCTTGACGTCGAGAGTCAGGTCGACCACGCGGGCACGTTCGTCGTGACCACATCATCAGTCGGCCGCGAGCTGATGTTCGTGATCAATCACACGATTCATCACAACGCGATGATCGCTCACCTGCTCGACGAGCGTGCCGTTGACATGGGCCCGCGCTTCGGTCTGGCGCCAGCCACGCCGGTACTCGCATGTGCACGGTGACGATACTTCCGGAGTCGCTCGTGTCGGCGGCACAGGCCGGCGGTGAAGACCCGCTGCGCTGGCGACTCGTGTGCAACCGAGACGAGTTGACCACGCGGCCCGCGGCACTGCCGCCCGCCATGACGAGAGTCGGCTCGCGGCTCGCCATCATGCCGGTCGATCCTGAGAGCAGCGGCACATGGATCGGCGTCAACGACGCCGGTCTCGCCTGTTCCCTCCTGAACGTCAACAACGGGGTGACGACGCGAGCGCCAGTCAGCCGGGGCACGATCATCCCAACCCTTCTGCGGTATCCAGACGTGGACTCCGCGCTGATGTGGGCTTCTCAGCTGGAGCCCAGTCGCTACCAACCGTTCCGGCTCCTCATCGCCGATGGCTGCGAGCTCATCGAGTGCTGGTCAGACGGACGGGTCCTGCGTCATCGCCGGCGGCCACTTCACGACGCAGTGATCCGCACGTCCTCGGGGCTTGGCGATCGGCTCGTCGCCCGGCCACGCGCCGCGCTGTTTCGCAAATTCCTCGCCGCTACGAGCAACAAGGTCGCAGCCGAGGATCTGTTTCACCTCCATCAGTGGCGAGGCCGCGAAGAGGTCAGCGTCCGCATGCGTCGAGCCGACGCGCGAACGGTGAGTCACACGGTCATCGAGGTTCACGAGCGAACGGTCAGCCTCGCCTATCGACCCGCGGAAGCCGCGGAAAGCGTGTCGATCACGGTCGCGGCATGATCGGCATCCTCGCCGGTCTTGCTCTCTCCACGCTGATCTCGGAAGACCTGGCATCCATCGGCGCTGGACTCCTGGCGCGCGAGGGGCACGTTCCTCTGACCCACGCCGTCGTCGCGTGCATCATCGGGGTCTATGTTGGCGATCTGGGCCTCTGGGGCATGGGGCGAGTACTCGGAGGTCGCTCGATGCATGTTCGGTGGCTGTCTCGAGCAGTCGCCGCGACCGACGTTGCCGCGCTTCGATCGCCGATTGAGATGCGGTTCGAAGCCGCCATCCTTGTCAGTCGATTCGTACCCGGCAGCCGACTCCCGATGTATCTCGCAATGGGCGTCTGGGGTCAGCGGCCGCTGGCGTTTGCGGCCTGGTCACTGGTTGCCGTCGTCGCCTGGACACCGCTGCTCGTGATCGCCACGACCTACCTCGGCGATGCGCTCGTGATGAACGCGGTGATGGGGATCAAGGTGGGAGTGTTGGGGTCGCTGATCACAGCGACCTGCGTGCTTGGCGTGACGAAGCTGGCGGGGCGATGCCTGGCGCGACTGACGCGCGCCTACCACCACCGCCTGGCCCACACGATCGACACGCCGATCTGATCGTCGACGACCGGCACGTTCCAGCGTCGAATCGCAGTGTAGGCGAGCCTGACGGTGGTTTGCGGATTCACGAGATAGGCAACTGTGGAGTCCACGTACCACGATGTCCGGTCAGGTACTTCACCGGTGGTGGGGTTCGTCACGGGCGACGTGATCGCCGTGGCGCGGCTGTGCACGAAGATCCGTGGCGTGAGCGTCTGTTTGACCTGCAGCGTCGCGCCGTGCGCGTCGCGGTTGCCGGTCGGGGTCTCGAACCGATCGTGTGTCCACTCACCGCTGATCTTCGTATAGCCGAACGCGTACTCGCCCTCCAGATTCACGAGCGTGTACGGGTCGCTCACGTTCTTGTCTCCGGATCGACCCCAGGCGGCGGCGGCACCAATGCGCATCCCCTGACGGGGCGTGATGCCACCACCGACCACGCCATTGGGACGAAACGGCGGATCCGCCGTGTGGAAGAAGTCAGCCGGGGCACGATCGATAAAAGCGACACGAGCATCCCAGTGCTTCGCTGATGTGTTGACCTGAGCACCCATCGGGTAGATCGACGCGATGAGGGCATGCGGCGCGGCGCCACCGCCAATGGTCGGCAGATAGCTGTAGTACCCGCGGTGCCACCAGATAACGCCGTCGTTGACGCTCGCCCGGTTCTCGGTCATGCCGAGCCCAATCGGCGAGGTGAATTTGCCAGCCTCGACCCGCCACTTGGTGCCCTTCTCGAACTCGTACCGAATCGAGGCCTGCGGAACGTAGACCTCCCACGCGCCGGTCATGACGCGCCAGATGAGAGGGCGAACGGAGACTTGCAACCGAGGAGCGACTTCGACTGTTCCAAACGGATCGACGATGAGCTGCGTCTTCCACGCACCCGCGTCATCGAAGTAGTCCTGCACGCCCACGACCGTATCGAATGCCACGGCACGCGTGCCGTTGGTGATCGTCTGGGCATGCAAGGACACGGCAGACGCAAGAATCAGCAACAGTGCAACGATCGTGGGGCGGCGACTCATTCTGCCTTCCGCAACGCGACGGCCGCGGGCTGTGCGGTGTGCGTGGATGGACGTGTGGGGAACTGCACCAACGCGCGCGATGCCGGCCGGTCGGCTGCCGCCGCTTCTTCGCTTGGCACGGGCTCAGTCAGTGCGATCGGCAACGCCGCCATTGCCTGCACAACTTGCGGATCGAAATCGATTCCGATGAGACGCCACAACTCGGCAACCGCGTTCGCGACCGGCAGAGCGCCACGATAGGCGCGGGCGCTCGTCATCGCGTCGAACGCGTCGGCCACGTGGACGATGCGCGCGAACATCGGGATCGCATCGCCCTTCAGGCCATACGGATAGCCGCGGCCATCGGGCCGTTCGTGATGCAGCTCCACGATCGCGAGCTGCGCGTCGAGAAACCTGAGTGGCTTGAGGATCCGGGCGCCAAGCGTCGGGTGCAGCTTGATCTGTTCGAACTCGTCAGCCGTCAACTTGGTCGGCTTGCGAAGCACGGCGTCACTGACGCCGATCTTGCCGATGTCGTGCAGGAGCGCACCGAGTCGCAGTGTCTCGAGATCCGGGTCCGGGAGCTCCATCCGGCGGCCAATCGCGACGGACAGATCCGCGACGCGCTGAGAGTGACCGGCGGTATACGGGTCTCGCGCGTCGAGCGCCGTCGCGAGGGCTCCGATGACGCCGAGATAGGTCGCTTCTGACTCGGCCTCGGCGAGCGAGACGGCGGTTCGAAGCTCATTGAACGTCGCGGTGAGCGTGTCGAGCTCGCGGCTGCCACCAGTGGGCGGCAGCGGTCGATCGAAGTCGCGTGCCTTGGCCATCGTCGCCAGCGAACTCGACAGCCGGTCGATGGGACGCGCCACCGTTCGTGCCACCCACCAGCTTCCACCGACGGCCATCAGCAGCGCACCGGCACCGGCGAGAAGCAAGACCCAACCGGTCTCCGACGTCGCGGTTCTCGCGGCGGTGGCCACCGAGCCGAGTGCGTAGACGTTGGCCGCGTCAACCGATGAGAGTCGCTGGACGACGAACTCGTCTTGTCCGAGGACGATGGTTCCGCTGAGTGGAAGCGCGATGCCTTCGAGCGCGCGGCGCAGGGATGGCGGTGTGGAGCCGGCGATGACACGACCGTTGAGCAGAATGGCGATGTCCGCGCGCGCTTCATTCGCCAGGTTCACGGCGTAGGCATCGTCGAGCGGTGAGGCGAGGAAGAACTCGCCGACCACGTCTCGACCAAGAACCAGCGGCACGGCAGTCGCCGTGTAGGGATGTCCGTTGCGCAGCACCAAGGTTTCGACCGGCGCGCCACTCTCTTCGACTCGCAGCTGGACCCGGGCGCCTGCAGGCCAATCTCCCTTGTTCGGACCCGCGCTCGCCAGCACGACGCCGCGCACATCGGTGACCGACAACGCAGGCACGGCCATGATCTGCTGCAGCTTTGCGAGCTCGGTTTCGATCGTCGATTGCAGTTGGCCGAGCTCGTGCTCGTTACCTCGCTCCGAGTAGTAGGTGTCGACAGCGGCTTTCAGCGTCGGGTTCTCCGCGAGCGCCATTGCCTGAAGCGTGTGCTCGCGCCGGAGCCTGGCATCCATGCCGGCAAAACGCTGCTGACTCGACTCCATGTTCTCGACGACCGTGCGCGTGAGACGCGCGTTCGTCTGCCATGAGAACAGGACGAAGACCGCAACGATCACACATCCGATGACGGCAAAGGCAAAGCAGAGGACTTTGACGAGCAGCCGGGGCGAACGCGACACGGCTGGTGCGGTCATTCAGGGTCGGTCAGTGGCAGCGAGAACGTAAGCTCGGTCGCCGCGCCGCCCTCGATGCTGGTCTCGTGCGTGACTTCACCAGCCCGCTCGTGCCACGCGGTGACTTCGAGCTTGCCGGCAGGGACGTTCGGGATCGTGAAGCGGCCATCGTGATCCGGGACGGCGAAGAAGGGATGGGGAAATACCCTCACGATCGCGCTCATGTGGGAGTGCAGATGGCAGAACACCTTGATGACGCCAGGCTTGGTGAACGTTCGTGCCTTCGAGGCGTTGCGCGGATAGCGCCCGAGATCGAACGTCGCCACGCGTGACAGTGAAAACACGTTGTGGAAAATCAGGTCGTCGTTCGGGAACTCCACGGTCGAGCCGGTCGTCACGGCGACAACATGCGGGATGAACTCTTCATTGGTCTGACGAATGCTGACGCGCTGTGGAGACGAGTTCACGCGCATCGGCGAGCTCACGAAGACGACGACGTTGTCGAGCTCCGACGTCTCGCGATCGCCCTGAATGCCGACGATGCGGCCGGGATACGCACCCGCCGTGGCGAGCCTTCTGGCGGGGTGTGCGACGACGTGCACGCGACCCGTGAGCGACCCTGTTGCAGTCTCACGAGCAATGACATTCGATCGCTCGGAAGTGCACAGAACCGCCAGCGAGAGGGCGACGCCCGCGCACACTCGGAGACTGTCCATTGCGATCTCTATCGGGTCGTTCACGCTCTCCCTTAAATGGGTGCGACGAAGAGAGCAGCCGTGGGCACACGATCGTGAAACCGTGACATCGTATGGACATCCAAGAGCCGGAGATCACCGTGACAGAACCCCGTCTATTGAACATCCCCGTCATCCTCGGCACCGCGCGCAAGGGACGCGCATCGGAGCATGCCGCGCGACTCTTCACCGACCTGCTGAATCGCCGGGCCGGCGTGACGAGTGACCTGATTGACATTGCCACCGTGTCGATGCCCGTGGACGATGCCGGGGAGGCCATCAAGGATCCGGCGTTCGCGAAGGCGATGACGGAGGCGGATGGCGTCGTGATCGTGTCGCCAGAGTACAACCACAGCTTTCCAGGCCTCCTGAAACACGTCCTCGACAGCTGCCTGAGCGAATACATCCACAAGGCGGTCGGTATCGTCGGCGTGTCCGCGGGAATCTTCGGCGGCGCCCGGATGATTCAAGGTCAGCTGCCGGTGATGCGCGAGCTCGGGCTGTCTACGATCTTCTGGGACGTCAACATCGGCAGCGTCGGCAAAGTGTTCACGGAAGACGGTCGGTTGCTCGACGAGGCTGTCGTTCGGCGGTCCGAGCGATTCATCAAGGAACTGATCTGGATGTCAAAGGTGCTCCGCTACGGTCGCGAGCACGTGAACGTGGACGAGGAAGGTGCCGAGCGACTGCCACCGGTCAAATGTCCCAAGTGCGGGACGATAATGACCCACCACGCCGACAAGGAAGTGACCTCGGTGCCGCCGCTCGAGGAAGTGACGGTGGTTGCCGCGCTCGCCTGCAGCAACTGCGGCGCACAGCAGGCGATGGTCACGAGCGTGACCGGCTAGACGCTCAGCGTCTCGGCCGGCCGGCCGGCCCACAACCAGAGAATGAAGTCGATCGTGGGCGGTGTGACCCCGAGTTCCCGCATGCGCATGCACACCTGGCCGCGATGATGCTGCGTGTGCAGGAACACCTGAAGGACCGACTCGCCCATCGTGTGCACACCCGCGGGCTGTTTGGACTTGTGCTCGAAGAATGTCGCCCACGGCATGCGCATCTCCTGAGCCAGTTCATCGGCGCTCACCTGCTCGACGAACGACAGCACACCACGCCGCGCCTCGATGCCCCACGCGTTGATGTCCTCGGGCGTCGCGAACTCGTTGCGATGCCGCACGGCAAACTGCGTGCGGGTCCACGCCTGCAGAAAGTGGTGCTGCACCAGGTGAATGTGGTGCAGCGTGTCCACGATCTTTGCGTCGCCCGCCGCGTGTGGCGCAGCAAGCACCGCGCCCCACACCGTCGCATCAGCCCAGGCCATGTGACGGGCCATCTCGCGCATTTGAGAAACGAACGGGTTCGACTGATCAGTCACGACCGCCTCCATTCGATTCACGCAATTCGGAGAGCCTGCGAATGATCCGGTCCGGGCGGACGGCATGGCCCTGTGGCAGACCGGAGCCGCGCACATCGATCCAGATGCCGTAGATGCCCTGTCGCTGCGGCTCGGCCACGTCCCACTCGAGATTGTCGCCAACCATCCAGGTGTCGCCGGGTGCGACGTCAAGCACCTCGAGCGCCCGCATATAGACGCGCGGATCAGGTTTACCGAACCCCACTTCACCTTCGATGAGAATCGTATCGAAGTGACCGGCAAGACCGAAGCGCTCGATCTTGCTCCTCTGCATCTGGGCGCTCCCGTTCGTCAGCAGTGCCAACCGACATCCGCTCGATCGCAACCATTCGACGGTATCAATCGCCTGGTCGAATGGTTGAAGGAGGGCGTCGCGCCGCTGGTGGTAAGTGTCGCCGATCTTTCCGGCCAGCTCCTCGTCGTCCAGGCCGACGTCTTTCAGCGCGAGATGAGCGACCTCTCGACGAGCGGCCGCAAGGTCAAGACGTCCCACGCGATGGCGTTCGGAATCAGCCCAGTACCACTCGCGAACACGCTCGATTGAGACGAAGGCGGTGATGGGGTCCACGATCCCCAATTCGGATTCGTGCACGCGGCAGGCCTCTAACCAGCAGGAGGAGGCGCTGCCGCTGTCGTCCAGGATCGTGTCGTCGAGATCGAGAAGAACGGCCTGAGGAAGTCTGCCCAAGCCAATTAGTGTACGCCGCCCGGTCGGATCCCCGGAATCTTCAGGCGCACGCGATAGAGTCCCGTCTGCGCTGTCAGATACAACGTGCGCCCATCGTCGTCGCCCCACGCGAGGTTGTGGGGATGCTCTGGCCCGACGATCGTCCCGAGATGCTTGCCGTCAGGCGACAGGATCCACAGGCCGCCGGGTCCTGACACGTAGACGTTACCCGCCACATCGACCTTCACGCCGTCGAGCGCGTCCTCGCCTGGCGCGGTGGTCATGTCGAAGAACACTTTTCCATGTGAGAGGGATCCATCGGCACTCACCTCGTACCGCATCACGACCTTCTTCTTCTCGTCCCAGTTCCCGACGTACAGGTAACGCTCGTCCGGTGAGAACGCGAGACCGTTCGGTCCGGTCAGCTCCTTCGTGCCGAGCCGCAGCTGCCCGTCCTTCAGCGAGTAGACGCCGCTGAATGGCAACTCCTTCCGCCTGTCGTCGAAGGCTTTCGGAAGGCCGAACGGGGGATCGGTAAAGAACAGCGTGCCGTCCGATCGGTAGACGAGGTCGTTCGGGCTATTGAGGCGCTTGCCTTCGTAGCGATCGGCAAGGATGGTCACGGCGCCGTTCTTCTCGATGCGGACAACGCGACGGTTGCCGTGCTCGTCGATCGTCACGCGTCCCTCTGGATCGAGCGTGATGCCATTCGAGCCGGGCTGTCCGTATTCACTGATGTCGGTCCCGGCGTATCCGCTCTTCGTTCTAAACACGGAGATCTGACCATCGGGTGACCAGCGGTAGATGGTGTTCGCGTTGGGATCGCTGAAGAGGAGAGAGCCCTCGGGCACCCAGATCGGACCCTCCGTGAAGATGAAGCCGTCAGCCAGCTTTTCGATCGTCAGTCCCTCGGGAACGATCGCGTCCAGGCCCGGATCGACTCGCTTCACATCGGCTCTCACGTCGGTCTTCTTGCCGATGCGTCCCTTCTTATAGAAATCCAGCGTGGCCGAGCGCACCCAGATTTTGTTGGCTGGTGGATTCGAGAGCGGCCCATTCGCGCCGAAGACCGCGAGTTGGATTCGTTGCCCGGGAACCGCTTCGCGCGCGATCACAACGCGGTTCGGCGCGTTGAATCCCTTGATGAACTGTCCGCCGGCCTGACCCAGCGCAATTGGCAACTTGCCGTCAACCCAGACCTCTGCGTAATCGTCGACGACAATCTCGAAGACGACGGTCGAACCGGCGGTCTCGAGTGCGCCGACCTTCTCTGGAATCGTCACGGCGATGCGATACCACCCGAATGACAGGCGTCCGGGCGAGCGGCGCGACTCGAGCCCTTGCGGCTCGATCGCCTGCCAGCCCGAGTCGTCGAATGAGACGACCCCGGCGTGCGGCTCGAGGTCGTTGGCCTGCTCTCGTTCGACGATCCTCGCGTCGCTGTATCGCCACTGCCCGCGCACCAGCGAGACACCTTCGTCTGACGCGAGATTCACGATTGCGTCGGGCCTGATACCCGGCGCGTCGGCAGTCACCTGCGCGAGGGCAGACGGCGTCGAGAGAGCCGCCGCAGCAAGAGCGGCGAGAAGGAACGGAAGACGGCGAGTCATGATCATCTCCTTCCTTCCCGGTCAGCGGACCTTGACGACGTAGTAGTTGAGCGGACCGGAGACGTCCTTGAACCAGTGCGGGGTTCCGTTCGGCACGATCAGCACATCACCCCTGGCGATTCTGCGAACCTCTCCGCCGGTGATCGACGAGCCGCGAATCTCGTTCGCCGCCGTCACCTTGCCGTTCTCGACCGTGCCGCCGGTGACGAACGTCGCGGAGCCGTCGAGCACGTAGATGATGTCCGCATCGAGCTCGTGAACTTCGGCCATGCCCGGCGTCTCGCGATGGCTTGCGTGCACCATGTAGTTGCGGCCGCCTTCATCGCCAAACAACACGCTGCCTTTCGCGAACGCGGCGACAACTTCGGCGCTCTTCCAGTACGACACCGGCGGTGGGACTCGAGCGATGGCCGTCATGAGCGCGGCAGCCCCGGCTCTTGCGATGTCCTCGTCCTCCTGTGGCGTGTTACCGCTGACGCCAATGGCGCCGATGACCTGGCCATCGACGATGAGTGGCAGACCACCCTGAAGGGGTGTTGCTCCTGGCAACGCGAGCGCGGCCACGCGACCCTCGCGAATCTGGTCCTCGAAGACCTTGCTCGGACGACGGAAGATTGCCGCCGTGCGCGCCTTGCCGATGCCGACGTCTACGCTCGCAACCTGGGTGTCGTTGAGACGCTCCAGATACAGGACGTGACCGCCCTCGTCGGTCACCACGATCACGACGGTAGCCCGTCGTTTGACCGCCTCCGCTTCGGCGGCAGCGGCAACGGTCTTCGCGACGTCCAGCGTGAGCACTTTCTTTGTCGGGAGCTCCGCGTACAAGGGCACCTGCAACACAAGGGCACCGCACAACAGCGCAACGAACCTTCCGAGTGTCATGACGAGCAGAACCTTTCTGGGGGCATCAATGGCCACCGCTGCTCGGATGCGGCCCGTCCTGGTTCGGTTACACGAGGTGGCTCAAGTAAGATTCCCTGGTGGCCGATCGGGAAGGCGACGAGCGCGAGACGCTGCAGACCAGCGACGTCGTGTGGGCCGTTACCGACGGTACGGCGCTCACCACCGGTGCCGAGTTCTTCCCCGCCCTCGTGCGTAATCTTGCCGCGGCCCTCAGCGTCCCCTATGCCTTCGTCGCCGAGTGCACCGACCGCACGAAGACCAGAGTCCGAACGCTCGCGTTCTGGAATCGCGATCGTCTGAGCGACAACGTCGAATACAACCTCGGAGGCACGCCCTGCGAGCTGGTCATCGGAGGCGACCTCGCCTATCACCCGGAGCAGCTGCAGACGCGATTCCCCGAAGATACCGACCTCGTGTCACTCGGGGCCGAGAGCTATCTCGGCGTGCCGATCACTGGAACGTCTGGCGAGATCCTCGGACACCTCGCCATCCTCGATGTTCAGCCGATGCCGGACGACGCCGTTCGATCGCTGCTCCTGCGAACGTTCGCGTCGCGCGCGGGGATGGAACTGGAACGCCTCAGGGCGAGCCAGGAAATCGCGTCGCTCAATCGCCGGCTGGCGGCCGCCGCCGACCGTGCACGGTCACTCCTGGCCATCAACAACGCCGTCGTCCTCAACCTGACGCAGGACGCGCTTTTTCACGCGATCACGACCGCACTTCGTCCAGTCGTCCCGTTCGATCGGATGACGATCTTCCTCTACGACGAGAAGAAGAACGTGCTGCGCATGGCCGTCGCCGAGAGCACTATTCCGTCCGATCACTTCGTGCCCGGATTCGAGCTTTCGCTCGATCAGAGCCACGCCGGCGTGTCGTTCAGGACCCAGCGTCCGTTCTTCAATCCGGATCTCGCAAAGACGCGAACCTACCCGGGCGAAGAGGTGCTCTACAAGGAAGGCTTTCGCTCGCTCGTCGTCGTGCCGCTCGTCGTGCGCGGAAAGAGCATCGGCACGCTGAATCTGGGCAGCGAGCGGCCGATGCAATACAACCAGCTGGAGGCCGACCTGCTGCAGGAAGTGGCCAACCAGGTCGCACTCGCCATCGAGAACATGCGCGAGTACGAGGAGATCGGCCGGCTGAAGGCGCAGCTCGAGCGCGAGAACGTCTATCTGCGCGAGGAGATCCTCGGCGAGCACAACTTCGAGGAGATCGTCGGCAACAGCCCGCAGCTCACGACCGTGCTGCACATGATCGAACGCGTGGCACCGACGCACACCACGGTCCTTATCCTCGGCGAGACCGGGACGGGCAAGGAGCTGGTCGCACGCGCGGTCCACAACCGGAGCCCGCGCCGCTCGCATCCACTCGTGAAGGTGAACTGCGGCGCCATCTCGGCGGGCCTGATCGAAAGCGAGCTCTTCGGACACGTCAAAGGCGCGTTCACCGGGGCACTCGAGCGCCGTATCGGCAGGTTCGAGCTGGCCGATCGCGGCACGATCTTCCTCGACGAGGTCGGTGAGCTGCCGCTCGATATGCAGGTCAAGCTGCTGCGCGTGCTTCAAGAGCAGGAGTTCGAGCCGGTCGGCAGCAGCCGCACCGTGAAAGTGGACGTGCGCGTCATCGCCGCGACCAATCGCGTGCTCGAACAGGAAGTCACTGCCGGGAAATTCCGTGCGGACCTGTTCTACCGGTTGAACGTGCTTCCGGTTCGCGTGCCGTCGCTCCGCGAGCGCAGCATCGACATCCCGCAGCTGGTGATGTTCTTCGTTCAGCGTCACGCGAAGCGCATCGGCCGCAACGTCGAAGGCGTCTCGCGCGAGAGCATGGATCGGCTGATGGCGTATCCTTGGCCCGGCAACGTTCGTGAGCTCGAGAACGTCATCGAACGTGCGCTCGTGCTGTCGGGAGGCGGCGTGCTCG
>Ga0157380_10002218_pt1 | contig 13069 bp, 12 predicted proteins | sample S35metaG_FD_119757 | JGI IMG/M metagenome (GOLD analysis project Ga0157380, IMG submission 119757) | Switchgrass rhizosphere microbial communities from Kellogg Biological Station, Michigan, USA - S3-5 metaG | ecosystem: Host-associated > Plants > Roots > Rhizosphere > Soil | place: USA...
CGCGCGACCTAAAGTGGACTTCCCGCACCCTGATTCGCCGACCAGCCCCAGAGTTTCGCCTTTGAAGATATCAAGCGTGACTCCGTCGACGGCTTTCACGGCCCGAGCCGTTCCCGCATTGAAATGGACTTTGAGATCTCGGATTGCAACTAACGGCTCGCGCGTCGCCGCGCCAGGTACCAGGGTCGTCTTTCCATGCAGTGAAGTTGGGCCGATCATGCGGTAGCCTTCCTCGCGGCCTCTGCTTGTGATTCTCGATAGACATCATCGCCAAAGTGGCAGAGCGAATAGTGGTCCTTTGACACTTCCACAAAAGGCGGAAACTCTTCCCTGCAAATCGAGGTCGCTCGCTCGCACCGCGGTGCGAATGGACAACCGGGCTTGAGATGCGCGACATCCGGCGGCAAACCCGGGATTTGGTAAAGCTTTCCCTGTTCTGAAGTCGGATCCGGAACTGAACGCAGCAGACCCTTGGTGTAAGGGTTGCCGGGAACGGCGAAGAGCTCAGCAGTGCGCGCCTGCTCGAAGACTTTGCCTGCGTACATAACCACGACGTGATCAGTCATGCCGGCAACCACTCCAAGATCGTGGGTGATTAGAATTACGCTGGTACCCGTTTTCTGCTTGAGCTTTCGAATCAGCTCGAGGATTTGCGCCTGAATCGTTACGTCGAGGGCTGTGGTTGGCTCGTCCGCGATTAGCAACTCAGGCTCACAGGACAATGCCATTGCAATCATGACACGTTGCCGCATACCACCTGAAAACTCGTGCGGGTAATCGTCGACCCGCGATCGAGCGTCGGGGATTCCGACCGTTTCAAGCATCTTCACGGCGTGCTCATAGGCCTGGGCTCGCGTGTGTCCGAGATGAAGCTGCGTCATCTCCATCAGCTGCCGGGAAATTTTCATGAACGGATTCAGCGATGTCATTGGATCCTGAAAAATCATCGAGATCCGGCGACCGCGAATCTTGCGAACCTCTTCTTCCGAAAGTTGGAGGAGATTCTGGCCTGTGAATTGAATCTCGCCACCGACGATCTTGCCCGGAGGATCCGGCACGAGTCGAATGATCGAAAGGTTGGTAACAGATTTCCCCGATCCCGACTCGCCCACGATGCCCAACGTTTCGCCCTTCTCCAACTCGAAACTGACGCCATCAACGGCCTTGACGGTACCGTCGTCAGTCTCGAAGTAGGTCTTCAGATTTTTGACTGAAAGAAGGGTGTTGCTCATGTTAAGTTCGCATCTGCGGGTCGAGAGCATCTCGCAATCCATCGCCGAGAAAATTTAACGAAAAGAGAGTCAGCGCCATCGTGACTCCCGGGAATATGAGCTGCCACGGAAAGATACCAATGTTCTGAATTCCTTCCGCAGCTAAGCTTCCCCACGACGCTAAAGGAGGCTGCACGCCAAACCCGAGAAATGAGAGAAACGCTTCGGTCAACATCACCTGCGGAATGGTAAGAGTCGCGTACACGATCACCGGCCCAAGAGTATTGGGTACGACGTGGCGAAAGATGATGCGACCAGTGGAGACTCCTGTTGCTCTTGCGGCGAGCACAAACTCCTGGTTCTTTAGAGACAGAACCTGGCCTCGAACTATGCGGGCCATCGTCAGCCACGAAACTGAACCCAGCGCCACGAAAAGCAGTATCAATTGTCCGACCGCTGTGCTGCTCCGAAACACTGCAAGCAGCACTATCACCAGGATGACGTACGGCAGCGAATATAAGACATCTACTATTCGCATCATCCAATTATCAATCCGGCCACCGAGATAGCCCGCAATCGCTCCATAACTCACTCCGATAATGAGCGAGACGAAGGTTGAGATGATCCCCACCATCAGCGAAATTCGACCACCCAACAACACTCGCGCCAGGAGATCTCGGCCCGAATTGTCTGTACCCATCGGGTGACTCCATGAGAACGAGCCCGCTGCTGACTTAAAAGGTGGAATCGACTTAATCAGCATCACATCGCTGGGTATGTAATCGTAGGTGTAACCGGTGGCCGATTTGATCAGCGGAGGACCAATGAGTGAGATGATCGCTGTCAGGGTAACCACGATCAATCCGAATACCGCCAGCTTGTTCTTCAACAAGCGCCGCCAGGCGTCTTTCCAAAGTGAAGTTCCAGCGACGAATTCATCCTCGGGGAGCACATGAATATCTCCCTCCGCCACGGCGAATTCCGGCGGAGTATGAATGAGATCGCTTTCTCCGTTAGTGGTGTTGCGGATTTCCGGCGGATCTTCTTTCATGAAAGACTGGGCGCTAGTTTTAGTCTTAATACCGAATGCGTGGATCCAGAAAAGCGTAGGCAATGTCTACGAGAAGATTCATCAGCAAGAGCGTAATCGAGATGAAAGCAACAATCCCGATTATCAGAGGCTCATCACGATTCAATGACGCTTGAATAAAATAGTTACCGAGACCGGGCAGGGCGAAGATCTTCTCGACGACAACCGTGCCGGTCAGCAGAAAAGCGAGCGCAGGTCCGGTGAAAGACACGACCGGCATCAGCCCTGCGCGCAATGCATGTCTAATGACGACGTCTCGCTCTCGCAAACCCTTTGAGCGCGCGGTACGAATGTAGTCTGAGCGCAGCACCTCAAGCATCCCGGCTCGGGTCAGTCTGGCTATGTATGCCATGTAGATTGCTGAAAGTGTTAGCACCGGAAGGATCGTGTGGCGACTGAATAATCCATCCCAGCGCGCTGGTGGCAACCAGTAAAGAGTCAGCGAAAACACTAACACGAGTAATGGCCCGACAACGAAATTAGGAATTGAAATTCCCAGCATCGCGGCCGCCATCGAGGCATAGTCCCACCGCGAATTCTGTTTCAACGCCGCAATCGACCCGAAAGTGATGCCGACGATTAGTGCCAGGAGGTACGCCATCAATCCCACACCTGCCGACACCGGCAACGAGCGGACGATGATCGAGGTCACCGACTGGCCTTGATATTTGAGCGAGATACCAAAATCCAGATGACGAATTATCGGCCAGACAGTCTTGGCATATTGCACGTACCAGGGCTTGTCGTAACCGTACTTTTCTTTGATGCGCTGACGGATCGCGCGCGGGATGGACTTGTCGGTGGTATAGAAATTACCGGGAGCGAGCTTTACAAGCCCCCAGGTCAACGTGATCACGACCAGGATGGTTGGGATCGTGATCAGCAGGCGACGAATTATGAAACGAAGCATTGATTAGTTGCCGGGAAATGAAACGCCACCGTTATCCGTGGTAGTGGCTACGAGACTGGGAGTACCAGAATCCCACTTTGATCGGTCGCGTTCAAAATAAACATGCTTCCATGGAAACAACGAACCTGCGTTCGGATACATTCCCTTCACATAAGGCTTCTTGGTCCAGTTAACTGTGGCTGTTTCAATCGGGATGATGGGTTGGGCATCCATCATCAACTGCTCAGCTTGCCCGAGCAGTTCATAACGTTTGCCGCGATCCGGATTGCGATTAGCTTCATCGAGTAAATCAACGTAGCGTTTGTCCCACCAGCCGGTGTTGTTATCGTTCTCGGGAGTATAGAAGTTGCCGAGAAACGTAAATGGATCCATGTAATCCGCGCCCCAGGCTCCAAAAGCCATGCCCTTGTAATCCAGTTTGGACCGTGAATCCACAAACGTTTTGAATTCCATGCTGCGAAGGGGCACGGTTATACCGAGATTCTGCTTCCACTGAGCTTGCCAAAATTCGGCAGTAATCTTGTTGGAAGCCGCAGTCGGGAACGTATATTCCACCTGCTCAATAGGAAATGATGGACACGAGAAGGTGCCGTTCTTGTTATCAATCACCGGGTAACCGGCCTCGGCCAGCAGCTGTCTTGCCTTTACCGGATCGAATTTCCTCTCCTTTGGTTCCGGGTATCCAGCGAAGATTCCGTGCGGAGTGATCCCGTACAAGGGCTTCACAATCTTGCGCCATTTCAAGGCTGTCTCTTTGTCCATCGCGAGATCAAAAGCGCGACGCACGCGGATGTCATTCATCGGGGGCTTGGTCGTATTCATCACCATGTAGATTACGGCAGCCTCTGGAGCGGCCATGTAATCTTTCTTGTATCTGACTTCGTCCACCCAGGCGCTAATGATTGCGTGATTCGCAACCGCGTCGACTTCGCCGACGCGATATAGATTCATCATGGTCGGCTGATCGGCCATCGGGAAGAAACGGATGCCGTCGAGATGAACATTGGCCGCGTCCCAATACATTGGATCGCGCTCGAGAGTCAGCTCGTTATAAGGCCGCCAGGCCTTAACTTTGAATGGGCCGTTGGTCACGATGTGACCCGGGTTGGTCCAGTCACGTCCGTAAGTTTCGATAACTTTTTGTGGAACAGGCCGAAAGAACTGGTTAGCCAACAGGCCCAGGAAAAAGGGCGTACTTTGCCTAAGCGAGATACGCAACGTGTAATCGTCAACCGCCTCGACACCTACGTCCTCAGCCTTCACTGGAACAAACTCTTTGCCAGCTACCGCTTCCTGAAGTTTGGGATTCTTTGCCAGGGCAGCTTGGCGCGCTTTCTCAGCTCCCGGCAAAGTCAATCGCTCAGGTGAGTGCATTAATTGATGAAAGGCTGTGTCTTTGTCTGGTGTAGGTTCAGCAGCAGAAGGTTTGAATTCCCCGGTCGCCGCGTTGAGAGGAGTTTCGCTCAAGGGGATGACATTGGCCTCGCCGCCAAAATCTTTTTGGAGCAGGAACTGGTTTGTCTTGGGGTCTCTTACGAAAACCGCACCCTGGTTGTAGTTCTCAGCTTGTCTGATGTAGAAAGCCAAACTGGCGCTTCGCGAAAGAGTTTCAGGTGCGACGCCTCGGCGGAAGCTGTAGACAAAATCCCTTGCGCTGATAGAATCGCCGTTGGACCAACGCGCATTGTGACGCAAGTGGAAGACAAATTCTGACGAGTCGTTGTTTTCATCCCAGCGCTCAGCAATAGCGGGCACAGGATCCATCGTTTTCGCGTCATACTCAACCAGTCCCTCGTAAAGTGCGAGAAAGATGCGGGCTTCTGGTTGACCACTACTCAAATGAGGATCTAGAGACTCAGGTTCGTCCCCCGAGATGTAACGCATCACGTTGTCGGGTGGAGGATCTGTCTTACCAAAAAACTCTTCGTTACGCGCGGGCGCCGCGCACGAAAGTGACGAGAGCACCAAAGCCAGCAGCATCAGGCCCACGATCCATTGTTTTTGAATAGAGGTCACCATCACGACTTCGTTATACCCGGGCCGAGTGCATTCAAAGGGGGATGACTAGGTTCGTAAGCTTTCGGTGCGAAAGACCAGAGTTACGACAAGAAGTACTTTAACGCGCTACGTATCACGCGCCGCCGTCAACTTATCACGCGGTTATTCTTTTGATCAATTAATTTTCGCGCCCTCGCAGATGGATGTTCAGTACATTACACTACTCCCGACACGTCGGGATAGCGACGGGATCGAAGACTCAACTAGACTCAAAACATGCGTTTTATCCGGAGTTGAGTAAACAAATCCCGTCGCCATCCCGACGTGTCGGGAGTACCGTAAAGCGCGGACGCTGGCAGTGTTGTAGCGGGGCAAGCGACGGCAATACCAGGATCGACTCAGAACTCCAAATCAGGAGGACCCCAAATGGGCCAACCGGAGCAGGAATCAAGTTTGAGTTTTGAAAGAGTAGTGTTCTTCAGTGATGCGGTCTTTGCCATCGTCATCACTTTGCTCGTTCTGGAAATCAAGCCGCCACATCTCACCGAGCACAGCAACTCCGCATTGAATCACGCGCTGATTGAACTTCTCCCAAAGTTCATCGGTTTCGTAGTGAGCTTCCTGATTGTAGGACTGATGTGGATCGAACACCATCGGATATTTCGCTACATCAGCCACTACGATGCCGGCTTGCTCCGGCGTAATTTAGTCCTGCTCTTGTGTGTCTCATTCGTGCCCTTCCCCACGGCTCTGTTCAGCGAGTTCTTTTGGAGCCGCACTGCGTTCATTTTCTATACCGCGAGTTTTGCTTTAGTAGCTCTGGCAAAGTTGTGGGTCTGGCGATATGCGAGCGGCAAACCACAATTGCTGGCCGGTGATGTTGATTCATTAATGGTAAAGAAGATTACTCGCCGATCAATGGCGGTGCCGATCGCTTGTGGAATCGTGCTGGGGCTGTCCTTCGTGAATGTTTGGATTGCTCCAGTTGGATTCGTGACTATTCCGTTGCTCGCGCGACTCCTGGATCCAACTCGAGGCAAAGCTCCCGTTCAAGTCGATTCAGAGACCGAAGAGGCTGCGACTTAGTTCGGTGTAATGATGACAATCCCACCGGGTAGCGAGAAACAAGAGCCATTGAAGGCTGAGCGGATCTATCATCTTATCGAGCGAGTTCCTTCAGTTGCTGAATACAATCAGGTGCGGCAACTCGCCGGATTGACTACGAAAGATGAAATCGCTGCCGCCAGGGGATTGTCCAACTCCCTTTTTGCTGTCTGTGTCGAATGCGACGGACAAGTAGTCGCCATTGGCCGAGTCATTGGCGATGGCGGCTTGTTTTATGACATCGTGGATATGGCAGTTATCCGAGAACATCAAAATGCCGGACTGGGAACAGAGGTTATGAACGCCCTGCTTTCGTACATCGATGCTCACGCGCGACCTTCCTCCCTTGTTTGTCTTATGGCAAATCGCGGCAGCGCGCCTTTCTACGAGAAATTCGGATTCGTGGCGCGAGACCCTGATATGCCGGGAATGGTGATTCGAAAATAGCAAAGTCGCTGATGGATTCTTACGGCGTTACACAAGTTGATTATTGGGATCGCGTCGCCGCGGAGAAGACGTTTTCACATCCTCTCCGATTCGACTGGTTGAACCACGAACTCGGAAGTTCTTACAAAGAAGCAACGGTGGTCGATGTTGGCTGCGGTTACGGACGCACGCTAAGGGAATTGTCGCTGGCCGGATTTCAGCGACTGATCGGGATCGATTTTTCAGCTGCAATGCTCGCCCGATGCCAGGACGAGATGCCGACGGCAGTTGTGATTCAGAGCGACGGGCAGACCTTGCCGCTCGCCTCAGAGGCAGTGGATGCACTCCTTCTATTCGCCGTCCTCACCTGCGTTCCCGATGATCAAGATCAAAGAAACCTTCTTTCAGAAGTGCGGCGCGTGTTACGACCCGGCGGTTTCGTTTACATCAGTGATTTGCTTGTGAATGAGGACGCCAGGAACCAGCTTCGTTACGAGCAATACGCCAAGACTTTTGACTGCTATGGTGTGTTTGAGCTTCCTGAAGGCGTGGTGGTCAGACATCATCGCAAGGAATGGATTCATGAGCTAACCGGTGAATTCCAGCAGATCGCGTTCGAGCCCTTTGAGGTCACAACGATGAACGGGAACAAGTCAGCAGCTTTTCAATACCTGGGCCGGAACCTTTGAGAGAGATGAAGCGAACATCTATATTCCTTCTTGCGGTTCTGACTGGACTGCTTGGCGCAATCAACGCTGCGGGAGCGACCGTTACACATTACGATGTAGTGCTTGAACCTGACATCGTCAATAAAACAATCAAGGGGTCTATGACGGTGACGCTCACGAGCCGCAACAACTCTCCGGACTCAGTAGAGCTGGATTGCGGCGACCTGACTATCGACAGCGTAGCGCTACGAAAGTCGTCATTAAAGTTCTCTCAAGTTGATCATCACTTACTAATACCGTTACCGGCCTTCAAGTCGAATAAGCTGCAACAGATCGTCATTGAATACCATGGCGCTCCGCGTCGTGGCGTTCGTTTTTACCCCGATCGAATGCAGGTTTACACCGTCTTTTCCACCGGCCAGTGGATGGCCTGCATTGATGATCCAAATGAAAGAGCCACGCTACGACTTCGCCTGGTTGTTCCTGCCGACTTAACCACGATGGGAAATGGCCGGTTCGTCAGCAAGACCGGAGATGTAAACGGAAAAGCCGTGCACGAGTGGCTCCAAGAGCGACCGGTGCCAAGCTACACCTATGGCTTTGTGGTAGGTCGTCTGCGTACGGTCACCCAACGTTATGGCTCAACCTCGCTCAATTACCTGGCTGAGCAGTACACCACCGAGCAACTTCAACGTATTTTTCGCGATACTGCTGACATGATGCAGTTTTATGAAGAGCGGTCCGGAGTGAAATACCCGGGCGCAAGTTACTCTCAGGTTCTGGCGGCCGGCGGGGTTGAACAGGAGATGGCCGGCTTTACCGCACTCAAAGAAAAATATGGTCAAGGCGTGATCGACAATGAACGGGATGTATGGCTGGGCGCTCACGAAATGGCGCACCAGTGGTGGGGCATTGGGGTCGGCTGCCAAGCGTGGACTCATTTTTGGTTGAATGAAGGCATGGCGACGTTCATGGCGGATGCTTATAAAGAACATCGCTTTGGACGCGAAGAATATCTGAAGGAGATCGAGGCTTCACAAAAGCAGTACGAGAAGGTAAAGAATGCCGGAAAGGATCGCTCGCTCGTTTTCCCCGATTGGTTGCACCCAACCGCGGAGGATCGCACGCTGGTTTATGACAAGGGAGCTTTCGTCCTTCACTTGTTGCGAACCGAAATGGGTGAGAAGCAGTTCTGGGCAGGAATTCGCTCGTACACACAGAAGTACTTCGGCAAGTCAGTCGTGACCTCCGACTTTCAGGCGTCCATGCAACAAGCGAGCAGCAAAGATCTCGCCCCCTTCTTTGACAAGTGGGTCTACCTGAAGAATTAGGGTGTGGGATTTAGGGTGTAGGGTGTAGCCGCTGCATGCCAGTCTGAATTCAATTCTTCAACTTCGAAAATAATTAATCTTGGAGGATAGCGAAACTCAGATCAGCTCAAGGTCAGGAAGGGATGCTTGCTCCCGCTGATGGATTAGCTCTCAAGTTTCTTCCTGAGCCAACTCAATCAATAACTCAATACCCGGCAATATGAGCTCCGGCGGTAATGGTCTTCCCTTCTGCATGAGTGTTTGCTAGCTAGCCACCGCGAGTACTAATGGTGCTATGATGCTCAGGCTCAATAAACTTAAGGGAAACGACTCATCACCTTCGCTTTCCGACAAAGGAACAAAAAGTATGAAGTCACTTCGAATCCTCAGCCTGGCTGTTGTTCTTGCTCTATCTGCCTCAAGTGCGTTCGCCGGTGATATCCATATTGGTGGAGCGCCGGTAAACACCAGCATGGGACTCAACGGCGAGATCCAACTTGGAGGGAACTTGCTCGCTGAAATCCTGACAATAATTTTCTAATCGTTTACAGCAACGACGAAACACATCTATTCCTGGGTCAGCGCAACGGTAGTGATTGCGCTGAAGTGTCGCAGTGTGCGCATCCTAAGGCATTGCTCGTCAAGTTTTGCCCTGAACTGGATCAGCTTAAGGTCCTGAAGAGTTGTTTGCTCCCGCTGGTGGAATAGCTCTCAACTATCTTCTTGAGCACGTTGAGGCGGGAGCAAGCATCCCTTCCTGACCTAGAGCTGATCAGAGTTTCCCTACCTTCTAAGATCAATTACTTTCAAACTTGAAGAATTAGAATTTCAGAATCGCAACCCTCTGCTACATCCGACACCCTAAATCCCGCACCCTAATCCTCGAGCGACACCCTATCCCCGACACCCCACACCCCAATCACTTAGCGACGAAATTTGTCTCAATCTTGACGGTCTTGAGCGAGGGTGCATCGAGGACATTGCTGTCAAAGCCTTTGACGTACGGCTTAACCAGTGAGTATGACGAGGCGAAATAGATCGGAATCGACGTGAGCTGTCTCAAGGCATCAGCCTCAGTCTCAATTGCAGAATCTTCCGAACCTCGAGGTGCGGGACTACCAGTTGGCGGAGTATTTGATGACGGTGCCGTCAAATTCGAAGCTGGCGCCCTACCTTCAAAAGGAAACAACATGCGGATGTTGCTGGTCTCATCGGCGGTTTGCATGACCGCTCCTCTCCGAACCAGATCGTATTCGCCCGCCCTAATGGAAGCTTCGTATTCGTCCCATGGCTTCGCTACCACTTCAGTTTCAATCCCAAGAACATTCCGCCATGCCGCCGCCACTGCTTCAGCGACTATTCTCTGCTGTTCGTTCCGATTGATTAGAAGTTTGATCACCGGAAACCCTTCGCCGTCCGGGAATCCAGCCTCGGCCAACAATTGCCTGGCGCGGGTTTGGTCTTTGTTTAGGCTGGCGGATTTTGAGACCACCGCTTCCGTGGTTGCAGCTTTGTTTTCCGGCAAGAAGGTATTCGCCGGTTCGCTTGCCCCCTCCATCTCGTCCTTAGTAAGTCGTTCCCGGTCGATTGCAATCGCCAGCGCCTCGCGCACCCGAACATCATTGAATGGTTCATGCGCGACATTGAAGCTGTAATAGGTCAACGCCGCGTAGATATTGCGCCGGTAATCCTCGTAAGGAGCCAGTAGCTTCAAGGCTAAAGGCTCGAACGGAGTGTTCGTCAGAGCGTCAACTTCACCCTTCAAGTAGGCTTCAAGGGCTGACTCAGTGTCGTTCGAGCTTACAAACTCCACGCGCTCAAGACTCACCTCGGCCTTCCCCCAATAATTCTCGGCGCGCTCGAGCAACACTTTGTCGGCTTCCGTCTTCGTCAGGAGAAAGGCACCGTTCGAAATTAGGTTTGTAGCCTGAACTTTGCTGTTTTCGTTTTGATTTGTGATCTTAACCGGGCGAAAGACAGGATGGGCTACAAGTGCGGGAAAGTTCGTGTTCGGCCTTTGCAGTCGAACGCGCAAGACTCGCTCGCTTACTTCTTCGACACCAGCGAGGCGCGCATCAGTTCGCCGGCCTTCGCCGCGAACAGCAGGTTGTGCTGCGATTGCTGGAGGCTGTCCAGCTCGTACCGAACCAACATAAGCTCGTACTCCCACAATATTGCTGAACAAGTCTGTGTGCGGCGCCAAATCTCCAAGCCGCAGAGTTCTCTCCCATGAACGAACAAAGTCTGTCGCTGTAACCGGCTCGCCTGTAGACCACCGGGCATCGTCGCGCAAGTAAAAGGTCCAAACTCGCCCTTCGTCGGATGACTCCCACCGCTCAGCCACACCCGGAGTCGGCGCTAACGTGAGCGGGTCGTAATCGGTGAGACCTTCAAAGAGAGCCCGCACAACATCAGTGTCCGGGGGCGCCGCTGCAAAGGCTGGATCAAAAACTTGTGGAAGCCCACCGTCACTCCATCTGAAGCGCTGGTCCTTCGGGACAACAACACGACCGTAATAGCGTCCGCCGGCACCGCCCGACAGACAACCTGGAGTTACGAGAGTAAGCACCAGCAGTAACAGTGCTGCGATGAAAATCTGTAAGCGAGCTGAGCTTAGTTTTTGGGAGAGTAGAAGTGACATTAAGAAATCTATTCGATACTGATTAGGGCTGCGTACACTTCCTCGGTTTGCTTGCGAGTCTCGTCAAAACCATTCGAAGTATCGATCAGAAAGTCAGCGAAGCGTTTCTTTTCGTCCTGGGACATCTGCGCCGCAATTCTCTCTTCCGCGGCTGCTCGAGTAAGTTTGTTCCGCTCCATTAGACGCCTAATTTGAATTTTCGGCTCGCAATGCACGACGATTAGCTTATCAAAGCGCTGGTAGCCTCCGGATTCAATCATCAGTGCGGCGTCAACCACGCCAATGCCGTGAGGATCGTCCTTCTCCCAGCCCAGCAAAACTTCATCCTGCTTCGCGATGATGAAAGGATGCAGAATCGAGTTTAGCAAAGCGCGCTTGTCGGCATCGCCAAAAACAATTTCACCGAGTCGCGCTCGATCGAGGCCACCCTCCCCATTTATGACCGAAGGACCAAATGCTTCAGCGACCGCGAGCAAACCGGGCGAGCCTGGTGCTACAACTTCTCTCGCAGTGATATCCGCATCAAGCAGGTGGCAGCCAAGCTCGGTGAGGACGCTCGCCACGAACGACTTGCCTACCGCTATCGATCCTGTTAAGCCAACTCGAAGCATTAGGAGCGTCGCATCTCCGCAGCCTTCAACGTGTTTTTCATCAACATAGCAACTGTCAGCAAGCCCACTCCGCCCGGAACCGGTGTGCGGCTGCCGGCCACTTCGTCGACTTCCGCCGGCTTTACATCACCAATCAGCGTGTAGCCGCGCTTACTTAAGACTTGCAGCCGGCGCTCGGTCTCGTCCCCGAATAAAGCTTGAATTGCTGAAGACTCGGTCAACTGATTCATGCCCACATCAATCACCGCGGCGCCGGGCTTTACATGTTCTTTGCCGACAAAACCAGCCCGGCCAATTGCCACGATCAATATGTCGGCTCGGCTCGTCACTGATGCAAGTTCTTTGGTTTTGGAGTGACAGATTGTGACGGTCGCGTCTCGTTGCAACAACAACTGCGCGACCGGACGCCCGACAATTTGACTGCGGCCAATCACGCAAGCGTTAGCGCCAGAGATCGTAATCTCGTTCCGATCGAGTAACTCTATGATCCCGGCCGGAGTACAGGGAACGAAGCGTGGCTGTCCCAGCGCCAGCCTCCCGACATTTACCGGATGAAAGCCATCCACATCTTTATCGGGATTAACGGCCTCGATGATCCTGGTTTCGTTTATGTGAGAGGGTAACGGCATTTGTACAAGGATGCCGTCTACATCGTCTCGACTGTTCAGAGCGTGAACCGTTTCGAGTAACTCAGTCTCGCTGGTCTCAGCCGGCATGGCGATGTGTTCGGAGCGAATGCCAACTTCTTCGCAAGCTCGAATCTTATTGTTCACATAGACGGCTGAGGCAGGATCGTCACCGACGCGAACCGCAGCAAGAGCCGGAGCGACTCCATACTTCGCTTTGAATGCGACGACCTCCCTCGATACTTCGTTCTTGATGACCGCTGCGAGCGGCGCTCCATCCAGCCTTCTGGCTTTACGATCAGTGATTTGATCCATCAATCTTCGCTTAGATTCCCTTCCGTTTTTCTCGACGCGCCATTGTAGCGCACCCGTCGACTTTGCGTGCGCGGGGCTTTTGCCGGCGTGTCAGCAGCGGCTTTGCACGAAAAGTCACGAATCCCGCCTGCGGAAGCTGGCGGTTGTTTTCAATTACAG
>Ga0157380_10002219_pt1 | contig 13066 bp, 10 predicted proteins | sample S35metaG_FD_119757 | JGI IMG/M metagenome (GOLD analysis project Ga0157380, IMG submission 119757) | Switchgrass rhizosphere microbial communities from Kellogg Biological Station, Michigan, USA - S3-5 metaG | ecosystem: Host-associated > Plants > Roots > Rhizosphere > Soil | place: USA...
CGAAATCAACTTCAACATTGATGGTTATGAATACCAGATCTTCGACACTTACAATGGCGAGGAGAAGCCAACGATAAGTGAAGAGGGCGTCAGCGTCACTGCTCCGGGAAAACCAAAACAGGCGAGCTTTGCCTGTCGCGGGAAAGCGACGGCAGATTACGGTAATTTGCAGGATGTGCTCGGAAACGATCAAAACTGACTGCGCGTGCAGTCGAAGTCCTGGCTTGCTCCTTCAGCTGCAACACGAACAATCTGCGACTCACTGGATGAGCGAGATTTCGCCAACGAGATAGTCTGCGACTGTACAGCTCAACAAACCCAAAGGATTGGAACAAGCGGCTCCATTCCGCAGAATTCCTGAATGAACATTGGCCGGTGCGACCTCGCCACTGAAGGTTGTGCCACCAGCACACTCCCTCATCAAATCGAGTTACCGGCATGTCTTCATAAACAACAGCTAAGCCGCCCTGTCGGAGCGTACGCGCCATCTCGCCCAGAAGTACTTGAATATCCTGAGCGTGATGCAAAACATAGCAGAGCAGAACTGCATCAAGTGAGTTATCAGCGCTGGGAAACCAGCTACCGTCATATTGCTCGTAACGGATTGGGGCCCGGCAAGAGCGACTCAGATCAATTCCCATGACGGGAGTCTCGAGCAGTGCTGAAAGGTGATGCGCTATGAAGCCGTTTCCGCAACCAACATCCAGCACTTCTGCGCGCCGCGGAATGATCTGTGCGATTTCCAATGCCATGTCGTAGGCGCGGCTTACTGCTCGGCGTCGTCTTTCCCGCTGCCATCGACGCTTGAGGCCTCGGAGTGGAGCAAGTATGACTTGAGAAGCTTCATTGTGAGTGGTGGGAAAGTGAAAAATGTCTGATGCGATTTGATTTGAGAAGGGAGTCGAAGGTTTCTCTGATGAGATCGAATTGCTGGACATCGTCCTCATTGATGGCAAACTTGATGCCCAAGAAAACAATGGAGAAACTCGCGGAAAATATTTGTGCAAAAATATTGCGCGAGATCTTCCTGACCCGTGAATGCAGGAATCATCAGACGGTTGGAATGCTGAAAGTAAGGGCTCCCTCATGCTTTAGGAGACAAGTCAGTAAGCTCGGGGTCAGGAAGGGATGCTTGCTCCCGCTCAACTTTCATTAGCTTGAACTTTAGTGGAATCTCCTTACTCGAATCCAAGGTTAGTTGAGCGGGAGCAAGCATCCCTTCCTAACCCTGAGATTAATTGGCTTGAGCTGTGTAGCCTGTCAGTTGAAGGATTAATAAACTCTTCCTGACCTTGAGCTTATCAGAGTTGAGTGAGTGATCTTATCTTGAGAGATTCATAAGCTTTCCTGAGTAAGCTTGCTGGCATTTGGTCCTGACCAACTCAGGTGGGATTTGGAAAGAGAAGTGAATTCCTGTTTGCTATACTAGCGACGCAAAACTCAAGAACATCTTACTTAAGCTATGTTGAAGAAAACTCTAACTATCATTCTGTTCGCAGCGATTGGAAATGCGGCTATGGCGCAAATGGGAGCTCCCAAAAACACACGAAGCAGTCTGCCGGCAGGGTATTGGCCACTTGAAAAGAGCCAGCCCCTCATCGACAAGACACAAACCATTCGCTTGGCGCCCGAACTGTCACAGCTGTCGTTGGGTGAGCAAAACGCCGTAGCCAAGCTTTTGAAAGCCGGTGAAATCTTTCAACGCCTTTACGAAGAACAACGACATAGCCAAGCCGTAAGCTCATTTCAATCTCTCATCCAATTGGACAAGCGCACGGGTAGCTCAACTGCCACGCAAAATTTACTGACGCTTTATCGGCTTAACCAAGGGCCAATCACAACAACTCTCGAAAACAAGCGCGAACCATTTTTGCCGGTCGATGCTCCCGCGCCGGGTAAGACTGTCTTTCCTTGGGGCGTCACCAAGGATGAGATTGAAGGATTCCTGACCAGGCATCCTGAAAGACGCGAATCAATCATCGATCCGCGAACGGTGGTTAGGCGCGCCAGCGCCGTGAACGCACGCGCAGACCTCGGGATTCTCATCAAGTACCCGGTTCTTGATACGTTGAATCCCGGCTTGAAAGCTGATCTGACTGCGATTTCGCGTGCGAACGACATCAAAGGCTTTTATGCGGTTCCGTTTGCGGTCGCGTACGCCGATGACATGATCAAAGCCCACCATCTTCTGAATGAAGCGGCTGTCGCAGTTCAAAGCGTTGATGACGAGTTCGCCAGGTACTTACGCAACCGGGCTCGCGACCTGCTTTCCAATGATTACGAGTCCGGAGATGCATCCTGGGTTACCGGTAGATTCAAGAATGTCAATGCGCAAATCGGATCTTATGAGAACTACGATGACGAGCTTTACGGAGTGAAGACGTTCTTTGGCTTAAGTCTTTTGTTGATGCGCGTGCCTGAGACGACGGCGTTGCGGCAGGCGATGAAGGGAATGCAGGCGCTCGAAGATTCTTTGCCGTACGAGCATCACAAGAAAATCCGCGAAGACATTCCGGTCGGCGTTTATGACGTAATCGCTGACTTCGGTCAAACCAGAGGTGGCAATACTGCGACGATCCTGCCGAACGAGAGCTACCTGGCCAGACGCTACGGGCGCACGATTCTTTTGCGCGCGAACATCATGCGCGATCAGAACATTTTTTCGAGTTCGTCCGGAACGCTTGCGGCTGCGCTTGGCGTGGAGCCGGCAAAAGCCTTGACGCCTGATGGAAACTTTTATCGCACGCTGTGGCACGAGGTCGGGCATTACCTGGGTGTGGATAGAACCAAGGATAACCGGGAGCTCGACGATGTATTGCAGGAAGATTCGAGTGTGCTCGAAGAGATGAAGGCCGATCTGGTTTCGCTGTATGTCGCAGAAGCGCTGCACAAGCAGGGCTATTACACAGACGCTCAGCTTCGTTCTGTGTATGCGGGTGGAATACTTCGCGTCTTACAAAACAACAAGCCTCGGCGGGACCAGCCTTATAACACGATGCAGCTGATGCAGTGGAACTTTTTTCTTGAAAACGGTCTGCTCAGCTTTAAAGACGGCAAATTGGAAATCCACTATGACAAGTATCATTCAGTCATAGGGAAGATGCTTGCTAAGACGTTGGAGGTTCAGTATCAGGGTGATAAAGCCGCGGCGGATCGCTTCATCGATCAATACAGCAACTGGGACGATAATCTTCACGGGTTAATTGCGCGCAACATTCGCGAGCAGCAACGTTATCGGTTCCGGTTGTTCAAGTATGCTGCACTCAACGAGTAGCACAGTAACGCAAACTGTTAGTTTGCGTCGTGTTGAATATCTTCATCGGACTTCGCAAACTAACAGTTTGCGTTACAGCGCTCCTCGGCCGAGAAAATTCTCACGAAGATAGGTGACGGTGTCTTGCAGCGTCTCACCGGGATCACGGGGTCTGAACCCAAGCTCTCGAGCAGCTTTGTTACAGTTGACATACCAAAAGTGCTCGGCCATCTCAATGGCTCCCGGCTCGACCGGCGACGCAAAGTTCCACTGCTTGAAAAAGGCGTCTACCAGTTGCGAACCCGTTACCATGAGCTTTGATGGTAATGCGATTTTCGGTGCAGAAATTTTGGTAAGCCGCTCGAGGCGGCCGAAGAACTTGGAAAAGGTCCAGTTGGCCGCTCCCATCAAATAGCGCTCTCCGTGGCGGCCCTTCTTCATCGCGACTCGAAACGCCTGCGCTGCATCTCGGGCATCAACAAAGCTCAATCCACCTGAAGGTACGGCGCTGATCTTCCGCGCCATGAAGTCGAGCACAACTTTGGTTGAGCTAAGCCGTTCGTCATTTGGGCCCAAGAGCAGACTTGGATTCATGATCGCAAGTCGGAGGCCCTTGCCGCTGAATCGCTCCAACGCCGCCATCTCCTGATAAGCCTTGCTCGCGTAGTACGGCCAGCGGGAAATGATATCGAGCGGTTGGGCAAAAGTTTCGTCTGGAATTACATCGCCTTTTTCGGTTACTGCAATCGTGCCACTAGTGGAAGCAAGGACAATTGTTTTGACACCACTTTCACGGCCGGCATCGCAGAGCAAACGCGTTCCCTCGACGTGAACGGCGTACATGTCGCGGGAATCTTCACGCTCTCGCGAAACCTTGCCGGCCAGGTGATAGATGTCTTTGATGCCATCGACGGCGCGCTTCACGTCTTCAGCTTTTGTAATGGAGCCTTCAAAAGTTTCTACACCCAAATCTACCAGCCAATCGGGAATTGAGGTTGCCATTACGCGAAGGTCCTTCATGCCTTCGGCAACCAGTTGTTTGACCAGGTGAGCTCCAAGAAATCCGGTTCCACCGGTAATCAGGGTCGTTGCGCGTGGACGCTTCTCGATTGCAGCGCGGCGCTTGGCCGCAGCCTTAACCGGCGTCATGACGGCCGTTCGTTTCTTTGTAGTTGCCATAACGGAGCAAGGGCAAGGGGCTAAGAGCTAAGGGCAAAGAGAAAGCACGTTCGACGCTTTGCTCTCTGCCCTTTGCCCTAAGCGCTCTAGCCGACTAATTCCTCAACAGTAATCTCTTTGTCAACAAGGTTTGCGCGACGCTCGCTTTTCCAGCGCTTGCGCAATCCCTTCGCGTCAAAGGGATCGTTCCTGCGATCACGAAGATTCTCAACCTGGTGTTTCACAAACGCCGCAATCAGGCGGTAAGCCTCAGCGCGCGCCATTCCCTTGGTCATCTCTTCGAGTTCCTCCAGCGGCAGGAAGCGGCCTATGCGAGCGCCGACCTCACGACTCTTGAGGATGCTGGAACCTTTCGGAAAGGCTTCATAGGTTCCGTGTAGAAAGACCGGCAGGATTCCAACTCGCGAATGCAGCGCGAGATAACCGATGATTGGTTTGAAATCTGCCATCTGACCACTCATCGAACGAGTTCCCTCGGGGAAAATCAGCGCGTTGTAACCGCGGTCCAGGAACGAGCGCGCATGCCGAAGCGACTGACGAAGCGAACCGGTGCGTTCCATGGGCACGAGGTTGGTAAAGTTTTCCATGTAGGCGCGCTTATATTTGTTGTCAAAGAAATAATCAGCCGCCGCCAGCGCTACCATGTCGCGACCCGCGTCACCAAGCGCTGCCTTGGTTAAGCCCATGTCCAGGTGAGATGAATGGTTGGGCGCCACGATGAAATTTGTGTGAGGCGGAATATTCGGCCGTCCTTCATAGTGAGTCTTGAGCAGACGCTCGTAGAAAAGTCTCTGCACTGCGTCGACACCGCGGTTTCCGACGGAGCGAACGATTGCGGGTATATGAATTTCGTCCTCAGCCTTCTTTTGTTCGGTCTCGGCTCGAGCTGCACGATTTTCTCGGCGCTGCTCAGCTGTCATTTGCCGGCTCACCACATTGGTTAGCTCTCGGACGTCCTGCACTTCGTTGAAGCGCTCAGGGGCTGATATCGCACCTCCGGCGTTTTCAATCGCAGCACCCAACTCAACGAACATCAAACTATCAAAGCCCAGATCGCCCAATCGAGTGTCGATAGAGATTTCGCTGACCGGACGATTACTGACCGAGGCGACAATATTCCGCAGCCATAAGGAATCGCTGCCTTTACTCTCTTTTCCGGCGCCGGAACGACCAGCCTTTTGAGTCTGCTCGAGCTGCAGCATGATTTCAACAACTTCATTACGCTTAACTTTGCGAGTTGCGGTTCGAGGCAGCTCAATATCAGTGAAATGCAATAGCTTGACCCGCTTGTAATAGGGAAGGCCGGCTGAGACTTCGCGGAAGTGTTCCTCCACTCGCCGGCGAAGCTCGTCTCGAGAGAGAGCGATGTCATATTCGTCGTCCGCTACGACCAGGCAGGCTACTTTTTCACCGATGCCATCCGGGAAACCAACGATGCTCAGTTCTTTAATGTACGGAGAATCCGAATAGGTGTCTTCGAGTTCGTCTGGATAAACGTTCTTTCCATTTGTATCGACGATGATTTCTTTTGAACGACCAACCAGATATAGATTACCGTCATCGTCGAGCCTTCCGAGGTCTCCGGTGTAAAGCCACCGGTCAACGAGGGCGCTCCTGGTCGCGGCTTCGTTTTCAAAGTAGCCGAGCATCACGTTCGGACCACGAGCAATCACTTCGCCGACACCACTGGCATCGGGATTGGCTATTCGCACTTCAACGCCTGGCAGAGCCCGACCGACGCTGCCAAGCAACAGGCGATTGTCGGGGCGAGTGACTGTCAAAACCGGAGCGGCTTCTGTCAAGCCATAGCCCTCAAGAATCGTGAAGCCAAGACCACGAAAGTCATTTTGAATCTTTTCTCCGAGAGCCGATCCACCGCTGATGAAATAACGGATGCGACCTCCGAGGCCTTCATGAATTGGGTAAAACAAGAACTGCCCAAAATTCAAAGCGGTCTTATCTCGCAGCCAGGCGTTACCTTGAATCATCAAGTCGGCAGTCTTGCCAATCCAATCGCTTTTCTCGTACAGCCGATTCTTGATGCGGCGGTGCAACAACTCCCATAGCGCCGGCACGCCTACCATCCCGGTTACGTGACCGTTCTTGATCGCCTTTGCGAGCGCATCACTAGTCAGTTCCGGCATGTACGTTATTTGTGCTCCTCGACTCAACGGTGTGAGAAATCCAGTCGAGAATTCGAACGTGTGATGAAGCGGCAGCACCGAAAGCACTCCATCCTTGGTAGACATGTCGAACACGGACGAAAGCATCGAAACCATGCTGGTTAGATTTCGATGAGAAAGCATTACACCCTTCGGGCTCCCTGTCGTTCCGGAGGTGAAGATTAGAGAAGCAACTGACTGGGTAGTAATCCGCTGTGGCAACAGAGCCAGTCGTTGGTCCTCGGTCGCTTCATCGGGCATGGCGAAGACATCGTCGAAGGTCCAAAGCTTGGGACTTAGTCCTTCCTGCGCCAACCGTTCTTTCAGAGCTGGGTGCTCAAGCGCCAGCTTTGCGCTTAAGACTAGTGCCGCAGCATCACCGGCTCGGGTGAAGTTAATGATTTCTTCGATTGAGCTGTCTGGATCGACGGGAATGCAGGTGGCTCCGGCTTTCAATACACCAAAATAAGTCATGCCCCACTCCGGAGCGTTCTGACTTACGAGCATGACGCGATCGCCGGTCTTAATGCCTTCACTCGCAAAGAAACCCGCAGCTCGCAGAGCAAGCTCGCGCACATCAGCGTAGGTGTATTGTTCTTTGTGCCCGTCGCGCTCGATGCGCATGGCCACGCGCGTAGCATGTCGCTTCGTCGAGGTCTCGAATAACTCGAGTAGGTCGCGGTAGGTGTAAATGCGCTTGGGCTGGGCGCGCATCTCCTCCTCGAGAGTGGGGAACACCCATTCCTTCAAACCCGGAAGGTGAATGTTCATCCAATAGTCGTACCAATCGAATTGTTCCGGGTTCCAGGTCAGTAAGCCCTCTTCATCTTTGCGAATGCGACCGAAGAGTGAACGCAGGTTGTCGGCACGAAAGACGTATGCATTTTCGTTCGTGAACGGTTTAAAAATATCGAAAGCTTCGCTCGTTTCATGAGTGATTTCTTCGAGGCGATCGACGTTACTCTTCACAAAGTCGATGACGTCTACTACTCGTCCTCCACCCCAACGTGGTTTGGCTTTATCCAGCAGAGACGAGACTTTCTTCGCCGCGGCATTCATCATCGGCGCGGACGTGGCGTCAAATCTCTTGTAGCTGACCGGGCGGGGTTCCATTCGAGCTGCGATCTTGTTTACAAACTGGATGCCGCTTTCTTTTTCAAGGAAGTGTTTCCGTTTGTAGAGACCCACCAACCCGATTATTCGTTCCATGTTGTTCGGATTGGAATCGCCGGTAGCAGCCTGATAGACCAGACGCGGTTCCTCAACGCAGGCCGACGCAGTGATGGCCAGCATCGCCGAAGCAACCTGATCCACCGGCGTAATATCGAGGATCAATTTGTCATTGGCTGGAATTTGAGTCTGACCTTTGAGGACCATGAAAATGATTGGCGCTGTGGTCGTGAATCCTTCGTTCCAACCGGGGAAGGGGAATGACTTGGCTGATTCGACAATGCTGGGTCGCAGAATGCTGCGCACCATTCCAGTTTCAGCGGCTACGAGTTGTTCGCCAAGAGACTTGGTATAGGTGTAGATATTTGGCCAGCCCCACCAGGCAGCGCGCTCGACTCCAAGATCAGTAAGCCGCTCGCGAATCCAAACTTTTCTTTCGCGTGCTACCGCGAGACCCAGTGCGTCGGGATCGTCAGCATCACGACCTTCGTCAATCAGCCGCTTGCGTGCTTGATCGCGAAAGCGTGCCGTCATCATCGCATCGCGCGCGTCCTCTCGAACGCGTTCCGAAAGTTTGGCGCAATCCTTGATTTCCTGCTCGACCGAGAATTCCACACCCGGCATTTCATGTTTGCGCGGGAAGTATCCAATCACTGGATCGCTCTCCCAGACGGAGCCCGAACGATTTCCGGCAACAAAGCAGGTGGAAACGTGAACCAGCGCCGGCCGTTTCATGCGTCGAGCAAAGGCAATTACGTTCTGGGTGCCGACCACATTGGTGCGCAGGGCACTTTCAAGAGTGGGATTAAAGGTAACGTTGCCGGCGGTGTTGAGAACGATATCAACTGATTCAGCCAGCTTCTGGGCCTCTTCTTCAGTGAACCCAAGATTCGTCTCGCCAATGTCGCCACCAACGACGACGACTTTGTCGCGGATGAATCCTTCGAAAGCATCACCGTAACGCTCCCGAACCGGGTTGAAAGGCTGGGCAGTGATGACGCTGTTCCAGAACCGCGTCTCGGATTCTTCCTGAGAGCGAGCACGAACGGTTACGTACACTCGGCCAACATTGGGGAAGCGATGCAGCAACATGCTGAGCGTGACTTTCCCCAGAAAGCCTGTGCCACCGATAACGAAAATGCTTCGGTCCGCGAATATTTCTGTCGGCGATAACTTCATAAATCATGTCCGACAAACTTCAGTTTGTCGTTTCTAAACGAAATCTCTGTCTTTCGTGAACCACTGTTTCTCAACTCATCGACAAACTGAAGTTTGTCGGACGCTACTCCATGTCGGCAATTCCGATCATCGGCTGATGCAGCATGGTTATCTCAGCCGAGGTGCCCATGTAGCCTCGCGCCATCGCGATAGCTTCCGTCAAATTGTCGGCTCGCTCCCAGCCAAGGATCGCCGGTACGTGAGCATTCTCAGCGCCGGCAACAATCACTCGGCCAATGTGCTGGCGGCCATTTTCACCCCAGTACCACATGAAGAACGGGTGCGCGCCGTGATAGGCATTACCGCGGCGGTACATTTCGACGTAGCTCGGATTGTTAGCGAACTCCTGCTCGTACTTCTCACGCAGCACGAAAGCGTCTCGCGTCTCCGGCAACAAGCGATTGAAGAACTCGATGTAGCTCGGGTGGAACTGGTGATCGAACTCGTCGTAGCACGGGTGGTGCAGAATCATCACTCCACCCTTCTTCAAGAGCGGCTTGTTACGATAAAAGTTGAAGTGATAACCGAGACCCATCACCTGGACCAGTAACGGGTTCAGAATCGAATACACGTTGTAAGGGGAAATGTCCGGGATTCCGGTGATGAGAATGTCGCATTGGCCCCGGACGGGAATAGCGTACTGCTCAAATCCCTTGGCAATAATCTTCGCGTGAACCGGTTCTGTCTTGCCCGCGTGACAAGCCGTCATTTCATATTGCGCCGGTCGTGAATGGAGTAGCTTGCGGCGGGCTTGCCGGGGCAGCTTGCTCATCGTGTACCGCATGGCTTCGAACTTCATGCGATCGAACGCGGAGAAATCATCCTCGTTCTTAAGCAGGAAATCCATGTCGCTTTTGTACATGCGGTTGTTGATTGCCGTCTCGATGTGAAAGACGTTGACGTGTTCGTCTACCAGCTTACCGAGGCGCACGCATTTGTTGTTGAGTTCGGATCTGGCCGGATCCATATAGCTGTCCGACTCGCGAATCGTTTGCGGTTCATGATGAGCGCGCAGCGACACGTAATCACACAGGCCTACCGCTACGGACTTGTGACCGCCGTCCATCGGCACCAAATTTATGTTTGCGTAAATCAGCAGATCGCTTTCGGCCGCGCGCCGGTTCAGATTAAGAGGCTCCTTGTGACGCGTCTCTCCAATCTTGATCATCCCTTCGTTCCACTCGGCGTCGTGGTTGTAATAACGATCCGGATAAAACTCATCGAAGATCCTTTGTCCCACCATTCGCTTCATTTCCCAGGGAGTCATCTTGCGGTGCAGGGAATTGGCAATAATGATGTGGATGTCGTCAACGCCATGCCCGGCGAGCATGTCGATTACGATTTCAAGGATCGTTTGACGAATGTCAGGCGTCGCCATCGGCGGCAAAGGCAGGCTGATGTCATCGACTGCAATCGTCACTTTCATTCCTGGCTCGAGCTGAGCGAATAGCGGATCGCAGTCATGCGGATGATTGAGCGCGTAACGAATGGCAGCTTCTCGATTCGGTAGACCCTTTAGCGGCGGGTTCGGATAAAGGACGCGCGTTCCAATCGGCAAGTCTTCAAGAATGAAGTCTTCGCCCGACGGCATGATGCGCGGCGCGCTATCGCGGTCGATATAGATTACTGATTCGTGTGTTTTTCTTCTTAGTTGTAGTGCCATATGCTTAATGCTTCAGTTTGCTATTGGCTTCCTCAATACTGGTCGAAAACTCCAGGAGCTTTGCTTCCTCACCGGAGACGTCAAAACTGAAAATTTCCTGAAACCCACCATCTCTGCAACGACTGAATATGAACACGGAACGCGTTGGCTTGAACTCGGGAAACATCCTCTGCCATCGACTAAAGTAATCAATCCCATTGATATTGCTTTCCCTAATCGGCCCATGTTCCTGTAGAAGGTTGCTTAACTTTTCGGAGAACTCTTGTTCGCTGATAGAAGCTCGGAATTGAGGGTGAGCATGAGCATAAAGCTCATTGAACTGAGCATGATTAAACCGAGTATTGAAGTCTCTAACGGCAGCGAAAGTCATTGGCAGTTTCGGATCCTTCCGCGTACACGAGATCGCCGCGCAACTAACAGATACGAGCGCGATAGCATAGACAAATCTGCGCTTAGTTCCCGGTTTCACCTAATTACTTCAAGTTCAAAATCGGCCAGTCATGATGTAGCGCCGTCTGGCGCAAGCGCATGTCAGGATTAACCGCAGCCGGATGTCCGACGACGGAAAGCATCGGCAAATCGCTCATGCTGTCCGAGTAAGCATAGGAGTCGCTCAGGTTGATTCCCTCGCGCTCAGCAAATTGTCGAATCCAGGAAGCCTTGGTAGCTGCAGCCAGCACTGGCGGCAGCAATCGACCTGTTGCGACGCCATTCACAAACTCCAGATGATTCGCGACGTAATCTGTAATTCCAAAGTGTTCCATGAGCGGCTTAACTGAAAGATCCAGGGCCCCGGTTACGACAACCTGGCGAAAGCCCGAACTCTTGGATTTCTCAATCAGCTCATAGGCTCCGGGAAAGACCGCCGGCTTCAATATCGTCTCGAAGAGCTCGTTCGCAAAGAACCGCATTCGGTCCTCGGTTTGGCCCTTGTAGCTCTGGAAGAAGAGATCGTTGAAGACTTTCCTGCTGTACTGGTCCGTAATTGCAAAGACCGGCAGACTAAGCAGGGTCTTGGTGCTTTTCCGAAAGCTGCTCAGGAGGCGTGGCTGGTTCTTGGCGTAGAAGGCAAGCGTATGAACAAGATTTGTACTGACCAGAGTGCCTTCGAGATCGTAGAATGCCGCCGCTGCCACACTGCCTCCCAAGGTTCGGCTACAAGAATTTGGACCACTCGCTTGCGGCGGGGTCTTTCGAGCTTAGGAACAGGCGACACTATACCGCATCAGACTGGATTTTGGGTAACGGAAAAAGAAGTGTGTATACAATGACCATACAATTTGGGTCGGAAGCGAATACAAATCTTAAAATTAGGCGCAAAATCGAGATAGTTAGTCTCGGACTGCTTAGCGTGATTACATTGACCGCGCTGGCGGGATGTCGAAAACCTGCCGCTGAGACTCCACAGGGAGTTGATGTTGGAGACGCGACCGCCGCGGCAGCCAAAGTTGCCGAGGCCGACAAGCTCTACAGCGGTCGCGAGGATCTTGGGAAGGTCAGACAGGCACTGGCTCTCTTGCGCCAGGCTCGCATAGAGGACTATGGAAGCTTTGATGCTGCCTGGAAGCTGGCCCGCGCTGCTTACTACGTTGGTGACCACACCAGGGATGACCGCGAGCGAGATGCTTCCTTCAGGGAAGGAGAAGAAGCCGGCAAGGCAGCGGTAAAACTTCAGGACTCAAAACCCGAAGGACACTTTTGGTTGGGCGCGAATTACGGAGGAAGTGCTAAGTACAGCACGCTGGCGAGCTTTTCGAGCGTCGAAGACATTCGCAAAGAGATGGAAACCGTTCTTAAGATGGATGAGGGATTTCAGTCCGGCAGTGCTTACATCGGTTTGGGCCAGCTATACCTTCAGGCTCCAAAAATTCTAGGTGGCGACGTGGCCAAGGCCATTGGCTATCTGGAAAAAGGGCTGAAGGTTGGTCCAGAGAATGCGCTCTTGCGTCTTCGCCTTGCCGAGGCTTATCACGCAGCAAAACGAGATGGGGACGCAAAAAAACAGATCGAATACATCAATTCGATGAAGTTTGATCCTGAATACGCGGCTGAATACAAAGAGGCTCTCGAGCAAGCAAAGAAATTATCTCAAGAGATGAAGTAGCGACTAGGGCGACAGAAACCAGGTAGTGATGTAGTTCGAAAATAGCTGCCCTCTCATTCACGCCCGGTTTCAACCGGGTGGGTGAGGTGCCAAAGCAGACCAGGGAACCGTCTTAACGGTTTCCCTCCGTGGTTGGCTACTTAAGACCTTTGAATCGGTATTGACATACTTGACTCCGCAAAGACCACCTCTCTTACTTAGTTCATAATCGGCCACAGATGAACACGGAGTAACACGGATCTAAATTCCAATTTATTCAGATCCTTTATATCCGTGTTCATCTGTGGCTTAAAACCCAAATCGTTCACCGCTCAGTC
>Ga0157380_10002220_pt1 | contig 13065 bp, 13 predicted proteins | sample S35metaG_FD_119757 | JGI IMG/M metagenome (GOLD analysis project Ga0157380, IMG submission 119757) | Switchgrass rhizosphere microbial communities from Kellogg Biological Station, Michigan, USA - S3-5 metaG | ecosystem: Host-associated > Plants > Roots > Rhizosphere > Soil | place: USA...
GCTCGGCATCAACGAGATACCCGAAATCATCACATCACAGGAGGTCAGCAACACACTGCAAAACGCGGCTTAAACCAATCGCCCGGAGACCCGGACTGTCGGGGAAATATCGAACTTGTACATCAAGGAGTCTCCCAGCATCATAATTCTAGTAGTACTCTTCGACTTCTCTACCGCATGTTCATAGTCGCGCCACCTTGCCGAATTGATCTTTACCGCAACCCCCATGTAGACACCACTCTTGCCCGGTACGTGTTCGTGGCCAATGGCCGCTACATCACTGACCTTCTTCAGATCTCTGGCGTACCGCCACATTTCGATATCAAAATTGCTTCCATCGGTCTCGACTAGGCGTACATAGATCTCTAGCAATCCGACCGAAACGGTCAAACTGATGACAAATAAACCTATGCTTAGCAATGCATTCTTGATCTTCACATCCATCTGATCACTTCCTTGCGTATTCTTTTACAGCTCTGCATTCTGGATACGAGGTCACAAATTCATAGTGTGCTGGTAAATTTCTGAGGACATAACCTCACTCCGATTCAGTCCAGATCGTAGAAATTTTTGTAATCGCTTACCAGCCTAGGGTCCTGATCCTCCTTCCGTAATAAAAAATTCCCCACGACCAGCAGCTCAATACCGGTTCCCATGAAGCATTGGGAACGCATCCTCTGGCGTGCACACAATGGGCTCGCCGCGAACATTGACCGACGTGTTCACGAGCATTGGGCAGCCGGTCAACTCCTCAAAGCGCGAGAGCAAGCGATGATACTTTTAATTCGTCTCACGATGCACTGTTTTCACTCGTGTAATGACCCAGTCGAACCCGCTCACCTCACGCCGCTAATGCAACTGCCCCAGCAGGTGTCTTCATGACCAATGCCTGCTGTGTTCGTCTTGCGCGCCGCCTCCAGCGCAGCCACAGCTCGCTCTTGTGTCCGTCATCGAGCCGTTCTTCATCTTCATTGCCCGATGCTGCCATGTTCCAATCCTTACTAGGGCTACGCGGACCGAAGTGCTTTGGCATGTAGTTGGCAGCACCAACTCGCACTAAACGCTGTAGGTCGCCATCGTTATGCATGAAAGCAGTGATTCATCAGAAACTTCTAGATTAACTTGTGCATCCAACGACCCCGCCTGAAGAGCACCGCGCTCCAAATGACGGAGGCCGAAAGCGCGACAGGCACTGCGATGAAAAAACCCAGTGGGCCCAGCTCCAACACCTCTGCGAAAAACCACGCAATTATAATTTGAATCAACAAACACGTGGTGTTCACGCGCATAGGCGTACGCGTATCGCCAGCGCCATTAAATGCGGCTGCCAAAGAGAGTCCTGCACCGTGTAGGGGTAACGCTAAACTACCGATACGAAGCGACTGAACCCCGTAATCAAGGACGCTGGTCTCCGTTGTAAATAGACGGATGACGACCTGAGCTAGGATAGTAAGTATCGCACCCGCCACGCCGAGAAAGATGACATTGAAGCGCATGGTGATGCGAATCGCAGCTTCGGCCCGCTCGGGTTTTCCCGCTCCCAAGTTCTGTCCGACTAATGTGGCGCCGGCGCTGGCAAGCCCAAACGCCGGTAGGACTGCAAAGAGGATAATGCGAATGGCGATCGTATAGCCCGCGAGCGCCGCACTCCCGTACAACGCTAGTAGCTTGATTGACCCAACCCAGGTCGCGGTAGCTACTAGGACCTGAACAATGGCATTCGACGCGGTCGTCACGATGATCCTTACGTCTTCGGAGATCAATTTCAGGTGATCCCAGCGTACCTGCAGACGGCCTCGATGGCCGGTCAGATTCCAGATCTGATACAGGACGCCGATACCGCGTCCGATGTTGGTGGCCACCGCAGCGCCCGATAACCCCAACTCAGGAACCGGCCCCCATCCGAAAATGAGTACGGGCGCCAACAACATATTCAGCGCATTGGCTAGCCAGAGCGCACGCATCGCCAGTACAGCGTCGCCAGCACCCCGAAGGATCGCGTTCACGAGAAAAAACAACACGAGGGTCACGTTGCAGCCGAGCATGACTCGAGTGAAGCTGCTACCCAGAGCCACTGTCGACTCGTCCGCGCCCATGAGCCTTAAAGCCCCCCCTGCATAGAAGCCAAGAGTCACGCCCAGTGCGACAGACACGATTGCCCCGAGCACTATGATCTGTCCCGCCGCATGCGCCGCTCGCTCAGCTTGCTTTCCGCCAATCCTTCGCGCGACTACCGCAGTCCCTGCAGTCCCCAGCCCTATTGCGATGGCGGAGATGAGTAGCATGACCGATTCTGTTAGGCCGATAACCGCAACGGCCTCCGTTCCCAACCGAGAAACCCAAAAGATGTTGGCAACAGAGAACATCGATTCCATGATCATTTCTAGGACCATGGGTATCGCCAGTAACAGCACTGCCCGCTTCAGAGGCACGTCCGTGTAGTCACGGCCCTCACTGCGCAGCGATAGAGCGATAAGCTTCCAGACGGACAAGTCGGTCTGTCGGATGACAGATTCGCCAGAGGTGAATATAGGCATGTACGACTCGGTTTTGAGGTTCAGGCACTGTATAGAACATGCCAGTCCGATACACCAGAGATTCACCCGCAATGCAGCGACCCTATGCTCCTCACCTCCGATATCAACCTTTCATGGGCGGACACCAACAAAAAACGACAATGCAAAAACAGTGTCAGTGATTGGTGTTTGTAACTCTATCGCTGACGAACAGCAGCTCAGATGCGCTCGATCGTTCTCAACCGCGCCGGACAGCGCATGCCGCAGAGGCGCCGCAAGCTGCAAGATATGGCAAAGGTGGAATGAGAGATTGCGCGTCCAGGTTGCGGGTGATTTTCACTGGCCATCCGAATTTTCGTAAGCGTCACAGCGAGTCCGTATGACGGTCAGGTTTTGATCTCGGCAAGACGCTCATTAACCGCTGTACAACGAACGGCGACCGCATGAGGTGCTCGGCAACCTCAGCACGCGGCCATACTTGATGGCGAAATCAATCCAACCCGGCGGCGTAGCGCAGCGTCCCGTTTGCCTAGCGTCGTGCCGGACACGGATGAGCGCCTGGTCATTCATGCCAGCGAAGACAATACATTGGGCATCGAGGTTTGTACGCCAAGTCATTCGTCAACCGATCGCTGACCGCTTCCTCAAAGCCGCTTGCTGCCTCACAATCGCGCAATTGCACTAATGCCCAGCGGAACCTGATCAACCCCGTCGCCTCCGCCAGCACCCCCGGGGGCCAGCACGGAGCGCTCACGGTATCAATACAGTGTTACCGAAAGGTGGCTCCGCGTTCGGATCAAACGTGAGAATCTGGGATGGCGTACCGAGAATATTTACGTCACTCATTTCCAAACGCGGCGCAACGACGTGCTCGCCGTGAATAAGCATTAGACCATATATAGGAGCAACATAGCGCTCTCCATGCACGATCTGCATGCGCCCACCGTCATAGGCGTCTTGGTAGTGTTTCGAAAAGCATGCTGCGGAACGAAACCCGTAGAGGCCAACCGTTGCCCAACTAGAGATCGGTTGTTTCTCTGCAATCTCAATCACATCGTTCTCCGATCCATAGCGCACAAAGCTCATGTTCGGTTCTCTGCAGTGAAACACCGGCACGCAGCCGTCAGCCGTGCCCAGATCTTGCGGCCGCATCGCATTCGGTGTAACGCAAGTATCGATGTTATATATCCACAGCGGCTGGCTCGGATCAACGTGCACTAACGCGTCGAATGCTGTTTCCGCTTGCCCGCGACTCACGCCCGACCGTTTAGCAATAACGACCTCAGCAACACCTAAGGCTGCTGCCGTTGAGCGAATCCAATCTCCATCCTCCTCGTCGAGACAGGCAAAGATGAAGCGCTCCCCAAAGAAAGCTCGCAAAGACAACAACGACCAATCCATCAGAGTGCGGCCGCGGGCCATAATGCGGAACTTTGGTGGAAGGTATCCCCTTTCCTTGAAACGAGAACCAAAGCCAGCCATGGTTATCAGTACCGTCATGCCGCCACTTCTGATTTACAACTTTGAGCGTATAACTCCAAACCTGTTGCAAGCATCGCGAGCTGGCGACGCGGTTTATCTACATGCAGCGGCAACATACTAAGAAACAACAACGCCTGCAGTGCATCAACCTCCTGATGCAGCCTGACATCTGGAAGCAAGACAGCGTCAAAGATTGATCGCACTCTGGTGTAGTAATCGTTAGTTTGCACACGAAGGCGCAACCGCCCTTCCAATTCTACTTCTACTGAAAACCGATCTGCGACGATGAAATCGTACCCGCCTGCGTAAGAGTGCGCCAACTTTGCGAGGTCGTAACGGCGATCCCCAAAAACTCCTGGTACTCCAAACTCCCCACGAGGATCGATCATCTTTACCAGCCTTACCTTGCAGTCATAGAGCAAGTTGCTGAAGCAAAAATCGCCATGTATAGGGCTTAATTCATCTATTTCGAGCAGACCGGAATGCTCAACGAAGGAAGCTAACGTCTGTTGGACGCGACCGATAGACCACTTCTCAGCACCGCGACATACAAAATAATGTTCGGCAGACGGGTTTTGCCTAATAAATTCAGCCAGACGCGAACGAGTCTTTTCTAAGTAAATAACGCGCGCAAGCTGCGGTGCAAGTGAACTTTTTACGGCGCTCTCTGCGAAGCAGGACTGAATGCATGAAATTGAGCGAACAACATCATTCCACGCGCCAAGATTGAGCCGCTGACTTACAAAGAGATCGCCTAACGTTGGGATCGACAGCAACTCCATCGTAATAAACGGATCAGAGCCATCACTGCTATCAAAGACCCGCGGAAGAAAGGGCGCAACCTCGTCAGGAATTTGCTTGAACCAACGGATTTGCTTCCGAAACGCCTCTGAGTTCGACGATCTTTTAGTAATCCGCCCCCTCACGGGATCGCAACTCAATGTATTAAAGTGTCGGAGATTCTGATAGCAAAGCCGCGATTCGTAATAGCCATCGATGTGCCCGCAATCCATCCAGCGCTTAATGGGCCGGAGGTCCATCGGACAGAAAGAGGAGTAATTCTCGAGAGCAACAAAAAACGGCTCACGTCCCGGACTACCATGCTCTAAAGCGCTGACCAATACAGCGGCCAAACGGTCTCCATCCTCGAACGAGAAAAGACCTACACAGACAGGCTTGGGCCCGCAAGGCTTGATCTCATTGCGATCGTTTATGATTTTTACGCACCCTGTGGAATCGACGGAGATGCTCGTCCAACGGTACAGGTCACTACGCGATTGCACATAAACTGCATCGCCGATGGGGATCCCCTCGATCTCGAGCAAGGTATCGGCCATGTGCACGACTACAGCGTTACCAGGCTTAACTTCCTTGAGTCCGGCGAGAACAGTCTCCCCAATACTTCCGCTATACTTTAGTCGGACGACCTCAACCCTGATATTTTCCAGAGGATCGACATCAAACTCAGGAGCATCCTGATCAAGCAAAAAGACAATCCGAACGTGATCACCATCGCATCGATACTGCGAAATTATATGCTTGTACAGAGGAGCGTCACCGAGCGGAATAAACGCTGCATACCTGCAGCCCGTCTCGGCCTCCATATCTGGCCGAAGGGGAGCCCAATTCGGCACAAGAACAACGATATTATTCATCTGATAGTTGATCTCTTCGAAATATATTTTCGATCTCCTCAAAGTTCAACGTTACAAATTCTCGGGGCCGTATCGCCCGATCGTCCACATAGAAACCGTCATGACCGCACCACGGTTTTCCAAAATGAAGCTCATCGTACGGGATCTCATGACGAGCCAACCATTCGATAAGAACGGGCGCCGTGTGGCGCATTATTCTTCCGATATTTCCACCATGTGTGCGCATACTCCTGCTCGTATACAGAATGATCCAATAGCCCTGTTGTTTAAGGCTACGGAGTTTTTGCACGACGCTCGGCATAACGCTCACCTCAGCATAGGACTGATCAGCCCTACGCCGATCTGCCAACGTACCATCGACGTCCATTACAATTACTTTTTCCTGGGTAATCATCAAATTCATACAATCACAACGCGGCTATTAACTGGTTGATCGTTCTCCGTCGAAGAATCTTTCTGAAGGTTTTCCGATTCTTAGGTTAGTTGGTGACCTCTTGATCTGACATGGGAATTTGACAACGCACGGTGAAGGATCGATGTTAGAGGTGGTATCTACGACGATGCCGGTGAAATATTGCACGCCCGAAGGCCGGTCGGTCCGGCTCGTCTCGTGCACCACAGCGATCGTGGCGTGTGTCGATCCGGTACACCGAGCGTCGAACCGAAGCAGGACTGGAGCCTTCAGTGGACGGCGTCGGGGACTCCTACGATGACGCCCTCGCCGAGATCATTAGTGACCTGTACAAGGAAAGGCAGAGGCCATTCATCGACAGCCCTCATTGCGTCGCCGTGGGACGTTGAATGAGCGACCCCCAAGTGGATGGACTGGTGCAACCACCGCCGACTGCTTGGGCCCATCGGAACATTCCACCCGCTGAGGCAGAACCGGCTTGCTATTCGCAAACCCCTGAGTACGCTACTGCGGCGTAACCCAAACCAACGAGCCTCCGGGAAAGCTGGCGCGATTTATTCGGAACGTTCAGTCGGGGCAGGATCGGGGGCGGGGCCGCCTTGGTGGACGGCTTCCGTTTGTTCTGAGGCGTACTGACTCCTGTGGGTCATGATATGCCTCAAACACAAATCTCCGACAAGGCTCTCCCCATGCGTTCCTATCACCAATTAGGCGCCAGACCACGCAAATTTCCTGCGGATTGCTTCCGGCATGGGGGGCATCGCGCCAGGGTGAGAACAGACGTAGCGGGCAATCTCAGCGGCGATTGCATGCACCTCGCCTAAGTCCATGCCGCTCAGCAATCCCATGGTGAGCGCAGCGGCGAACGCATCCCCTGCTCCGACGGTGTCCACGACCCGCACGGGTTGCGGCGGCATTTCCGACCAGCGGCCTTCCTGGTGAATGAGACTGCCCAACGAACCGCTGGTCAAAACCACAGTCTTGAATCCGAAGGTACGGACGAACCATTCGATTCGCCGGCGCACATTACCTTGCAGCGAAAACATTTCCGTGAGCACCTCCAGTTCTTCATCGTTTAACTTCAACACATTCGACAGGCGCATCGACTGCTCGATCACTTCACGGGAATAGAAATTGAGCCGCAGATTGATGTCGAATATTCTGAGCGCGTCCGCCGACGCTGCCGCGACAAGCTGCTGAATTGACTTGCGCGCAACCGGACTGCGCTGCCCCAAGGTGCCGAAGCAAATTGCATTTGCGCTTGAAACGGCTGTGAGCGCCGAATCTGTCAAAGCCAGTTGCTCCCATGCGGTATCGGCAGCAAAGCCGTACTGCGGGACACCCTTCTCATTCAACGTTACGGTCACTGTGCCCGTTAGCCGTACCGGATCTACCTGCACGGTTTCCAACGGCAGATTCATTTTTATGAACCGCTCGATCACCTCCCTGCCAAGATCATCATTCCCGACTCTTGTCACTATCATCGCGCGAGCGCCCAGCGCTCCAGCCTGGTAAGTGAAATTCGTCGGGGCGCCGCCCAGTTGCGGGCCTGCCGGCAACAGATCCCATAGCACCTCTCCCAAGCCAACCACGGTAAACGACATTTTGCTGTGCCCCTAATCATCATTCATCAGTGCGAGTGCGTTGCCAGTTCCAGCGACTGAACCAAGGACGATGCCATTCAACCTATTCATCTGGAATATCTCCTTCCCGGTTTTACGGGCTGAGATGGCGTCCTACCCGCCCCCGAGCCGCCGCTGTATCTGCTCGAGCGGCACACCCTTCGTTTCAATCACCATCGTTCTGACCCAGATTAGTTGCAGAACCATCATGAAGCAGAAAAACAGGAAGACATAGCCTGGCGCGAACGCAGTGACCATTTTCGGGAAAAACGTCGTGAGCAACGCTGCGAAGATCCAGTGCGTTGAACTCCCAAGAGCCTGGCCTTCCGCACGATGCTTGTTGGGGAATATCTCCGAGATCAGAACCCAGATCACCGTTCCCTGCCCGACCGCATGTGCAGCGATGAAGGCAAATATACAGACGGGCACGATACTGTAGTGCTCCGTGAAAAATGCCCATGCGACGAGACCCAGAGAAGCGATGTACCCGAGCGACCCGATATAGAGCAGCGTGCGACGCCCCAGACGATCAATCAGCCACAATCCAATGAACGTGAAAATCAGATTGGTGATGCCGATGCCGACCGATTGCAGCAGCGCCGCTTGCGTTCCCATTCCCGTCAACTCAAAAATGCGTGGAGCGAAATATAGGATCGCGTTGATTCCCGAAAGCTGATTGAAGAATGCCACGAAAAAAGCGAGCAGGATGGGAACACGCAGCGATGAACTCCAGAAATTCCCGGCGGCCGTATTCTCCGCGGATGCAGCCAGAATAGCGTCGGCTTCAGCGGCAATTTTTCCCTCCGACGCATTGGGCTCGATCAGCCTCAACACCGCGACACCGGCTTGACGGTCACACTTTCTTCCCAGGAGCCAACGAGGACTCTCCGGAATGACCAGGCAGCATAGCGTGTATAGAACTGATGGGAACGCCGCCACACCGAGCATCCAGCGCCAGGCGTTCTCACCGGCACCGGCGAGCAATGCGTTCGACAGATACGCAATGACAATCCCGAAGACGATGTTGAATTGAAACATTCCGGCGAGACGCCCGCGATATCCGGCGGGCGCGATCTCCGAGATATACAACGGCGCTGCCACGGTGGAGATGCCAATCCCTAAGCCGCCAATCAATCGCGCGATTATGAACGAGTACACGTCGGTCGCCAGGCTCGACCAGACTGCCGACACAACGTATAGGATGCCAATGCTGAGCAATGTCAGTTTGCGGCCGAAACGGTCCGTCGGCCAGCCTCCGAGCAACGCTCCGACAACGGTTCCGTAAAGCGCGGAAGCTGTTGCAATTCCGTGCGTGCCCGCGCTCAATTCCCACAGCGTCTGAATCTTCTGCTCAGCTCCTGAAATAACGACGGTATCGAATCCAAACAAGAAACCCGCGAGTGCGGACGTGATCGACCAGAAGAAGATGCGGCTACTCATCCGCGCATCGGGTTGTGCTTCATTCATTAAATTTACCCTGTCCTGAATGTACATTTATTCAACCTCACAGGTCTGACCATGGAGCGCATCGGAACGAAGCCGCCCGGAATGGTGAGCCCCGGGTCCGGTCGATGGGCTGACGCGTCAAATCGCGTCTTTGTCTGTGAAATCCTTCGAGGAGAGCTCAGCGATCCGTAAGTCCCGTCTTCTGCACGCTTCGTGGTCGGAACTTCGTTGGGCCATCAGAAGATGGCGACTGGGTTCATCGGCGACCCTGTTCCGCCAGGTACATTCATCGGACCCGCGCTGTACAGGAACTCCCAGCGATGGAGTTTGGCGGCGGATGTCGAAAGCTCTTCCAGATCCAGAGCATCAAAGATGGCAATTCCCAGTGCAGAGATAGCCAGGACGTGAACCGGGAAAGGCACCCCTTCCACCGGTGAAGGAACTAGCTCGAAGCCGGCGTCGGACCCAACGAACGCGACGCCTCGGGTCTTCAGCCACGTCGCGACCGACGGATGAGCTCCGGCAAACTCGTTTGTGGCTCCAATCTTTTCTTGTCGCACCCATTGTCCAGTTCGAAGAAAGATGGCATCGCCAGCTGAGATTCTCACGCCGGCGTATTTTTCCCAGGCTTCGATGTCCTCTGCGAATACCTCTGTCCCGGGCTCGAGGTATGGGATCTGCTTGAGCCGTGGAATGTCTATCAGTACGCCTCGCGTAACGATGCCATTCTTGAGATTCTCGACCCCGAGCTTGGTGCAGCCCTTTTCCGAGTACACGTCCTTAACCAAGTAACCGTTGTAGGTCTGGCCTTTGTAAGCGACATGGCACAGCGCATCGAAATGGCTAGTTAGAGAGCCGTGATAAGTGATCTTGTAGGTATCTGCCGTGAATCCGACTAATGGTTCGGTCGTGAAGCCCCAATCCATCATAATGTGCTCGAAGGGACTCGTCTTATCTCCCGAGGCATCTGCCGACAACCGGCGGCCCAGTCCCAGTACAATTCCGAGCTTAGCCAATGCGAGCGCCTGCTTCCGTTTCTCTCCCGTCACGAGGTTGGCTGCGCCGAGCTGGTCTTCCGGGCCCCATCGACCCCAACTCTTTATCTGCTGGAACAACTGATCAAACTCAACCGCGTTTCTCGGAACTCGATCCCCCGAAGATCGGACGCTGGTCGTCTGTTCTAACTCGGCATCGCTATCATGAGGGAGCGCAACAAGCGGCATCCATACGCTCAGCGTTAGTGCGCAGAGAGCGTACATAGACTTCTTGATTTTCAGCCGCATATGGACAGCTCAGCGGGCCACGTCGGCAACCGGCCAGATCGGCTTCATCTGCCAGGCATCCATCCACTTGAGCACGGCACCTCCGCCCCGCGCTCTTAGCGAGACACCGAGGCTATCGACCCGCATCGCCAAATATTGCTTGCCGTTGGCGAACACTTCTACGGCGCTGCGATCGATAAAGATCCGGAGCTTTAGCAGTTCGCTCTTCTCCTTGTTGAGGGCCGCCCGCTCGGGCGGGCGGGGTGTGACATCGTTCAAGATCGAGGACTCCGAACCGTCGAGCACGATTTCCTGCTTCGTGAGAGGCGCAGAGTAATTCAGGTCTCGGCCATAGTTGAAAAAGGTGATCGATGTTCGCTCCTGAGCGTCGGGCGACCGCAGCACATTGAGCTGCACCTGCCGGACGTCCTGCGGATCGACTTCGACGTTGAGTTCCATCGTATTGCCGCTGATGGTATCGAGCACGAGTTCTTTATTGGCAGTCAGCACTGTTTCGCTAACCTGACGATGCTCATCGCGTAATGAGGCGACCGTCTCGATCGGTTCAATCTTAAAACGATTGTCAGCATCGAGCGACAGCCGCTGTGGCAGGGACATGATCTGATTCCACTCCGCTGTGGACTTCCCGGCATTGATGTTGAGAATGTTGATCACATCGCCACTCTTGTCTGTTGCAGCGGAAGGGGCGTGAACGCCACCCGGCGCCATCTGACCGTGATTGAAGCGGCCATGATCGTATGGCCTGAACTTGGTTGTCGTCTCGTCATAATCGCCCAGAAGATACTGCCCGCCGTTGGTATGGCTGAAGAACAGCATGGTGTATTTATCGCCGATCTTCTGAAAATTTGGACAAGCACCCTCGTCATAGTGGTCCGTGAACGGCGTCCTCTCGAACAGAAGATTGCCTGCCGGCTTCCAGTCTTTAAGATCCTTGGATGTCCAGAGTTTCCATTGGGGCCATACCCCCCACGCCATACCATTTCTGGAGAGCCTCCAATTTGAAGCGATCAGGCTTCACCGAAGTGTCCGCATAATAGGGATCCAGGCTGCCCACTGCGCCATAATAAAGTTCGGACGAGGTGGCCACCATCATCGCTGCGGGCAAACCGGGAATACGAGGATTGGGTTTTCCTATCCCGATGCCCGCATAAAGAGCGATCACCCGGTCCCTTTCCACGAGCGTGCCCCCGGAAAAGGCCATCTTCTCAACGCCGGGAAAATGGCACAAGGCGGATCGCGCCAGTGCACGAGATCATCGCTGACCGCATGGCCCCAATGCTGCCGGCGTTTGCCGATGTCCTTCAGATCTGGAAACTCATCGGGCGGGTAGGCCTGATAAAAGAGATGCCAGCGTCCCTGCCAAAAGCTCAGCCCGTTTGGATCGTTGAGCGAGGATTCGAGGCTGACGAAGTGATGGGCCGGACGATAGGGATCGGATGCCAGCGCTTCTCGTGACTCTGCGAACCGTTGCAGCAGCGCATTCGATTTCAGTTGCTCCTCCTGTTCCTTCAACGTGGTCGCGAAGATGTATTTTGGCGTTGGCGACGCGTGTGGGCCTTCCGGCTTCACTTGTTTCGGGGCGGCGGCTACTGCCCATTTGCTGTCAGCGACTGCCACGCCGTCCCAGGCAGATCCCAGCGAACGCGCGCTCAATTGCTCAACGTGCCCTTGCGACGCACACAATTTCAGCGCGGCGTTTCCGCCGGGCTTTACTGCGGATAAACATTCCATAGGCTTGGCATCCCGTCGCGATCCCTGATTAATATTCACTTACTTGCTGGTCATCACCGTCACCGCAGAGTTTTCCGAGAAAGCCGCTTCGCACCGGGACGCGGGCCGCGCTGCCTCACGCACCACGAGCGGACGCAGCGTCGAAGTCCAGATCCGATACCCCTCGGGATTCATGTGCAGGTCGTCGGCCCTGAAAATATCGCGCACTTTTCCCTGATCGATCATCGGCGTCGCGACATCTACATAGTGCAGATCGGTCCGGCTGCGCGCCAACTGCTCAATCAAGTGGTTTGTTTCCTGCTGCAAGCCCAAATCTGCCCACCGCAACTTGGATGGCTTGATAGACAGGAAATAAACTGGGATGTTACCAAACCTTGCTGTTTTCATCGCCATGAAGCGTTTGAACGCCCTCAACACTTCGGCTGGACTGCGGCGGTCGTGAGAAAGGTCGTTTTCACCTGCGTAGAAGAAGATGACCTTGGGCCAATAAGGAGTGATCACATGGTCGAAAGCGTCATTGATGTCGGCGATCGTCGATCCACCAAAGCCGCGATTGAGGACCTTCGCCGGCGCCATGTCCTCGCCCAGGCTTGCCCAAAACTTGATGCTTGATGAGCCAGTGAACAATACGCCGCAAGGCGATGGTCTAGAGACCAGATCGTCCGCGAGGAAGCTTTGCAGTTCCGTTCGATTCCACGGCCCGAGCTTCTGGGCGAAAAAGCGGGCAATGACGTCATAGGCTTCACGAGACTCTGGCAACGTCGGATCATAAAGAAATGCGTGTGTCGCGCCTTCCCACATGTGCAGATCGGTATCGACACCAGCTTTGGCGAGCTTTCGGTGGGCGTCAACGGTCGGGCTCATATCAAATGCGCGCGTGCCAGTGATGAAGAGCGAGGGCGGGAAGGCGCTATAATA
>Ga0157380_10002224_pt1 | contig 13058 bp, 8 predicted proteins | sample S35metaG_FD_119757 | JGI IMG/M metagenome (GOLD analysis project Ga0157380, IMG submission 119757) | Switchgrass rhizosphere microbial communities from Kellogg Biological Station, Michigan, USA - S3-5 metaG | ecosystem: Host-associated > Plants > Roots > Rhizosphere > Soil | place: USA: Michigan...
ATCTCAGGTGCAGGCATTCTGGCATTGCCAGCCAGTACCCGCACAACCTCCGTCATCTCGTGAGGGGCGAGGCCGGGATAAAAAGTCGCGACGTACGACGTCAGAAGCCGCAGGGCATGCCTCGATTCCCGCAGGCTTGCAAATTCGATGGGATCCGTTGTCGGCCCGCCCCCATCGACGACTTCTTCGAGTTGCCCTTTCAGTACGTACGACTCGATTTGACGGTGAAAGTCGCTGTCGTCATTGGCCCAGCGGCCGCGCCGGCGTTGTTCGAGAATCGCGCCTTGCAGCTCGCGGTAGCGGTTCGGGAAATGAGGCCGCAGCAATATCGAGATTGTCGACACGTTCCAGAGAGGGAACTGGATCGCGCTGCTGCGCCCGAGCGAACGGGGATGAACGACGCAGATGATGAGAAGTTTTGCCGTCCGAAGACAGGTCTCGACATCCAGCAGAGACCACGCGCCCTTGACGTAAAGAGAATCAATGAAAGTATGGCCGCGATCGGATGTCGTATCGACAATGATCGCCGCGTCCGTCTTCGTGCGCGCTTCTCTGAATTGGAAGACATCGAACGCGACCTCCGGGGGGATTTTCTCCGCGTTGAGAAGCTTCTGCAGTGGACGGCGAATCCCCATCCACTCGACCAGTGCCAGGCCGGCGGAACGGGCGAGACCTGCGTCACTGCAGCTCAGAAGGAGCAGTCGGCGGGATCGGAGGACGTCAGCCTGCGTGCCTACCTCTTCGCTGAGTAGGGAGAGAACGTTTGGATCATTGAGAAGGGTCTCGGGCAGATCACTCAGATAATCGAGCAACGATTTTTCAGGCTCCGAACCGACGTTGATCGTAGCGTTGGGTCCAACTGACGCCACTACGTCTCGGACACGAGAATCAGCGATGGAAATCTGCGGAGCCCATTCGTCGGCGTGACTCTTTACTTCGTCGTCCGCAGGCGGTTCGGCGACGTAATCATCTTCCGACGCCTCCGGAAGGGCTTCCTGTGCGTCTGGTTCCGTAATGTCCTCGCTCTCTTCGATGTGCTCGTCCTGCGGCAGATCGGCCTCGTCCTGCATGCGGCCTCACTTCATGAACACATTGGAATCACCGTCGATGACGATGATGTCGCGTGTGGTGCTGTTGACGACGGATACAACCGAGCGCACACGACCGGTTGCTCTTGATCTGTTCACGCTGCCGGTCGGTAGAAGCGTCACGCCAGCAGCCCGCTCGAACAGCACCGGTATGTCGATTTCGTCAAGGCTGTGGATCTTTAAGTCGCTGATCCCGAGCGCGAATGAATCGCGGACGCTCAGCCGGTGTGCAAGTCCTCGGTAGAACGCTGTCGAAAAACAGACGGCGTCGTCGTCGCTGATGGGCCGCCTCATGGCGATCGTGAAATCGACGAGTTGTTGAAATGCCTCGGCCGTCTGCTGGCTCTCGCAAGCATTGAGGAAAACGCCGCGAATGGTGCCGCGCAGGACCTCGAACAGACTCGCCAGCGCCTCCCCGTTGACGGCGGCTTTGTGGCCTTGTGCGTTTTCCAGCATGATTCCCCCGCTTCTTTCGCCGTGGCCGCTGAAGTGAACGAGCGAAGGTCGGTGCCGTAAGAGCTCTCGCTGCAGATCGTCGACGCGGACACCAGGACTCGATACGAGCTCCAGATCCGCCTGCGCCAGCGCGGCGATGATCTCCGCATTGATGTTGCGGATCTCACGGTCGCCATGCGTCTGGTCCCAGTCGTCCGGAGCGGCGCTCAGAAACAGCACTTTGATTTTCGTGTTCATCAGTGCTGCCTTAGACGGTCCATGGCGGGGAAATTTCTGACGCTGCAGGCGTGATCCTAAAAATTTTCTCCCTCGGGTCCGTCCAACCCATTGTCTGGCGGGGAGCGTTCAATGGCGCTCGGGTCGTACATCCTGCCGGAGGAGGGGCAATGGTCCGGCGACGTTCGTGTCTTTGGTTTCTTTGTCTGGCCGTGGTGTGTGCCATGCCGGTTGGGATTGCGGCCCAGCCGCAACATCAGACGATCGTTACGCACGATGTCGAGTCCGACATGCAACCTTGCATCTATGGGGCCCTCGGTGAGAACGAGGCCGGCACCGCATTGATGGAGGGGTGCGGCGGTCAGTGCGCGAAGGAAGCAACGCGCATCGTCGACGGCGTGCGCCAGTATTTGGCTGGAACACTGATCGCACGACAGACCGGTCTCGCGCTGGGCGCAGTCGGCGGAGCATTCCTGCTGTTCGTAGCGGTGCGCAAAGCGGAGAAGCGCCGGATTCTCGCTTCGAGAAAACTCTCATTGATTCGTGCGGCAGCGTGCCTCGTCGTCTTCGTCGCCGCCGCCGGGTATGCATGGTGGGGCGAGAGTCGTGTCGCGCCGGGCCTCATCAGCGCCGATTCCGATCTGCGCACGATGTATCGCCTCGGCGTCTTGCCCCGTGCTGGTACGGCGAACGCACATTGCGCGGTGCAATTACTACGCGTCGCAGCGTCCAGCGATTCGGCCGCGGCGAAGATCGTCGCCGAGTACCCCGGTCTCTTCACGGAATTCGCGTCCCTCCAGGTGTCGGTCGGCTCGAGTCTCACGCGTACGGAGCTTCAGTCGCGAATCGACGACATGACGCGTGCGCTCGAGGGACATGCCGTCGACCAGAAGGCATCACCGTCATCGGTCAGTGCGGTGTTCGATGCGAATCAGATTTTTGCCCGGGCGCGTACAGCATGGGATCCGCTGGGATTTCTCCGCCTCTGGTGGCTGGCGCCAGTGATTGCGGCGGCTTTGGCATTCGCGCTCCACTGGGTTGCTCTATGGGTTTTCGATCTTGCGGTACGGCGTGAGGTGACCCGGATCATCGCCACGCGGCACTCGTGATTCTCGAAGGAGGGACATGTGGCATACGATCTCGCCGTTTTCGGCGGCACCGGGCAGTGGATTCTTTTGGAGTTGCTGCTTCGCCAATTACGTGGCGAACAGGTAAATCTACCGCGCAACATCTGGATCGTCGATCCACACCAGTCGGATCTCGCCGGGTCGCTTCCGGCGTTGTTGAGAAGCACCGAGCCTCGCGCGGGCGTCAAGCCGACTCGAATCCGGCCAAAGCGGGACGCTCGTCTCACGACCACATTCGACGCCGTGCTGGACGACGAGCTTCAGCCCCCGGCGCAGTATGAATCTCTGCGGAGGCTCTTGAACAACGCCCTCACAGAGTTCGAGAGGACCTATCCGACAGAAGACGGTTTTTTTGCCCTGCCGCGCCTTGCTGCGAGCTGGATTGCGTTCGCAGAGTTCGAGCCTCCGCCACTTTTTCTGACTGAAAAGTACCTGCAATCCGAGGACGATCTGCTCATCATCACCGGATCCCTGGCGGGCGGTACCGGTGCCGGACTGATTCCTCAAACTCTGCTGAGAACCAGGGCGGCGGAGCCGGATCACTGGAAGCGGACCGTCGTCGTGCAAGCCGTGCTCCCGTGGTTCAATCCGGAGCTCAGTCCGGCCGCGGGTACAGGCGAGACGGTGAGATGGTCTCAATGTACTCGCAACGCAGCGGATGGTGTCCGCGCGTTGAAGCGAATCACGGACGACATTGATCTGCGGGCGCCTGCCGGAAAGCTCGATCTGCCGGAGACGCTCTGCTCGATTGCCGCCATCGATCCTGAGACGGCTCGGATCACACCGCCTCCCGATCACCGAAGAGTCGAAGTGTCGGGTGTCGCGCCTGCGTTCATCCGCGCTGTCGCCGACTCGCTGCTGCATCTGGCGGAAGAACGCGACGCAGTGATGGCAGCCGCGGCGAGAAAAGTCGTATTTGGTCCGGCCACGATTCCCGTTCCCGATGGAACGGTCGACCCAATGAGCCAGTATTCGCGCCGCGATGGCTTCGTAGCCCAACAGCTCAACGCGTTGCATCGGGAGGTGACTGCGAAGAAGGAAGCCGTGGTCTCCCGCCGCACGATCTCACTGCATCGTGGATTCGGCACTGCCCTCGGAAAGGTATTCCTCGCGCGATCCCTGACCGGGTACACGAATAAGACGCCCCAGGGCACCACCGCATGGAAGCTGTTCTGGGATGCATGGCTCCAGGCCATCGAGCAACGTGCAAGGTCGTTGAACGATGGAAAGTCCGGTGGCGAGGCGGTTGCCGAGGATGTGGACCGCACCATCAAGACCCTCGATCGCGCATTTGCGGCCGATGACGAGATGTCAAAGTTGCTGGATGCGGCTGACGAGCAGCCGGCGTCGGCTGCGGCATCCGGCCGCCGCATTGCCGGTCAATTCGCCGACGCGTTGCTTCGGAGCGAGGCCGAGTGGACGCGCGATACTGTCGCATATCTGTATCTGGTGCCGGGCATCGCCATCAGTCCCACGCGGGCTGCCGCTGCCGCACGTCTACAGCCGTTCGAAGACGAGGACGTCCGCAGACTCGCTGATTCGTACGACGCGGTGACCTTCACCAGCTTCCACGGATCGTCGTATGCACGAACGCTGGGAACCGCCCACAAGCTTGCGGACTTGCTGCACTCCAACAATGCACAAGACGTGGCTCGGTCCATCTCGAGCTGGGCCCTGTCCCCCTTGATGACTTTGTGGCGGGCGGCGGTTCGCGGCCTGCTCACCTTCGACGAACGACCGATTGACCGAACCGACAAGATCATCGCGCGACTCATCCGCAACGAAATGATCGACAAGGATCTCGGCGAATCCATTACGACCGTTTCATTTCAAGCGTTGCCGGTCGGGTTCGTGACGATGGAGCTCGGGTTTGTTCCTCACGTGGAGTTGATCGACGAGCTTGGCAGGGACGTGAGTGTCCGCGAGAGGTTCGAGCAGCTGTCGGCGCTGATGCCTTCTGATGCCGACGATGATCATGCGATTCTACGTGCGTTCGCCCAGTTCGCCATCGAACGAAAGGGCGCGAGCGCCGATGTGGCGTGGACGAAACTGCTTCTCGCGTCGTCGAAAGCGGTGCCGGGCGCGGTCGTCGATCTGCTCACCGCGTGGGCAATGCCATCACGCCCGGTCCGTTTGCGCTTGTCGCGTGACGGCTCCGCGGCTGAACTGCCACTACCGCTCGGCATTGACGCTCTGACATTAAATGCGCTTCGCGCAATTGCGGGCTCGCAACGCGCGTCAGATCTCTTCGTAGCGCGGGACGACGGTGTGCTCGAGTTCAATGCGCTCGGCCTGCGCGAAGAGCTGGGGCGTTATTCACTCGTCTCCGGGCGCCGTTATGTCACACGCATATTTCCGCAGGCAATCCGGCAGGCGGCGCGCTTCGTCGAAGCGGATGGAACGGCGGCAGACACGCTCGTCGTGAGTCATTGGAGGTGAGCCTTGGCATTCCGGCACTACCGCAACGGCAACGAAAATCATCCCATCGATGCGTATTTCACGGGTGAACCGATCACACTGCATTCGGATCCCATCCTTGCGATGTCCATTGGCGCGCGCGGGGGAGCGCTGGTTGTGACGTCGCCGCACGGCGTTCTCGCCACCAGGGCGGCAGGCGCGATCGATGTCCTGCTCGGCGACGGTGTCGCCTATATCGGTTCCCCCGGCGGTGGCCGTCCCGCGCTTCTGGCGTGGACCTCCAGTTGGGGCGTCTCCTGGGACGTCGAGAAGCGTTTGCTGGAGATGACTGAGTCTTACGGCGCTCGTGGCCGCGTCACATTGCTGGTCCATGTCGAAGACTCGATCGACGTGTTCACAGCCTCCGAAAAAGACGACGACGACGACTCCATCTGGGCGCGGCAGATTTTTCGGATTCGCGGATGGAGTGCCGCGGGTCAGCCCAAGTGCTACCTCTATTCCGAAAGCCCGGTGAGAAGAGAGTACTGGCCGTACGTCATCTCGTCGTCGATGACCGAATCACCAGATGAGATCGAATGGACGGTTCAATTCCAAGGCAATGTCGAAGCGGTGTTTTCGCTTTCCGTAACAGACCCCCGATTGGTCGACGCTGCGGCTCCCGTGCATTCGGAGAAATCCTGCGGTGTCGCGATCTGGCCTCCGAAACTGATCCCGGGATGGAGACTTTATTCGGTAGTCGGTGACCTCGTGTTCGATCGTCCCGGAAATCGCATCGATTTCTGGCTCGGGAATGCCGGCAGCCGTTCCTGCAGGCTGGCGGCGTCCGATGAAGTCATCACCAGCAAGGAGGGCATCGCGATCGTTCCGCGAGATGGAGCGGGCGGCCCGAGGTTTCTGCAGGTGGTGAATGGCGAAGCCGTCGGCTATTTCGAGCTCCTTTCCGAGTCGTGTGCTCAGGGTGAACAGGGAACGTCCGTGGGGATTGATTTCGGCACATCCGCCACGACCGTTGCCGTCGCAGAAGGAGGACAGAGCGTTGCCATTGATCTCGGGTCCTACAATTTGATGGCTCACCCGAAGATCATCGTCCCGAACCATGCGTCCGGTCTGCATATCGATCCGGTATGGCTGCCGACCATAGTCTCACCGATGTTCAGCAACGTGATCGGAGACCTCAAACAGATTCCGACAGGTGTTTTCAAACGGCTGACGGACGATTCGCCGGCCGGCGCTCTTCCGTTCGTGGGATTCACATTCGTCAGCGGAAACTTCGATCTCAATCTCGCTCCGGAAAGGGTCAGAGGGTGGACCGCAGATTTGAAATGGCGTCGCGACAACGCGAATGGCGCGAGCGGGATGGGAGCCGGCGACGCAGATCGCCGGAAGTTCTTTGTCGCGATACTCACTTGGACTGCGGCGCTTCTTCGCGAGCACGCCGGACGCATCGATCTCCGAGCCACCTATCCGCTTGCCTTTACCTCGAATGAGGTGAAGGCGTACGGATCGATGCTTAAGGAGGTGGCGGCGCAGGTCGAGAAAATGACGGGTATTCAAATCTCGATTGCCCGGCCGTATTTCGGGCTCGATGCAGAGGAACAGGCGCCGCGTCCTTTCGTCGACGAATCGACGCCGCTGCTCGACGGCGCCCTGACGCATTTCAATGTGGTCGGAGCAAAGGGTCAGCCGGTGATCTTCGTTGCGGATTTGGGCGGAGAGACTCTGGATGTGCAACTCGTATGTTTGCCGAAAGCGGACAACGACAGCTCCTATCGCATCGTGGCCTGCGAGAGCGTGCGCATAGGCGCGAATGCCATCGTCGATTACCTCCAGAACGAACTGATCGAAAATGCCTATAGAACGAACGATCCAGCGGATCAGCCCAAGATCGTCCGCAGCGTTCTCAACAGGGTGATCCGCTCCCAGCAACTGGCGGGCGCGATTGCCGCCGGTCAAACGGTGCCGATTGCGGGCACACGAATCTCTTGGCGATCACCGCGAGCACCTCAGGACTTCCTGCACGCGCTTGACGGCTACTTCGGGTTGCTGGTGGAGTATTGCGCGCGATTCGTGTCGGGCACACTGAGAAATCGGACGGGTCTTCGGACGAGACTCGCGACGGCTCCGGGCCTCGGTGTCGTCAGCGACGAATTCCTCATCGCGCCGACGATCACGTACGCAATTCAACCGTACCTGATCGGTAATGGCTGGAAGATGCTGCCGCTGTTCCTCGAATCGATCAGCGGCTCGCTAATCAATAATCCTTCCGCTTGGATTGCGAGCATTCTGCTGAACCGCATCGGCGAATTGTTGTCACCGGAACAGGTGGAGCTTGTAGAGGGATCCCCCGGCGCTCCTCTATTCATGGACAAGACGCAAACCGCGATCGGAACGGTTCGACTGGGAGAATCGGAGCCGCCGCGCTCGGGCCAGATCGCACCTGTTCTTGCTTCCCCGAATGGATACGCCGACTCCACTGATGGCACGCCGTATTCGTGGGACATCCTTGTGGGACCTGGAGGGGAGGACGTTCGTGGAGTCATGCAGAACGATCGCCTTCTCCAGCCGCCACTCCCCGATCCGGCCAAGCTGACGATTACAGGAGCGGGAAGCGCTCGCTTCAAGAGACTCATCATAGGGCAGGGATTGCCGTCGCGAAAAGACGATCTGATACGCGTTCGTAAGCTCCAGGAGTCACAGTCCACTGGCAATACGCAGGGCCGCCGCGAAGTGTCCGCTGCCCGCGCAGCATGGGAGACGGTGCTCCGTCCGCAATTGCTTGACTGAGGCCGGTATGTGGCATCTGACGCCGCTCGTCGTGTGGAACCCCGTTTGTGTTGGCTGGCATCCGGACTTCTCTTACGGAACTGTCGTTCTCGTACTTTTGGTCATTGTCTTCCTTGCTTGCATCTCCAGAGTCCTGTGGGCGAGGGACGCTTGTGTCAGCCGTTCCGACGGTCCAGCAGGTAATCGACGCGACGACCCTCTCCCGGAACAAATCCGTAGCGCGGTCGAGATATACATCAGCCGGACGAGCAACGACGTAGTCAGTGCTTTGAAACGAGTCGAGGACGAGCTTCGGATATCGATCCAGCAGTTCCGCAACGACGCGGACAAGCTGAGCACTCTGCTGATAAAGATTCAGCGTGGGATTGATGAGCTGAAGCGGCATGAATCGCCCGATCAAGCCATGCAGTCGAAGCCGCCGGCGGCATATGTCGCGTCTGCGAATCATGTCAGAAAAAGGAAGAAAGGGGTGCAGGTCCCACCTGGACCGTTCCCTGAGGAAAAGGTAATCGCGGCCGCTGTGCCGGCAACAGGGGCGCCGCTTTCAGAGCCGCAACCTGCCAGCGGCTCGGGAGGCGACATTTCACGCATTGCCGATGTGTGGAGCCGGATTGAGACGGAGGATGCCGCCGCACAAATGCGGGCCAGTGACTATGTATCGCGTTTCCGGGAAGAAGCGGAGCGATCCGGCGGCGACTCTGTCGCCGTAACGGCGGTCGATGGCGGAGATTTCATCGCGCTGCGGATACGCGATGCCGATGAATACCTTCTCCTTCCCCGCGCAGTCATGGCTCGGCCGGGTGAGACCTATCTCAACCGTCTGAACAAGCTCTACATCGTACCGGAGCCATGGAGAGCGGGGGACCGCTGGCGTCGCCTCAAGAAGCCGGCCAGAGTTCCCCGCACCGTTGTCGAGTCACTACTCACAAATGACTGCGCGTTGGTTGTCGCCGTCGATACATGTGATGTGACAAAAGGAGAGCTGGTGCTCGTATGAGTCGCTTGACGATCGTGGTCTTGTGTTTCACGGTTGCGTCGTGCCGCCCCGGACCGGAAGGGACGACAACGCCGAAACCGGCCGGAAATCCGACGCATATCAGTGCTGCTGTCCCCGTGGCCGCGCGAAGCCCCTTGCTTCGACCATGTACAGCTCTCGATTCACTGGAAACCGGCAAGAGCGATCCGTCGCCGCTGCCTCCGCGCTTCTGTGCGGTGGCCCCGGTCGAAGCGAACGATTGTCCGGCCGCGTCGGACATTGCCGTCATCATCGACCGTGACACCGAGACCGCGCGCGCCCGCGTATGGGACGGATTCGTATTGGAGCTTGCCAGTCTCTCCGCTTCATGTCAAACCGACGTCAACCCTCTGGACGGCCGCTTACCCGGTCGTTGCGGCACGATACAAGCTTTGGGCGGCGATCCGAACGCACCGCTGTCTGTCGGGTCCTGTCAAGTCGGTGGGCACGTCTTTCCAGGAGCGGTGCGTCTGAGTCCGAACGCAGACCGGACGCCGGCGATGCAGGCGGTCGCGGTGCTCTGTGATCGTGTGCGCGATGGCCGCCTCGGAGTTGGCGTCATGGCCTACGATGGAGTACCGGACGCGAACTACAACGACGCGACGCCGTCCCGCGCGTTCGGCGACAGAGTCGGACAATGTGCTGCCGACGGTCTTGTGATTCAGGTGGTCGCCGCTCCGCAGACCTATCGTTATGTCTATTTCTTTGCCAGCCCGCGCTTCGGCGATTATGCGAAGTCCATGGCGGCGGCTCTCGCTTCGCGCTGGTCCGCGGGTGCGGGCGGAGTCAAACACCTCGACCTGGCAGGTTCAATCGTCGATCGCAATCAACTTGCGGCAGCGGCCTTACGCCGCGCGCCGCGGCCGCTGCCGGGCTGGGATAACGACCTGCCACCGATTATCTCGATCCTAATGCACGGTCGCGACGTCGGACATCGCGTCGACCTGCTTCAGTGGTCGCTCGGAGACGAGTCGCATGCGTCCGCCTTTGACCTCAGCTGGCGAGACGACGGATGGAAGACTGCGGCCGGCATCGCGACGGTATTGAAGCCTCCCCTGCTATACGTCAATCAGGACCTCGCTGTATCGCGAGCAGGGGTGCCAGTTGGCGCAGAAGCGGATGCGCGGACGGAACGGCTGGGGAATTGTAAGACCGGACGTGATCTTGCCGCAATGATGGCGCCAAGCACTTGTGGACCCGTATCTCCCTATTTTTTTCAGCGTCTGCACGTGACGCGTAACAAAGCGGAGATCGAGATCTACAAAGGCCCGCAGCCTGAGCGCATTGCTCCTGCCGGCGAGGCGAATGGCCTCCGTGCCACTGCCCAGCTGCCGTTGCTCGCGGCGGCGCTCGTTTCACCGCGACTTGAAGTGGACTCATGTTTACGAGGCGTCGGGATCGCGCTTCGGAGCGTGCATCTTTGGTCGCGTAGTCTTTCGACGTCTACCAAGACTGATCCGCTCCTCGCGGCCGGTGCGGTCTGCGATGCCGCTTCGCCGCTGCATGATCTGGTGGCTGCTTTCGGAAAAACAGCGCCATCGGCGTTTCACAGCGCCTCCGGCACGTTTGCCAGCACAGCCGACCGCCGTGTCGGCATGGAATCACTGGTCACAGCCATGCGAGCGATTGGCGATGCGCGTGTGCGCTCGGACGAAGGTGCGGACTGCGTGATCACCACCTTCCGGTTTACCCTCGACTCGTGTGATCCGCCGACAGTCGTCCGGCTGCCTGATCCTCCGGAGCAGAGCGACTTACGGCCGTAGTGCCTGTGCGATTGGCGGGGGCAGGATTTGAACCTGCGACCTTTGGGTTATGAGTTTACGAAACAGCCATTTTACGTCGCGTTGATCGGTATTGATCGACGATGACTCGCGGCGATAACTGTTGGCGGATCAAGTAGATGCGGCCGTCCAGTCGCAGCCGATCATCTTTGGTCATCCAAGATCCACTCTTAAAGAATTCTTAAGTTCTCCTCGGGCTGGGCGGCCCGGAAATGGGCTGGTTCATCGGGATCGCGTGGCGGCGTCAAGCCGACGGCGATGAAACCGGACCCAGCACGAGCCTCAGCGTGGAGGGCTTCACGAAAACGCTCTAGAAGTGCCCCGAGCACGTCGATGCCGCCTGCGATGGGGAGTGCCGGCGCTGTGGCTCCGGATACCGGCATCGATCGCATGGCCCGTCTCTCCGCCTCGCCAGCTTGATCCGCACACGGCGCTAGTGCTTCGTCGTAAGTCGGCGGGCAACATCTTTTTTCAAAAGGTAGTCGATGCCCTTGAAGAGGTCTCGCCCGAGTACCTTATTGGTCCCCGGCCAATCACCTAAGCCTTCGCCGACCGTCTCGACGAAAACGGCGCCTCCGGACTCGCGGATAGTGCGCATGATGCGGCCGGGGTGGAAGATATGGCCCAGGCGCGTGTAGTTGGTCCATGCGAGCGCCTCAGTATCAAGATCGATCGTGATCGGATCGGGGATCCCGGCGCGGATGTGCAACGTGAATTCCTCGCAGTCGGTGACCGGATCGCTGTTCGTGGTAGGGGCGCCGAACCGGGTCTCAGATTTCATTGCGTCGTACACGAATTCCGGCGTGCATCCGTGCTGCGACGTCTTACAGATTTCCGTTGAGACCTCGTAGCGGTGAAAAAGCGGATTACTCTTCCGATAGTAGGTCATGAGCTCTGGACTCTTCGGACAGGGGTTCGATGTGCACGCGACTGCGCCGTCGCTCACATACACGCCGTGATTTGCCTTTGCGACGCTGCAGAGGAGCGCCGAATCCTGGTCTTTCCCGATACCGACCGTGTTGATTACCACCTCTTCTCCGTTTCCCACCGACTCCTGGAGCTGCCGGACCCGAGCCAGTATTTCGCCGCTGGTGGGCTTTCCGTCAGAGACTAGAAAGATCGTGCGGACGTTTTGCTTCTTAAACGCGAGATCCAGCGCTTCCGCCATTGGCGTACCTCCATCAGCATGAAGTGCGAGCGCGTAGACTTCCGCGGACGTGAGGGCGTTCCCGCGCGCCTGCTGCATACCGCCAGGCCACTCTTTCACTTCGGCGCCAAACGTAATGATCGTGAATTCAGTAAGGCCGCTCAGAGTCCGTAACGCGCTAAAGAGTTCGCGCCGCGCGGCGCCGAGCTTCGTCGTCTCGCTGACAGCTCGTTCCGCCGCGGCCTGCCCGGCACGGCTTCGTCCGATGGGCGTCCTGCGAAAATAGTCGATCGCCTTGTCCGCACCTTGCCGGAAGAGTCCTCCGCCCTTGCCTTCATCTTTATCCTCCATGCTACCGGAGACGTCGAGAAGGAAGACCACGGCCGACTCGGAGATGGGAATGCCGTAGTAGGACGACTTACGGTTTACGTCCTGCGCCAGCACGTCCGATGCTGTGACAATACAGAGAAGAAGCGCAAGAGCGTGCGTCGTGGCATACGTTCGCATCGACAGTGCCTCCCTAGCTGAATCTGCCGGAACTTTACCGCCACTCTTCCATAAATGCCAATGTTAATCGAGGATCGATCTGATGGCGAGATGGGCAAGTCGAGTCGGCACGTGCCGGCGGATGCGCGAAGCATGGTCCACCGAGGCTGCCGCGCGGAGGAAAGGCGTGGAGATACTGCGTCAGAACCGATGACGTCATGCGTGCGATCAAACTCGCCGCCAACAACAATCAAGGGGTAAGCGCCGACCTGTGGCAGCGAAATCAGGACACGGGGTATTTCGGACCTCTCCTATAAGGGCTCTCCGGCGCCTCCTCAGGGGTCAGGCGAAACGGATTCTGTTCCTTGATCGCTGAAACCATCGCGGGCGGGAGATCATCCGATACCTCGGCGAATCGCGCTGCGGGCTAATGGAGACAACGCCGGCGGCGGCGATCGTTTGGCCTACCTCGTCCTTTTAGTGCACGATCACCTGGGCATCGTATTGAGCGATGACGCGGCGATCCTTGGTGGTTGCGGC